>WNFB01001263.1_pt1 | contig 21507 bp, 22 predicted proteins | sample 5400501 | NCBI WGS metagenome assembly WNFB01 (sample SAMN13153341, study PRJNA577476) | soil metagenome | isolation source: 200 cm saprolite under Douglas fir tree site 2 hole 1 | place: USA:California | collected 2015-04-18 | reverse complement strand
ATTCCGCCGCTCACGATCAGCTTGCCGGCGAGATCACCGCCAAAATGTTTCTCGCCTGCCTCTGAAAACGTCTCAAACGACCCCTGTACGATTCCCTGCGAGCCGATATAAATCCACGAACCTGCGGTCATTTGCCCGTACATCATCAGTCCGGCGCGCTCCAGTTCGTTGAACTTCTCCCAGTTGGACCAGTGCCCCACGAGATTCGAATTCGCAATCAGCACCCGCGGCGCGTGATCGTGCGTCTTGAACACTCCCACCGGTTTCCCTGACTGCACCAGCAACGTCTCGTCATTCTCCAGCTTCTTCAGCGTCGCGACGATCGCGTGGTAAGCGTCCCAACTCCGCGCCGCACGCCCGGTCCCGCCGTACACCACGAGATCCTTGGGCCGTTCCGCGACTTCTTCATCTAGATTGTTCATGAGCATGCGCATGGCGGCTTCCTGCTGCCAGCCTTTGCAGGTGATGGAGTTTCCGCGGGGTGCGCGGATCGAGGCCGGGGCCTGGGTAATTTCCGTTTCAACGGGCATAGGAGGATGTTACTTCCTTTGCGAAGGACTGTTCAATGTCCGGGGAACACCGAGTGCCAGCGCCGCTCACCAGTCTCACACGTACAGCTTGATCGGCGAAACCACCCGGGTGATCGCCCCATTCGGACTCGGCTGGTCGGGCTTTAATCCGCAACTCATCGATGCAAATAGTCCCTGCAATTGTCCGAGCATGACATCGAGTGCGGGCCGATATTCATCCGAAAAACCTGGGCCAGCCTCGAGCGAGAGACAGTAATCCGCCAGGGCCGCAACATCTTCCGTTTCATTCGCGGTCACCACCGCCCGAACCCGGCCCAACCGCTTGCGGTCGATTTCCCGTAACAAATCAAGTTCGTATCCTCGTCGCCCGGCATCGGTCGACAAGAAGAACACAAACGCGGTGTTGGCATCGACGCTGGACATCGGCCCGTGGCGCAGACCCAAAGCAGACTCAGACATCGCTGCTACGCGCCCCGAGGTTAACTCCATCACTTTCAACGCGGATTCATTCGCAACCGCTTGCAGCAAGCCCGACCCGACGAACCATGCCCGGGAGCATCCGAGTTGGGTGATCGCCGCTGCCGTTTCCGCCGCAACCGGAAGAAATCGCCTGCCGAGTTCCGACAATTGCCCGACCACCTCCCCGAACTCTTCGAGGCGCTCCAGATTTGCAACGCATTGCCCCGCCAACAGCATGTTCGTGAACGAACTGGTCATGGCCAGCCCCCGGTCGTTCACCGATTCATCGAGCACCAACGCCAACGCGCGATCTGGATTGCATCCACAAAGCTCCGCCATCGCTCCCTGCTGATTGCAGGTGATCACCAGATGCTGCATTCGCGGACGCCGCTCCAGCGCCCGCTCCAGCAGCGCCACGCCTTCCGGACTGTCACCCGACCGCGAAATCGAGATCCAGCAGCAATCCCGCCCCGGACGGTGAAAGTCCTCGAACTCGGTCAGCATGGTCGTGCTGGGAATGGGCCACACCTCGCAGCCCCACTGCTTCCGCATCAACGGAGCCAGCGCGCGCCCGGTATAGTCGGACGTGCCCGCCCCCACCAGGTAAACAATCGGCGCAAGGACGTTTCCCAAGCCGATCCCGGCGCGGTGCAGTTTCTCCTTTAGCTTGTTTTGCAGATCCTGACAGCGGCGGTAGGTCGTCTTCCAGGTGTCCGGCTGCTGCCAAATCTCGTGTGGCGTGTGCTCCAGTCCACGCCCAATTTTCTCGTGTTGAGGCAGATCCAGCAGCGCCTGCAGGGGGTTTTGCAAGGTTAAGACATCTCCGTTTCAGTGCAGCCAGTCTATTACAATCCGACTCGGTTGAAAAGCATTCGAAAGAAAGCGAAACCAGGCTCGGAAGGAAGGTATTTCATGGTTCGTTCCCGTTGCGACGATTTTCCCACCGAACGGAATCGAGTCGGATGCAACACAACCTGTCGGCAAGGCACCAAACCCAAAAAGCGTCCAACTTACAAGTATTGCTTCCAAACACCCGACGCGGTTTTGCTGGGAATCAACTTAGTTCCTTCCATTGGAGGAATCGGATGTTCCGCACACCACTATTGCCGCGTCTACGACCCCTACTACACCGACTATCACGTCTGGAACAATGACGAGACCGTCTATTACCGGCAATGGTCGAATGAAAACCACCGGTACGCTAATCGCGATTTCCGCAGGCTTCCCGCCGAGGAACAGAAAGAATATTGACGAGGCGGCACAATCATGACAGCCATGACCGTGACCGCCACCGAGATCATCGCGACAAGGACGAGCGCTAAAACCGCAAGAGTCGCACAAAGTTGCACACTATATAGAGCCTACGTGGGATTGACTTATGCCTCAAACTCTGGCAAAACCTACCAGATGACCCGGCGGCGGATGACCGATTGGAACATCAGCCTCGCGAGCGTGTTCCTGCTCGGCGGCCTGATGGTCCTCATGCTGCTCGTCGTGGTACTCCCCGACGATGTGGACCTGCCCGACGCCGCCTTTCACAGGGGAACAGCCCCAGCCGTGGTTCACGCCCAGGCAACTTCGGCGCCGCCAGCTATCGTCATCGCTGTTGCGGTCCCGCTTCCCTCTCCGAATGAAACCTTGAGTCACTGGTACAGGCAGCGGGATCCCGAACTCTACCCCGCGCCCAATTTTCGACCCATTCTTCTTCGCACGATTCGCCGCTAGAAATTTCGCCGACTGCACTCAAGCTTGCTTCGTATTCCGGAGCAGGAAGAGGGGCAGTTCCGCGATGCGTCCGGGTTCTTCCGGGGGGAGGTCCCGCGATGCGTCCACTGCCCCTTTCTTTATCACCCACCGACGATCGGAAACGAAAAGGAGTGCGAGATGATCTTCGATTTGAATCGGACACCTGTTGCTCACGTGTGGCAACTGATGGAAGAGGCCTCGACCAAAACCGGGCTGAGCCTCGCCGACATTGAAGCGTTAGTCAATTCCGAGCTGGAAACAGCTCACTTGCTCGAATACCTTACTGCGGTCCTGACAAAACGCATGAATTGACGCCACGGCATCGTTGACCGAGGGCAGGTGGGGAGAGCCCTTCCCACGCATGATGCACCCATCCCCGCTCCCCCTCGGCGATTCCGCAATTCTGTGTTCTAATCGCGGCGTTATCCTCCGTCACCTGACCTTCAGGAGAGAGCGATGCCGCACTTTTTCTTGCGCCAGTATGCAGTCGTGTTGTGCGCTGTCATCCTTTCAAATTGCTCGTGGGCACAGTCGCCCGCTCCTGCCGCTCCGCCCGCTCCGCCCGCTGATCTAGACTCCTACGTCGCAAGGTCGATGAAGACCTTTGACGTGCCGGGACTGTCTGTCGCCATTGTGAAAGATGGGAAAGTTCTCGTCGCCAAAGGTTACGGTGTTCGCAAACTCGGCGATTCCATCCCCGTCGACGAGCACACCATGTTCGGCATCGGATCAAACACCAAAGCTTTCACCACCGCCGCCCTAGCCACTCTGGTGGATGGCGGCAAGCTCTCCTGGGACGATCCCGTCTACCAGCGCCTGCCCGGCTTCGTAATGTACGACCCTTATGTTTCACACGAGATGACCGTCCGCGATCTGCTCACCCACCGCAGCGGCATGGGCCTCGGCGAAGGCGATTTGCTCTTCTGGCCACAATCCACCTACACGCGCGAGGAAATCATCTACAAGCTCCGCTTCATGAAGCCGGCCTCCAGTTTCCGCAGCCGCTACGCCTACGACAACCTCCTTTATATGACGGCAGGCCAGATCATTCCCGCAGTTACCGGCGTTTCCTGGGATGACTACATTCGCCAGCACATCTTCGTGCCGCTCCACATGAACAACTAGAATGTGAGCAATGCGGCCTTCAGGCCCGGCGATGATTACGCATTTCCGCACTCACGGGTTGATGGCAAGCTGCAGGTCATCAGCCTTGAAGTGCTCGACAACGCCGGACCGGCGGGAGCGATCAACTCTTGCGCCTCCGACATGGCCAGGTGGGTGCAACTGCAGCTCAACCAGGGCAAGTTCGTGGACCGCGAAGGTCGCCTCTTCAGCGAAGGCCAGTCGCACGAGATGTGGTCTCCGCAGACCATCCTGCCTACTAATCCGCCGCCCCCGGCACTGTCTGGACTGAAAACGGATTTCGTCGACTACGCCCTGGGATGGGGCCTGCGCTCTTATCACGGCCGAAAGCTGGTCGGACACACCGGAGGCGTAGCCGGATTCGTTTCCCGCGTAATGCTGGTTCCCGACGAAAACCTCGGAGTCGTCGTGCTAACTAACGCCGAAGACGGCGGAGCCTTCGACTCCATCCTCTACCACGTGCTCGACCACTATTTCAATCTTTCACCCACCGACTGGATCGCCGCTTACAAGGCAGTTAAAGACGCAGAAGAAAAAGACGCTGCCGAGACCATGAAGAAGGCTGAAGGCGCCCGCGCCGCCGACTCCAAGCCTTCGCTTCCCCTCGAAAAATATGCTGGCGTTTACAACGACGCCTGGTACGGCCCCATCACCATCCGAATGGAAAACCGGGGCTTGGTCATTACTTTCGATCACACGCCGACTATGATCGGCGACCTACAGCACTGGCAGTACGACACTTTCAAAGCCCACTGGCGCACCCGCACGATTGAAGACGCTTTCGTCGCCTTCTTCCTGAACCCAGACGGCAGCATCGACAGCGCGCGCATGAAGGCCGTCTCTCCATTGGCCGACTTCAGCTTCGACTATCAGGACCTGCTGCTGAAGCCGGCAGAGAAGAAATAATGCACTGGCGCCGGGAGGGTAATAAGACTAGAGGGTGCCCGTTCTTTCAGCTGTCCGTTGGCGGGAAAGAGCGGGGGTTTTGACTTTCGGCATTCGACTCAGAGATTCCGCCTTGGCCACCTCAAACAATCCGTCCGTGGTGAAAGCCGAGACCGAAGTCCAGGCCCATAGCGCCGTCCTGCGCAAAGAACTCGGCCTCTTCGACCTGGTCCTAGCCCAGATCCTAATCATCATCGTGGCGGACTACATGGGAACCGCGGTCAAGGCAGGCTCCTCTCATGTATTCTTCTGGGCTCTTGCCATCTTGGCGTTCTTCGTGCCCTTGGCCCTCGTCGTCATCCACATGAGCCGTCTGCTCCCGCTTGAGGGCGGACTCTACGAGTGGGCCCGCATCGCCTTCAATGATCAGATCGGATTTCTCGTGGCTTGGAACCTGTGGCTGTACGTGATCTTGTACGTCGGCCTGGGCGGACTTGTCACCGTCTCCTTCGCGTCCTACGTAATCCCCGGCGCCGCCTCGATCGCATCCAGCAAATGGCTGATCGTCGCCGCTTCCTTCGGCGTGATTGCTACCACCATGTGCATCGCGGGTCTGGGCCTGCGAATTGGCAAGTGGATTAACAACATCGGAGCTCTGGTTTTCCTCATCACGATTGCCGCGTTGATCGCAATGCCGTTTCTGAATCTCTGGCACGGCACGCTCGCGGAGTACCATCCCGTACGTTTGGTGGCACCCCCACTCACTCTGTTCACTCTGAGCGTCTTCAGCAAAATGGCCTTCGGAGCACTCACCGGTTTCGAGTACGTTGCTGTCTTCGCCGGCGAATGCCGCGATCCGCAGCGCCATCTGCCACGTTCCGTTCTGCTCACCGGTCCCATCGTTGCCCTGATTTATATCCTAGCCACCAGCGCCATCCTGGCCTTCGTCCCCCCGTCGGCCGAGGACGTTGTCGCCCCAATCCCACAAGCCCTAAGCCGCGGCGTGCAGGCTTTCGGATTGGCTGGCTTCGTAATGCCTCCAGCAGTGCTGTTTCTTTTCATCTACTATCTGGCCACCTTCTGCGCTTTTTTCACGGTGAGCACACGTCTGCCCATGGTCGCGGGATGGGATCACCTTCTTCCCGAATGGTTTTCCCGGCTTCATCCCCGCTACAAGACGCCGATCAATTCAGTCTTGTTCCTGGGAGCAGCCACGCTCATCGTTGCACTAGCCGCGCTCGTCGGGGTCGGCCAGCAGGAGTCCTACGAACTTCTCCTGACTTGGAGTTTCACGTTCTATGGCATCGCCTACATCGCACTCTTCGCCATCCCCATCTTCTCGCCCAAGAACCGAGGCCTGCGCCCGCGCGTGTGGGTGCGTGTCGCCGCAGCATCAGGCTTGCTCGTGACGTTGCTTTTCGTCGCGCTGTCGATTTTTCCGGTCATCGACGTCGACAGTTCGTGGCGCTATTCGCTGAAGATCGCCGCCGTCGTGCTAGGGGCGAATTTCCTGGGCTGGATGATCTACCGCGCCGGCCAGCGGAGTAGCAGCCACTCATCACCTGAGTCTCTCACCCAGAAATAAATAGGTTGGTGGCCGCCCCCCAATTTACTCTATATTGTATAGATAATGTCCGGCCGCGATTACCTCGGCGAATTCGAGCACATCATTCTCCTAGCACTTCTGCGTCTGGAAGATCGCGCCTATGGAGTCACCGTACGGCAGGAGATCGAATTCCGCACCAACCGCGAGGTGTCAATTGGCTCGGTCTATGCCACCCTTGATCGTCTGGCGGCAAAAGGCTACGTCAAGTCCCGCCGTGGCGATCCCACGCCAGAACGGGGCGGACGTTCGAAACGCTTCTTTCGTGTCACAGCCAAGGGAGTGGCGGCTGTGAACCGCACCCAGCATGCACTCGAGAGTATGACCCAAGGTCTCGCCCTCATCCGGAGCTACTCATGACCCCCCAAGCAGATTTCGTTCAACCGCCGCGCCTTGCCGCCTGGCTCGTGAATCTATTCGCCCCTGCCGACGAAGAATCAATTGTTGGGGACCTGCTTGAGGAATTCTCCCAACTCGCGTCGAAATCGGGAGTTGCGATCGCAAGAGGGTGGTATTGGCGACAGACACTGAAAACTATCACGCATCTTGTAGGCAACGGATTCCGTGTCGCTCCGTGGTCGACCACTGCCATCGCAGTCGGAGGATTTCTGCTGTTCCGCTTTGTCTCCGGGCTACCCGACAAGTTGTTGTCCGCAGTGACCGACAAATACCTCACGTTCTGGTCGACTCATTTCCAAGCTTACCTCTGGGTGCTCAACGGAATGGCGATCGCACATCTCACCGGGTCGATGTGCGTGGGGTGTATGGTCGCGTTGGCGGCCAAGGGCAGGGAGATGGTCGCCACTATGACGCTGGCTCTGGTCCTTTGCGGATTGATTGGCGCTTCTTTGGTATGGGTAGCCACGCATCAGCCTGTGGATATTGCGTGGATTCTATGGTCATTCGCTGATCCATTCGCGATCGTGGTTAGCGGAGCCATCGTCCGAACGCGTAGATCAACCGCGAAAACTGTGCCTTCAGGTGCGTAATTTGCGCGATCACTCGTGCTCAATACATAGACCGTCACAGATCGAAAGTACTGCGGGCTCCCTCACCGCAGAAATACATGCGCCGCATCCTCCACGCGAACGCTCGACTTCCGGCGCGCGCCAGTAGCCACGTTATAGCTGACCAGCAAGTGACTCTCCACAAGCAAGAGTTCCTTCTCGCTGATCCATCCCACCAGCGACGCGTGCGGCAAATACGCAACACGCCGCGGCGTATCATCGAGGCTCTTCACCTCCACGGCAGGCAAGTCCGCCAGAGCTTTCCGGATGTGCTGCGATTCTTCTGGATTCGCCTGCCCCTCCTGCGCCAACTGAATCGGCTTATTTGACTGGGCGGTTGAGACAATGTTCATCGCCACGTACCCGACTTCAGGAGACAGCCGGGCATTCGAGGTGTAGAAGCTCACATCGTAGTCGGGATTCTTGAAAGTCACCTGCTCATCGAACACCGTAGTGCTCTTCCCATAGCTCCGCAGCAGCGTTTGATCGTTGCTTCGATTCACCCATCCACAACAGCCCGTGTCGGGAATCGCCTCGACAATCACATCCCCATCCGACGCCGCATCAAGCACACGACGTAAAGGCGGGCTCACGGGATTCGCGATCCACTTTCCGGCTTCTTCCTGATAACGAGAACTGGCCTTATAGACCGGCTGCGTCTGACCGGCGACAAACTGCGTCATCAGAAAGAATTTTCCGACGCTGGCTTCCGGTACGAACATCACGCCGTAGGGACAAGTCTCCTCGCAGCTTCCCGTCGTGCAGCGGCACTCCGGAAATTGGGATGAGGTCAACTCCTCGCGGATCGCTCCGGTCAAGTCCGTGCGCCAGAATTGCCAGGTCGTCGTCGTGGAGAGGTCCACTTCTTCTCGCTGCAGTCGCCGCGCCTGATTCGCGTACCACAGCAGATATTTTCCATCCGCCGAGAGGTACGGCACTGCTGCCACCTCGGTAATCACAACATTCGACCCTTGGTTGGCGCTCTTAAGATCCACACCTTGATCGATCGTCGTCGCCGCCCGCCCATTCCAGAGCCAGATCTTGTGCGCTGCATCTGCATCATTCTCAGCCAGCGGCAAAGACACGGTCGGGGCAAACAGGATCTGACCCAGATGGTTCACCGAAACATTCTGCGGAGACTGCGCCGCCTCGGCCGGGACCTTGACCATCTGCTTCTGCGCGAACGTCGCGGGATCGTACTCCACCATCTCGCCGCCCACCCCCAGCACCCACAACCGCTTTCCCTGCCCCAGTAGGGGCAAGGCGAAGAGCAGAACGAGGCTAACCCGCAGCCAGCTTCTTCCCATAAACCAGTTATATCGTAGAGCACTTTTCCTTCGTGTACCTTCGTGACCTTGGTGGTTAAAAGGGTTCTCCCCGCCAAGTATTGAGCCAACCTTCGCTCGGCGCGCCCTCCCGCGTACAATGGAAACTTGTCACGCAACAGAAAACATTGACAATAGAAATCATGACAACGACTCATCCACCTAGTCCGGAATCCATAGCCGAGACCCCCGCCGTCCCGCTCACCACCGAAGGCTACAGCGTTCTCCATCAGATGATGCGCTTTCGCCGCACCGCCTGGCGCGCCCTGCCGGAAGCCGAGCGCACCGCGATCGCCCAGGAAGCGTCGTCGACCCTGGCCGCCATGGAGCAGAATTCCGCGGGACAGTCTGCCCTCTTCTCGTTAATCGGACACAAGGGCGACCTGATGCTCGTGCACTTCCGCGAGTCGTTCGCCGACCTGAACCAGGCCGAACTGAAACTCGCCAACCTGCGCTTGAGCGACTATCTCGAGCCGACCACTTCCTACCTCTCAATCATCGAACTCGGACTCTACGACTCCACCCTCAAGATCTACAAGGAACTCACCGACCAGGGCATCGAGCCCCACTCCGATCAGTGGAAAGCCGAAATCGAATGCAAGCTCGGACGCCACCGCGAAGCCATGCGCCCGCGCTTGTACCCCGAGATTCCGCCCAATCGTTACCTCTGCTTCTATCCCATGGACCGCCGCCGCGGCGAAGACAAGAACTGGTACACGCTTCCCATCGAGGAGCGCGCCCGCCAGATGAATGACCACGGCCTGGTAGGCCGGCGATACGCTGGGGAGGTCAAGCAGATCATCACCGGCTCGATCGGCTTCGACGATTGGGAGTGGGGCGTCGACCTCTTCGCCGACGACCCGTTGGTGTTCAAGAAGCTGATCTACGAGATGCGCTTCGACCACGTCAGCGCCGTCTACGCCTTGTTCGGCCAGTTCTACGTAGGCGTCCGCTGCCCCGCAGCCCAGTTGGAAAAATTGCTGGCCGGACAGCTCCCAAGCAAGTAATCCGCAAGAGAGCCCTCTTGCCTGCCGCGTCTTTCAGCGCACTCTGCGGATTTTCTCAGCGACCTCTGCGATATTCTTGTGACGTTGAATTTGACGTTCGGAGACCCCATGTCCACCCTAGGCCTAATCGAATACAAAGACGCCAGCCCCGAAGTCCGCGCCATCTACGACGACATCATGGCCACCCGCAAAACCGACTGGATCAACAACTTCTGGAAGGCCATCGCCCACGACCCCGTAGCCCTGAAACGCACCTGGGAAGACATCAAACAGATCATGGCGCCGGGCGCGCTCGACCCGCTGACCAAAGAAATGATCTACGTAGCCGTCAGCGTCACCAACCAGTGCCACTACTGCATAGCCTCGCACACCGCGTCGGCGAAAAAAAAAGGCATGACTGACGATATGTTCAAAGAGTTGATGTCCGTCGTAGGAATGGCCAATGAGACCAACAAGGTGGTGACGGGCTACCAGGTAGAGATAGACGAGCAGTTCAAGACAGCCCACGATTAACATCCGCGCTTCATTCACTGACTCTGGGCGACCTTTGATGGGTGGCTCGCTAGCACCTTGTTCGCTGCACGCGAGGCCCTGTTACACTTGAGCCATTCGGTAGTTCGACTGGCCTCCGCAGCCCTGACTGTTGCCTGCTCCTATGGACTTTGACCAGCTGGAGACGTTTCTTGAAGTAGCCAAGCACGTGTCTTTTTCGCGTGCCGCGGAGAAACGTTTCCGCACTCAACCCGCTATCTCGTCACAGATTCGCGCGCTGGAGGAGGAGGTCGGGGCAAAGCTGTTCGATCGATCCGGAGGCAAGGTCTCCTTGACGGCGGCGGGTAAGGCGTTTCAAAAATACGTGGAGGAAACGCTGGAGGCGCGGAAGGCCATGCTGGTGGCCCTGGCCGAGATGGAGCGCGTGCCACGTGGCGAGATTGTCGTGGGCGCCAATGAAGGGACCTGCCTGCACATTCTTCCCGAGGTATTTGCCGGGTTCAAGAAGCTCTATCCCGATGTGTCGGTGAATATCAAGCGCTCCGACTATGCCAAGATTCTGGAATCCGTGACTGACAACTCGGTGGATTTCGGCGTCGTTTCGCTTCCTATCACAGACAATCGGCTTACGGCGGTGCTCATCCATCAGGACGAACTGGTGCTGATTGCCCCTCCGCAGCATCCGGTGAGCAAGCTGAAGTCGGTGACGGTAGCCGAGATCGCCAAGTTTCCCCTGGTCGTGCCGAAGTTGGGCCATACCCGCGACGGAATCGAGCAGCTCTTTCAGGAGCGGCGCTTGAAGCCGAACTACACCATGGAACTGGACTCGAGCGAACTCCTGAAGCGCTTCGTGGCTGCCGACGTCGGTATCGGCTTCATCGCCAGCTCCAACGTGCAGGAAGACGTGCGGGCCAAGGTGCTGGTCGCGATTCCAATCGCGGATGCGCAGATCCGGCGCGATCTGGCGTTAGTCTTCCGCAAGGACAAAGCCCTCAGCCGCGCCGCCCTCGCGTTTATTGATATTGCCGTGAAGCATAGGCCTGCCGAAGAACTGGTGCCGGGCTTGAAGTGAATGATGACGGCGACGGCTAGAATCCTGTTCGTAACCCTCCTTGCACTCCCGACATCACCGCACTTGGGATGGGCACAAGCCGTCCAGAAACGTGCCGCTCCGCCGTTGCCGAGCTCCTCCCGCAAGCTGGTCGCGGTTATTGTCACGGGGACCATGCGCTATTCGCCCGAGGCCGTAATCGCCGCCAGTGGGCTGCAGATCGGTGCCGAAGTAAACGATGACGACTTTAAGAAGGCCAGCCGGCGCCTCGGCGATACGGGCGCTTTCACCGACATTGCCTACAGCTTCTCCTATTCGGCGGCGGGAACCAAACTGGAGCTAAAGCTAGTGGATGCTCCGAGGTTCCTCCCCGCCCATTTTGAGGATTTCATCTGGTTCTCCGACGAGGAACTGCAGAAAAGAATTCGGGCCCATGTTCCTCTGTTTAACGGCGAACTGCCGGCATCGGGACGGCTGCCGGACGAGGTCTCCGACGTATTGCAGGCAATGCTGGTGGAGAAGGGGATCCCCGGCCATGTGGACTACCTGCGCGCGGAAGGGCCCAGCGGGCAAATCGAGGCATTTAACTATTCGGTATCGAACGTTCTGATTCGAATTCGGAACATTAGATTCACCGGGGCGGGCGCCAGCGAACTGACGGCGCTGGAAGCGGCCGCCCAGCGGCTGCCGGACCGCGAATACTCGCTCAGCCGGCTCAACCTTTTCGTACAGCGTCAGCTACTGCCGGTTTATTACGCTCGCGGATATCTGAAGGCGACCTTCGGTCCACCGCAGCCCACGCTGGCGAATGAGCCGGCGGAAGAGGGCGCGGACGAACCCAGGAATCTGACGATCGTGGATGTCCACTTCACCGTTACTCCCGGACAGGAGTACAAGCTCAGCCGGCTGGAATGGTCGGGAAACCATGAGATATCCACCGAGACGTTGCAGTCGATGGTCCGTCTGGCACCGGGACAGCTGGCAAACACGGTGCAATTGTCCGATAACCTGTCGGCCGTCAAGACGCTCTATAGCTCCCGGGGATACCTCAACGTGTCGATCAAGCCGGAAACCCAGTTCGACGATGCCGCCAGCACCGTGGCCATTCGCCTGGAGGTGAAGGAAGACTACGTATACCACATGGGAGACCTGGAGTTTCGCGGGATCGATAACAGCCTGACGGCAAAGCTGCGTGCTGCCTGGAAGCTGCGTCAGGGGGACGTCTACGATTCGACCTACCTCCGGGAGTATCTGGCGCATGCCAACAAGCTCTTGCCTGCCGCGCTTGACTGGGAGGTTACACCCCACGTCACAGCCAACGTGCGCGACAAGACTGTCGACGTGGACCTGCAATACACCGCCAAGGCACCGAAGTGAGCCTCCCTTCTTTTCTGGTGCTTTTCCGGTTTTTGGAACAAAATCTTCTAATGTTGCAGCTTTTCCCAAATCCGTGCTTCTAATGCAAGAGGTATTGCCCGGGCCCTCCCCCCAACTTTACCGGGCACAGGGCGGGAATGCGCGCCTGCGCGTTCCCGCTATTTTTTCGCCTGCGGATTTGTAACTTCTTGCGCTCGGAGTAATCTGTGATAGCAAAAGCTGTGCCCCCCTGTAGGCGCAACGCGTAGTGGTACTACCAACTCACAAGGAGAACACGTGATGAATTCGCGATCGCAGAAACTGGGACTCTTGTTGCTTGCTCTGATTCTGACTGCCGGGCTGATCGTTCCTTCCGCATTCGCCAAGGGAAAGACCTTCACCGGCACCGTCAGCGACTCGATGTGCGGTGCCAAGCACGCCATGACGGGCGACGCTGCCGGTTGTACCCGGGCTTGCGTCAGCAAGGGCTCCAAGTACGCCCTGGTTGTGGACGACAAGGTTTACATCCTCGACACAGCCGACAAGGCGGCACTCGACACGCTCGACAAGCAGGCCGGAGCCAAGGCCACGGTCACAGGAACGGAGAAGGACAACACCATCACCGTGAGTTCCGTCAAAGCGGCACAGTAGCTGAGTATCACCTGCAACAACTGGCGGGAAGCGCGCTGCGCGCTTCCCGTCATTTTTCTTGTTCTCCCATTGAAATTCATACTTCCTTTACAAACCGTTGTGTTAGATTGTGCATTCTCAAGCACAAATTTTCCTCAGCGGAGGGCAACAGCGTTGGGCAAAGACATGGTTCCCAAGCGGATTTTCTTTACCAAGGGAGTGGGAAAACACCGCGAGCGGTTAACTTCATTCGAACTGGCATTGCGCGACGCAGGAATCGCCGCTCAGAACTTGGTGCGGGTCTCTTCCATCTTCCCTCCCAACTGCAAGCTGCTGGCCCGCAAAGAGGGCGTCAAGTACCTGAATCCTGGTGAAGTCGTGTTCGCGGTAGTGGCGGAAAACTCGACTCACGAACCGCACCGCCTCCTAGCTTCCTCGATCGGAGTGGCGATCCCCGCCGACCGCAACACTTACGGGTACCTCAGCGAGCACCATTCATTCGGTGAGACTGAAGACGCGGCCGGTGAGTATGCCGAAGAGCTTGCGGCCGAAATGCTTGCTACCACGCTCAACGTGGAATTCGATCCCGACCGTTCCTGGGACGAGAAAAAGCAGATCTATCGGCTGTCGAACAAGATCGTACGCACCGCCAACGTCACCCAGTCCGCGGTTGGCGACAAGCGCGGGTTGTGGACGACGGTGATCGCTTCGGCAGTTCTGATCTTCGACTAGGAAGGTTTTGGCGCATCTCTTGCACATATGAAAACTGCAGCCGCGCAGTCTTCACGCAAGCATTTCCGGACAATCCCTTGTGCACTCGCTCTGGCCTTGCTGTGGCCAGCATTTAGTGTTGTAGGCAGCGCGCAGACCTGGAACCTCTCCTGGAGCGATGAGTTCAACGGTGCGCCCAACAGCCCAATCAATCCCGCCAATTGGCAGTACGACACTGGGATTCTGAACGTCAACAATGAAGCCGAGTATTATTGCGCGCCGGGCAGCAGCACGTCGCCGTGCGATGCCACTCAACCAAATGCCTACATCGATGGAAATGGGCACCTCGTCATTCAGGCCATCAAGATCAATTCCGGGGTGGCCCCCTACAGCGGAAGTTGGACCTCGGCCCGCCTGAACACGGGAGACAACCTGCAAAGCCTTCAATATGGCCGGCTGGAATCGAGCATGACACTTCCGGTGGGAGCAGGGCTCTGGCCGGCATTCTGGGCCCTCGGAAACAACATCAGTACCGTCGGGTGGCCGGCATCTGGAGAGATGGACTTCATGGAGAACGTCCCAGCCTCGGGCGGGCTCGGGCCGAGCACCATCAGCTCAACGATTCATGGCGGGCTTGCATTTAACAATTGCTATTGCGGTGGAAATGGCTTGGGCAAGCACTATTCCTTCCCCGGCAACGATCCGAACGGTCCGGACGTAACCACCTTCCACACCTACGGCGCCATCTGGTCCTCCAACATGGTGCAGTTCTATGTGGACGATCCTACTAATATTTTCCACGTCGTCACGGCCAACGACATTCCTTCCACGTATGCGTGGGATTTCAATCACCCGTTTTTTCTCCTGCTCAATTTGGCTGTAGGAGGAACCGGAAGCTGGCCGGGAGTGCCCGATAACAGCACGCCGAATCCTGCGCTGATGGTGGTGGACTATGTTCGGTGGTACACACCTTCTGCAGTTGCGGGACCGGCCATGACCGCTGCTGCCATCAGCGTGAAGGCTGGGAGCTCTGGCAGCAGCACGATCACGTTGAACTCGACCAGCGGGACAGGCCGCGTCTATCTCTCGTGTACGACGACGGCTCCCAAAGCAACTTGCTCGATTACGTCTGCGGACGCGCTCAATCCACGGACTGTGGACTTCAGCAAGAGCGCCAGCGGTTCCGCCACCGTGAATGTGAGGACGACCGCCAACATGGTCGCACTCGTGGGAGAGCCAAAACCTGGACGCCAGATATTGCCACTCCTGGCAGGCGTGTTTGCACTCTTGGGGTTGGTCCTCGCTCCTAGGAGACCGGAGCGCGGTTTTCGACGTAGCCTCAGCGGGGCCTTTCTTGCTATGGCCTTGCTGTTGAGTTTCGGGTGTGGAGGCGTCGGGTCAAACCCAGGCGGAGGTGGCGGTGGCAGCGGCGGCACCCCACCCGGCAGCTATAGCGTCACGGTGAACGCCTCTACGGTCAGCAACTCTGGCGGAGTTCCCGACTCCACGGTAAGCATTCCTGTAACGGTAAACTAAGGCCCAGCCTCAAATCGCCGCGAACCCCATTTGTTTCTGTTTCTTAGAGGCTTTTTCCCAACTTTTTGATGACACTTTAGTAACCACTCTCATGTGCCAGATGTAATCTTTCGTTAACAGAGATGTCGTATGATGGAAGTATCAATTAAGGCAGGAGTTCATATTGGACAGCAATACTCGTAGGCAGAAACATCAGGCACTCATGGCGGAACTGGTCGAGAGAAAGGTACGGAACCGCGCCCGCCAGCTCTATGACAAGCGCGGCAAGATTGAGGGCCATGCCTTGCAGGATTGGGTGCAGGCCGAGTCGGAAGTACTTGAAAACAGTATCTTAGCGCCTCTATACCGCAGACTTCGGACGAATGAGCCGGAGAGCGGCCCCGCTACCGAGCAGGATTCTTCAAGCCGCTAGAGCCACGTCTGGCCCCGCCGGATCGTGGGTTAATCGGGGAATTCTAGCCTTTCTTTGCGACAGCCTTTGCCGTCTTGCGCGCCGAGTTTCCCTTCTTATCCTTGTCAAGTCGCTCCAGGACGGCGGCGACGATCAGCGGCAAGCCCACCGTGGCATCAACGAAAACCTCTCCAAACTTGCCGCCTTCTGCGGGAGGCACGAACTTCCCCCAAGACACGGCCTCGCTGTAGGGACTGCCGGACAATCCGCCCCAGTACACGGGCTCGGGGCAGATGCGCAGCCCATAGTGGTAGCGCTTGAGGGGAACGTTCTCGCCCAGCCGCCGGTGACGGAGCTCGATGAATGGTCCGAATTGCTGCGACCAGTTGCGCGGCACACCGCCGCCGATCGTGAGAATGCCTAGACGTTTCTGTCGCAGAAGAGTGGCTGCGAAATGCTCAAGATCTTCGAAAGGATCGAACCGCACCTTGTGCCGGCCGGTCGATTCGCGCAAACGATTATTCAGCGCGGTATCGAGTCCCAGCTCGGAGTCGGTGAATGCCGGTACAAACACGGGCACGCCCTGCTCGTAAGCCGATTTCAAAATGCCACGCTGACCCTGAGCATGTTTGGCTAGGTGAGCTCCGATGGCATGGTTCAACTTGTAGGAGCACATGACCTCGTTGTGGTCCCATGATTCAAGCACGGCGGCCATCACCTCTTCCACGTCGTCGAGGTTCTGCTCGGGCTCGAGCGTGTCGTAGACGCGGTTATAGCCCTGTTCGTAGAGTTCCTCATCGGAAACTTCCGGGTTGTGGCGGAAGTGCGCCCGGCCCGTGGCTTCAACGAGGCCGTGAGCCATGAGAGCCCCGGTTGAAACAACTGCGTTCACGACGCCGCGGTCGATGAGTTCGGTGATGACCAGACCTTGCTTGGCGACCGTCATGGCGCCAGCCAGGGTCATAACGACGAAGCATTCCTCGTCCCGGGCCATCGCTTCGAGCACGTCGGCAGCCTCGCCCAGCTGGCGGCCTGTAAAAGCAGTCTTCGACATCGCCCGAACAAGGTCATCGATGGAGTGCACCTTAGCCAGATCCAGCGGTTCGAGCGGAATGAGCCGATCTTCGATCGGATTGTGCAGATGGCGATCTTTGCCCTCGCCGCCCTTTCCCGTGCCACCTTGGGCCTTGCTTTGATGCGAGTTTCCGTGATTGCCCTGTTTCAAGCTACTAGCCTCCAAGCTGCGGTCCGATTCTTTCCGAAGAAATACTCTACAGGAATCAAGCTGAACGATGCCACGTCCCCTGCCAGTTTCTGGCGGGCAGGAAGCCCGCGAGAGGAAGAATCGTCCGGTGTGCTCTCGCGTTACACTTTCAACTGTGCCCGGCAAGCGTACATTCGAGGAACAAATTGCTGCCTTGGACGGCCTCCGCCAGCAGTCGCCGGAATCCTGCATCGAACCGCTGCGCAAGGCGTTGGGACATCGGAACAACTTCGTGGTCGGCAAAGCGGCGGACCTTGTCCGCGAGTTCCGTCTGGATCCGCTGATCCCCGAGTTGTTAACGGCTTTCGATCGCTTTTTCGAAAACCCGATCAAGAGCGACCCGCAATGTTGGGCCAAGAACGCGCTCAGCCGCGCGCTCGCTGCATTCGAGCACGAGGAGGCTGAAACGTTTCTACGCGGCATGCGTCACATCCAACTCGAACCGGTGTGGGGTGGGCGATCCGACACCGCGGGCACGCTGCGCGCGACCTGCGCCCTGGCTCTCGTGCAATGCCGCAGTCTGCCCGAACCGAATCTGCTGGCACACCTTGTTGAGCTTTTCGCGGACCAGGACAAGTCAGTCCGCGTGGAGGTGGCTCGTGCCATCGAGCAGGTGGGATCGCCGTCAGCGGTGCTCCTGCTTCGTTTACGGGCCGTCCTGGGGAGCGAGGAGCCCGAAGTTCTCGGCGCCTGTTACAGTGGCATCCTGCGAATTGAGGGTGGCAGCGCAATTCCGTGGATCAGCCGATTCCTCACGTCGGCGGACGACGCCGCGGCCGAGGCGGCACTAGCGATTGCCGGCACGCATTCTCCTCAAGGCTTCGGCGTCTTGCGCCAACGTTTTGCGGAAGAGGTGGACCCGTGGTTTCGCTCGGTGCTGCTTTCAGCCATTGCTCTCACCCGTCAGGATGAAGCGCGGGAATTCCTGTTCGACTTGGTTCGAACAGAATCGCTGCAAGCTGAAGCGGCAATCGAAGCCATTCTCCGCGCCATGCCATCTTCCGAGATCACGCAGCGGCTTGAACAGATGGTCGCAGGCAACCAGCGGCTGACGCGCGTGTTTGCAGCGCACCGCGCAGCGTCCTCGTAGAAGCGGATTGCTCAAAGCTGATAGCTGAGAGCTGAAGGCTGTCCGTCAGATGCTATATTGAACGCGGAGGTAGAGGACGCTTGCCGCCTGAAAGATTTCGTGTGGCGCTGGTGCAGATGTCCTGCGGGCCCGAGCCAGAGCAGAATCTGCAGAAAGCGCTGGAGCGGGTAGCCGATGCCGCCGGACGGGGCGCGCAGATTGTCTGCCTGCCCGAGCTTTTCCAGACCCAGTATTTCTGCCAGCGCGAGGACCACGCATTGTTCGATCTGGCGGAGCCCATTCCCGGCCCCACAACCGAAAAGCTCTCAGCCGCCGCAAAACGTGGTGGCGTCGTTCTGATCGCCTCACTGTTTGAGAAGCGAGCTCCGGGCGTTTATCACAACACAGCAGCGATCTTCGACGCCGACGGTTCCCTGCGCGGTCTTTATCGCAAGATGCACATCCCGGACGATCCGCTCTACTACGAGAAGTTCTATTTCACTCCCGGTGACCTTGGTTATCGCGCGCTCGATACCAACGTGGGTCGCATCGGAACGCTCGTGTGCTGGGACCAGTGGTATCCCGAGGGTGCGAGGATCACGGCGCTGCAGGGAGCTCATGTGCTGTTTTATCCGACGGCGATTGGCTGGCACCCTGCCGAGAAGGCCGAGTTCGGCGTAGCCCAGCACGATGCCTGGAAAACGATTCAGCGGGCTCACGCGATTGCCAATGGGGTGTACGTAGCCGTAGTGAACCGCGTGGGTTTCGAGACTGGTAACGTTCGGGGGAAATCTGCGCCGGGCCAGGGCCTGGAATTCTGGGGGGGGTCTTTCCTCTCAGACCCCTTTGGCCGCGTATTAGCCGAAGCATCTCACGATCGTGAAGAGATTCTGGTCGGGGAGGTTGACCTCAAAGCGCTTGAGGACATCCGCCGCAACTGGCCCTTTTTGCGCGACCGGCGCATTGACAGTTACGCGCCGATTACGAGCCGACTGCTGGATTAGAGCCATCCCGCCACTGCAAATGCCGAGACGACGATCTTCAAGTAAGCCTTTAAGAGTTGACCAGACGCCCGCCGCCGCTGGATATCGCATGCCGGCCGAGTGGGAACCGCATGCTTCAACCTGGTTGGCCTGGCCTCACTTCGAAGGAGATTGGCCCGGGAAGTTTGAGCCGATCCCGTGGGTATACGCGGAGGTCGTTCGCACCCTTGCCAAACACGAACGAGTCGAACTGCTGGTGAATGACGCATCGTCTGAGAGGAAGGCCCGCAGGGTTCTCAGCCGTGCCGAGGCCTTGTCTCCTAACGTGCGGTTTCACCGCTGGCCCACCAATCGCGTATGGATGAGGGATTCTGGATGCATCTTCCTCACGCACCAGGAGCCGGGCTTCGCCCGGACGGACGGCCGGCGGCGGCTGTCCCCACATGGTTTTCAGAAGAGCAAGGCGCTCGCCTTAAAGTTTCGCTTTAATGCCTGGGCTAAGTACTCAAATTGGCGACATGACGAAGAGATCGGCAGTCTGATGGCCAAGGCCGCACATGCTCGCGAAATCCACCCGGTGAGTGCGGAGCGGCGCATTGTTCTCGAAGGCGGCTCGATCGACGTGAACGGTCGCGGCACTTTACTGACGACCGAAGAATGCCTGCTCAGCACGGTGCAGGAGCGCAATCCTGGCATGACGCGTGTTCACTACGAAAAAGCCTTTGCCGATTATCTCGGCGCGCTGAACCTGATTTGGCTGGGCCGCGGCATCTTCGGCGACGACACGCACGGCCACGTGGATGATCTGAGCCGCTTCGTCACTCCGGACACGGTGGTGACCATGGTCGAACCCGCTACGAAAGACGTGAACCACGCGCCCCTGCGCTCCAACCTGCGCCGCCTGCAGGCAGCCCGCGACCAGGATGGCAAGCAGTTCACCATCGTCGAAATCCCCATGCCCGGCCCGATTGTGTTTGAGGGACGAAGGCTGCCCGCCAGTTATGCCAACTTCTACATCGCGAACGGCATTGTGCTGGCCCCGGTCTTCAACGATCCCAATGACCGTGTCGCGCTGAACACACTCTCCCAACTCTTCCCGACCCGCTCCGTCGTTCCCATCTATTCTGGCGATTTAGTCTGGGGGCTTGGCACGATGCACTGCATGACGCAACAGCAGCCTGCCACCGTTTAGGACGGGACTCACCGAAGTCGCAGCACGAAAGATAAGGGCCCATTTTACCGAGCCCTTATGCTGGAACAAAGAGGTTGAATCTTTATCGCGCAGGCGGCGTGGTGCTGCCGCTGGGTGAGGCCGAGGGCGGACACGGCGTCCCGTTAGGACTTGTTCCTGCAGTGCTCGACGTCCCCGGATCACTTCCCGGGTTTGGCGTCGAAGGCGATGAGCCCGGATTGGATGTGCCCGGATCTTTCGATCCCGAATTTGACGAACCTGAATTCGTCGAACCTGAATTCGTCGAACCTGGACTCGACGACCCGGCATTCGGAGTCGAGCCGTTCGGCATTCCCGGCGTCACACAAGGAGTTCCGTTCGGAGTTGTTCCCCGACTGTTGGGGGATGTGGTTGAGGGCTGTATGGCGCCCGAAGTCGTCGCGCTCGGCGGGGCTCCCGATCCCGACTGAGGATTTGTCTGCGGCGTTGCCGTGCCTGCCGGTGGCGTAGCTGTTTGCGCTGGCGGCGTAGCTGTGCTGGCTGGCGGAGTGGCAGTTCCCGGTGCCGGCGTCGCTGTGCCGGGCGACGAGCTTTGCCCGCTGGAACCAGCCGGGGGCGGCGCACCGCCTGCAGGCGCGCTTTGAGCCGCAACCCAACTCGCGCAGAATACAAGGGTCAAGAACAATACGAATTTTGTTGCGGACATAAAAGGCCTCCCTCAATCTCCTGAGTCTGACGATCTCGATCCCAAACTTCTCGGGCAGCGGATACCGCGAGGGGGACCTAGTCCAGTCTGAGCGCGAAGATAGGCCGTGGGTATACGGGCTATGCCGTAGAGCTGTGCGAGGGGAAATGGTGTTTGGGTTACTTGCGGTACTGCGTAGGTTGCGGACCCTTTTCGAGAGTCTCGCGGTCCCAGATCCAGCCCTCCCGAGTGTAGCTGGCGAGCTCGAAATCCTGCGTCAGCTCCAAGGCATCAACGGGACAGGCGTCTTCGCACAGGCCGCAGAACATGCAGCGGCTCAGGTCGTAGGTAAAGTTGGTGAGTTCTTTGCGGCGGGTCTGCTCGTTGCGGGCGCTCGATACCACGATCAGGTTCTCGGGACAGGCCAGCGCGCACAGGTCGCAGGCGATGCACATGGTCTCGT
>WNFB01002738.1_pt1 | contig 21516 bp, 16 predicted proteins | sample 5400501 | NCBI WGS metagenome assembly WNFB01 (sample SAMN13153341, study PRJNA577476) | soil metagenome | isolation source: 200 cm saprolite under Douglas fir tree site 2 hole 1 | place: USA:California | collected 2015-04-18 | reverse complement strand
TTTTGAGGGCGGTCTTGCGATCGCCATTGCCGGCGGCCTTGCCCATGGCGAGTAGAGAATCGGTGACTTTCGCCATGGCGCTGACCACCACGACCGGGCGGTCCGCCAGCCGGCCCTGGACGATCTGGCCGACGCGATCGATAGCCTTCGCGTCTTGAACGGAGGTCCCGCCGAATTTCATGACGATCATGGGCGGGGGTGCTCCTTGCGGTGGAGAGGGAACGGTTCCTTCACCCCAGATATCCCTTCGTCTTCAGCAGTTCCGCATTGAGCAATGCGGCTCCGGCGGCGCCACGAATCGTGTTGTGCGAGAGTACCGTGAATTTCCAATCGAGCACATTGCACTTGCGCAAGCGCCCGACCGAAGTTGTCATTCCTCCACCGGAGTCCACGTCCAAGCGGGGCTGCGGGCGGTCGACTGCGTTCAAATAAATCACGGGCTGCTCGGGCGCGCTGGGCAGGTGCAGCTGCTGCGGCTCGGCTCGAAAGTTATTCCAGGCCGCGATGATCTCTTCCGGCTGCGCTTTCTTTTTCAGGCGAATCGAAACTGATTCCGTATGGCCATCCTCCACCGCTACGCGGTTGCACTGCGCGCTCATCGCAAAAGGCGCCGGGATGATGCCTGCACCGTTCAAGGTCCCGAGCAGCTTCTGCGTCTCCTCTTCCATTTTTTCTTCTTCCTTCGCGATGTAGGGAATGACATTGCCGAGAATGTCGAGTGAAGCCACGCCGGGATATCCCGCGCCGCTGACCGCCTGCATGGTCACTGCCATGACGGTTTCGAGTCCGAAGCGTTGGTGGAGCGGCGCCAGTGCCAGCACCAGTCCGATGGCCGAGCAATTGGGGTTGGTGACCGCGAATCCGCCGCTCGCGCGGCGCCAGGGCTGCGTTTCAATCAGGCGGATGTGATCGGCGTTCACTTCGGGGATCACCAGAGGTACGTCGGACTGCATGCGCAAGGCGCTCGAATTGGAGACGACAGCGCAGCCCGCGGCAGCGAACTGTGGCTCCAGATCCTTTGCGATGGATGCATCGAGGGCGGCAAAGATAATCTTCGGCGCGCCTTGCGGCGTGGCCGGCGACACTGTCATGTGCGCCACGCGGTCAGGGATAGAGGTCTTCAACCGCCAGCGCGCAGCTTGGGCGTAAGGCTGGCCCTCGGAGCGATCCGAGGCCGCCAGCCAGGAAACTTCAAACCACGGGTGATGCTCCAGCAACTGGATAAACCGCTGCCCGACGATGCCCGTGGCACCGAGAATTCCTACAGAAAGTTTGTTTGGCATGGCTAAACTGTAATTTTATAACAGGGAGATTGCGGCGAGAATTGCTTCGCGGGCACCAGGAAAGCGGATTAGGTTTGGCCCCGTCCCAGTTCCTGGGGAAAGAAGTTTTCGTTGAGCGGGCCAAAGCGGCGTTTCTCCACGAAAATGCGCCACCTTCGCCATACAATCCGCAGGCTGGCCATGACGGGAATCGAAAGGTAGACGCCCAGGACTCCCGCAATCTCGCCTCCTGCGAGCACCCCGAAAAGCACCGCCAGCGGATGGAGCTGCACGCTTCCCCCCATAACCCGGGGACCAATGACGTAGTCGATCAGGAGCCGCCACGCTACCAGAAATAGCAAAAGCAGCGGCCAGTAAGAGTAGCCGGCAAGCACTGCTACCATCACCATGGCAATGCCCGCCACCAGCGGGCCGACAATCGGAACGAATTCCAGTACTCCGCCAGCTGTCCCCAGCACCATCGCGTAGGGTACGCGGAGAATTCCCAGAACTGACGTGTAGGCCAGCAGCGACAACCCCGCCAGGGTCAATTGCGCACGAATGAACTGGGCCAACATCTGGTTGAGATCGCGCAGCACATCCTGTAGGAATTCGCGCTGCGCACGGGACTGCACCAGGGAAACCAGAACCTCATTAAAATTCCCGACGTCACGAAGAAAGAAAGCTGCCAGGAGGGGTACGAGGAATAGCACCCAGACATTTTTTGCGGTCTCGGCGAGGCGCACCCCAACACGCTGCGCGATAACCACCAATTCCTGACTATGATTCTTCAGGACCTCCTGGATGCGGCTCTGAGTGGCAGCGCTCCATCCCCGCTGCTGGCCGATATCGATGGCGATTTGGCCCGAGGTTACCTTTTTCGTCAATTCCGGCCACGCCTCTCCCAGGCGAGCTGCCTGCCGGGTAACTCTTGGACCCACAAAGAACACGAGCAGCGCCAGGCCTGTCAACAAAAGAAGGTAGATGAGGGCGATGGCCCGTCCGCGCCCCCGCACCAGATTCTGCAGACGCTCCACCGCGGGATTGATGAGATAGGCAAAAAAGATTGCGAAGAGAAACAGGATCAGGCTCTGTCGCGCGGCATAGAGAAAGCCTAGCCCCAGGGCAAATAGCAATACCGTGAAGATAACGCGCGACGTGCGTGAGTCAATGATGGTCAAGAATGAACCTGATCGGGGCCGCCGCGAGCCTGCATTCTTTCGCAGTGCACATCGTTATCGTACCGTGACCGGTGGATGACAGTCCAAGTTCCGAAAGGGGCTGCCCTTCAGCATGAGCTAGCGGCGCTGCTGTTCGGCCTAGTCGCGAACGACTTCCGTTTTTTCAGACGGGATGGAAATGCGCAACACTTTGAACTGGTCATCGAACCAGATCAGCCAGCTCCCCGCTTCGCTCTTCAGTTCCAGCTTGCTCAGTTCCTTCTCCACATTGCCAACCGTCACTTTTTCCCGGCCCATGAATTCCATGCTGGCCGGCGCCGAAGAGTGCTGACGTGGATTCATGGTTCCGAACTGCGCTCTCTGCTTTAGCGGACACTGCACCTGCCCCTTTTCTGTTCTGCACGTCGAGGCGAGGTACTTCCACGCCAGCACCTCGCGATGCACGAAAAAGTAGTCGTCCAGAATGCTGGTCGCGGTGGGAAGCAGATACGGTTGCTCCTGCTCCTTTTCCTGAGGTCCGGCACTCCACTTCTGGGTCAGAAGCTGATCGTTGGGGATGACTACTGACTGTGCCTTGCCGGGACTGAGCTCTTTCCATTCGTAGCGGCGGATCTCGCCGGTGCCCGTAAGTTGCAACTCCGAGTTCTGGACAGCCTGCCCGGCAGAGCCCCCCGCCTTGAACTCGGACTGGATCACGCTGCCATTGGGATTCTGAGTGATCGAGAACGTCTCTGTCCCGACGCGTCGGCCATTCATGAATACTCCAAAAGATCCGGAGTCCACTTTTTGTCCGGGACCGCCCTTTTCTTTGGCCAGGGCTATGCCGGACAGCAAAAGTGCCAGCATAAGAGCGCATGAGCAGCGAAAACACTTCACCGTAATCCTCCTGTTTTAGAACTGGCAGACAGGTCTGACGATGAGTCGGCCTTCGCTGTCGCCAGTTGCAACGCGCTTTCTATTTCGGCACAGATCGAAACCAGATCTTTACCGGCGGTTTCAACGGCCACTGCCGCCTGCCGATACGACGGCAGCCTTTCCGCGTACAACCGAGCGAACTGTTGACGATCTTTCCGCAGAGGCCTTGTATCCTTTTCTTCGGAACTGCGCCGCCAGAGTTCATCTACTGGCGCCTCGAGAAAGACCGTTGGCCAGTGGCGTATCAGCGCGCGATTCTTTTCCTGCGCGAACGCACCGCCGCCAAGTGCGACTACGCTGTCTCGTTCGAGTGATTCTGTAAGTGCGCACAACGCCGCCGTTTCGACTAGTCGGAAACCAGGTTCTCCGTGGTCACGAAAAATCTCCGGAATGGTGCGGCGTTCGCGGGATTCAATCCGCGCATCCAGATCCACAAAGTCCCAGCGCAGGCGGCGAGCGAGTTCTTGCCCAACGCTGCTCTTACCTGAGCCCATGAATCCCACTAGAAAGATAGCGCGCACTCCCATGGTGCTCCGTGAGACGAAAAGGCGTGTCCAAGGCACACCCTCGACGTCCATGCGCTCCCAGTTTTGCTGTCTGTTTTTTCAGCGTTGCTTAAGGCGGATTTTACCACCGAGCGAGCGGAACACGACCTTCGATGCAGCCTGGCCGACCCGGGTAACGAAAGAGTTACTTGCATTTGGGGCTGAGGTATTCGGACTGGATTGTAGGGAAAACTCGTTCTCGGCCTGTCCGTGCGCGGAGTGGGCACGAAAGTCTGCCGAGGTACCGGGCGGAACCAGCGCTTCGATATCGCCGGTACTGGTAGTGAGACTGTAATTTCCGCCGGATCCAAAATCTCCATCGAAGAAGATCTTGCCGCTGCCGGAATTAACCTGAACTAGGGGGCCACTCACCGACTTCAAGTGAACCTCACCGCTGATAGAAGTGATCTCGACGTGCGAGGAGCGGGCGTCCGTAACCCTGATGGGTCCGCCCATAGTCTTGATGTGCACGTGGCCATCGCTGACGTTGCGAACTTCCACCGGGGCCTCCGCGCCTTCCAGCGTCAGATCGCCGTGCAAACGCTCGGCAGTCAGCGGGCCAGTGGAGGAATGCATGTTGACGTTGGCGTCGGGAGGCACGGTCAACTCGTAATCGACCCGTCCACTTTGCCTGTCGGCGCCTGGCAGCAAACGAGATTCGATTTCAACCCGGTTGCCGTTCTGCGAGTGGTCCACGTTCACCTTGTCGGACTGGATCACGGCCACGACGATCACTTGACGCGCGCTGCCCGGCTTAACTGTGATCGCTCCATAGACGGTTTCCACTGAGATGTTGGCCTTGGGGCCCACCGTGAAGCGGAATTCCTTCCTGGTCTCGGCAATTGCAGCCGATACCAGACAGGTGGCCAGAACCAAACCTACGACTGTCGTGCGCTGAGTACTGCCCATAAAGACCCCTGACCCGGACTGACACAGTTTACCCTCTGCTATTGAACATGATCCAACGCCATCTGGTACAGCATCGACTTCTGCTGATAGGCGTCCATCACTTGCTGCCGCGCATCCGCATCCCCAGGGTTTTGCTGCGCGTAAGCCTCGGCGTCACGGATGTACGAATTCACTGTCCGCAACTGGTTCTCGTAGGTGGCTCGCATCATTGGAGCGTACCGCGACATCTCGTCGAGAAACTGCTGATCATCCAGGTCGGAGGAATTCGGCGCTTCTTTCGGGAAGGGTATAACGATGGGAGGCCTCTTCTCCGCCGCTAGCTGTGCGGCCGGTCGGGAAGCCACTGGAGGCTTCTCTTTGGCCGCCTGCTGAGCCGGTGTGGGGGCTACCGCTGCCGGGTTCGTCGCCACCTGCGGAGTCGGCTTCGATTTCACGACATAAGCGCCAGCCGCCACCACTGCCGCTGCAACCGGCACAAGCCACCAGGCCTTCCAGCGCCGCCCGGCGCTGGGCACGAGAACCGGTCGGGCCGCTGCCGCCCCGGGCTCCCGTATGAGGCCTTCTGCGCGCAACTCCGCTGCGATCTTTACCCAGACTCGCGGGGCTGGCTCGTCGGTCTGCGCCAACTGCCGCGCCTCGCTGGCAATCAACTCCAGGTCCGATACCAGTTCCGAGCACACGGGACATGACTTCAAGTGGGCCTGAAATTCAGTGTCCTGGCTGCCGTCGATGATCTCCGGCAGAACTTGCTGAACATCCTCACATTTCATACTTCCTCTCTCCCCAATACCGCGACTGCCTCACGTGTTCTCGGCCTTTTCGGCTCTCATGAACTTCAGATAATCGCGCAGCTTCAGTCTTGCCTTATGGAGCTGCGATTTGCTGTTGCCAATCGAGCACCCGACCATTTCCGCAATTTCGTTGTGCTCGAACCCTTCCACATCGTGCAACACAAAGACCGTCTTGTACCCTGGCGGTAGCTTCTCGATCGCCCGTTGCAGCTGGAGGCGGTCAATTGAGCCGGTCAGCTTCAAGTCCTGTGCTCCCAGTTCTTTGCGCGGAGACTCTTCGTCGGTCTCCATGGTTTCTTCCAGCGAGACCAGCGGCAGGCCCTTCTTTCGCAAGTTCATCAGGACGACGTTGACTGTCATCCGGTGCAGCCAGGTCGAAAAAGCGGACTCGCCCCGAAACGTGCTGATCTTCCGAAACAACTGAAGAAACGCTTCCTGGGCCAGGTCTTCGGCCTGCGCGGGATTGGAAACCATGCGCAAACATAGCGAGTACACGCGACGCTTGTGCAGGTGATACAAGACCTCCTGTGCTTCTGTAGCTTTTGCTTGTTTCGGGTCGGTCAAGTCGCCTTTTCCGGCCGCTTAGTATGTCAGATGCGGCTTCAAACTCTTTTCGTTGTACGCTTTGCGGACAGAGCTGCCGGCGGCAACCGCCACCCCAGACGCCAACAGAATACCAAAAACCGTTGCTTCCCGAGGGGTTAGGTCGCCGTTCCAGGTCTGGTGTCTGACTTTCGTAACCTCAAACAGCCTTGAAGCACTCGCCTATCCTTTGGCCGTGATGGTTTCCAGTCCGTGGCCGTGTGAACCTAACTCCCGCCGCCGCAAAAGAAATGCGAACAGAACTCCCAGAAAGCCGAGGCCGGAGAAGATCCACATCCCCAGCCGGTAACCGTCTGGATGATCGGTGCTGGCGTGGCTGTGATCGTTGGCCCATCCGATCAGCAGGTTGAAGCCTGCCAATCCGATGTTCTGAATCATGGTCATGAGCCCGTAAGCCGTCCCCAACTTGGACTGGTCCACAATGTACGCGACCGACGGCCACATCAGAGCTGGGATCAACGAAAACGCGACTCCCATCATGGCCATGGGCACATACAGGCTGATGTGGGTATAGCCCATCATCAGGTACACCGGGATCAACAGCATCGAACCCAGCATCATCAGCAGAGCCCGTTTGCCGACCTTGTCCGCGAAGAGCCCGAAGGCTGGGGTGCCGAACATCGTGAATGCCGTGAGGATGCTGACTAGAAAGCCACCGAGCTCCCGGCTGGTCCCGTGCGCCTCAATGAAGAACTTGATGGCGAACGTCTCAAACGGAAAGATAGCCGAATAGAACACGATACAGAGCGCGACAATGTACCAATACGACACCCCAAACTTGTAGATATCGCTGAACACAACCTTGTCGGTAGAGCCAGCCTGGCCGAGTTCGTAGCGCTTCTCGGCGTACACTTCCATAGCCCAGTACGCGACCGCGCCAATCACGCAAAAAGCGCCGAAGGCGATTGAAATCAACAGCGGTGATCGCCAGTTGCTGTAGGCAAACTTAGCCCAGCTGGGAGAATTTTGCGCCAGCCAGGTACCGAGCCGGGCAATCATCAGGTTGATCCCAAAAGCGAAACTCAATTCCTTGCCGCGAAACCATTTCGCGACCGCCGTAGTCACCGCCACAATCAGGGACTCGGCCCCCAGCCCGAAAATCAGCCGTCCGGCGGCCATCACGGGCAACATTCCCGAGAGCGCGGTGACGATGGCGCCAATCAGGCAAATGGTTCCGAAAATGAAGAGCGCCTTGCGCGTCCCGATGCGATCCACAATGTAGCCACCAATCAGCACCATGACTACGTTCGGAATGCTATAGATGGCCTGTAACAGCCCGATATTGGAATCCGAAAACCCAAGCTGTTTCGCGAGCAGATCCGCGATCGGAGCGATGCAGTCGTAAACGTAGTAGTTACCGAACATCGCCAAGCTGATAACGATCAGTACCATCCAGCGATAAAGTCGGGAAGGTGCAGGACGGGCAATCTCAGCCATGAAGGCATTTACCCTCGGCGCACGGGGGCGCCTGCGTCGGAAGTATGGAGAGAATCAACCGCACGAAGATAGCAGATTGGGGAAGGGAATTGCTGGAGAAAGCACTGCTCATTGCGGTGTATAGTTGGCTGGATCCGCGAGGTGCTCCATGCGCCCGTCCTGGTGCTCTTCCTTCCTCCCTTTCATTTCCTTGCTGGCCTCAACCTCGCTCGCATGGTCTCAGGAACTTTCGTCCCAACCCGAGACAGGCGGAAAAGTGTGCGTGGCCGGGGTCAACAATCGCACCGGCAAGTCTCTTTTTGTGGAGCGTATGACGGAACGGCTGGCGCGAAGCATGAACGAATCCAAGCTGATCGCCGTGGTTATGGACTCCGCCACTACCAGCGACCGCGAACTGCGGCCGACGCTGGAGAATTCTGAGGAATTGAAACGCCGAGAGTGTAACTATCTGGTGCTGACCCAGGTCGCTGACCCTCGGGCCCATCCGACCGAGCTCAAGCTTCCGGAGATCTCAATTGGCGGGAGAGCGCCGAACGTGGACGCAAGCGATCCGCCCGGGACCCCGCCCCGCGAGAATCTCGAAGTGCGCTTCGCGCTCTTCCGACCAGGATCGCCCAAGGCTGTTACGGACACCAGTTTTCCCGCACAGCCGTCGGCGAATGTTTCCGACAGCCTCATGCAGGCGATGGATCGAGTGGCGAACCGCGTCGGACGTGACGTGAAGAAGAAGTAACGCCGCCTGAGCCCCTGGGCCAAAAAGGGAAAGGCTCCCAGCCGCAGCGTGCAGCGGCAACCGGGAGCCTCGACACAATTGCAGAGCGCGGACAACGACTCTTACATCTTTTCCGATTTGCCTTTCATCTTCACGTTCCCGTTGTTCTGGTTCTGGCGCTCGACGTCGTCGTTGGTATAGGTGCGAGCAGCCTTCTTGACGCTCTTTGCAGCAGCCGCGGCCCCCATTCCGTTGACCGTGTGCTCGGATCCGCTGAAATAAATCCACTCAGCCCGCGCTTCTTCCCGGGCACCTTTGCCTTCATGCATGTCATGCATCGCCCGCATGTGATGTCCAACCGGTTCCGGCCAGAGATGCACCGCGGAAGTCGTCAGCGGTGCGCCGCCGCCTTGGTACCACACCGGCTCGGTGTAAACCGAACTGGTGTTTCCGGAAACTTGCGAGAGGGTCGAGTTGGTGGCTCCGGCGATCAGTCCGGTGGTGGCGTTCGAGGCGCCCACGGGGTTGGGAGAAACCTGCTGCAACGACACCATGGGAGTCGTTACGAGCGGAACAAACGGGCCGCATCCGAGGATGCAAGGTCCGTAAATCCGAGGTGAGACGGGCTGTTGCCCGAAAGCCGCTACCGCGATCAGAACCACAGCACACAGAACCAAGTAGGGTCGCATACAGCCTCCACAGACGGTACAGATCAGCAGTATCTGTGCAGTTTGTGGGCCAGTATGCGTCACGCCGCCAGGGTCCAGGATGTTCGGAGATTTACGGCGCTGTCGGGTAAAAAACTGAGATCGCCCGAGAGTGCCAGAGGTAAGAGATGCAACCTTATGCGCAAAACCGCAAGCGCGTTGCGCATCTCAACTGCCGACGTAGCGCGCGTAGAGACTGCGTGCGACGGCCGTATCGGTCGTTCCCTTGATGATCGCTCTTCCGTCGGGAAAGAGGGTCATCTCGTAGGGCTCGTGCCAGAATTTCAGGACGAACTCGTTGTGGCGCACGGTGCCGTGAGGACGCAAGCGGGTCGTCATCTCGGCGAAGTCCACAGGGCGTTGCTGCTCGTGAATCTGTACGGAATTTCTACCACAGAGAGTGATGTGGGGCCGGCCCTCTCCCAACAGGTGGACGAAGTTTCGCTCCCCGCAGGCGCGGCATCCAGGGCGCGGCCGGGTCGCAGATACTTCCGCTCGCTCGTTATTCCAGACGTCGAAGGAAAGCAGGGTCCGCCGCATTTTCGATCGCGCGCCCACCAGGAATTTCAACGCCTCCGCGGCCGCAATCGACGCCACCAGGTTGACGGCGGAGTTCAGGACGCCAGCCGTTTCGCAGGTTTCGACCGTCCCGCGGGGAGGATCAGGGAAAACGCACGCCAGGCAAGCCGTTTCGCCAGGCAGAATGTTCAAGGTCGCTGCATAGCTCCCGACGGCCGCCGCATAGACCCAGGCCACCGAATTCTTCACCGCATAGTCATTCACGAGGTAGCGGGTCTCGAAATTATCGGTGCCGTCAAGAATCAGATCCACTCCGCCCAGCAGATTCTCGACGTTTGCGGGTGTCAGATCGGCAACCTGCGGTTCCACGAGGATCTGCGAGTTGAAGCGCGCAATCTGTCGGGTTGCGGCAACTGCCTTGGGTAGCGACTCCCGCGCGTCGTTTTCGTCGAAAAGGGATTGCCGTTGCAGATTGCTGGGTTCTACGTAATCGCGATCGAGAATCCGCAGCATCCCGACACCCGACCGGGCCAGAGACGAAGCCAGCCCCGACCCGGTGGCCCCGCATCCCACGATGACCACCCGCGATCGCGAAAGCTGTTTCTGGCCTTCCGAACCAATCTCCGCGAACAGCACCTGACGAGAGTAACGGTCCTCTAGTTCCAAAGACATTACCTGTTCCGGCCTTTCCAGCCAGTATTATAGGTGCCGGTCATCAAACTTCTCCGTACCGAGCAACATGTGACGGTTGCCTATTCATCGAAACCAGAAAGTCCTGCCGGCGGTCACCTGAAACTCGGGGAGGTCCCTTTGCGGCTAACCGGCGCCGCCCTGGTTGTACTGATGATGCTAGCGACGCCTCGTGCCGGATGGGCATCCGGTCCGCCACCTTCGGCGCAACAGTCGGCAGAGCCACCGCAGCTAGGAACGATCACTCCCTATCTGGGTGTGCCGATCACCGAGATCGAGGTGCCCGGCGTCCCGGCGGAGGAAGCGGCTCACCTGTTGGCAGCCACTCCGCTCAAGCTCGGAGAGCCCCTTACTCGACAAGCGCTACACGATGCCATGCAGGCGATGTTCGCGACCGGCCGCTTTGCGGACATCCAGGCCGAAGCGGAGCGCGGCACCGCTGGGGTCCGGTTGCGCTTCCTGACGGTCCCCAACTATTTCATCGGCCAGATTATGGCAGAGGGCGTTTCCGGCAGCCCGTCTCCCAACCAGCTGGCCACGGCCAGCCGCTTGCAACTCGGCGAGCTCTACTCACAAGACAAGCTCGAGCGAGCGCTGGCGAACCTGCAACGGGTACTCGAGGAAAATGGATTCCATCGGGCGAAGGTGACCGCCTCCGAGCAGCGCCTCCCGGACCAACACCAGGTGGACCTCAATTTTCGTGTCGAACCAGAGCCGCGCGCGGTGGTCGGACAGATCGCGCTGCAAGGGGACGCAGGTTACTCGAAGGAGGAGATCGAGCAGATCGCGAAGTTTCATCCCGGCCAGAGCGTGGTGTCAACCCGCCTCACGCACGCTTTACAGCGCATACGCGCGAGGTATCAGAAACAGGACCGCCTTCTCGCCCAGGCGTCGGCAGCCGGGACCTACCGTCCTGAGACCAACACGGTGGACTATACCTTCAAGGTGGAGCGTGGACCGGTGGTGGAGATTGCCGCCGAAGGATTCAAGATCAGTCAGAGCCAACTTCGGAAGCTGGTTCCCATTTACGAGGAAGGCGCCGTCGATGACGACCTGCTCAAAGAGGGCCGCCGTAACCTGCAGAACCACCTCCAGGCGCTCGGCTACTTTGCCGCCACCGTCGGGGTAAGCCAACACGGCGTGCTGGACGGCAAGGGTCTGCGTGTGATTTACGCTATCACTCCGGGCGAGCGCCACAGACTCGCGGCCATTCGGATTTCCGGAAATCAGTTCTTCGACGAGGAACTGGTGCGAGGAACAATGCTCTGCCAACCGGGAGGGCGTCTGTTCAGCCACGGACGCTACAGCGAAGCCCTGTTGACGGAGGACGTGCGCAGCATCCAAGACCTATATCGCTCGAACGGTTTCCGGCAGGCGAAAGTCGGCGGCAAACTCCTGGAAAAATATCAAGGCGATCCCTCTCAATTGGCCATCCAAATTGATATTAAAGAAGGGCCGCAGACGCGCGTGGCCTCGGTAAGTATCGAAGGGAACTACAACATTCCGGCAGAACAATTGACGCCCAGGCTCGCGACCGAGGAAGGCCAGGGCTTCAACGAGTCGAGTCTGGCGGATGACCGCGATGCGATACTCGAGAAGTACTTCGACAATGGGTTCACAAATGCCACCATCGACGTGGCCTACGTTCCCGACACTGCATCACCGGCGGAATCACCTCGTGTCGGTGTGATCTTCACCATCCATGAAGGCGAGCAATTCTTTGTCAGCAATGTTTTTCTCAACGGGCTTCACTTCACTCGCCCTGGAGTCGCCCGCCGCGAAGTGCAAGTGCAACCCAGCGCGCCCCTGAGCCAGCAGGACATGCTCGAATCCCAGCGCAAACTCTATAACCTGGGCTTGTTTAGCGAAGTGGACACGGCCATTCAAAATCCGGAGGGCACCGAGTCTCGCAAGAATGTGCTGCTTTCGGTCCGTGAAACCAGGCGTTACACCTTCGACTACGGAATCGGTTTTGAGTTTCAAACCGGACAACCATCGGTTGGCACCAACCAGCCGCTCGGTCAGACTGGAGCCAGTCCCAAGGTTTCGTTTGGCGTCAGCCGCATTAATTTAGGCGGCCGGCACCAGACGCTCAGCATGAAGACCAGTCTGAGCCGCCTGCAGCAGCGAGGACTGATCAGTTTCGAAGCGCCCAAATTGCTAAATCGCGAGCTGCGCTTTTCGATCCGGCTGCTCTATGACAACACGGTCGACGTCTCAACGTTCACATCGCAGCGTACGGAAGCAACCGTGCAAACCGTCCAGCTGCTGAAGAAAGTGGAAGACCGCGAACTGGACAGTGTCGCCTACCGCTTTTCCTACCGGCGAGTGCAGGCCAGCAACATCCAGGTGAGCGACAACCTGATCCCATTGCTCTCCAAACCCACGCGCGTGGGCGAACCCAATTTCTCCTATATCCGCAACCGGCGGGACAACGACCTGGAAACCAACCACGGAAGCTACACCACGGTCGAGGGTGGCGTGGCCGCCAGTTATTTCGGCTCCGAAGCCGATTTCAGCCGGGTGCTGATCAAGAATTCAACCTATTACCCATTTTTCCGTAATCGGCGAACTGGAACGGGCTTCGTCTTTGCCCGCTCAACCAGCATAGGTATTCAAAATCCGTTTGCGAATACGATCCTGCTTGATCCGTCCCAGACCGGGCCCGGGGCCCCGCCGCTCCCGCCCGGCCGTACCTTAATTCCTCTGCCCGAGCGCTTTTTCATGGGTGGCGGCAGCTCCCATCGCGGTTTCGGGTTGAATCAAGCGGGACCTCGCGATCCGTTTACTGGATTTCCCGTGGGCGGCAGCGCGCTGTTCCTGAACAATCTGGAGCTGCGCTTCCCCAGCGTCACCGTGCCCTACCTGCACGACAATATCGGATTTACTGTCTTCCACGACGTCGGGAACGTTTTCTCCCGCCCGCAGGAGATGGTGAGCAGCCTGGGGCGCTGGCACCAGCCCCATCCCGAGATTTGTCAGCATGATCTCAATCACGAGAAGTGCGACTACAACTATCTTTCCCACGCCATCGGCCTGGGGGTGCGCTATCAGACACCCATCGGCCCGTTGCGGCTGGACTTCGGATACAATCTGAATCCGCCTTTTTTCCCAAGCTTTACCAATATCGTGACTAATTCGGAGAACGGGACCCACACCGGGCAATTTGGATTTCAGCGTGCCGGGCATTTAAATTTTTCGTTCAGCATCGGGCAGTCCTTTTGATGAAAGTCTGGAAACATTGCGGGTTCTCATTTCTGCTATGCGCCGCGCTGGCCGCTCGCGCTGGCGCCGGCCAGATCGTGGACCGGATGGTCGCCAATGTAAACGGTCATGTCTTGCTGCAGAGCGATTGGGAAGAAGAGTTGGCGTTCGAGGCCTTTCTGGATGCGCGTTCTCCGGATGCTTTCGCTCCCGAAGAGCGCAAAGCTGCACTCGATCGCCTGATAGACCAGGAGCTGCTGCGGGAGGAGGTCCGACCGTCCGAAGACACCCCCGCCGAACAGATTGCCGCGCGCGTTACCGAAGTCCGCAAACTTCACACCGAGGCCGTTACAGATGATGGATGGCGCGGCGCATTGCAGCGCTATGGACTCACACAGACAGTCTTGGAGAAACGACTGGGCCAAAGCATCCAGCTGATGCGGCTCGTCGAAGCTCGTCTGCGCCCTTCCATCCAGATTGATCAAAAAGCGGTGGAGTCCTATTACCAAGAGCAGTTGCTTCCGGAGCTGAAAAAGGCGGGCAGCCGGGAAGTGGCTCTACCCGAGGTGTTCGGCCGCATCCGAGATCTGCTTGCCGAGCAGAGACTGAACCAGCTCCTCCACGGCTGGCTGGCGAGTTTGCGTTCCGCGAGCCGCATCCAGACGCCTGCATCCAGCGGCGGAGATCAGACCCGTTGAATGAGCCGACCCCTGCCCGGCGCCGCAGTTGGTGGAAGCTGTTTGGGCTGTTCTGTATCTTCAGTGTCGTTGCCCTGAGCCTGCTGGGCTGGTATGTAACCACCGATTCCTTTCAGCAAGCAGTCCTCCGTCGGGTCGTCGCGGCGCTCGAGAAGGTCACGGGCGGCCGCGTCGAGATCGGTCAGCTGCATTCCATACCTTTCCGGCTGCGAGTAGATGTTCGCGATCTGATCATTCACGGGCGGGAAGCTCCCGATCAGGTCCCTTATCTGCGCGTGGACCGCCTGCAGGCAGAAGTCAAAATCATCTCCCTCCTTAGCACCGAGATCGGGCTGCATTCACTCGTACTGGAGCATCCGGTGATGCACATCATCGTTTATCCGGACGGCTCCACTAACCAGCCAGCGCCGGCAGTCAGCCGATCTCCCGGGAAGGAAACTGCAGAGGAGCTCTTCTCGCTGTCCGTTTCCCACGTCGAAGTACAGCATGGCGAGTTGCTATGGGAGGAGAAAAGAATTCCTCTTGAGCTCGACGCGCGCGATGTTGCGTTGATGTTGCGCTACTCCTTTTTGCGCCGCCAATACCAGACCAGTCTGGTGGTGGGGAGCGCAAGCACGCGCTTTCTCCAATATCCGCCGTTCACGTGGCGAGCGGACGCGTCCCTGGTTCTGGCCCGCGATCATGCTGACATCAGCGTGCTGAACGTGGCTTCGGGAAAGTCTGAAATTCATTTTTCTGGCCACTTGCAAGACTTCCGCAATCCCCAGGTGAGTGGCGATTATCACGGCGCGCTCGACCTCGCTGAACTGGCTGCCCTGGTCCGGCAGAAGGAAGTCCACAAAGGCACGGCCCGCGTCGAAGGCAAGGGCTCCTGGAGTCTTCGGGATTTCTCCATTCAGGGAACTCTCTTGGCGAGAGATCTCGAGTGGTCCAACGGCCGGCTGAAAACGCAGAACGGCCGCTTCGGCGCCGTCTTCTCGGTCACGCCCCAGCGCCTGCACGTCTCCTCCATCAAGGCCAACCTTTTCGGGGGCGAGTTGCAAGGAGAGGCGGACGTGACCAACTGGCAAGCCTCCGCACAGGCCCACCCGCTTCCGAGTCGGCCCCGCATGGCCGGACAAGTTTCACCCACAGCTCCGCAGCGTGGCTCGGTGGGTCTCCAGTTAGCCGGCTTCCCGTTAGCCCCGGCAATCGCGGTTGTGAGCGCCAGAAAGATTCCTCTCGACCAGCTGAATTTGTCGGGATTCGCCAGCGGCAAGCTTGAGATGCTCTGGGTCGGCCCGATGCGCGACGCCGAAACCCGTGTGAACCTGAACATCGCTCCGCCCAAGCAGCCGGCGCCCGGCCAGCTCGCGGTGCGTGGCCAAATTGCGGGTGTCTATCGTGGATCGCGCGATGAGTTGCAACTGGATCAGTTCCACCTGAACACGCCCGCTTCCGAAATCACCGCGAGTGGCAATCTCTCTTCGACGTCCTCATTGAAGGTCGCGGCCACCAGTCACGACATGAAGGAATGGGCGCCATTGTTGCAAGCGGCCTACGGACCTGGCGACCTGCCCTTCACCATCCACGGCTGGGCCAACTTCAACGGCACCGTCAATGGTCGGCTGTCGTTCATGCAGGTGAATGGAAATCTCGAAGTGTATGACTTCGAGACTGCACTCCCGACAAGTGGTCACCGTCCCTCGCAGATGATTCATTGGGATGCGCTCACGGCCAGCGTGCAGTATTCGAGCAAAAATTTTAGCGCCCGCAATGGCACCCTGATACATGGCCACACTACTGCGCGCTTCGACGCCAGTTCGACCATGGTTGCGGGCGTATCCCAGGCCGGCTCTCTCATTGCGTTGCGTCTCGATCTTCGAAACGCCGACGTGGCAGAAATCGCGCGCCTGGCCGGATCCAGCCGGCCGTTAGCTGGAGTCGCCGATCTTACATTCAGCGCGTCCGGCACGCGAGCTCAGCCCCACGGCGAAGGCCGGATTGAAATCCGCAACGCCACAATTTACGGGGCGCCGGTCCCATTCGTACAGAGCGATCTTCGGCTGGCCGATGACGAACTTCAGTTCAACAACCTTGCGGCCAGTGTGTACGATGCTCCCCTGAGCGGCACCGCCGCCGTGAACATTTCCAGCAAGGAGTTTCGGTTGAATCTCTCCGGACGCGATCTGGATCTCGTCCATTTCCCCAAACTCCAGACCAGCCGGTTCACGGTGGGGGGCCGCGTCGATTTTACGGCCAATGCCAGCGGTACACCGGAGCAGCCTTCGGTCGAAGCGCACATTCATTTCCGCGATCTCGCTTTCGACAAGGAACGCGCCGGAGACTTCTACCTCGATGCGGTGACTCGCGGCCGGCAGCTGAGTATTCAGGGGCACACCAATTTTGAGAAGGCGGATTTGAAAATCCAGGGTACGGTCGGGATGGAGAACGATTTCTCCGCCGACCTGGATCTTTCGTTCCAGCATCTAGACGTCGATTCGCTGCTCAATATCTATTTGCCAGGAAAAATCACGGGCCATTCGACTCTGGCGGGGACGCTCGCGCTGCACGGACCTCTACGCAATCCCCGGCAAGTGAAAGTGTCTGCTAATCTCGATTCCTTCGATGCGGAGATTGCGCATGTGCGCTTGCAGAATGCCGAGCCGGTTCGCTTCGAGGTGGCAGACCAGGTTCTCCGGATCGAAACCCTTCACCTCTCTGGAAGCGGGACCGACTTCACGGCGCACGGCCGGGCGCAGTTCGCCGAGCCGCGCGCTCTGGACATTCGGCTCGACGGTACGGTCAACATGGCGCTGCTGCAAACTATTAATCCCAAGATTTCTGCGCGCGGTATGTTGGGCCTGAACCTCACCGGAGGTGGGACGCTCTCCAACCCGGTGTTGCAAGGACGCCTCGAAGTCAAGGACACCTTCGTCAGCCACAATGATTTTCCCAGCGGCCTGAGCGATCTGAACGGTGTTCTTCTTTTTGACCAGAACCGCATCCAGATCGAGAACCTGAACGGCACGACCGGTGGCGGCACGATCGCGTTGACGGGTTTCGGCAGCTACCAGAACGGCGTAGTCCTGATGGACATCGGCGCAACGGCGCAGGGGGTTCGACTTCGTTACCCGCCTGGCGTGAGCTCAACGGCTAACGCCAATCTCCGCCTAGCCGGCTCCTCCAACTCGGCGTTGCTCAGTGGGGAAGTGGTCGTGACCAAACTGGGTGTTACGCCCGGATTCGATTTTGGAGCTTATCTGGAGAGGAGCAAGCATTCAATCGCAGTGACGGGACCCGATAACTTGGAGAGCCGTCTCCGGCTCGACGTGCACGTCGTGACCACGTCGGAACTGCAAATGCAAACCGCCCTCGCCAAGCTCACCGGCAACGCCGATCTCCGAATCCGGGGCACCGCCGACCGGCCTGTCGCCGTCGGCCGCGTGAGCGCCAATGAAGGAGGCGAAATTTCCTTCAATGGAACGAAGTACCACCTGGAACGTGGTGAAGTGACCTTTTCGAATCCGGCCAAGACTGAGCCGATTATTGATGTTCAGGCCGCCACCCGCGTGCGCGATTACGACATCACCGTCAACATCAGCGGCGACGTGAGCAAATCCAACGGGTTGAAGGCCACCTGGCATTCCGAGCCTCCGCTGCCGGAGGCGGACGTCATCGCACTGCTGGCGCTGGGCCGCACGCGCGAGGAGTCAGCAGCGTTACAGGGTAGCGGGGCCTCCGGATTCGGGGGACAAGCTTCGAATCTGCTGATCAGCGAGGCCCTCAACACCGCCGTCAGCAGTCGCGTACAGCGTTTGTTCGGCGTCAGCCGGATCAAGATCGATCCCCAGGGCCTGACCAGTGAAACCAACGTAGTTCGCGGCCCGCAGGTCACCATCGAGCAACAGGTCGCCAGCAACCTGACGATCACCTACAGCACCAATGTCTCGGTGGCCTCGCAGCAGATCATTCAGGTGGAATACAATGTCACGCGAAATGTCTCGATCGTGGCGTTACGCGACCAGAACGGCGTGGTCAGCTTCGATTTGAAAATCCGCCAGCGGAAGCGGTGACAGCCGCGAGTCCTCAGTTCCCGGTTCTCAGGGCTCAGACCCAGCTGCGAGTGCGTACAGCTAGTTACAACATTGTTCGAACGAATGTCTGTTGAATTTGACACAAGTCCCGACGGCTGAGAACTGAGAACCGGGAACTGAGAACTGACTCCGACGTGCCCTTGACATAAATCTCCAAACCAGCAACCCTATCTGTTTTCACCTTGGGCCCGTTCGCCGGGTCAGGAAAGAGCAAGCTTGCGAGTTCGGGTTTTTTATCACGACAAATGTTTCGATGGCGCGTCTTCGGCTGCCCTGTTTTCGCGTTTCTACCGTGAACGCATTCGGAGCGATGTGGAGTTTGTCTATACCGGCCTGTTGCATCGCGCCGGCGCCCTCTTCGACGAGAGAGAATTTGACGGCGACGAGAACGCCATCGTCGACTTCAAATACTCCAGTTCGCCGAAGATCACCTGGTGGTTCGATCATCACGAGAGCGCATTTCTTTCGCCCGCCGATGCCGCCCACTTCGAACAGGACCAAGGCAATCGCAAGTTCTACGATCCCGGCTTCAAATCATGCACGAGTTTCATCGCGATGATCGCGGAGCAGCGCTTTGGATTCGACCCGCGCCCGGTCGCGGAACTTGTCCACTGGACCGATATTGTGGATGGCGCCCTCTACGAAAGCGCGCAGTCAGCGGTGGAAATGAAAGCGCCCGCGATGAAGCTGACCATGGCCATCGAAGCGGTCCAAGACCCTGGCTTCGTGAAGAAACTGATTCCGCTACTTGCCACCCAGCCGATGGCTACTACCTTGGAACAGCCGTTTGTAGCCTCCGCTTTGCCGCCCCTGCTTGAACGGCATCAACGCTCGATCGATCTGCTGCGCCAGCGCTCGGAGGAGAAACAGGGCACAATCTTCTTCGACATCACCGACCTTGACCTCGAGGGGTACAACAAATTCATCCCCTACTTCCTCCATCCCGATTCGATCTACAGCGTGGGTTTGAGCAAGAGCTCGTTTCGGGTAAAGGTCTCCGTCGGTTCCAACCCGTGGTCGAAACGGGAGCCCGTTGTCAATCTCGCGAAAGTCTGCGAACGGTACGGCGGGGGTGGCCATGCCCGCGTGGGTGCCATCTCGTTCGATGTGACTCAGGGCGACGCCGCTCGGACGGCCGCACAAGAGATCGTCGAAGAGCTGCGCTCGAGCGTGGGTGGGTAGCGCCGCCAACCTGAGCAACGGCGAGGCGTCCGCTTCCAGGTCTTGATAAGCTAGATTTGACTCGCTCACCCTGGCATGCATCCGTACGTCCACGACCCCGAACACATCAAAGGCCTGCGCACGGTCGCCACCATCGAATTCACCAAGGGCGTGGTCGTGGTGCTGGCCGGGCTCGGCCTCTTCTCCATGCGCCACCGCGACATCTGGGGAATCGCCGAAAGCTTTCTCGAGTTCTTCCACGTCAATCCCTATCACCACTATGTGGGAGTGTTCATCGATCTGGTGTCCCGGATCAGCGATGTGCGGCTGTGGAAGATTGCGACCGCCGCCGGCATTTACACCATCCTCCGTTTTGTGGAAGCTTATGGCCTCTGGTACGCGCTGCCGTGGGCGGAGTGGCTGGCGTTTGGATCGGGGACAATCTATATCCCGTTCGAATCCGCCGATCTGATCCATCGGCCGACTTGGTTCCGATTGCTAGTACTGGTCGTGAACCTGATCATCGTGCTCTACATGCTATATCTGCGGCTGGACGCGAGAGCGAAGCGCCACGCGGCGAGGGCGGCACAGACGGCAGGTTAGTGAAGCAGCGCCAGGAGCCAGTCGCTCAGCCGCCCTATTCATTCAAGGAGCAGCCGCAGTCCGCCGGCGGCACGTGTGCTTTCAAGAAGTCAGCGACTCGCTTGTAAGCATCAATCTGATTTTCCACCCGCGCGAAGCCATGCCCTTCGTTTTCATAGACCTTGAATTCAACCACTCCACCGCGTTTTTTGATGGCGTCCATGACTTGCTGTGCTTCGGTCTTCGGACAGCGCGGATCGTTGCCGCCAGCTAACAAGTACAGGGGCGCTTTGATCTTGTCCACGAAATTGATCGGGGACCGATCTTCGTAGAGCGCTTTGTTTTTTTTAAGATCGCCCATGGTCGCCAGATCGCTTTGCTGGAGTACCGGATCTTCGTTCTGGATTTCTGTGAACCAGTTAACAAACGGCACGATCGGAACTCCCGCCGCCCAGACGTCCGGCGCTTTTGTGACGCCCATCATGGTCAGGTAACCGCCATAGCTGCCGCCCATGAGAATGAGCTTCTTGGGATCCACGTAGCCGGTCTGCTTGATCCAATCGGCGGCCGCGAGAACGTCCTGCAAGTCGCCGCCGCCCATGTCGAACAGATTGGCCTGCTGAAATTCTTTACCGTATCCGGTCGATCCCCGATAGTTGGGCGCGATCACCAGATATCCCTGATTCGCCATGTATTGCACGAAGCGATTGAAAGTATTTAGAGTCTGCGCGGTCGGCCCACCGTGAACATAGACAATCGCTGGGTGCTGTCCGTTGCGCGGCAGGTTGTAGGGCACGTAGACGAAGGCCGAGATCGTCCACTTGCCATCCTTGCTTGGATAGTGAACAAGATACGGCTCGACCATGTCCTGCGAACGCACTCCACCGACAAGCGCGTGAGTGATTTGTCGCGACTTGCTGTCGGCGATTGTGCAGGTCCACAAATCTCCGGGCGCAGTTGGACCATTGTGGTAGTAGAGGAGTCGCGCGCCATCGCGACTGAACGCCGACGCCCCGCCCGTCGGTTCGTTCAATCCTTTGGGCAGCGGAAGAGCCCGCGCTTTCCCAGTCGTGAGGTCATACAAGTAAATGTCAGTGTTACCGTCCACATTCGCGGTATAGGTCAGGTGTCGTCCGTCAGCGGAAAAGCTGATGCCGGCGACTTCCCACTTGTCCTGCGTGAGCCAGCGAATTTTCTTCGTCGCGATGTCCAGCAGCCCGGCGTTCTGGTATCCGTTGACGGCGTTCGATGTGATGAGGACGTGCTTGCCATCTGGCGAAACGTCGTTCGCTGAGTGGAGTCGTTCCCCTTCATGCGGCGTGAGCAGGGTGCTTTGCGCGCTGGCTACATCCACCATAAAGACATTTGAGTCCGTGCCTTTGGATTGCTCCTGCGTGTAGACGATGAACTTCCCGTCTTTCGACCAGACGGGAGAGACATTCATCCGGTCATTTGCCGTGCCAGTGGTGAGGTGCTTCACCTCGCGCTGGAGCGTGTCGTAAACATCGATCTCGAATACGGATG
>WNFB01001322.1_pt1 | contig 21516 bp, 24 predicted proteins | sample 5400501 | NCBI WGS metagenome assembly WNFB01 (sample SAMN13153341, study PRJNA577476) | soil metagenome | isolation source: 200 cm saprolite under Douglas fir tree site 2 hole 1 | place: USA:California | collected 2015-04-18 | reverse complement strand
TCTTTGGATTTCCCGGCGAAACGAAAGAAGAAGCCTGGGAATCGGTGCAATTTCTAGAAGCGAACAAAGACCATGTGCATTCGCTCGGCTTCGGCACGTTCGACCTGAGCAAGCACACGCCGGTGGCCAAGCAGCCGGAGCGCTGGGGTGTGACGGTCTATAAGAATCCCGAATGGGATCTGGCCCTCGACTATTACTACACGGTGAAGAATGGGATGAACATCGAAGAGGCGGAGCGGGTGTTCGAGGAGTTCGAGCGAAATCACAACCCTGGCTGGGACTTGCGCCTGTTCATTCGCGAGTACGTGTTCCTCTACATCGCGCGGTTCGGCCTCCGGAAGTTATCCGACTTGCAATTCAATCCCGATCGTATCGGAGGTTCCGTGCCGTCGCTCGACCAGAAAGTCTGTTCATGAGCGAGCTGATTCAGATTAATGCACTGGCTCCTCTGCAGGGGGCTCGGAAGACGAGCAAAGTCATGTTGCTCTTTCCTCCTGAATGGGTGCCGACTGCTCCCTATCTGGCCTTGCCCTCTTTGACTGCCGTCCTCCGCGAAGCGGGACACCACGTGGTGCAGCGCGACATCAACATCGAAATGTACGATCACTTCTTCAGCGATTCGTTCCTGATCTGGATCAAGGCCCGCCAGACCATGCAGTTGAAGGCCTTGGAGGCGAAGGAACTGCGAGGGGAACTGACCGACAAGGAGATGGACCAGCAGGCGGCGCTGGAGCAGGCGGCGGATGTGGACCTGTTCGATCTGGCAGAGCGGGCGGAAGAGTCGAAGCGCGTGGTCCGGGGCCCACAATTCTATGAAGCGGAGAAGCTCGAAACATCGTTGAATTGCTTCCGCGAGGTGATGCACTACATTTCCACCGCCTACTATCCTTCGTCGCTCGTGTTCTATCCGATGGAAAGCAATCTAGGCTATCGCCCAGGTGTCTCGAAAGAAGTCTTCGCGTGTTTGGACGATGAACAGGTGAACGTCTATCGGGATGTCTGCAATCACTTGGTCATGCCGGCGGTGGCGAAAGAGAAGCCGGATGTCGTCGGGCTCTCGATCGGGACGCAGATGCAGCTGCTCGCGGGCTTCACGTTTTGCAAGATGATCAAGGAGACGTTCCCACATATCCATGTGGTGGTGGGCGGCAATGTCATCACGCGGTTGCAGGAAGAGTTCCCGAATCAGGAACGATTTTTCGCAGAGATCTTCGACTCGGCGATCCTCTATGAAGGGGAGCATGCGCTGCTCTGGCTCATCGAGGCGTTGAATGACGAGCGGGCTATCACCTCCGTGCCCAACTTGATGTATCGCGATGCCTCAGGCGTGCATGAGAATCCCGAAGTCTATACCGAGAAGACGACCGCGCTGCCCATGCCGGATTTCGAGGGGTTGCCGCTGGATCGCTACTTCGTGCCGGAGCTGATTATTCCCTACCTCGCGACGCGCGGCTGCTATTGGGGCCGCTGCACGTTCTGCGACCATGGCCAGGGCTACTTCGACCAGTATCGTGGTGTGCCGGCCCCGCAAGTGGTCGAACAGATCAAAGCGCTGCGGGACAAGTATCACTGCCGCCATTTCCTCTTCTCCGATGAATCCTATCCGCCAGCTTTGTTCAAAAAGGTGTCGCAGCTGCTCGTTGATCAAAACGTCGGGATCAAGTGGACGACGTTGATCCGGTTTGAAGAGACCCTGCAAGACCAGGAGATCTGGAACTTGGCGGCGAAGGCCGGCTGCTGCACCCTCTATTATGGGATGGAGTCGGCGAGCGAGCGGGTGCTGAACCTCATGGACAAGCACGCCAAGAAGAGCGTGATCCAGAACAACCTGCATCGGGCGGCGAAGGCGGGGATCTGGAACCACGTGATGGCATTCTATGGCTTCCCCGGCGAGACGCGCGATGAAGCGCTGGAAACCCGCCAGTTCGTCATCGACAACCAGCCGGTGATTCACTCGGTGGAGCTGTTCTACTTTGTGGCCTATCGTCATACGCCGATGGTGCGCAATCCGGAGAAGTTCGGCATTACGATCCACAAGCAAGAGGACTACGATCTGCCCCTGGACTATTACTACACGCTGAATGACCCGAGCACCCTCTCGTGCCTGGACGCGATGCAGCTCTGCGAAGAATTCTACAAAAACGATTTTCATCCCTGGGCCGTGCGCGTGAACGCGCGGGAACATGTCTTTCTCTATATCTCGAAGTTCGGGACGAACAAGTTGCCGCAGATCTATGCGCAGCAGACGCAGGCCGTCGGATCGCCGCAGGGTGTGTCAGGGTTGGTCACCTGGCCGGTCGCGATGAGCGAAGGCGAGGACGGTAAGGAAGGGATGTCTCGCGTGGTCAGCCACGGCGTGGGATGAGGCGTTAAACGTTAAACGTAAAATGTAAAACGTGGGGATGGGTGAGGAGTGAGACGTAAAATGTGAAACGTGAAAGGTGAGACGTGGGATGGGAGACGTGAAACGTCAAATCGATGCACAGGCTGAGCTAAGCTCGTTCTCGTCTCTACGTTTTACTTCTCACGTTTAACGTCTAACGTTTCACGTTTCACGCTCGATGCCTCGTCGGGGGTGAGCACGGCGGAGAGAAGAGTGTACGCGGCTTCGATGAGTTTGGTCATCTCTTCGGCCTTCTTGTAGGCCTGCATGTATTTCGTGGGATTGTTGGTCAGATTCGAGTAGCGGGCGGGGTTCCAGGTGTACAGCAGCACTCGTCTGGTCCGAGCGAGGGTTTCGGAGGTGACGGGGAGGGTAAGTCCCAGTACCTCCAGTGCATGGTGCACATCTTCTTGGTTCACATCGGTCATGGGGCGAGTCTGACAAGGCCGACGTAAGCCTGTCAATCATCTAATAGGATGGTGAATAATGCCGCCGGCTTTGTTCTCTCGTCGCTCTCACACGCGTGAATCGTGAGCGAGACAAGCAAGACGTGCGCGACAGGCGCGACTCGCGAAGATGGGACTTCCGACCAGTCCCGCTTTTCTCGCAAGTCTCGCGCGAAGAGCGAGATACGCTTCACGCTGACGGTCGGCGGACTTCGTGGATATCCTGGTAGGGAGGTATCTTGACCGACCGCCACATGCTCAAATTTTATCAAGCCGATGTGTTCGCCGGGCAGCCGTTTGGCGGCAACCCGGTCGCGGTGTTCCCCGATGCGCAAGGTCTCACCGACTTTCAACTGCAGCAGATTGCCCGGGAGATGAACCTCTCCGAGACCGTGTTCGTGCTGCCTCCGACAGACCAGGCGGCAGTCGTTCGCCTCAGGATTTTCACCCCAACGCAGGAGATTCCGTTTGCCGGTCATCCGGTACTGGGGACATTTTACGTGTTGGCCCAGCTCGGGTTGATTGCCGTTACCGATGGCGTCACCCGCTTGATGCAGGAATGCAACATCGGTCTTTTTCCTGTCGAACTCCATGCACGGGAGGGGCAGGTCACCCATGTAGTGATGACACAGCCGAAACCGCTGTTCCTCGGTTCGGTGGATGAGCCGGAGGATCTGTTCGACATTGCGAAGGCTCTGGGGCTGTCGATACACCAGATTGCCGACACCAAGAAACCGGTAATGGTAGTGTCGACTGGGTTGCCGGTGGTGATTGTGCCGGTGCGGACCCTCACGGCTGTGCGGTCGATTGTGCCGGATGCTGCCGCGATTGTCGAGGTGTGCGAGCGGGTCGGCACCAACGGCATCATGGTCTTCACAACCATGACAGTGGAAGACCATTCGACGGTGCATACGAGAATGTTTGCGCCCGCGATCGGCATCCTCGAAGATCCCGCCACAGGGAGTGCCAGCGGGGCCATGGGCGCCTATCTCGTCCACAATGGGCTGGTTGAAGTGGGGCCCATGACAGAACTTATCGTCGAGCAGGGCTATGAAATCGGGCGTCCGGCGCGCATTCTTGTCCAGATCGAATCCGACGACGATGCCATTCAAGAGGTGAAGGTGGGTGGACAGTGCGTGATGGTTGTTGAAGGGAAGTTAAAGTTTTGAGCCGTGAGGAGTGAGGCGTAAGGGGTGCGGGGGGATGCGATGAAAGCTGTACTCTTTCGCGCGCATGGCGGACCGGATAAACTTTCCCATGAAGACCTGCCTACGCCGACGATCGGTCCGGAGGATGTTCTGGTTCGCGTCAAGGCCTGCGCGCTGAATCACATCGACAATTGGATACGACAGGGCAATCCCGCCTATCCCATGCAGCTTCCTCATGTATTGGGATCGGATGCGGCCGGGATCGTAGAGCAAGTCGGCAATCGGGTCGAAGGCTTCACGGCGGGGCAGCGTGTCTTCGTGTCGCCGGGGATCAGTTGCTGGAAGTGTGAACAATGTCTGGCGGGGCGAGACAATATGTGCCGCTCGTATGGACTGGTCGGTGCGATGACGCACGGCGGCTATGCGGAGTATGTGAAAGTGCCATTCCGCAATGTACTGCCGATTCCAGAGAACCTCTCGTTTGAACAGGCGGCGGCGTTTCCGCTCGTGTCGGTGACTGCGTCGCATATGCTGTTTGCCCTAGCCGGACTCCAACATGGCGAAACGGTGCTCATCATGGGGGCGGGGAGTGGGGTCGGGAGCATGGCGGTTCAAATGGCCAAGCTCGCCGGGGCCCGCGTGATGGCGACCGTCGGGTTTGACGACAAGATTCCCAAAGCCGTGATCCTGGGGGCCGATGCCGTCATCAATCACGCGAAGGAGAAAGTCTCGGAGCGGGTCAAGTTGCTCACCGAAGGGCGCGGCGTCGATGTCGTCATCGAGCATATTGGTCCGGAGGTGTGGGACACCTGCCTCCTTTCATTGGGAAAAGGTGGGCGCTTGGTTACTTGTGGCGCAACAACTGGGGGTGAAGTGAAGCTCAATCTCCGTTACGTCTTTTCGCGCCAGCTGACGATCAAGGGGTCCTACATGGGAACGCGCGCAGAACTGGTGAAGACGGCGGAGCTGATGGGGCAGGGTCGGCTGATCGCGGTGATCGATCGCACGTTTCCACTTCAGGAGGCTCGCGCGGCGCAGCAACTGATGTTAAGTCGAAAGTTTTTCGGTAAGATACTTCTCACAGTGTGAGAAGCCAGGCCGGATTTTTCTATTACGCTCAGCAGCAATACAAAGGGGGGGGAGTATGTCTAAAGTGGCGATGATCATGAGCAAGCAGCCCAAGACCGTGGGGCCTGGCATGTCGATTGTGAGCGCGGCCAAGAAAATGAGGACTGGGCGCGTGGGGTCGCTGCTTGTAAAGAAGGGGAAGAAGCTGGTCGGGATCGTCACCGATACGGATATTGTTCGACGCGCCGTCTCGACCAATAAGAGTCTTGGCAAGATGACCGTCGAGAAGATCATGACGACCCCCATTTGCACGATTGAAGGCAGTCAGACGGTCGATGATGCTCAGGATATGATGGCTGACTTAGGCGTGCGCCATCTTGGCGTCACGCAAGCGGGCGAGATTGTCGGGGTGATCTCGGTGCGCGACCTGTTGTTGTTTTATAAGCGGTATGCGCAATCGAAGATTTCGCCGGAGATGCTGTATCCTGAACCGAAAATTTTCCAAGACTAGCAGGCTGTTGAAAACGGCCTCCAGCTTCGTTCTCAGTCGCATATCTCTCTGCGACGTACCCCAGAGGGTACACCTCAGTCGCCATGCTCCCTGCGGCCTCGTTGGCTGACCGTTTTGAGCATCCTTTGCGATTGGTTTCCGTAAGCGGTCCACAAGTTCCTTCTCAGTCGCTATGCTTCCTGTGCCCTGATTGATTGACCATTTTGAGCATCCTACGGAGAGCATTCTGAGGGATGAAGCGTCAGGTGCGTGGACTATCTTAAAAACCGCCCCTTACGCCTTACGATTACTTGGTGAGTTCTTTGACGAGGTGGCCGAGCTCCGGAAGAATGAGCTTTTCCATCGCGAGGCGGACGGCGTTTTCTGAGCCGGGGGTTGAGAAGAGCACGCAGCCTTTGATGATGCCGGCGGTGGCTCGGCTCATGATCGCCGGAGAGCCGATGTCCTGATACGTGAGATAGCGAAAGACTTCGCCGAATCCCACCAGTCGCTTTTCCAGCATCGCATCCACCGCTTCGAACGTCGAATCCCGCCGAGAGATGCCTGTCCCGCCATTAATGATGATGGCTTGAATCTTCTTGTTGGTCACGGCGGCTTTGATCTTGGCTTTGATCTTGGATGGTTCGTCTTTGACGAGATGATAGGCGGCCACTGTATGACCCTGCTCCTTGAGAAGTTTCTGAATAAGTTGGCCGCTGGTATCGGTGTGGGGGATCCGTGTGTCGCTGCAGGTAATGACCATGCACCCAATTGATTTGGGTGCATGGGATTTATGCTCATGGTGTGTGGCAGAACTCATGGAGGAGGGAAACAGCTCTACTTCCAGACTGAGTCCGGGTTCAGTTTTGCTACCGGCTTTCCGCCAGTGATGTGTTCATCGATGATGGTCGCTACGTCGGCTTCCGTCACTTTGGAGTACCAGGTGGCGTCCGGATAGACGACGACGGTTGGTCCCTGCTCGCAGGGGCCGAGGCAGGAGGAACCGCTGACGAGGACGTCGCCCGGGGGCACGCCCTTCTGCATGAGGCCTATATTAAAGGCCATGAGGAGGGAGGCTGCTCCGGCGCTGCCGCAGGAGGGTTTCGGATGGCCTGGGGGACGTGAGTTGGTACAGACGACGATGTGATACTTCGGCTTCGGCATGGGTTCTCCTTTGATGGTCGATGAAGCGGTCAGCTTTCAGCTGCCAGCGTTCAGTTATCTTTAAGAAAGAGCTGAGCGCTGATTGCTCTGAGCTGATGGCTGTTTCACTGCGGCGCGAACGACTTCCACATATCGATGGCCTCTTCGGGCAGCTTCCAATGCTTGAGGCCCTTCATCACCCAATCGAGATAATGCGCTTTAGGTTTGAACTTGCCTATGGGGGTGGCGGCGTAGGTGGTGACGGGTATTTTCTCGCCGGCTTCCGTCAGCACGGTGACTTGGACCTGGCGAAACGCGCTTGGGGGTACATCCTCTTCGAAGAGGTCCATCAGCTTGAGATCTTCGTCGGTCACTTCGAAGACCGCTCCCCAGACCTGTTCTCCCGGTGACGGGGTCACGCTCGCGAGGCCGCATCGCCATTGCGAGGACCATCGGCAGAATTTGATCGTGTGTTCGGGAAGAGTGGCCCGCATCAGGAACTGATGTTCCGGAGCACGACGTTTCAGTTGCGTAGGGTTGAGATGGTCCCCGTAGAGAAAGAACTTCATTGGTGATTCACTGCCACAGGGCCCCTGTCTGTCGAGTAGATCGATACTTGTAACATAACCACTTTCACACGCACAAGACGCGCCTCGGGCGGCTTATCGGACTAGCCAGGACTATTCATGAATACCTGCTACGTCGTCCGATCCTCTCGCCCGGCGGGGCTTTTCTCGTTCGCCTCCTCGACGGACTGCATGTACGCCTCCGTCGGCCTTACTTGCGAGAAAGCCCCGGCGGGCTTCGGTCTCGAACGCCTCGCGACGGCATTCATGAATAATCCGGACTAGCTGTGGTCGGATTGACATCGCGCCGGTGCTCTTCCTAAGATGCAGCGCGGTCATGTGCGGTTTCGCCTCGTCCCATCGAACCCTGTTCGCAGATTGTCCATGCCAGAGAATCATTCCTCCAACAGTTTTGCACATTCGCCCTGATTGTGAAGATCATTCACTATGCGGTCATGGCAGTGCTCGTGCTGGGCGTGCTCTACTATCTCTGGATGAAGCCTCCGTCGGCGAATCCCATAGCTGATCGTCGGGCCGCCGAAGCCCTCGCGCTGGTGCAAACCCATCAGGCTCAGGGCTATCCCACAATTCTTCAGGCGATGACTGAGCATGTGCGTTCTATGAGCGAACGCAATCAGGTCGCCCGGCTGGGTGAGTGGCGGGTGAAGCAGTTGGAGGGGGATCTATATGAGATACGGATTCAGTTGCGGGATCAAGGGGTGACGGGCCAATGGTTCGAGCGGGAGTTCATTTGGCATGCCGATCTCTTGTTGAAGAAGGTCAATGCCGCGTCCCTCCCTGCTGATGGCGTGACACCGAAAGAGCCGGATGCTGAGCCTGCCGGCTCGCCGGCGCCGCGGCTCTAGCAGGATGGTGAAAAAGCTCGCCAGCGCCACGCACCGTGGCGCGTGACGCGCGGGACGTGCGAGAAAGGCGCGACGTGGACAGATTGGTTTCCCACCTTGTCTCGCCCGTCTCGCTTAGCTATCCTGCGGGAGTGTTCTTCTGTTATGTCACACGTGCAGGCCCTTGAAATTTTGCTGTGCCGAAATGGTTTTTCCGCAGCGGGCTAGGAGAAGTCCTCCGGTAGCGCCACCTGAGTTTGATTCCCTTCGATTCGTACGGGACAGCAGACGACGGTGATGGTCGGATTCTCCGGTCGTTCGCCGGTTTGTACGTTGAATCGCCATCCGTGCCGCGGACCTTCGACGACGTGGCCTTCCAGATGCCCTTCTCCGAGCGGTCCTCCCGCATGAGGACAGGTGTTGTCGACGGCGTAAAAGGATCCGTCGACATTAAACAGGGCAATCCAGACCCCTTGGACTTCGACGGTCCGTCCGGTCCCCGGAGGAATTTCCTCTGCCGTCGCGACGGTGACAAATTCAGGCATGACGCTGATCCTTCTTCTTGGCCGAGTGGCCGACGGGACAGGCATATTCCGTAGACCCGTCAGTGACTTGATTTCGACCGAGGCTTATGGCATACACAAGGGTACGCGTCTTAGGACTAAACCCGGGCCCTCTCATACAAGGAGCCTCGGTGGGGAATGAGGTTGCTGCATGGAAATGACCCTTCTGCTCAACGCGACGTACGAACCCCTGCGGGTCGTCAATTGGCAAAAGGCGATCTCGCTTCTCTGGCAGGGCAAAGTTGAAGTCCTCGAGGTCTACGACCGAGAGGTCCACGCGGTGTCGATCTCCTTTAAGCTTCCCTCCGTTATGCGGCTCCTGAAGCTGGTCCGGCTCAAGGATATCCACCGGGCGGTCAAATTCTCCCGCATCAATATTTTTACGCGAGATGGCTATGCCTGCCAGTACTGTCGTCACAAGTTCAGGACCGAGGAGCTGACGTTCGATCATGTCATCCCCATCGCCAAGGGTGGGCGAAAGACCTGGGAAAATATCGTTACGGCTTGCTGGCGTTGTAACAACAAAAAAAGCGGTCGCACGCCCGATGAAGCCGGCATGCGAATCATGAAGAAGCCGGTGAAGCCGCGCTGGAATCCGATTGTGACCATTACCATCGGGATTCGGAACACACCGGACAGCTGGCGTGACTATTTCTATTGGAATATGGAGCTGGATGCCGACCCCCCCGAAACCTAATGTTCAATTTTCAAATGTTGAGTGTTGAATTAACGGCCTGCAGTAATCACTGAACATTAAACATTTATCGTTCAACATTGTTTCCTGGTAAGTGCACCGTATCCAGTGTAATCTCAAAATCCCGTCCTCCCGGTAATGTCGGATTCTTCGCATAGCGGCCTTCGATGTCGCCGGCTGTGCCGGGCTTGCCTGTCCATCTCGATCTAGCCCGGACTATTCATGAATACCTGCTACGTCGTCCGATCCTCTAGCCCGGCGGGGCTTTTCTCGTTCGGCCTCCTCGACGGACTGCAAGTACGCCTACGTCAGCCTTACTTGCGAGAAGCCCCGGCGGGCTTCGGTCTCGAACGCCTCGCGACGGCATTCATGAATAATCCGGGCAAGCCGGGCCATCACATCTAGCATTCCACGCAATTCAGAGCTCTGGCAGGATGCTGAAAAATCCCTCCAACGTCGTTCTCGGCTCGTCGAAATCCTCAACGTACCCCCGAGGGTACGCCTCCGGTTTTGACTCGCCTGCGTCCTAGTTGGATGTCTTTTTGAGCATCCTGCGGGATTGTTCTTCGGAGGTCCCACACGTGCGGACCGTCGAGGTCCTAGCGTGCCACCATTTCCGCAGCCTGCTTGACCTTAGCCGCAACCGTTTCTTGTACTGTCCTCTGAGCGCCGGGGCATTATAGCGGGGGCTGGTAGAAAAGGGGAAGGCGCGGTTTACGCTGCAAAACAGGCTGTTGTATGATACGCCGCGCGCTTGAATTGGGAGGAACCATCATGGCTGCAAATTCTGGCTTTCCATTGTCTCTAGATGTGAAGGGGTACCCGGTGCTTGTACTCGGGGGAGACGAAGAGGCCGCAGAAAAGACCCAGCGGTTGTTGGAGGCCGGGGCTAAAGTGATCGTCGTGGCGCCGGCACTGCACGACACGCTAAAAGATTTGGCCGCCTCGGCGAAAGTCGTGCACCGAGGACGCCATTTTCGCGAAACCGATTTAGACAGTGCGATTCTGGCGCTGAATATGGTTCGTGGGGACCGGGATTTTTCCCGGGCGCTGTTCGCCAAGGCCCGTGAGAAGAAGGTCTTATTGTGGTCGGTTGACCAGCCGGAAGCTTCAACGGTCACGATGCCGGCGGTGGTGGCTTGCGGCCATTTGCGTGTGGCCATCAGCACGAGCGGTGTTGCTCCGGCCTTATCAGGCTTCATGAAAGAAGATATGGAGAAGATCTTCGGTGAGGAGTTTGCTGCGTTTGTAGATTGGCTTGGCCAACTCCGGGAGCACACCAAGGCGAGTGAGCCGGACTTCGAAAAACGCCGGGCGTTGTTGCGTGAGGCGTTGGACGGGTTTCGCTTGTTGGGCAAGGTCCAGTATCCGAAGGTCTGGCTGGATGAGCGTGCCGCGAAGGCGTAAGGGGTGTGGAGGAAGGGATAAGGGGATAAAGGGGTAGAGGGGCAGCGGGGTATAAGGGGTAACGGGATAGAGGGGTAAGGCCTGAGGTGTGAAACGTACGGGGAAGGTACAAGAGGGACACATGGTGCTATTGGAATTCAGTATGTCGCCGTTGGGCAAGGGGGAGAGCGTTGGCAAGTATGTGGCGCGCTCGCTCGATATTATCGATAAGAGCGGAGTGGACTACCGGTTGAACCCGATGGGGACGGTGCTCGAAGGGGAGTGGGATGAGGTATTTGCTGTCGTCAAAAGGTGCTATGAACGGATGAAGAAAGATTGCGGCCGGATTTCCTGCACGATCAAAGTCGACTATCGGAAAGGCCACGCAGGGCGTTTACAGAGCAAGGTTGCGAGCGTTGAGAAGATACTCAAGCGATCGATCAAACACTAGCAGGATGCTGAAAAAGTCCGCCAACCAGTCTTGTTCATTTGGTCTGTTCGGTCTGTCTGGTTTGTTTGGTTGAATTTGACTAGCCAGATAGACCAGACAGACCAGATAACCAGACAGACCTGACTTGTCCCACACGTGCGGACCATCGAAGTTCTAGCTGGCCAAAAGAGTTTTTCCGCATCCTGCTAGAGCACTGCAAAGGCTAGAGGCGCCATCATCCTACTCATTGAAACGTAATCTTCTTCAATCTCGAGAGGGATGAGCTGTTCCGGATTCTTCCGGAGGTTTAAGGTAGAGGCTCATCTCCAGCCCGCATTATTTATGACGGTTCGTCGCGAAATCGCGTAGTCGCCACGCGAGACAGGCGCGCGGAGCCGCGAGGGAGGGAAGCATACTGGAAATAGTATGTTGACCGACCGAGCGGCGAGCCCGCCTGCCTGGACGTCGGTCCAACCGCGTCCAGGTTTGTCGCAGCGGCGAATCCGCGATTGGAGCAGAAACGTTCATGAATAATGCGGGCTAAGGCAGTCCTCGTTCGTTCTTCCCACTGTCACACAACATTCCTGCTGAGCCTACCCACACATTTTACGGCCACAAGTCCGAGTCGACGAGGGTGCCTGTTAAAGGTGAGGAGTCGAAATGTCAACATTTCACGAATTGGTGGGAATATGTAGTTCGTATTTGAAAGTAATAGGGTACCTATATATACTAGGCCCCCAAATAGACTAGTGAGTGTTTTGATCGGAGGTGTGTCATGCGATGGTATTCAGCAGAGTCGGCAGAATCGCTAGTGGTCACGGCGAGACAAATGGCTGAAAATTTGATGGCCCGCGGTTGACCAACCTTCTGCCCATCACGAACGCCAAAGTACATCTCCATCCGCAGAGTTATAACTAAAAAGAGTGACACATGAACAGCAGTATGACGGATGAGGTCGAATTCAAAACGCAATCTGATCGTGGGCTCTTGCCGAAGGACCGCACGATTCTTGAGCGGGAGGTGATGGAATACCGTCCGTTTGGATTGGACGAGCAGGGATACACGATCAGAGATCTGAGCGGGATGAGTATCAGGGCTGTCGTCGTCTACCTCGAGAAGTCGCTGGCGCGTGAGCGGGGCGCTTCAGCCGGGAGTCAGGCGGTGGAGGACCTCTGCCGCCTATTGAATCAGCGCATCAAAGATCCGGTCTATCATGTGACGCCGGATTTTCTGATGAATGCATGGAACAGCTACTCGTATGAGTTCACGGCCTATTTGTATGAGTTCTGCGTGCGCATGTCCGGCGATCCTCGATTTGTGTTTCGGGGTGGGATGGAGAAGGCGTCTTCGATCATGCAGGTGCTTGCCCGGCCGTTTTCGCTGGCGCAGATTTACGGCATGTTTCCCTACTTCGGGAACAAGTTCGCGTCCGGTTCGGTCGAATTTCGAGTGGTCGAGGTGACGTCGACCTCCGCGACCCTGGCGATGAAGTTTTCCGGCCGTACCCTTCGGCAGTTTGGCCCGTATCGAAGACGGTGCGCGCAGCTGATGTGTCAGGCTGCTCAAGGCATTATGGCGGCGGTACCGGCTCGCGTCCATGGCCTGCCACCGGCCACTTTGACGGAACTCTCATGCATTGCGAATGACGACGAATGGTGCCAATGGGCCATCCGATGGCAAGTAGAGAGACAGGGCACATGGCGCCACAGGATCTGGCAGATGGTGTCAGGACCAGGAGAGGACCGGCCATCGCAGGTTCGACCGCACGTATCCCATTCGCACGAACCGGCTGAGGATACTCCGTCTAAAGGAACTGTTGCCGACCGAGGAGAGGAGGTAGCGCCAATCCTTGCAGTGGCCGGCACCATGCAATCGCAGCGGCATGTGACGTGGTCGTTATGCGGCGCGCTAACCGGCCTGACTTTGGCCTTGGGACTCCGCGTGATGGATCCCTCGACAAGCTTGGGCGTAGTCATTCTTCTCGGATTGGTGCCCATGCTTGTCGCAAGAATGCTGATCAATCGCCATCTTCGTCTGGAGAGCCAGCAACGCGAGGCGTTGATTCAGGAGCAGATTACGTTCATGGAGGCACGGCATGAGGAATTGCGAGAAGCGTATTTGGAGCAGGAGCAGACGGGCGTCGAATTGCGGCGAAAAGTAGTCCAGCTGACAGCCCTCCATCGTGCGGGATTACTGTTCAGCTCGACGCTGGATCGAGAGGCTCTGATGCAGAAAGTCTTGGAGGCTCTGACCAGTGATCTGCACTACGATCGGGCGATGGTCTCGTTCTACGATCCAGTCCGCCAGGTCGTCAAGGATGCGCGGCTACTCGGCGTTTCGCCTGAGATCCAGGCGTTTGCGCGCGCTCGTGAGATCCCCGTCACCGATCCCCTGAGCCCGGAAGGCATCGTGCTGCTACAGGGCCAGCCGTTGTTGGTTGGGGATGTGCAAGCGGTGTGGGATCTCATGCATCCGTTAAATCAACAGCTAGCCTCGCTGACGCAGGGCAAGGCGTTGATCGCCGTTCCGTTGAAAACCAAAGATCGGATTCTGGGAAGCCTGACGGTTGATCGGATACAGGCGCACAGTCTGACTCAGGATGATCTTGAGTTAATGATGACGGTCGCCCATCAAGTCGCGATCGCACTGGATAATGCCTCTGCGTATGAACAAATTGAACACCTAAACGTCGGACTCGAAGCCAAAGTGCGTGAACGCACGGCTGAGCTGGAGCAGGGGGATCGCTTGCGCTCTCAATTCCTCTCGCATGTTTCGCACGAGCTCAAGACGCCGTTGACCTCCATCAAGGGGTTCGTGCAGAACCTGCTCGATGGATTGACGGGGCCGCTCAATGAGAAACAGCAGCGTTACTTGTCACGGATGTTGGAAAATTCCGACCGGCTGATTCGTATGATCGAGGCCTTGTTGGATCGCACGAGGATTCAATCCGGGAGGTTGGATCTCGTTCCCGGCGAGATCGACCTGGGGTACTGTGTGGCGGATGCGGTCGAGCAATTGCGCCTGTTGGCCCAGGCCAAGCAGCAGACATTGGAGGCGGTCGCTCTTCCTGCCCCACTGATGGTCTGGGCGGATCGCGATCGCCTGATCCAGATCGTGACGAATTTGGTCCAGAATGCGGTGAAGTTTACCCCGGAGGGTGGCAGCATTATGGTGACGGTGAGGCAGGAGAACCAGACGCTCGCCGGAGTCTCCGTGCGCGATACCGGGCCGGGTATTCCGCCAGAGTTTCTTGATCAGATATTCGATCCGTTCTTTCGAGTCAAGGAGGTCCGGAGCGGAATAAAAGGGCTGGGATTGGGCCTGTCGATCGTGCGGACGTTGGTGGAGTTACAAGGTGGGACGATCGCCGCGCGGAGCGAACTGGGACGGGGCGCGGAGCTGTACTTCACGATTCCATTGCTTCCCACGATAGCGGAGCCACTTGGTAGTGCATCGGCTGACGCGCCCCGCATCCTGATTGTCGACTATGATCCGGATATTCGTCAACTCTTGCAGGATTGTTTGCGGGCCACGGGGTATCGTGTCCAGTCAGCGGTTGACGGAGTCCGAGCGCTGGAAGCGGTGCAGTCCGAGACGTTCGAGGGCATGATTCTGGACATTGACATTCCCTCTATGGATGGGATGGACGTGCTTCGGCAAATTCGAAGATGGGATCAGCAGATCCCGATTGTGATGGTCACTGCGTCAGGCTCCAAGGAATTGGCGGTTCGTGCGATCGGCATGGGTGCGCAGGCCTATATGCTGAAGCCGTTTGATGTCGACGAACTGCAACGGGTTGCAGACTATTGGTTTCGGCCTTTTGAGCGACCGTCCTCGGAGTCTGCGGGGGAGTCGAGCACGCCTAGGTTAGTGAGATGAGGAGGAAGTATGACCACGAGAGTCTGGGGCAGGTGTTGGCGCAGGACTGGATCGGTTCTTCGGATGTGGATGCCAAGGATGTGTATGATAGGGCTGTGCTTGGCGTGCTTACCTGGGATGGTCTCGGCACAGGTGCCCCGTATTCAAGGGCAGGGAGCCGCCGCGTCCGCAATGAGCAATGCCTTTGCAGCCCAAGCCGACGACCCCTCGGCTCTGCACTACAATCCGGCAGGGATGACGCAGTTGCAGGGGCTTCAGTTCATGGCAGGGGCACTGATTTCCGGAGGGTCAACAGATTTCACCAGTCCGACGGGAGCGACAGCAAGGGGCGATCGAAACGGGAGTGCGGCGTGGCCCCCTCCCGCGCATACGTTCATCACGGCGAACTTGAAGGATTTCGGGTTGAAGGCCCTGGGTGACCTTTTTGCCGGAATTGGCCTGACTGTGCCGTTCGGATCGCTGACTCGCTGGCCGAACGATGGGCCGTTCAGAACGGCCACGACCTTCAGTACCTTGCCGCTTCTGGACATCAAGCCTACCCTTGCTTACAAGGCAACGGAGAACCTCTCTCTAGGGCTGGGTGCGGATATATATACCTTCAGCGGACTCGTCGGCGAAGGTCATGTTGAGAAACAGTCGATTCCTGCCACCGGGGTGAAAACTGAACTCTTTGGGAAAGACACTGCGGCTGGTTTCAACGCCAGCCTGCTGTATACGGCGTTGCGCAATGCGGATGGAAGGCCGCTGGCGAATATCGGTATCGTCTACCGGAGTCAAGCGACCTTGCACCTGAGCGGCGCATTATTGGCTAATGGAGCCAAAGTGTCCGATGCCAGAGCCACGCTGGTCTTACCGCAAATCATTACGGGGGCGATCGCGATCTGGCCTGTCCGGACGAGTGAACGGGAATGGAAATTGGAGATGGACGTCGACTACGTGGGGTGGAAGTCTGTTCGAAATCTCGATGTCACGTTGGGGAACGGTGCGACGATCGCGCAGCCGCAGAATTGGCGTAGTACCTATGCGGTGATGCTCGGAACCGAATACAAGTGGCTGGCGCTTGAATCGCTCCCGAACTGGGAGGTGGCGCTCCGGGGCGGCTATACCAACCAGCAAAATCAAATGCCTGATTTGACCTATGACCCCGGGATTCCTTCTTCGGACCTCCACGTCGTGGGGGGAGGGCTTGGATTGTTGTGCAAAGAGCAGGGATCGTTTCTGGGCCTGATGCGATGTGGAGACCTCGGCGTGGGCTCTCTGAAACCCAAAGCGATCGGAGTTGATCTCTCGCTTCAAGCGGCGCTCTACGAGGACCGTACGGTGCTCGGCAATCGTAACCCGACCGTCGATGGAACCTACAGGACCACGCTGTATAACGGTAGTGGGTCGATTCGAGTGATCTACTAGCTAGGGCGCGAGATACGCGAGATGGGCGGGACGGGCGAGAAAGGCGCAATCCGAAGTTCAGGGTTCGAAGTTCCGAAAACCTCGAACTTCGGACCTCGAACCCTCGCCTGTCCCGCCCGTGCCGCGCAGCTGTAGGCAGTGTGTCGGTCGTGCGTCAGGCAGATTCGTAAAGGCGTGGAACGCGGGAGCCTATCCCGCAGAGGACTTCGTAAGGGATCGTGCCGATCCAGTCGGCCACTTCATCAGCCCAGATCGATTCCTGTCCCTGGTGACCGATCAGCGTGACGATCTCACCCACTTGTACCGGTGCGAGGTCGGTGACATCCACCATGATCATATCCATGCACACCAAACCGACGATTGGGGCGCGGCGTCCCTGAATCAAGACCGATCCTCGGTGGGAGAGCCGTCGACTATAGCCGTCGGCATAGCCGATCGGCAGCACTGCGATACGCGTCGGTCGTTTCGCCACAAATGTTCCGTTGTAGCTGACTGTTCCCCCTCGTGGAATTCTCCGCAGCTGGACGATCGTGGTTCGAAGTGAGAGGACGGGTCTGAGATCAGGAGCGGGGATTGTGGCGGGCAAGGTGTGGTACCCATAGAGCATGATGCCAGGGCGCACGAGCGAATAGTGCGCTTCGGGAAACCTGACGATGGCGGCACTGTTTGCTGTATGCACCAACGGGAGGGTGAGACCACGTTGCCGGATTTGTTCCAGTATGGCACGAAATGCGCCAAGTTGCCGTTCCGTGAAGACACTGTCTGCTCCGTCTGTGTCGGCGAGGTGGGTCATTATGCCCTCGACCTGGAGGGGACTTCGCAAGAGAGGGTTGTCGAGGAAGGAGAGCAGCTCGTCCGGAGAAAACCCCAGCCGCCCCATCCCAGTTTCGACCTTGAGGTGAATCGGGTAGGGGGTCGGATGTGAACGAGCGGCCTTGGCCAAGGTGGGAAGAATGCGCCCATCGCTGACAACCGGGGTCAACTGGTGAGCGACCAGGTCGGACACCTGTTCCTCAAAGAGTGCGCCCAGGACTACGATAGACGCTGAGAGACCGGCTTGGCGGAGTGCGATACCTTCGTCGAGCGAGGCCACGGCAAACCGCCCGATGCCCTGGCGGGCAAGCGCTTGACCGGTCTCCACAGCGCCATGCCCGTACGCATTGGCCTTGACGACCGCCATGACCTCGCAGCCGGGGGACAGGTATCGCTTGATGCGAGAGAGATTATGGGCAAGTGCCGCGAGATTGACGGTGGCGTAGGTGGGTAACAAGGTCGAAATTGAGATCACACTTCCATGATTTCTTGTTCTTTTTTCTTCACAACGTCGTCGATTTTATGGATGTATTGGTCGGTCAGTTTCTGGGTGTCGGCTTCTGCCTTTCGCAGCTCGTCTTCAGTTAACTTGGCATCCTTTTTCAGTTTCTTCAACTCTTCGTTGGCATCTCGACGAAACCCGCGCACAACGACTTTCGTGTCTTCGCCGTGTTTTTTGCAGATCTTGCTGAGTTCTTTGCGCCGTTCTTCGGTGAGCGGTGGAAGGGGAACGCGAATGACCTTTCCGTCGTTGGACGGTGTGATGCCGAGACCCGATCCCGCCAGGGCCTTTTCAATTTCCTTGATCAGGTTCGGCTCCCACGGCTGGATTGTGATGAGGCGGGCCTCCGGGGTCGAAATATTCGCCACCTGCTTTAGTGGGGTCATCGTGCCATAGTAGTCGACCCGAACGCCGTCGAAGAGGGCGACCGATGCTCGCCCTGTCCGTAGGCCGGCCAAATCGCGCTTGAGATGTTCCAGCGCGGACTCCATCTTCTCCGTAACTCGTTGGTGTATGGCGGCAGGGTTGGACATGAGAGACTCCCTAGAAAGTTAGCGGTGATCGGGGGTGACAATGGTTCCGATCGCTTCGCCCGTGGCAACGCGTTTGAAGTTGCCTTGTTCCTTCAGGTTGAACACGATGAGCGGGAGGTTGTTATCCATGCAGAGGCTGATGGCCGTGGCATCCATCACTTTCAAATTCTGATTCAAAATCGAAAGAAAGGAGATCGTCTGATATTTCTTGGCGGAGGGGTTCTTCACGGGATCGGCGTCGTAGATGCCGTCGACCTTGGTCCCTTTCATGATGACTTGGGCTCCGATCTCCATCGCCCTGAGTGCCGCAGCTGTATCGGTAGAGAAGTAGGGATTCCCCGTGCCTCCGGCGAAGATGACCACGCGTTTTTTCTCAAGATGGCGAATGGCTCGCCGGCGGATATACCCCTCTGCCAGCTGGCGCATTTCGATCGCGGATTGGACTCGCGTCATAATGCCGGTGCGCTCGAGCGCGTTTTGCAGGGCCAAGGCATTGAGCACGGTTGCGAGCATCCCCATGTAGTCGGCAGAGGCGCGTTCCATGCCGGACGCGCTGGCGGCAATACCGCGGAAGATATTGCCGCCGCCGATGACCACGGCGACTTCGATGTCGAGAGCCACGACGGAGGCGATTTCCGAGGCGAGGCCTTCAAGGATGGAGGGTTGGATACCGTAGCCCTGCTCACCGGCCAACATCTCTCCGCTCACTTTGAGGAGGATGCGCCGATAGTTGGCAGAGTTCATGCTTCGCCTAATTGGTACCGAGTGAAGCGGCGGATGTTCATGTTCTCGCCAATTTTGGCAATCTTCAGTGCGAGGAGGTCCTTAATTGTGACGGCGGGGTCCTTGACGAAGGACTGCTCGATCAGACAGCTCTCCTGGAAGAACTTTTCCAACTTACCTTCGACGATCTTCGGCCATGCGGCCGTGGGCTTTCCCATTTCTTTGGCCTGTCCCTCATAAATCGATCGTTCTTTCTCGATGAGCGAGGCGGGAATATCCTCCCGTTTGACGTAGGAGGGTTTCCCGGCAGCGATCTGGAGGGCCAGGTCGTTGACAAACGACTTAAACTCTTCGTTCCGGGCAACGAAGTCGGTTTCGCAGTTGACTTCGATGAGCACACCGATTTTTCCGCCCATGTGGATGTAGGCGTGTACGAGCCCTTGGTTGGTCTCGCGGCCCGATTTTTTGAGTGCGGCGGCCAAGCCTTTTTGGCGCAGGTAATCGATGGCTTTCTCGATGTCGTGGCCATTCTCGGTGAGCGCTTTCTGGCAATCGAGGATGCCGGCACCGGTTTTTTCTCTCAGTTCTTTGACAAGGTGACTTGATCCAGCCATACGGGACGGTCCTTCTCGGTAAACAGTGAGTGTAGTTGTTGATGCATGAATGCTGGGCGTTATGAAGCCGGTGCGCTCGCGAAGCTGATGGCCGCAGCCTTGTCTCCCCCTGCAGGAACGGGTTTGAAATCCGCTTCTTCGCGCTGTGTCCGCAAATGGGTTCCTTCAATGCAGGCGTCGGCAATGCGAGACGTGATGAGCTTGATGGAGCGAATGGCGTCGTCGTTTCCAGGGATCGGGTAGGTGACGTGGTCCGGATCGCAGTTCGAGTCCAGGATCGCGATCACGGGGATCTCCAACCGGTTCGCTTCCTGCACGGCAATATGCTCGATGCGTGTGTCGAGTACGAATACGGCTCCTGGAATGCCGCGCATGTCCTTGATGCCGCTCAGATACTTTTGGAGTTTCACGATCTCCTTCTGCATCTTCAGGATTTCTTTTTTCTTCAGCCCGTATTGGCTGGGATCTGCCAGCTTGGCTCCCAGCTTTTTCATTTTATCGATGCTCTTTCGGATAGTCTGAAAGTTCGTCAGCATCCCGCCGAGCCAGCGTTGGTTGACGAAGAACATGTTGGCGCGCAAGGCTTCTTCTTGAAGGATTTCAGCGGCCTGCCGCTTGGTCCCGACAAACAGGACCGATTGGCCGGCGGCAACGGTGTCGCGGACGAAGGCATAGGCTTGCTCCATCCGAGCCAGTGTTTGCTGAAGATCGATGATGTAGATGCCGTTGCGTTCTCCGAAGAGGAACTTCTTCATCTTTGGGTTCCACCGATTCGTCTGGTGCCCGAAATGGACACCCGCTTCTAACAATTCCTTGATCGAAACCACTCCCATGCCTTCACCTCCCCTCAAGACTTGCAGAGCACCTGCTGACGCAGGCGAGGGGGGCTGGCCCCCTTATTCTCAAGTCGAGCGACGTCCGTGACGTCGATATGAATTTGATACTGATCCTCCACGCACGAGATTGTACGAGAAGGAGACGGTTTCCTGAACGCTACAGCCTTGGCACGCTAGCATGGTGACGGTCAGTTTGCAAGACCAGCGCCGTCCGACCAGCACTGCTTCCTTCGCTTGCCACCCCATTCGACCGGGTGTTAGGATCGCGCAGCTATTGGAGGGAGTCGGTGCCGAACATTTTGCTTTTAGTCTCGCCGAGCTGTGGGCCTCGCCGATCGGCATTCGGTCAGGGCTGTGCCTGCCACCATTATCGATGGGCGACTGACGTTCGTCGGTGTGCCGAGTCGAGAGAGCGCCGAGAAGGCCTTGTTGCTCAAAATGAAACCGCGCGAGTAGGGGAGAAAGACCGCTCCATGGCCGATGACGACGATTGTGAACTACCTGAGCTCCCTGTCATCGACAAGGGACCTCCGCCCGAGTGCCCCATGTGTGGCGACCCGATGGGATTCATTGATGGCGACTGGTGCTGCGTGGATTGCAACGGCGAGTTGTTGGGGCCGGAAACCGGCTAGCCGGGGCAATGTTTAATGATGATGTTGAATGGTGAATGGTCTGTCACCTAACATTCATCATTTAACATTCAAAATTCGATACTAGATGCTCAGCATCGTCACCGGGCCTTTTCATCCAGCTCTTGATCGTGCCCTGGTCGAGGACATTCGGTCCTGCAAGACCGACGATCCCTTTGTTCCGCTGGCCGTCATTGTCCCCTCGGCCTCCCTGGTCGAGCACCTGAAAGAGTTACTCACCCGTCATGAGCCTCGCAGCTTCCTCAACATCAGCTTCCTGACGTTCCACCAGTTGGCCCTCCGTCTGCGTGATGATCTCGCGTCGGTCTCTGAGGCCGCTCCAAAGCCGACCCTGCAACTGGTAGACGATTTCTTCTTCGAACAATTGGTGCGGCAGGTAATTCGACGCAAGCTTCCA
>WNFB01001260.1_pt1 | contig 21522 bp, 25 predicted proteins | sample 5400501 | NCBI WGS metagenome assembly WNFB01 (sample SAMN13153341, study PRJNA577476) | soil metagenome | isolation source: 200 cm saprolite under Douglas fir tree site 2 hole 1 | place: USA:California | collected 2015-04-18 | reverse complement strand
CTCTATTACTACCTGACGGAAACTTTCAGCCCGTCACGCTACGAATATTTCCAGCCCGGAATGAACACGCCGCAGCAGGCGCAGGATTTGCTATCTCAGCTTCAATCCCGGCGCGTGCGGGTGGTTCTGTTCGAATCATCTTTTGCGGAAAAGATCCCCCATTCCTGGCCGGGGACACCCGTGACCGCAATCGCGCATGACCCTGTGGCTGACTACATCTTGCGGGAGTATCGCAGTTGTGCAATTTTGCAGTCGCCTAGCGACTGGCGGTTTCTGTTCATGGTCCGGAAAGACATGACATGCCATTGAACCCCATGACATTGCTGAACGGAAGTCGTGAATGCGACCCAGAGTCTTTCACCTGTGAGAAATCGATCAGATGGCGACTGCCAGTCTCGAAGTGGGTTTGCGAAGTCACTTTCATAACGAATAACGGCAGGTCGGCATGTTTCTTTTGATTGAGTTTTGCTTGGCCGGCATCGCAATCGCGACAGCGTGTTTCTTTCCCAAGCTTGGCAAAAAATATTTTGAGAGATGGGAGCAATTCTTTAGATCCGTGGCCCGCAGGCGCAGACTCGTCGTCGTGGGGGTTGGTCTTTTGGCGCTGGGCACACGCGCGGCTCTCCTGCCGATATTACCTGTCCCGCAACCCACGATTCATGATGAATTCAGCTATCTTTTGGCGGCGGACACATTTGCACATGGAAGGCTGACGAACCCAACGCATCCCATGTGGATTCACTTCGAGACCTTTCAGGTGATTCAGCGGCCATCCTATATGTCGATGTACCCACCTGCGCAGGGACTCCTGCTCGCTCTGGGCCAGGCTACGCTTGGTCATCCCTTCTGGGGCGTATGGCTCAGTGTAGGCTTCATGTGCGCCGCGATCTGCTGGATGTTGCAAGCGTGGCTGCCAGACGGCTGGGCTCTGTTAGGAGGACTGCTGGCAGTCATACGCCTCGCCTCTTTCAGTTACTGGGCGGATAGTTATTGGGGAGGCGCTCTGACGGCGACTGGTGGAGCTTTGGTGCTGGGGGCACTACCGCGCATTGAGCGCGCACAGCGAGTGCGAGATGCACTCGCGATGGGCTTGGGCTTCGCTATTCTCGCGAACAGTCGCCCCTATGAGGGACTGATCTTTAGCTTGCCCTGCTTGGCCGCGCTTCTGGCATGGCTCCTGAGAAAGGACTCGCTCCGCCTAAACCTGGTCGCCAAGCGTGTCGCGCTACCTTTGTCCTCGGTACTGGTTGTTTCAGCGGGAATGATGGGGTATTACTTCTGGCGGGTAACAGGCAGTCCCTTTCGCATGCCCTATCAAGTCGATCGGGAAACCTATGCCGTGGCTCCATATTTCATCTGGCAATCCCTCAAAGCCCAGCCCGTCTACCACAACGAGTTGATCCGCGCCTTTTACACACATTGGGAGCTTTCACAATTCACGGCCACGCGCTCAGGGATTGGCTTTGCCATAGCCACGTTGGGAAAGATCAACATCCTGTGGCTCTTCTATCTAGGTCCGCTTTTTGTGCTGACAGTGCTGGCGGCAGTCGCAGTTGCGCCGTATGGTCTTAGATGGAACCAGATCAATCCGCGCCCGCGTTTTCTGCTGATCGCTAGTCTCGTATCGCTGGGCGGCTTGGTCCCAGAAGTATACTTCCGAGCCCATTACGCAGCCCCGATGACGTGCTTGATCTTTGCCCTAGTATTGCTGGCGATGCGCTACCTGCAGCGCTGGCGGTGGCGCGGAGAGCAGACGGGAGCGGCGATCGTAAGGGCGGTTACGATGGCTTGCATAACGCTGTTCGTACTGCGAGCCGCCGCGGCTCCGTTACATCTGTCGGTGCGTCCGGTGTTGTCGGTAACGTGGTGCACGGTGGAACAGCAGAGTTTGGACCGCGCCCGCGTCCTTTCACAATTAACCAATGATCCGCGAGGCAAGCTGGTCATCGTGCGTTACTCGCCCGAGCACAATCTTCATGCCGAATGGGTCTATAACTCAGCCGATATCGACGGCTCCAAGGTGGTCTGGGCGCGAGACATGGGTTCCTCTCAAAATCAAGAATTGATCAGGTATTTCAAGGACCGTGAAGCGTGGCTGCTGGAAGCGGACGAAACGCCACTTCGGCTATCACCGTATTCGGTATCAGTGGCAATGCGTGGACACTAGGAGAAATGGAAACGGGCCAGGATATGGGAAAGAGTACTGCGACAACTGATATACCCCACTACGTCCGAAGTCTAGCCCTGGGAATTCCTGCGATCCTTCTCGGAATTCAGCTCTCGGGATGGATAGGGTTCATTCCCGTTATTACCGACGGCCACTTTGATTTCAGACAGCTCTACACGGCCGGCTATATGGTGCGATCGGGTCACGCCAGTGAACTTTACGTTTACGATGTTCAAAAAGCTTTTCAGGATGCGCTCATATCCCGTGAACAAATTGCACTGCCATTCAATCACCTGGCATATGAGGCTCTCTTGTATGCTCCCTTCTCTCTACTGTCGTGGCGGAAGGCGTACTTTGCATTCCTCGCCCTGCAGCTGGCGCTTCTGGCAATATCCTTTCGCTTCCTCCGGCCGTGCATGGGACACTTAGCCGAACTGTATCGCTGGCTTCCCCCGGCAATGTTTCTGGTTTTTCTTCCAGTCGCAGCCACGCTTATGCAGGGTCAGGATTCAATCGTCCTGTTGACCCTTCTTTCTGGCGCGGCGGCTTCGCTTGACAGGGGCCGGGAGTTTAGGGCCGGCATTCTACTTGGGCTGGCGCTGTTCAAGTTTCAGATCGTGATCCCGATCGCGCTGCTTTTCCTGGTTTGGCGGCGCTGGCGCTTTACTGCGGGATTTGCTTGCTCTGCCGCCACCGTTGGCGCTGTCTCACTCCACCTTGTCGGCCTGGTACAGGCGAAAGTCTACGGCCAGTCCTTGGTCTCCATGAGTGTGGGCCTGGCCTCTCGCCTCGACCAGTTTCGCTATGGAATATCTCCCATCGCCATGCCTAACTTGCGCGGGCTGATCTTCGGGCTCGCAAACACCCGTTTTTCCCCTTTATGGCTGCAAGCCGCCACGATCGCGGCCTCCGTCTTCCTGTTTCTATGGGTTGCGGTATCAGCTCCGAAAAAGCAGCGAGGCGTGGACGCACTACTGGTTGCCATAACGGCGAGCGCAGTCGTGAGCTATCACTTCTTGTTTCACGATATGAGCATCCTGTTAATTCCCATCGCTCTGACGCTGAATCAGTTCATCGCGGCAGAGGGGAAAGGAGACAGAGACGGGCGCTTGCTTGCCCGCGTGTCCGCGTTGATGTTTGTGGCGCCGATCTGTGAGTCCTTTATTCCCGGTCACTTTTATCTTGTATCGTTGCCGCTGCTCGCACTTTTGTGGGTTCTAACGCAACACGCCCGACGCGGCCAAAGACGTCCCGGCCCGGGCAAAACGCGCAAATGCGATGCTCCGATCGGGGAAATGCTTCGTTGCTCATGAAGCGGCAGAAGGCTGTCGCGATTGGGCCGTAGAGAGTTGTGCGCGGGAGTGGCTGCGGCCGTACACGTACCACAGGAACCAAACTAGACTGCTCCAGAAATAGATGCCGGTCGAGAATGGAATCTTGGACGACAGTATCAAGAGCAACAATCCGTTAAGGCACGCAAAAATCGTCACCGCAAAACGCGCCTTCAGCTTCATTTCTCGTCTGGCGCTGTAAACATAGACAGTAGCCTGCAGAATAGCGGGCAGCAGAACAACTTCATCGGTCAGCCAGGAGTAGGGCGTCGTGAGCACGGAGACGACCATCAGGGCCGGTGCATGTTCGCGCCAATTCCAGTCCGGCCTGTGCACGAAGCAGAACCAGACGCACCAAAGCACGCCGATTGCCATCGGGATGAATTGAACCCAGAACAGACGGTGGAAGAATATTAGTCGAACAACACCGCTGAAAGCCGGGATGAACTCGTTTCCGATGGAAGCGTGGTAGAGCATCTCGCGATAATGCCGGAAAACGCTGGGATCGAATAGCAGGGAGGAAGCCGTGGCTGCCACGAATGCCGCGGCAAACCCACCCGCCACTGCACGCTTCCTCCGTGTTACCAGCCAAAACAGGAAAGCAAACCAGAAAAGCGACAATAAGTGAGGTTTAGCGAAAGGGAGAATGAGCGCGGCTCCAGCGAGGAAGGGGCGATCCGGCTCCCATAAGAGGAAGAGAACAAGCCCCAGTAGCAGCAAGATTCCCATTTGCCCGGCGACCAGGCAGGCTGGCACGGGCGCGAAGGTGTATCCGACCAACCAGAAAAGATTCGGCGGAACCCCGACGCCATACATTTTCCAGCAGAGTCGCATGGCGAGCAGAAGGGCGCCGAGGGAAACTGCAATCCACAGCAGCCACGCCCATAATGCGTTTACCAATCCCAGCGGCAGTACGAGGAACAGGGACCAAGGCGGAGTGCGCAGAACCAGTGGCTTATTCTGTTTGTATCCCTGCTGTCGTTCCAGTTCGAGTACCTGACCAGCGTCGTAGGGATTTTGGTGGTGCAGAAGCAGCTTCCCCGCCGACCAGTAGGCGACAGAGTCGCGTTCGCTTACGTTAGTGCGGAGCTCGGCGGAACGAGATAAAAAGAAATAGGCAACGAGCCCGGCCAGTGCGATGCGGATGAGGACTCTGAAGGCCTTGCTTTCCACCACTCTCCTTTGGGCTCCTGTTAAGTTTGCGTCCCATCCATTTCTTGCAGCTCATTGGCCAAGGATTCCCTAAGCTAGCAGCCCATCCGAACCAATTCTACAGTCAAGAGGTGCGGGCGCCTGGTCTAGCAAGGACTCAGGGCTCCGGTCGCGTGTAAACAAATGTATCCATACCCCGTGGAAACGCCGTTCCTGGTGGTTGTCAAAAGAGAAAACTAGTTCCCTCCCACTCAGCGCACCGCGGTAACCTCTCTAAAGTTCGGCAGCGCGCGGAGAGACAAATAACTAATTTGCAATCAGTAAGTTATGCCGAATCTACGGGACGCCCGAGCGGTTTGGGTGGTTTTGGCCTCTCACATGCCTATAGACAAGGCATCTGGATGCACCCATCGCGGTCCCCCCAAGGGCGAGGGAGTGAGCAGAAAAATTAGAGGAGAAGACTCGAATGACAAAACTCATGGTGAATTTACTGACTCGCCTCCACAAGGACGAGGCCGGTCAGGGTCTTGTGGAGTACTTGCTGATCCTCGCTTTGATTGCTTTTGCAGCCACGGCGGGAATGGGCAGTCTGGCCAGCGGTCTTAACAGTGCGTTCTCAGCGGTCGGCAGCCTCTTGGGCGCGTACATCACATAGTGCTGGCGGAACTAGGGGGTCTCACTTCGCCGAGCGCCTAAGGGGGCGAGGGCAAAACAGGACCCACAATATCTGTATGGCGAACGTCCAAATCTAGAATGGGGGACTTTAGAAATGACCAAAGTATTCTTCGATTCACTGCTTCGCCTGCGTAAGGACGAAGCCGGTCAGGGTCTGGTGGAGTATCTGCTGATTCTGGCCCTGATTGCTTTTGCAGCCACGGCGGGCATGGGAAGCCTGGCGAGCGGCCTCAACAGCGCATTCTCGGCCGTCGGCAGCATCCTGGGCGCTTACATCACATAGCCCTAACTGTAACTCGGATTCTGTTCGCGGCGCGCCGAAACGCGCGCCGCTGGACCGAGTCTGCCGTCTTGTGCCAAGGGGGAGTTGGTACTGACGGAAATATTTTTCAATTCACTGCTTCGCCTGCGTAAGGACGAAGCCGGTCAGGGTCTGGTGGAGTATCTGCTGATCCTCGCTCTGATTGCTTTTGCAGCCACGGCGGGAATGGGCAGTCTGGCCAGCGGTCTTAACAATGCGTTCTCAGCGGTCGGCGGCATCCTTGGTGCTTACATCACCTAGTCGGAGGTAAGGGGTTCGTTTGCCATGCGCGCTGCGTGCAGGGCGAACAGACCCCAATGTTCGGTGACAGGGGTACAAGAATGATCACCCTTCCCGCCGGTTACTTTCGATACTCTATTGACGACGCCGTGGAAGGATATCTCTTGATCTGTGCTGTAGATACCGCTAGTGTGGGAGTCGTGAAAGACATTTGCGTCAGGCAAATTCCGAACCGGCTTACTGGCAGCGATCTGCTTACAATACTTTGTTCTGTATCGACAATGCTTTCCGCTGGAGGTGATTTACGGGCCTGCGACGGGTGTTAACAGCTCTCCTGATGGCCGCAGTGTTGTCCGGGGCCATCGCCTACTTTTTCAACAAGCGGATGCGGTTGAGTGCCACTCAGCACGCGCTGATTCGGATCGTCGCTGCCAACAGCGATCTGCCGTCGGGCGTAACGCTGGGCAACAAGGACATCACTACCATCGAGTGGCCCAGCGCCCTACCTCTTCCCGGGTCGTTCACCAAGGTTGAGGATGTGGTCGGCCGTCCCCTGATTTATCCGTTGGGAGCCAAAGAGCCCGTGTTGAAACGAGATCTCGGCGTTGAGGGATCGGGAATTGGCCTTTCCGCGAAAATTCCTGCTGGTATGCGTGCTACGGCGGTGCGGTCAAACGAGATCGTAGGCGTAGCCGGCTTCCTGTACCCCGGGTCCCACGTAGATGTGCTCGTGACCTACACTCCGCCCGGCAGTTCATCGGGTCCAATGACGCAAACCGTATTGCAAGGAGTCGAGGTCTTAACGGCGGGCCAAACGATTGAGCCCGACCCACAAGGCAAGCCAGAACAAGTCAACGTTGTGACCTTGCTGTTAAGCCCCGAGGACTCCCAAAAGCTGCAGCTGGCGAGCCAGCAGGGAACGATTCAGTTTGTGTTGCGCAGCGGTGTCGATCAGCAGAACGTTAATCTCCGTCCCACGCGGCTCGATCAGTTGGCAGGCATAGAGAAGCCACCACCCGTGGCCAAGAGATTGCCCGGGCGGCCGAAGCCTTCCGGACCGCCGCCGCCGGTGTACGTCCTCGAAGTGATTCAAGGAACAAAGCGAAGTGTTGAGAAGTTCTGAGTGAGCAGGATTTGAACGAGGTGGTGAGGAAGGGAATGAACAGCTCAAGAATATTGCGGATTGCCACTTTGGTCTTGGCCCTAGCACTTCCTTCAGGGCTAAACGCGGACACCCAACAGGCAGCTGCCCCGTCGGAGGGACAATCGCTCCACATCCTGGTTGGCAAATCGGTCGTCGTCAATGTGCAGGCGCCGATGACCCGGGTTCTCTCCAGCAATCCCGCAGTGATTGAAACCCTGGCTACTTCCCCGACTCAGATCGTGGTCGAGGGAAAGTCCGCTGGCAGCAGCAGCTTGATCCTTTGGGATGAGACGGGGCGCTCGCAGATGCTGGATGTTAGCGTGGACCTCGACGTTTCGGGACTGCGGGCTGCGATCGAGCATGCCTATCCTAGCCAGCCAATCGACGTGCAGGCTGACGGCGGCCGCCTCCTCCTGTCCGGGAATGCCGCTGACACCCACATGGTTGATGATGTGATCAAGATCGCGGGGCTTTATTCCACTCAGGTCGTGAACTCGCTCGCCGTGCCTGTGACTCACGATCGCCAGGTGCTGCTGGAGGTGAAGTTCGCCGAAGTCGACCGCACCAAACTGCAGCAGCTGGGATTTAACTTCTTTAGCACGGGGGCGGCGAATACGGTGGGCACAATCTCCACCCAGCAATTCGCGCCGCCCACCTTGAGCGACGTCGCGGGCTCCATTGGCGCGTCGGCCGCAGGCGCCACTACTAACCTTCACGTCGCGGATGCCTTGAATTTCTTCGTCTTCCGGCCGGACCTCAATCTGGGGGCATCGATCAAGGACCTGGAGCAAAAGTCAGTCTTGCAGATTCTGGCCGAGCCCAATCTTCTAGCTCTGAACGGACAGAAGGCCAGTTTCCTTTCCGGTGGTGAGTTCCCCTTTCCGATCGTTCAAGGCGGCCAAAACATCGGTGTTGTCACCATCTCGTTCCGCCCCTTCGGCGTAAAACTAGATTTCACACCGGTCGTCAGCAAAGATAATGTCATTCGCCTTCATGTGGCTCCGGAAGTGAGCACTTTGGACTTCAGTAACTCTTTAACAATTTCTGGTTTTACCGTCCCTGCAATTTCGACACGACGGGCGGAAACCGAGATCGAATTGAAGGACGGGCAATCGTTCGGCATCGCCGGACTTCTTGATAACCGGGCCCAAGCTCAACTCAGCAAAATTCCCGGAATCGGAGACATCCCGGTGTTAGGACGGCTGTTTCGATCTAGGTCGGTGCAGCGCAATAACAGCGAGTTGCTGGTGCTGGTAACCCCGCACATCGTCGATCCAGTTCATGCGGCGTCGCCAACGCCGCCGGGGCCGAAGGCGCCCATGCCATATCTCGATAATCCGAAGTTTGACAAAGGTCTACCCGGAAGCAAGCAACCAGAAACATCGCCTCAGCCCGCGAGTGCGAAATGAGTACAATGCCTGCCAAAGACACGAGGAACGCTCCCCGGGATGGTTTCTCCCCCGGTGAGCCGCTCTCTTTGATCAGCATCTGCCTGGATAAGGAGACGTGGGGGACCCTGAAGCTCTTCGCCGATTCGGCTCCCGTGGTTCGACTGCAGAAGCATTTGGGAGAATATCGCATCGACGATCACGAGTCCGTTCTGGAATGGATTGGGAATCCTGCTCCTGACGTGTGTCTGATTGACTTCGACAAAGATCGGCGGAGTGCCGCCATCGTCGCCGAAAGAATCCATGCGGATGCCCCCGAAACCGCGATTTTCGCAGTCTCCTCGCAGTCGCAACCCGACCTTATCATCCAAGCCATGCGCAGTGGCTGCGGTGAATATCTCGTAAAGCCTCTGGATGTCGAGCAGCTCCTGAATGCCGTGGCGCGCGTCGGAGCCCGCCGCAAAGAGAGAAAGGAGACTGATAGAGCTCAGGTTTTAGCCTTTCTGGGCGCGAAGGGGGGGTGCGGCGTTACAACCCTGGTCACGCAACTGGGTGTTCTATTGGCCAGCTCTTATTCGAGAAAGACGCTGGTGGTTGACCTCCATCATGACATCGGAGACGCTGCACTTTATCTGAGGCTGACCAAGTATCGCTACCATTCTTTCGAGCTTCTCGAAAACACCGACCGGCTGGATGCCGAGTTGCTGCAGAGCTTCGTGATACGACACTCGAGCGGCTTAGACCTGATTCCTGCTCCCGAAGGCGCGGAGCCGGCACGGCAGGCGCTGCCTGGCGCAGTGGCTCAGACATTCGACTTCCTGCGGCTTCGTTACGAGTTCATTCTGGTTGATTTGCCCGTGGGTCTGAATGATGAAAACCTTGAGCTAATCCGTTACTGCGACCAGGTTTATCTGGTGACGGTGGCCGAAGTGTCGGCGCTGCGCAACGTGTTGCGGCACCTCGACTATTTTACCCACAAGCAGATATCGCAGGAAAGAGTCCGGGTCATCCTAAACCGGCACCAGAAACGCAGCCTAATCACGGATGAACAAATCGAGAAGGCTATTCATCGTAAGATCCATTGGAAAGTCCCCAACCAGTACGTCCATGTGATGAAGACAATTAGCGGGGGCAATCCGATTAGCCAGATTTCCAGTTCCGAGGTGGCCAGAAACCTGCATGAACTGGCAGGAGCGATCGGTAAGAAACAGAGCGGGGAGGAGAAGAAAGAGAAAGGCGGAATCCTCGGTCTTTGGAACCGGTGAGTGTCGAGCACTTAGGGAGGATGCATGGGGAACCTCAACTTAAACCAGATAACAACTCCGCCGAACGCGGTGAACGCCTCCGTGGCTGGGGAAGAGAAGAAAAGGGGCGGCCTAAGCTTCAAGGTCTATCAGGAGCTGAAATCCAGCGTTCATCGCGACCTTTTGAACAAGGTGGACCTTGAGAAAGTTGCGACCGTGCGGGACGAGCGGACTCGCGCGCAGGCCTTAGCGGTCATTCAGGATCTGGTGGCCAATCTCCAAACCCCTATGAGCGGCCGGGAAAGAGAGCGGCTCGCTCTGGAGGTGTTGGACGAGGTCTTCGGTTTGGGGCCCCTCGAACCGTTGCTGCAGGATCCCAGCATCAACGACATCCTGGTGAACGGACATAAACAGGTATACGTGGAGCGCGCGGGAATTCTGGAAGAAACCAATATAAGATTCAAGGATAACAGCCATTTGATGCACATCATCGAGAAGATCGTGTCGGCAGTTGGGCGGCGCGTGGACGAGTCTTCGCCCATGGTGGATGCTCGACTGGCGGACGGGTCGCGTATCAACGCCATCATTCCCCCGCTGGCGGTGGATGGTCCCCACCTGTCGATCCGTCGTTTTGGCCACATCCCCATCTCGGAAGAAGACTTGCTAGCGAATCAAACGCTCACGCCGCCGATGCTGGAGCTACTGAAAGGGGCAGTGAAGTCGCGCCTCAACATCGTCATATCGGGCGGAACTGGCGCCGGAAAGACAACTCTGCTGAACGTGCTCTCCGGTTACATCTCCGACAAAGAGAGGATTGTGACCATAGAGGACTCGGCCGAACTGCTGCTTAAGCAGCGCCACGTGGTCCGTCTGGAGTGTCGCCCCGCTAATATTGAGGGCAGCGGCGCCGTCAAGCAGCGGCAATTGGTGATCAACAGTTTGCGCATGCGGCCGGATCGCATCGTTGTGGGCGAGGTGCGTGGCGAGGAAGCTCTGGACATGCTGCAGGCCATGAACACTGGTCACGATGGTTCGCTGACGACGATCCACGCGAATAGTCCGCGGGATGCCATCGCTCGCATGGAAACCATGTCTCTCATGGCGAACCTGAATCTGCCTGAAAAAGCCGTACGGCGGCAGATCGCTTCCGCCGTCGCCATCGTGATCCAGGTTTCACGCTTCAATGACGGCACGCGGCGCATGACGCACCTCACCGAGATTACCGGCATGGAAGACGACGTGGTTAGCATGCAAGACGTTTTCGTTTTCGAGAAGCAGGGAATCTCGCCGGATGGCCGTGTGCTGGGCACATTTACCGCCACCGGGATCCGACCCAAGTTTGCGGAGAAACTCAAAGCATCAGGGATTTCGGTTCCGGCGTCTTTCTTTGAACATTCGAGGAACGTCGGCTGAGGATGCCTATATGTCTCCCCTGATCCTATTCGGATTGCTCTTGATTCTAAGTTTCGGGGTACTGCTGTATTTTCTGAAGCCCACCGCGGCAGAAACCGCGGTTCAGCAGCACCTCGAGGGTATCGAAGAAGGTCGCGTAGCCGAGCGTGGCGGAACCATCCTGAGGAAGGAAGGGTTCAGCTCGAACCCATTGCTGGACGAACTGCTGAGGCAGTTGCCAGGATCAGTGGAGACCTCCCGGCTGATCCGGCAATCTGGGCAGAATTGGCAGGTGGGTCCCCTTCTCTTGCTTTCCGCGGGCGCGGCCGTCTTGACCTGGTGGCTGGCCTCGAACGCTATTCCCAGCTTGGTTCTGAGCGGTCTGGTGGGACTGGCCGTTGGCGTGTCGCCGTACATATATCTCTATGTCGTTCGTGAAATCAGGTTCAAACGTTTTGACGCCCTGCTGCCTGAGGCGGTCGACCTGATGTCCAGAGGCTTGCGGGCAGGTCACGCCGTTACCGCAGTCCTAGAGATGGTTGGCGCGGAAATGGCTGATCCAGTGGGTTCCGAATTCCGTGCTCTGCACGAGGAGCAGAGTTTGGGGCTTCCCCTGCGCGAGGCTATGTTGAATCTCGTGGAACGAGTGCCCCGCGACGACGTGCGTTTCCTGGCCACCGCGATCCTCCTTCAAAAAGAGACTGGCGGCAACCTGGCGCAGATCCTCGACAAGACGGCGGCAGTGATGAGAGAGCGGGCACGATTGCGGGGCCAGCTCATGATTTACACGGCCCAAGGCCGGATCACCGGCTGGATTTTATGCATCGCGCCCTTCGCCATGTTTGGTGTGATCAGCCTGGTCAATAAGGACTACGAGAAGGTCTTGTTCACAGACCCTTCGGGCCTGCACATGGTCTATGCCGGCCTGATCATGATGGTGGTAGGTGTTCTGATCATTCGCAAGATTATTGACATCAAGGTCTAAACCGATGATGCTGACCATAGTGCTCGGATTGATTTTGTTTATAGGTTTGCTCTTTGTGTTTCTCTTCATGCTGCCTCGCACCTCACCCGCGAGTGACTTGCTGCACGAAGTAGCGCAACACACAACCCATCCTCGTCTAGAAAGTGTTCCACCGGCCTGGCGTTCGACCCTGAGCGCCGACTTTCTGGCCAAACCTTTTTCAATATTTCGCAGATTCTTCACCGCCGAGCCCGACCCGGCTCTCGTGCGGCGTTTATTGCTGGCCGGTTATCGTAAGCCAGCTCATGCCGACATCTTTCTGGGAGCGCGGCTGGCGTTACCCGTTCTCATGGGGCTTTCTGTCGCGCTCCTGGCCAGCGACAATGTGATTTTCTATTTCTTCCTGACGATTATTTTGGCTTTCTTCCTGCCTGATTTGTGGCTCGGCCGCGCCATAAACAAGAGAAGAGAGCGTATCCGGTTGAGCCTGCCTGACGGTTTGGACATGCTGGCGATCTGTATGGAGGCCGGTCTGGGCTTGGATCAGGGGATTGTGCGGATAGGCCAGGAGCTTCACCTGAGTCACCCTGAACTGAGTGATGAGTTGCTGCAGGTCAACTTCGAACAGCGGGCCGGGGCTCCGCGGCTTGCCGCCTGGAAGTCGTTCTCGGATCGTGTGGATCTGGAAAGCGTACGGTCTTTTGTAGCCATGCTGACTCAGACAGACCGTTTCGGAACTCCAATCTCCAAATCCCTGGGCAACTTCTCCGACGCCTTGCGCACGCAGCGCCGGCAGAAAGCGGAAGAACTGGCGGCCAAGACCACCATCAAGCTCGTGTTTCCGTTGGTTTTCTTTATCTTTCCCAGCATTGGCATTGTTGTGGTAGGACCGGCTGTACTCACGGTTATGAAGAGCATTGCACATATTGTGGGGTAACGCGATCAGATGGGTTCTACATTCTACTAGAGAGGGGAAAGACTATGGATAATGTCACGTTGATCAGAGTCATTTCAGGGATTCTCGCCGTGGTGGTCCTCGTAATTCTGATCTACAGAATGAAGAAGACGGCCCCGAAATAGGCGACTCAATCCTCTACGCAGCCGGACGAAAGGCAGTTGTGTCTCGCAAAGACCGCCACGTGTTTGTCTACAACAAGACGAAGGAGACCTTTCTCGCTTTTCGGGTCAGCGTCGCGGACTCCATGGTGAGCCGGTTGATTGGCTTGCTGGGCAAGAGATCTCTTAAACCTGACAGCGGCGTGTGGATTGTCCCGGCAAACTCGATCCATACCATCGGCATGCTGTTCACATTTGACCTGGTGCTGATCGACAAGGATTTCAAGGTCGTCGGCCTGCGGGAGTTGATGAAACCTTTCAAGATAACCTGGCCAAACTTCCGTGCGGCGAGCGTGATTGAATTGCCGGCTCACACCATTTTCAAGAGTCACACTGAGGTGGGGGACCAGTTGGTGATCGAGCGATACGAGGCGAAGAAGCCCACCCAATCAGATGCTGCCGAGATGCCGACGCCGTTCGCTTCGAGCTCTCGGGCGAGCGCGAGCAAGCAATGTGAAGGTGGGCGCGGATTTCTTATCCAGTAGCCCCGTGTACACGTTGTACGAATCGCACGCCGCCGTGGGCAGTTTGCAGTGCTCACCGCGCCCCCCTTGCGTACTTTCTCCATTACGTATTCCGAAATGCGAAAGATGACAGAGGCTGGATTTCTGCGGATACAGAAACCCTTGCTTACCCTGGGAGTCCTTCTGTCTCTTTGCGGCTTCGCCCTGGGACAGGATGCGCCGGGAACGGCTTCCGCCGAATGGAGTTTACTCGCAGCGTTTGCCTTCGTCGTGTTGGGGGGAATCCTGGCCAATGTATATCTGGTCGGCCTGTTCCATGCGCCCCGCAGCGAGTCCTCCGGGGCGCCACCGCGCTGGGCGGAGAAATGGGAATTTTCGCCGCACAGTCTCGGGGGCTTTTCGTGGCGGCAGCTGAGTTTGTGGAGTCTGCTTACACTGTTTCTCGAACTGCTGATGATTCGCTGGATCTCCTCCGAGATTCGCGTCTTCGCTTACTTCAGGAATTTCGTCTTGATTGCCTGTTCCCTGGGTTTCGGATTGGGTGCTACCTTTCTCGTCGCCGGGTGAGTCTGCTGCCCTTGGTCGTCCCCTTGCATCGCGGCCTTGCTTTACCTGGCCTCCTGGATCGCGCTTCATCTAGAACGGCCGCTGGACGAGGTGGCCTGTAATCCAGCCAAAGCACAGAGCGAGACTCTAGTTGAAACCGCATAGAAGTCAGTACACTCGTCTGCTGGTCGTACCCCTTGGTCTCCTGAACAGCACCCTATACTGCTGCGGAGCACCATGAGGTTTGCTGTCGGCAACCGTGCTGAAGGCGACCCAAGAGGCTGGAGATGAGCCGGGGAAAGTTTCGGGATTCGACCGCGGGTCATCACGTATTATAGAAACAGGTTTCAGTATTGATTGCCAGAGCCTAGGGTTTTGATTGCGCGCTAATTGGTCCACCGGACACTCCAGTTGGAAGCCACCGAAATGGATGCTACTCACGCCGCCCTGATTCTTGTCGTTGTCGTGGTCGTCATACTGCTCGTTTCGCGAGTCCGACGACCGGGGAAAGCGCTTACCTGGACGTTTCGCATTCCGGTAGGGCGGACGTCAAACGTGGAGCGGTCTAACACGGTTGGCCTGGATACCCGGGTCGAGGAACGTGAAGCCCCGAACAGCGTGATTTCACATGCCACTCCGACCCATCTTCAGGGGGAGCTGCCAGGTGCCATGGAATGGGGGCTCCAAGCTAAGGAAAGTCTTGGCCAAAAGGTTCTTGAGCAACTTCTGCTGCCCAAGAGTCTCCTGAGGGATGTCGAGGTGCAGAAACTCTTCGAGCAGGGGTTCGCCTTTCTGCAACGAGAGAATTATGATCAAGCAATTCTCATGTTTCGTAAGGCGGTAAACCTCGCGCATCATAACTTGTACCGGCCTCACGCGAAACCAGAGATAGAGGGGAAGATCGCAGCCCTTGCGCACAACAACCTCGCTAGCAGCCTTTTGGCCAAGGGGGAAGTGGACGCAGCGATTATTGAATTCCGCGAAGGTCTTCGCCTCGCCCCAGAGTTAGCCAGCTTGCATGACGGCTTGGGAAGCGCGTTGTCCGCCAAGGGAGAGCAGGATGCGGCTGCGAGCGAATTCCGGGAAGCGGCTCGCCTCGACCCGAATCTGGCTGCCATACACCATAATTTCGGCCAGGCACTGGCTGCTAAGGGAGATCTGAACGGCGCGGTCAGAGAATACCGCAGAGCACTTAACTTAAGCCCCAATCTGCCTGGAGCCCAGGAAAATCTCCGCACCGCTCTGGAGAAGAAGGACAGTAACCCGAACCTGCCCTGAGGAGCGCTTCCATCTCGGCTTAAGTGGGCCAGCAACCAAAAAGCGGTGACGCTCGTCGGGGCTCCTTGCTCATCGTTCCCGGAGTCGAATTTGACAGGATAAGTGCGAAGGCATAGTCTCGGCAGACAAATGGAGGGCTGGCCGGCTAAACTGATTTTCCACTGCGAGCGCGGCCCACAGGTTAACGAAGGCGCGAACAGGACGGTTCGAAGTGAAACAGTTTCTGCTGCTGGTCGCTGTGATTGCGGTCATCTTGGGAGCGCTGCTGGTCAGCCTTTACGTCCTCGACCTGGTAAAGCTTGCGGAACTGCAAAACGACTTGCGGAAAGTGTTCGGAGTCCTGGTTGTCGCGGCCTTGGCAGGGATTTTGATCATGTTTCTGGTCAAGGTTGCACAGAAAAGGTAGTTCTTCACGCGCTCCCTCCGGCACTCGAAATTCATCTCTGCTGACCCCGAACTCCCGCGCCGGATTTTCCGATACCGCTCTGTACTGGCCCAGGCCAGCCATGCTGCAGGCAAGAGCCCGCCGAATCAATTCTGCAATGTTCAGCTCAAATCCAGCCCAGCTGGACAAACACGATGAAGAGATACAAACAGGCTATTGCGAGCGCTGCACCTCCGAAAATGCGGAGGGCTGCTTTGTTGCGGAGAGCACTCTCAATTTTGCGCTCCTCTCTCCAAGAAATCAGAAACGTGGGTTCGTTCTCACCCTTGCAGATTAGATTGCGATCGCCATTGTCCTTAGGATGGGGATTTTCACCGCAAGTGCCGGTCACATCGTAGAGTTCGCCGGGAGCGATGTAATACTCAGTTAAGCGGAATCGACCCGTCCTGACTTCGGGCCCGACCAGCCGGAATGTCTGCTGATAAACGGCGCCGCCAAGCAAGTGTAGTTCGGAACCGTCAGTGCCAACACCTGTGAGCTTGGCCAAATCCTCAGGGTCCAGGTCGGCGGGTAAGGGGGGATTTGCGCCCAGATTGGCTACGTACTCGGTCAACTCCTGGTCGGTTGCTTCGAACCCGCTCTCTTGGTGGGTGTGTCCTGCCCTTAAGAGCCCCCATACACCACCCGCACGGCCAATCTCCCGTACCCCTCGCTGCATCAGGTCATACTCGGCGCCACGGGGATCGACTAGGACTTGGCCGGTGGTGTCCACGATATAGAACGTTACTTCGCGGATGTCCGTCCAATAGTGTGACCAGCGCCCTCGACCGTGATCAGTTTCCCATCTTTCGATTTCGACTTTGTACAGAAAACACGGTGTGTGGGAGAGAGGGCTGGTCAGCGTTTTGTCGCCAGTGGTTGTACCATGAATTTCCACCATCCCCATGGCAAGACTACGGATGCGGCTCTCTGGCATATCCGCAAGTACCCTGTATTCGCGATAGACTCGAAATCCGTCAACAAACCAATAGAGACCGGAACCAAACCCCATCATCAGCAAAAGATCGCCCCAACGTTTATCCGTCACAGGGTCATCTTCCTTCATGCTTGAGCGCCGGACCCTCAGGACTACCGACCTCTGGACCTTACACGCTCAGCTTGGGTCACAGTGTAGCTCCTAAGACCTGCCATGTCAGGGTCCGAGCCGAGAGTACGCATTTCGAGTCCTACCTGGACCTCGTGCCCGATTGAGCGATGAACATCGGCTTCGCCCCTTTCGCAGACGTCCTTGCCGCAGGTATGGCAGTACGAATGTTCAAACGTGCACCGCGGATCTTGACATACAAATAACCTAGACATTTTGTACCTCGCGAATCTCTTTCATCGCACGCGCCAAAACTTATCAGTCACCGCAGAGAACCAGCGACAAGGCGAGTGACAGTATTGGGAGTGTCACATTCAAGACTCGGAGTGGAAGCAGTGGAGTTAAAATCCGAGCACCGGGGACAGGGTAGTACCTGTTGATGTGCTTCACACTAGCGCTCGTTTGGAATAGTAGGCAGTCTTCCTGTTTTCGAGTCAGAATTTTGTGACTGTCTGATCGGCGTCCTGAAATGCAAATTCGCATCAGCAGACGGAGCGAGATACCGCTTTGTGATCTGCCGATAAGCCAAATACGCCGTGGCGGTGGGACATCGGCACGCCGCAAGCTGGAACATCGCCCTTCGGGCGACCGGCTTTCTTGTGTGTGAACCAAACTTCTACTGAATCGCACTGGCAACAGATGAGAAGGCATTGTTCGCGTTCGAACCGACCAGCCGGATAGTACCAATCACCAGCACCAGGATCACAGCCAGCATTACCGCATACTCGGCAATGTCCTGGCCCCTATCATCTCTGCAGAGTTGAAGAAAGCCATTCATATCAGTCCCTTCCCTCTTCGAATTCTTACCGCTCGGGCCTTGAGGCGTGCCGGCGCGGGGCGGATGTTGACCGCCCCTGCCAACGCCGGACGTTCAGCACTCGAGATACTTCAGGTTTGCTGCTCGTGTTCCTGCAAGTACAGCAGGGTGTGCTGCGCGTCCGTTAATTCGAGAACTTCCCGGCGGTCAGAATCACCACCGGAGCGTAGTTCGAGAAGGCGATCTTCAACAGCCCTCTGTGCTGCTTGCAGTTTGGGCTGAAGAAGTCTCGGATCTAACTCAAAAAGAGCATCTTGGTAAACCTGCTTCCACATTGTTTGACTACTGGCGTGCGAAGCCTGCATAAATTCCTCCTTACTGCGCATTGAGACTTTCGAGTGAATTATGGGAGACACTGCGGAGCTAGGCTCTGCAGGTTTCCTGGCTCAGGTTGGACGTGCTGTAAGTCTCAGCAAAGGAGAACGCAGGTGGAAAGGGATTCGAGCGCGGGCGACGCTGCTGCAGAAGACGATCGTTGGGAATGTGCACTGTTATTCGAATGGGTGAGTGGCGACCGGCAAACTGCCTGCTGGTGCCGGGGAGACCGGATGCTATGGGGTGGCGATTTCAACATGCCGCTTTGGATCTTTGCGGCAGCATCGTCATCCCAGAGGTCGTCCGGCCAGACGAAAAGAAATATTGCCGCCAAGGTGGCGAGAACTGCGAGAATCGGGATGAACTTTTCTTTCATGGTTTACTGCAACTGCCCAAAAACTAATGTTACCAGTCAAAACAATCAGCGCAACAAGATTTTTCCGAGTTGCGGGAGATGAGCTGGCACGACCGTCGTTGACATACGCGGGTGCACGGAACCCATCGGGCTTGATCTCAAATAGCCACTCGGGATTGGTTGAACGGCTCACCCTGAGAGGCATGGCTGGAATGGGAACTGTAACTCATTTGTTCCGACTCATGCTGCACCCCCGTTGGCGCAATCGGATACCCCGCGAACGGCGAAGCTAGCAACAGCCGCAAGCCTGGCTGCGCATGGCTTCCCGACCCTCCCAAATGACGAGAAGAACAATCGCTAAAATTCGGCAGGGGGTTGCCGTCAACGGCAGCCTCATTGGTAGCGCGGGTGCTCATCTGGCGAGCCGCGCTAGAAATGGCCCCAGCATAGCCATCAGCAGCACATAGGCGGCTGAGAGCGGCCCGAGACGTGGTTCTATCGAGACACCGAGCCCCGCAATGACAATTGAGAACTCGCCGCGTGCCACGAGTTCCATGCCCGCCCGCAAACGTCCTCGATGGTCTATCCCTGCGCGACGAGCGGCCCAGTACCCACTCAGCACCTTCGTAAGGGTCGTAACCACTCCTAGCCCCACGGCGAATGGCAGCGCCGGGACGAGGCTTGCCGGGTCAATCTCTAGCCCAAAAAAGAAAAAGAATATTGCGGCGAACAGGTCTCGTAGCGGACTGACAAGACGATGTGACTGCTCGGCGACGGAACCAGACAGCGCAATGCCGACAAGAAATGCTCCGATTGCTGCCGACACTTGGAATCGCTGTGCAACACCAGCCACCAGCAGCACAGTCCCGAAGATCGTCAGCAGAATGATTTCGTCGGATTCGTGAGCGACAAATTGGCTTAGCTGATGCCCATACCGAACCGCCACAAAGAGCACACCGAAGACCACCGCAATCGCAATCGAGACCGACAGCGCAATTGTCGCTGTCCCGCCCCCACGAAGCAGTACACCGACCAGCGGCAGGTAGACAGCCATTGCCAAATCCTCCTGTACCAGCACCGAGAGGACTAATGGCGTCTCTGGATTCTCCATTCGCCGGAGTTCGGTTAGCACCTTCGCAATCACGCCAGAGGACGAAATGTAGGTAACGCCGCCCAGCAAGACGGCAGCCAGCCGCTGCCATCCGAAGAGAAGTCCAGCTATCAGACCCGGCGTGAAGTTCAACACAAAATCCGCGACACCCGCCGGGAACCCGACTCGCAGGCTCTCCTTCAACGCGTCCCCGCTGTACTCTAGCCCCAACATAAACAGGAGCAATAGCACGCCAATCTCTGCCCCAACACGAACAAAATTTTCACTGAGCCTAAGAGGCGCTACGCCGCCATTGCCGAAAGCGAGGCCAGCCAAAAGATACAGGGGAATCGCCGAGAAGCCCCATCGTTTGGCAAGCCGCGCTAGAACTGCAAGACCAACGATAGCCAGACCAAGTTCAATGAACAGAAAGGAAACATCATGCGTCGTGGCCATAGTCTGCCAGTTTAATTGTTCTTCTCCTCAGGGCGTGTATGGCAGCGTGGAACATACCGAAATTCGAAACCGGGAGACCAATTGGCAAGCCCTCTTCTTTGTGATCGAGCTTCAGAAGCCGCGGACACTCCTGCGCTTCGTTGGGAAGGTACGGTATGCCTCGATCCTGCGCGGAACGCGGCGTCCTGCAGCGCGTCGTATCGCTAACCCAGATCCCAGAGCAAATTCTGCAAGCTACCCACTATCGGCGACGCGCTTGACGATTTGCTCAGGCCCAGGAGTAACGTCTTCCTCCAGAACCTGCCTCACCTTTTGCATCAGGGACTCTCCCGAGAATGGCTTCGCCAAGTAGAACCATCCGCCCGGCTGCGGCCCATTCCGTGTCGCCACATTTTCCGGATAGCCCGAGATGAAAATCGTCCTCAGCTTGGGGGAAATGGCCCTCAGGTCGTGGGCCAGATCGCGGCCGTTCCGCCCTGGCATGACCACATCGGTAAGCAGAAGTTGCACGTCTTCTCTGTGCCGGCGGAATGCGCGCATAGCTTCGGCTGCATTTCCCGCTTCCAGCACACGGTAGCCCGCAGACAGCAGGATCTCGCGAGTCCCTTGGCGCACGAAACCTTCATCTTCGACCAGGAGAATAGTCCGGCAGGCTCGAGGTACCTCCTTTTCAGCAAGCGTCACACTAGCTCCCGGAGTCGTTTCCGAGTTCCGGCCGGTGTGACTCACTCTTCTACCTCCGATCCACGCGGAAACCCTGCACCTTCCGTTCCATCGTTGGCGGAGCCTGCACGTCGACGTTGCCCTCAACCAAGAAGGACTTAGCAAGCATATTGGAGCGACTCCGCCCGCCGGGGACAGCCAAGGCGAGTGAGTTGGTGGCGTTTCGGGAAAATGCGCTCGGAAATCTTTGGAATGAGTTCGGAAGTGGTAAAAAAGTCTACGGCAGGCGCCAGCTACTTGTTGTTACCGAACTCGTGCCAGTATTGTTTGGTGGGGGTCGAGTACGACCTTTCGTGCGCCCGCCGGTGCGGTTAGATGGAATTGCGTTTCTGATCCGTCCGCGAACACCCGCCCCAACAGCACAGTCTTTCCTGTGAGCTGTGCGTACACTGGAACCAAGGTCACTAGATCCGTGGGAGCAGCTCTTTGCAGAATCGTGCCGCTAATCGCAGTCGCGCCAGCCTTGTCACTGTATTTTACTCCCTGCAATTCAAGGCGCGGAATCGCCGTGCCGTTCACCCATCCCTGATAGAACCATTCCAGCGATTTTCGGCCTTCATACCACAGAGAAGGTGGTAACTCCTCTTCGAATACGCGTAGCATTTCCCGGGTGGTAATTGATTTTCCTTGATACCGTTCCCTCATCTTGCGAAGTGCCCGGACGAAGGGTTCGCCCGCAGCCTGCGCCTCCGGGACGTCGGGGTGACGCGCACCGCTTTTCCGTTCGGCATCGCGCAGCATGTTACGCAACATGTGAAACAGCCATGTGCCCCGCCCGTAGCTGATGGCCTCATAGCCAGCGGGGAAATGGGAACACGAAAGCCGGGTTCCCAGC
>WNFB01001258.1_pt1 | contig 21541 bp, 24 predicted proteins | sample 5400501 | NCBI WGS metagenome assembly WNFB01 (sample SAMN13153341, study PRJNA577476) | soil metagenome | isolation source: 200 cm saprolite under Douglas fir tree site 2 hole 1 | place: USA:California | collected 2015-04-18 | reverse complement strand
GGTTGTTGTTTCTACGGTTGGAGGCTCTTGGGTTAGTTCAGTCAAATCATGGACACCATTTTCGTTGTCTAGGGTCGAAGAGAGTCGAATTTCTATCGGGTGTCGGGCATCTGAGGCCACTACTTCAAGTTGGTGAGATCCCAGAAACTAATACTTGCCTTGAAAAAATAATGCTGCGTCTTATTTGGTCTTGATGGGGACAAGCTGCATCCCACATTTTGGGCAGGTTCCCGGAGAGGGTGAGCGAATCTGGGGGTGCATCGGGCAGGTGTATCGAACTGTCTCCGCGTTCTTGCTGTGTCCTGGGTGCCCACTGTTATCCGTCATGAGCCGACCTTCTTTGGTCGTTTACACGTGTCCGTGTTTGTGGGCGTCTTTCTCGAAGATTGCTTTGCAGTCTGCTGAACAGAAGTAGAAGGTCTTGCTGTCATGTGTTGAGGTTAGCTTCGTCTTTTTCTCATCCACCATCATTCCGCATATCGGGTCTTTTTGCATCAATTCACCTCCTTGAGCCATGACTTGAATTGGGGTCGCAGCTAGGGTATTTGAAACGAACCGTTACCGGGCCGGCTGTATCGCTGAGCTGATACCTCGTTATTACTCGGCAACTGTCAATCTGAGTCTGTGCCTGTCCTCTAATATCGACAAACACTGTTGACTACACAGCGGGTATTCTCAAAAAAGGCTTAAGACATATTCAGCAATCTCCGAGCTAACCGAAATGTCAACTTTACAATCGGACGAGATTAAGCAGCGTCAACGGCTGCAGTGGGATGCATCTGCGCCCGGATGGAAAAAGTGGGAGAGACATTTCATCCACAATCTTCAACCTCTCACCGACATACTGGTGAGGAGTGCAGGCATCAAGCCGGGATACTCGGTTCTCGACTTGGCCTGTGGAACAGGCGAACCCGGGTTGACGATTGCGAGGATTGTTGGCCCAACTGGGAAGGTTGTCGGAGTCGACTTGGCTCCGGGGATGTTGGCCGTAGCCAGAGAACGAATGGCTTCGCAGGGTCTCAAGAATGTGACCTTCCAAGTGAATGAACACGACGACCTGCCAGCATTACAGGATAGCAGTTTCGACGCTGCTGTTTGTCGACTAGGCCTGATGTTCATGTCTGACCCCGTTCGCATGCTCAAGGCCATGCGCAGAGTCCTGAAGCCAGGAGGGAAAGCTTCTGTTGTGGTGTGGGGTCCTCCAGAGAAAGCTCCCTTCTTCACTGTCCCTATGAAGGCTGTGGCGAAACAGCTTCCAGACCTCAAGCCCGTTCCCCCCGGCACGCCCGGAGGACCCTTCGGTATTCCAAGCCAGGAAATGCTCGGAGGAATCTTCACAAAGGCTGGCTTCTCAAACTTCAACTCTCAGACAGCTGATGTGATGGTGTTTGACGCGAACAGTCCAGAAGAGTACTGGGAAACGGCGACCGAGACAGCTGGACCAATTGTTCTACTGCTTTCAAGCATGGCTCCTGACAAGAAGAAAGCAGTACGAGAAGAATTGATACAAACCTTACGCGGCATGTTTCCATCAGGTCCAGTTAGACTTGGAGGAGAAGCGATAGTAGGGACCGGCACCAAGACCACAGTCTGACATTCAACAGTCGACTAGTGTCGGTCAACCGTGCTGGACAAGGCACCACCGACCTCGTTTCAATCTGTTCGATCCTGATCAGAGCTATCTCTTGGGCCTCTCACCCACGTGATGGGTTAGGCCAATAATTGTCGTACGATTTCACCGACCGCCGGACCGAACTTGTGCTGCTCACCTGGATCCCAGTGTACGCGGTCGGCATCACTAGAAACGACAACTTCTCCCGCGTCCAGGAACGCGCAACCATGCGCGGCGGCTACTCAGGCGTACTCTTTTCCCAACCAGCGCGACCTGTCTGTGCCACCTTCATACTCCTCGGAGAGAGCTATTAGTTTGCCGAGCGGTGGAGGAGCAATCAGGAGAACGTTGGGAGCCTTCCATTCTGGGCCTGCATCACTTTTCTGGACTATCTTCACTAGCTCGCCTGCCCGGCCACGATCTGGGAAGGAGTAAATGAGAAGCGTTTCTTCAGATCATTCGTCCCAGGCGCGATAATAACGAGATCAATAGGCTGATGGCTTTGAAGAGAAGGGACCAGGTATTCCTTGCCGTTACGAGTAACCTAACGAGCGAAACTAAAGACTCGATCTATTGAATTCTGGCCGCGATAGTTCGGATGAAGGACCGGTCAAGAGCACCAACTTCGTATAGGTTCACCATGGTATTGGTACTAGCCTCACCCATCAGGCGCCCCTGATCACCTCTGACGTGACGCCATTTCATCTGTGTATGTCCACTCTTGGAATTATAGATGATTCCCAACACATCGTTGACTTTGACGAAGCTGATATCGTTAACATGGCTTAATGTGACCTTGTCTTCTGCCTCGACATACATAGTCCCTAAGTCCTTTGACCTTTCCGGGAAGACAGACATGTCCACTTGATAGTCGCTCGGAATGAAAGATCGACAGGTGCTAGCAATCATGAACCGGCGGAACGCTTCCAAGGAGCAAGTGGTTTCCAGCTTGGGCAATATTCCAAAACCTCCGCGGAGGGGGATTTCTGAGTAACAAATGTGCACCTTGAGGCTATTAACCTCACCCCCGGGAAAGCTCCCCAGTCGTCACCCGAACTGTAGGATCACCTGCTTGGACTGATACAATCCTCTTTTCTACTCCCTCCTTATGTGTCCGGCAAGGGGCGTCGCGGCGTCAGGCGCCCTTCATAAGTGTCAATGAAATGGCCATCCTCGTCAAGGTTCCACCAGAAGTCCTAGAAGACCTAGTCAGTGCGGCCATTTCAAAACAGGGAAATATCTACCGGGGAGAACTGGCCAAACTCATAGGCGGCTCCAAGGAATCTTTAGAGGGAAAGACGTCCTTCTACCTCATCAGCCTAATGAAACTATGCGGCCTCGCCGAAGCCGACATGGCGAAGGTCTTGAAGAAGTCGAAGATCGTCAATCAGCGCGGAGCTGTGACACGTGATATTGCGGCCGGTGACGAATTGAAGGGAGTGATCGACAACGCGCTGGAAGGATTCCAGATGCTAATATCCGAAAGCTTCAAAATCCCTGAGTCTGAGAAGCAGGGTCTGTTTCAACAACCACCAAGTAACAAGAAGAGGTTGGACGGGAATCCGAAGAACTGAGTTTAACCATTCATAAGAAGATTGCTCGCGTACCTAGAGGTAGATCATCTAGAGAGATCCTGGCCCACTTGAGATCCTTCCTGAACAACTCTCGTTAGGTTGGCTTCCAGAAAGAAGCGAAAAGGAAGGTCCGGGCTACAGGCTTACCGACTTACAACCCGGGTAGGCTCTATCTTCAGTAGCACCCGTTGTTCACCAGGCGCTCGGTTCGGATATTTGTCCAATCCGCGGTACTTTTTCGCCATCTTATCAATGTGGTCCTCGGCAACACGACCCGTAACCTGGTCTACGACTTTTCCCCGGATGATGACCAGGCTGTAGGGGTTGTTTTGTTCAGTAATGGCAAGAGCTACGTGCGGGTTCTTCTTCACGTTACGGACCTTGACTCGACCAACGGCAGTGTTGATGAGAACGAACTTGCCGTCGGTATCAACCCAAGTGGGAGTTACCTGCGGAGTACCGTCAGGGTTGACGGTGGCGATATAGACGAAGTTTTTCCCTTCCAACATCTTCCTCGCGCTGTCTGTCAGTTTAGACATCTGAGACACTCTACGACTTGGGCCTTACTTGCACTTCTTATTCGTTTCTTTGAGCTATGAGACTGATCATCCGTTGTACCTTTGAAGGATGTGGTGAACGCTTCTGATGCTCAGTCAGCATCACGTCGACGCTGATGGATACCTTGGCGTTGAACTGAAAGTTACGCGACACTTTAGTCCCCTGCGAGAGTGTCGTGTTCACAGTTCTGGTTCACGGGGAGGCACATCGTGCGATACACCAAGGCGACACGCTATGCTCTACTTTTCATTGTCGCCATTTTGGTTCCGGTGCTGTCGAACATTTTCCTTCCCAGGGTCTTCGCCGCCAATCCATATTCCCTGTACCCAGCGTACCCCGGGTATGCTCAAGAAGGGGGGGTGATAACCCTCGTTTTCTCCGTTAACCCTGCCAATGTCACTTTTTACCAGTTCAGATTTTTCGTCCAAGACCCATCAACCGCTGTTCACCAGTCGATATTAGTGAATGTTACCAACACTCAGTCGTCGTTCTTCGTTGTCCTTCAGTATCCGAGTACGACGCTCCCAGGCTCGACCAACCTAGTGAATCAATACACCGCTTGGGTCGACCAAATTAGGCCAGTGGCAAAGACGAATGTGGCTCAAACCCACTTCTTCATCATTCTTACGGACAGTTTCGAGTATGAGAGAACTCAGACGGTCGGTATTCATGCAATCGGATATATCGCGTTCGAGAGCGTGAATGTCACCATAAGGCCAACGACCTCCTCAACACTTGTCTTCTCACAGACAATGTTTGCCACTTCAGGCGGGGTAGTAGGGACCAGCTGGAAGATCCCGAAGAATGTAACTCTTGGCAGCTATCTTGTATCTGTGACTGGTACTATCACGGTGAAGAACCCGCCCGACGTTACAGGGTTCTCAGTGAAGGCCGCCGCCATGACCATTTCTGCTATCACATCGTTCAAGCCCACGTATCAAAGAACTGAGACCATGAGATTCTCCTTCCAAGCGACCTATCCAGATGGCTCGTTAGCCTCAACTGGAACTTCCCTCGTGACTCTGGCAAGACCTGCCGGAGTAAACGTTACGCTCGTGACCACTTATGACAATACAACTCAGTCTTTCGTTGCGAAGTATAAGACATCAGTGACCAACCAGACTGGGACCTGGACAGCCACACTTGCTCCGAACGCCTACGATGATGGAAACGGTAATACGGGTCCCGCGGCTAAACTCACGAATAATCCTCAGCTAGTACCAGCTATCCTCAACGCGAACGTGAACACCACTGCATATGTGCCCATAGGCCAGCAAGTCAAGTTCAACGCGACACTCACTTATCCCGACGGTACGACTCTCCAGTCAGGATCAGGCACGGTAACAGCCTCCCTGATCTACAGCGGCACCCCAACCGTAACCGAACCTGTTTCCGTGGTCTTCGACTCGGGCTTCAAGTTTTGGGTCGGATCATATACCCCCAAGACCTCTGACCCAGGCGGACTATGGTCGCTTGTCGTCTCAGGATCAGATACCTCCTCGCCTCCTGACAGCGGATCTGGTACCAAGGCGGTGACATTGCAAGATCGTCCTCCGGACGCCAGCTTCTCATTGACGCCTTCGACTGCTCCAACCGGCACCGCTATCAGCTTTGACGGGACAGCAAGCTACGACCCAGATGGTATGGTGGTCTCGTATTCTTGGGCCTTTGGAGATGGAACGACAGGCACTGGATCCGTCGTCACCCATTCTTACAGTCCTGCACAAATCTACACTGTGACACTAACGGTCACAGACAACGGGGGAGTCACAGGATCGACCCCTTCTCAGGTCACAGTCACCGATAGACCTCCATCAGTGAGCTTCGCGCCCTCGCCAACAACAGCCAGCACCGGGCAAAGCATTACACTCACCATATACGTCTCGGACCCCGATGGAACAATCAGCACTACCAGGGTTGACTGGGGAGACGGTACAGTCGACAATTTCGCGGGAGCGGTTACAAGTGATACTCATAGTTATGCTTCGACTGGCTCGTCAACATCCAAGATGTTCACGATCACTATCACAGCCACTGACAACAGCGCGTCCTACTCTTCGACCTCCTCCCAAGTGACAATCAATGACAGAGTTCCGAGTCCGAGTTTCAATCCATCCTCGACAGCGCTCAGCACTGGTCAAAATGTTACTCTAACAATCTCCGCTACCGATCCGGATGGAACCGTAACTGCAATAAAAGTTGACTGGGGAGACGGAACCATCGATACTCTGTCGGCGACCACGACCAGCGACACGCACAGTTACAGTTCCACCGGCACATCAACATCCAAGACATTCACGATAGCCGTCAGTGCCACAGACAACAGCGGCTCGACAGGAATATCTTCCTCCCAAGTTACAGTCTCTGACCGTCTACCAATCACCGCCTTTACGGCATCTCCTCCTTCTCTTTCGACGGGCCAGACAGTCATAGTATCAATAACCTCTTCAGACCCTGACGGCACAATAAGCTCAACCAAAGTTGACTGGGGCGACGGAACAGTAGACACCCTTACAGGAGCACCCAAGACTGACACGCACAGCTACACCTCCACGGGCTCCGCCAGCTCGAAAACCTTCGCCATATCCATAACGGTAACTGACGATAGCGGTTCTATAAGCGCCCCAAGCACTTCCACGGTAAATGTTCAAGCGAGCCCTCAATCCTCCTCTGGAAACCTGTCCCTTCCACTCTACTATTTCGCCATCTTAGCGGCAATAGTCGCCGCACTCTTAGCAGGAGGATTTCTCGCCTTCAGAAGGCACAGAGTCACACATGCAAACCTGAAGATCGACCTCGAAGCCGTCAGATCGGAAGCGGGCCGGATCGAAAACCAGGAATTCTTCCAATCAGTAAAAGACCAGTTGAAGAAGGATAAAGATGACTAAGGTAATTGCTGTTCACTCCTTCAAGGGAGGAACAGGAAAGACAACCCTCACAGCCAACATTGCAGCAACCCTAGCGCTCCACCATAGAGTTGGTGTCATGGACCTAGACCTATCCGGACCAGGACTGCACGTACTCTTTGGCCTCAAGAAAGGAGAAGTCAAAGCAACACTGACAGATATATTCCTAGGAGACGCAACACCCGAGGAAGTCATTATTGACCTGACACCGAGATTTCCGAAGCTCAAGGGAGGTCTGTACTTCTGTCCCGCAAGCAACAAAGTTGAGGACATGTTAAGGCTACTCAAGGCCGGGTTAGAGGTCAGTTTATTCCAAGACACTCTGCAGAAGGTGGGTGAACAGTGTAATCTCGATTACATCATAGTAGATACTCATCCGGGAGTTGAGAACGATACGGTTCTCGCGATGGGATGCTGCGACGCTCTGGTCCTAGTCTCCAGAGTAGACCAGCAGGACCTCTTCGGGACAGCCGTCATGGTGCTCCTGGCAGAAACATTCGAAAAGCCAACATTCCTCACTCTAAACATGGTGCCGCCAGGAGTCAGAATCAAAGACGCTGTCAAAGTCGGTAAGGAACTTGCAACACTCTTCAAGTCCCGATTCCTCCAAGCCTTTGAATTCCAGATGGACGTCATCAACAACCTCAGCAGATCCGTGTTCGTCATCGACAATCCAGACTCACCCTTCGCTCACAAAATAAGTGAAGCGGCCGAAACTCTGCTGAAAGAAATGGAGGAGGTTCCCCAGGCTGCAAACTAGTCCAAAGGGACGCCCCAACTCTTGGGACCTCAGAAGGCTGGTCGGGTCTGTAAACCAGCTACGGTTCAATGACAACAAGGGAGAGGTCTCGTTCTTCGGACAAAAAATGATCATTCTGCGTCGCGATGCCATCAGAGTAATGCGGGAGGCCCTGGAACGTCTTGTTGGAGATCAAGCCGCACCATTCCTGTCGTTTTTGGCGAGCGGGGTCGGAGTCCACGAGGGAAGCATATTCAGAGATAGCATCACCTCAAAGGGCCCGGAACAGAGGGCAAGCCTAGAGAGTCTAATACATTCGGCTTTCGAAGACACAAACCTCGGGCTCGGAAAGATACAGATCCGAAAAGTCGACTTCGACAATGCCACAGCCAACATCGTGATCAGCAACTGCTTTGAAGCTATGGAGAATGGAGGCTCAGAAGAGCCTAACTGCATGTTCACAAGCGGCTTCCTAGCGGGCCTTTTCGCAGAAGTCTTCGACAAGACATTGCAAGCAAGAGAAACCCGCTGCATATCTCAGGGACAGACAGAATGCGAGTTCGAAATCTCGCCCGCAGAATCCACAGCAGACGACAACACAAACCCAATCGAAACAAAGAATGACGAGCTCCAAACCATAGAACCACCCGTCACTAAAAGCATGATTGACGCTACCAAATCATCTAGCATACCTGAAAGAGTTCCCGAATCCAGACCCGCTGAGAAACCCACAGCGCCCGTCAAGGGCGAAATTAATCCGAAAGAAGCTCCAAGAACAAATCAGCCCGAAGTAGACGCAGGAGTAGAGCGAGCGTCAAGAATCGCCAAACGGAAACAGGGATTCTGGGAAAAGCATTTCAAGAAGAAATAGCCATTCCTAGATTCTCGAATGAAACTCTGGTTCAATCAATCTGCTCTTTAGACTAGAGAAATATTGCGAACTCCGCTGAGTGCGGCTAGGCGCCGGGAGTGGGATTCGAACCCACGAGGGCGTGAAGCCCAACGGCTGTCGTGTCAGTGCCCGAATTGCCTGATGGGATCTCGAGGCCGTCGCTTTAACCACTCAGCCATCCCGGCGCGACACGGACCAAGATTCCACGGGTCTTAACCATTTCTAAACTCCAAGCTCCAACAGAAAGCTTGGTACTAGCATGTGTTCGACCAATACGAAAATCCCACAACGCTATGCTCTGACGTAAGTCTCTCCCAGACCACAATCTGGAACTTCGAGAGTTGAGTAGATCTGCAGACCTCAATGTGCCATTATGTCTAGCGGGTTGGAACCGAATTCGGGACGATAGGAGTAAGCCTCTCGCTCAGCCTGAGATCTTCATGCTGAGCCCTTCTCGGCATCAGGTGATCGGTAACCACCCTCTCCCTCAGCAGAAATAAGTGGTCTCGAAGAGAATCCTGGTAAGTGAAGTTTGCTCGCATTGAATATTGCTGGTGCAACTCCATGACAGTCTTGTAAATGATAACCCTAGCACTCCCGCCGAAGGATTCGGTTAGAAGCCTGACCACGTCGTCGAACTTGGCCGAAATGTCAGAGAGTGAAACGCCCTTCTTTTCCAGACGAGCGTAGATAACATCGCGGACACTGGTCCCCATTGTTTCGAGGACTGAGCCGAAGCAGTAGTTGAGGGTATCATCGAACATCGTAACCAGAGGTGCCCGCAATAGACCTACCTTACTCCTGAATGGTCCAGACGAGTGCATACGCTTGTTGTACCACTTCGAAGCGAACGGGAGAACATGAGAACAAAGTGCTAGCTTAGCTAGAACTCTGCCTTGACGGCACCAACTGAAACCAGTAAAAGGGGCCTCATCCTCCAAGGCGGTCTGACGTCGACCCATTTGGAACGTTCCAGCTTCAAGATTGACAAAGTTGTTTCGAGAGAGATCTTAGATTCTAGGGGGAATCCTACCGTCCAAGTAGACGTTAGCACCAAGTCCGGGTTTGGACGATTTTCGGTTCCTTCTGGGGCCTCCAAGGGTCATCTTGAAGCGTTCGAGCTTCGAGATGGAGATAACCAGCGGTACAATGGTCTCGGCACGCGAAAGGCCGTTGAAAACGTAAACCTCAAGCTAGGACCCAAGATTATCGGGTTTGACTCACGGGACCAAGAGGAAATAGACAGGACCCTCATCCATTTGGACGGAACAGATAACAAGAGCAGACTGGGTGCAAACGCCATCCTCGGCGTCTCCTTGGCCGTAGCAAAGGCCGCCGCTGATACAGCAAAGGTTCCACTCTACAACATGTTGGCCAAGAAACGCAGGCCGCTTTTGCCTTTGCCTATGTTGAACATTATCAATGGTGGAAAACATGCGGGTAACAATCTGTCCTTTCAAGAGTTCATGGTTCTACCGGCTGGATTCAAGTCCTTCCGGGACGCCCTTCGCTGTGGCGTCGAGATTTACCATGCGTTACGAAGTCGGCTAGAGTCGAAGTATGGAAAGACTGCCGTCAACATCGGAGATGAAGGAGGGTTCGCGCCCCCCATCGACAGCGTGGAAGAGGCGTTGGGACAGATCAACGATGCCGTTGACGAAGCAGGATATTCTGCAGGTCAGAACGTGATCCTCGGAGTAGATGCTGCGGCGGACAGTTTCTTCGATGAGAAAACGCAAAGGTACAACGTCGATGGGAAGAAGCTTGACACCGGCCAATTACTAGACCTCTATGTCGATCTCAGTGAGAGGTTTCCATTGAAATCATTAGAGGACCCATTCCACGATGAGGATTTCGAGAATTTCTCAAGGATTACCAAGCAGCTGGGTTCCAAAGCTCAGATTGTAGGTGACGACTTGTTCGTCACCAACATCAAACGGGTTGAGAAGGGGATCCGAACAGATGCTGGAAACGCGCTGCTTGTCAAAGTCAACCAAATCGGTACTCTGACCGAGACACTGGATGCTATCGAAAAGGCTAGGGCCGCCAATTTTGGATTGATAGTCAGTCATAGGTCAGGGGAAACAGAAGATAGCACGATAGCAGATCTATCCGTCGGCGTGGCATCGGGACAAATCAAGACTGGAGCGCCCGCTCGAGGAGAAAGAACCTCGAAGTATAATCGCCTCCTCCTGATAGAGGAAGAACTCGGAAATCAAGCAAGATACTACGGCCCTGAATTCCTTAAGTCCCACTAGTCGCATGTCGGTTACTCAGAAAACTGATTCTGCGTTCATAGACAGTGTTAGCGTAGAGTCGGTATTGAACGATTTTATATGCCCAACCCTTCTCGTTAGGCGAAGAAGGCAGCATCATGGCTGAAGTTCGCAAGCTCTTAGAGGACCCCAGTTTCCCGAATGGCTGGCCCGTCAAGGAGACTCACATTAAACACCAAGTGAAATGGAAGGACGGAGTCAGCAAGCAGTATGGGGTTCACGGATCCAACGTAGGAGTAGACTTTGACATTTGCATTGCAGACGGCATCTGCATAACGGTCTGCCCCGTCAACGTGTTCGACAGGATGGAGCTACCTGGTGAGCAGGAGAAGATGGACAAAGGCGTTACTAACGACAGCGGAAAGGCTCCTTTGGCAACTTGGAAGGCTGACCCTGCCAGGGAAGAAGACTGTATTTACTGCAGAGCCTGCGAGATTCAGTGCCCTGTGCAAGCAATCAAAATCACAGAGCCGTAGCCGCAATGGTTTCCTGAAGCCCAGTCGTTACAACTTTCCACCTCGATATGGAGGCATCTAAATATGGTAAGATCGAGACACGGACCAGTCTTCGTCTTTGCCAATTACAATTGACGACATCGACCTTAGCCTGATTTCAGCCCTCATCGGGCTCGCTGTGACAATCCCGTTCACCTATCTCATTGTAGACCGGGTGGTTGAGAGAATTGAGAGGAAGAAGCTCATACCTGTCGCAAAACTTGCCAAGGAAAGACTGAGGTCCAAACTTGGGGTCGGTTTTCTCACAACCTTTCTGATAACGCTCGTCATAGACATCACATCTGCAGTCAGAGAGAAACACGCGATTCCCAAGGACACGCTCTCGATTCACATAGAGAAATTGAAGTCCGCACAATCGGACCTTGAGATGCTGTTGGGAGTCTACAACAATGTTCTGGACGTGGAGATAACCCGTCTTACGAGTGATATTATTTTGGATATTGAACATCTCCAGGAGGATTTCGAGTTTCTTGCGGAAGTTTATCCAAAGGGACCGAGCCAGACTCACGCGGCGCATATTGAGAAGGTCATTCTTCACACTGTGCACATGACAAAGCAAGAACTGGAAAGGCTGGGCGCTGACAATTTGCAGATACGCGCTCTAGAAGACTGGCTGACACAGTTCACAAAGAACAAGCCAGAACCGCCAAAGCTGGAAGAACACATTGAGGTGATGGGCGGTCACCTCATAACGTAAGCTAAGCCCGGGAGGATCTTTCGTGTTGACCAGGTTTGTGAAAGTGGCGGAGAAGGATGAGCTCGCTGAAGGGAGAGGAAAAGTTGTGACCGTGGAGGGAAGGAGCCTAGCTCTTTTCCGGATTAACAATGAATTCTTCGCTCTGGCTAACAATTGTATTCACAGAGGGGGCCCGCTGGGAGAAGGAGAACTGAACAATCACCAAGTTACTTGTCCGTGGCACGGTTGGAAGTATGATGTTCGGGATGGCTCGTTCACGGTGATTCCAACGTTGAAGGTGAAGACCTTCCCCGTGAAGCTGGAGGATGGTATGGTTCTCGTGGAGGTTCCGTAGAAGTTCTATGGTGGAGTTGGGCTGTGCGTGTGGCTGGGAAAAATTTGGTTTTACGCGGGTGGTAGGAATTTGCCATTTTTTCATCGGATTGTGTATTTTCTCATCTGGCTGGGACATTTAGGGTCGCCGCTGGAGTTGAGGACGGGGTCCCTGGGACGTTTTTCTACGTTACACCTGGAAGCGAGGGAGAATAATTCACGCTTGACACGATGATCTTGCCGACTGTCTCTGCAGCGTAAGTCAAAAACAGTGGTCTTATACGTGGCACTGGAATTTCAATCTCTATGCCACGCGAAATTACGGGTAAGACAAGAAATCGAGCGGTCCCCGCCCTCGCCGTGCACGATGCTAGGAGTGCTCTTGAGTTCTATGCTAAGGCTTTCGGTGCGAAGGAGGTTTCGGAACGAATCTCGTGGGAGGGAAAGATTGGCCACGCTGAGCTTGAAATCGAGGGGGCGCGTGTGATGCTTGCTGATGAGTTTCCGGCGTACAACAAGAGTCCAAAAACGCTCGGGGGTACGTCGGTCATCATCCACGTTGATGTGGAGGATGTTGACGCGTTCTTTACGCGGGCGGTTGAGGCTGGGGCGAAGGTGCTTCAGCCGATCAAGGACGAGCCTTATGGGAGGATCTGCAAACTGGAAGACCCGTTTGGGCATACATGGTTCTTCAATACATCAGCTACAGCACGTAGGCCTGGAGATACGGACTAAGGCATCCTCCGGATGCGAGAGATACATCAGACAGTGGGCGGACAAACTCGGCGGGGTCTTAACATCACAATTTTTCGTCAGGCATCGACAACGTTTCGGTGTGAAGGGCCTAAGATAGTCAAGCATAACTTTGACACGCCATAGGAGTTGTGAACATGCTTCTAGAAATGACTGACGAAAAAGCAAGACACCTGCTCGCACTTTCCCGCGAACTACACTGGGCGTTCCCTTCTTCTCAAGGCGCTCCGATTATCAAAGGCCAAGCCACGAGCCAGCGGGTTGAGCAAGCTGTACAGGAGCGAGAATCCTATGTAAACGCGGCGCGTGTTCTATTGGAGAACCGAGACGAGGAAGGCGCTGTTGAGATCGCTTCCAATGTGTGGCGGCTCTGGATAGTGGCGCGAGACCTCCGCGGGGGCCGAGCGTTTCTCGCTGCCGTGTTAGACAAGGGGGAGAAGAAACCGTCACAAGCCAGATCACTCGCACTATATGGTGACGCTCTCTTGGCTTTCCATGAAGCGAAAATTGAGGAATCACGGCAGAGGAGCCAGGCGGCGTTGGACGCAGCACTTGCGGTAAATGATCAGGAAGCGTTGACACTCGCGTACCTTGGGCTCAGCCGGGTGGCATTCGCAGACGGCGACTATGCCCGATCCCTCACCTTGGCCGTCAAAGCTAGAGAATCCGCCCATAACCTGGATCCGGCCATGGGACAAGCGCCCTTATTCCTTCATGCCTCGGCAACCCGGCTCACCGGTAACTACGATCAGGCAGCGGCTCTGTTTGAGCAAAGCGTCGACCTCAATCGGAAGATCGGAGATCAAGGAATGGTGGCCGCTGAGCTGCAAAATCTAGCCTTTGTCGAGATCCACCGAGGAAACGTCGACCCGGCGGAGCGGTGCCTTACCGAATGCGAGAAACTTGGATCTGCGAATGATCCATACAGTGTGGCGATGACTAGCCTCGCCCGGGCTATGATCGCATTCGCTCGGAGCGACAAGAACAGGTCCCGGACCCTGCTGCAACGCGCTCAATCTATACTCAGAGAGGCCAAGATCGACGCGGGTCCCGACGACCAGTTCGAGATCGACTGGCTTCAAGGGCTTTTGGAAAAAAATGCCAGAGATTAGCGGTCGATCTGAGGTAGCTGTTCAGCGTCCTCGACCTCGAGTCCAGTCTCTATCGGAGCTAATATTCGGCAAGAGAGCCGTTGGAGCCCTATGATGCGGTAAGGCTTGGAATAGCGTTGGGCCATTTTTGGCGTCAGGCTTTTCCGCGAGAGAACCTCGTTGGCGACGGTGGCGCTAGTGTGCCCTTGCCACTACAAACGTCTTTGTGAATTCTATCATAGAAGAAGCGATCATAGGTTCCTCCACACTTTTCACAGGTCACCTTTCTAGACTGATGAGTAGACTTGAAGGGAGACTTCTTCATAGGAGCGTTACCCATCAGTAATCACCTTACTTCCTGCACAATGCTCGTCTAAATCCTACCCTGAAGGGGGGAGCGGGATTGTTATGGTTGAACAGTGATGACTACTTTTCCTCGGGCGTGTCCTTCTTCAAGATACCGGATAGCGTCAGCGGTTTCACCTAACGGGTAACGTCTATCGATCACAGGTTTGACTTTTCCCGTTTCAACTAGCTCTTTCAGAAAAACCAAGTCTTTCTGGTTTGGTTTCGCCATTCCCATGAGACCGACTTTCTTGTTCCCGGTCTTGGACCTCAATGGTCCTAGGGCCGCATGCTCGAATAATCGCGGCATCGATGAGAAGCCAGCGACGGCACAAGTTCCCCCGGGCTTCAATGCACGTTTGTAATCGGAAACTGAACGATTTCCCACCGCGTCATAAATCAGATCATAACGCTGCTGCTCATTCTTGGTGAAATCTTCTTGGGTGTAATCAACAACATGGTCTGCGCCAATCGATCGCACCAAATCTAGATTCCGCGTGCTGCACACGCCAGTGACTTCTGTCCCATACGACTTTGCAATCTGCACCGCAAACGTACCTACACCACCAGACGCACCATTAACCAGAACTTTTTGCCCGGGCTGGATCTGTCCCTTATCGCGGAGACCCTGCAATGCAGTGATTGCCATCCCACAGGGATGGCGGCAGCCTCCTCAAACGAAGCATTATTCGGTTTCAACGCCAATCGATTCTCTCTAGCACACGCATACTCGGCAAAGGACCCATTGCACACGCCAAACACCTCGTCGCCTGGTTTGAATTGAGTTACGTCCTTCCCAACCGCTTCAACCTGCCCCGCAACGTCAGCGCCGAGTCTCGGGTTTTTTGGCTTTAGAAGCCCAGTGCCCGTTAGGCGGGCAATGAAGGGTGCACCTCTCATCTCATGCCAGTCAAGCGGGTTTGCGGATGCCGCGTGAACTTTTACCAGTACTTGATCGTCCTCGGGAGTTGGTTTTTCCACTTCTTTGAAGTGAAGTACATCCGGCGATCCGTATTCTGTGAACACAAATGCTTTCATGACTTTCTAACTCCTCCTTGCAGGGCTGTTCCTAGTCGGGGGCCTTCTCTTTATCCTTCCCTCGCCAATCCAGCTAGCTCGGCGAGAGCCGCCTACTCTTCTTTCTCAGAATACTGTTCTGAATTCTGAACACTATGTTCTGAACTCTGGTATTATACCGTGCAGCCTCCTATAGCTTGCCTGAAAGAAAGTGCAAGCTGTAAGATGGAGTGGAAAACAGGTATTGACAACCATTGTATTGGTTACCCTTGTCACGATGGTTGCTACTGAGACGTACGCTTTGGTCGTTCTCGGACAAGCGAAAACCAGCGGCACAACTCAGGTCAACACCACAAGTGGGGTGCAAACACACTCAGGGAAAGTGAACGGCACAATCACAGTCTCAGGGACAGGTCAAGTCAATGTTCAACCAGACAGAGCCATCCTCACGGTCGGAGTATCCACAACGGCGAGCACGGCTCAAACTGCCGTCCAGGATAATGCCAACACGATGAGCGCGATAATCCTGGCTCTAAACGGGATTGGAATAGACAATACGAACATTCAGACTCTCTACTACAATATCTATCCCCAGAGCAACTACAATGGCGGAACCCAGACAATAACCGGTTACCAAGTGACCAACGAAGTACAGGTGACAGTAGTAGCGTCAGGCCAGAGCCTTTCACAGCTAGGAGCAAAAGCAGGTCAGGTAATTGATACAGTCGTTTCAAAGGGGGCCAATCAGATTTACGGAGTCCAGTTCACAGCCTCAGCCAGTACCCTCGATCAGGCCAAACAGACATCGCTTCAACAAGCTACACACGATGCATCGCAGCAGGCCCAACTAATCGCCTCAGCCGCGGGTGTCACGATCACAGGAGTAGTGTCCATAACGTCCGTCCCGAGCTACTATCCCGTCGGGATCTACGCGCCCGTTTCTCTAGCCTCATCCGGATCAACAACGCCAATCGTTCCACCTCAGTCCCTAACCGTAACAACTACTGTACAAGCCGTCTTCTCAATCAACTAGGGCCTGAGAAACAGCAGTTTCTGCTGGGTGGTTGCATCACGTATTTCTCCTAGCAACAATATTGTCACACGCGCCACGCACAACTGAGCTATACAGACTGGCCCTCAGAACTTCAACCGCTATAATTGCAGGAAGAACAATAATGCCAAAAACCTAGTAGGTTTCAAGATTCCTTGATTCGAATCCCCCGTCCAATTGTCCTCGTAGCCGCAGGTGTTTCTGCAGCGCTTGCAACTACTCCTGTATCAGGCGAATCACAAGGAATCTTTGGCACTAACTACGGCGTACCTTTGCCTTGGATCCTAAATTTCGGGAACAGGTTCTCTCTTAGTCAACCTCTAACATGGATCTATTTCGCAGTTGATGTTGTGTTCTTCACTGCGGTCGCATATTCAATCTTGTTTCTTGCGCAACGGCGTAAAGACGCATCTTCGGTGAAAAACACTGGCTTACAATTGCCGTGGATCATTGCGACGGCCTTAATCTCATTGGGCTTTTTCGCTTTACTACTCGATCTCTGGAACGGGTTAACGTCTTCTTTCATCGTTAACGGATACTGTGCGGGGACGATCAACAATCTGACTTGTAATTACGTCTATGACTACTCTCCACTGTTTTTACCTGCTGCTGTCGGAGGAATATTAGTTGCTTCTGGATTATTGATCTATTATTTGATCAGGAGACATAGAACCCGTGAGACTCAAAGATCCAAGGAAACAATTGTTCAATATCCGTGGTTGAGCAGAACCGGACTCGTAAAAGCATTCTACATTATCATCCCGATTCTTACAATGTCAGTCCTTTTCCATCTCGGCCCGAAATGGTCTGGCTTCCCACTCGTTTATGCTGGTCGGTGTCTATTGCAGGTTTATGGCGATCTGAGTTGGTGTTACACTTTCATTTGGTTCGGATTCTGGGTTGATTCTATGTTCTTTACCGCTCTGGGTTACGCGTGCATTATCCTTCTATCCCGGATCAAACGGATTTAGTGAGAGAGCTACGGGGAAATACCTGTCCCTCACCGTAACGACCACTGTCCAAGCAGTCTTCTCAATCAACTAGTGCCCAAGAACCAGACACTCCTCCTGACTGTTCTCTTTCAGAAAACTGGACTCTGATCAAGACGCCAAACGAGCCAGGCTAGAAGGACTCAAGGCCATATTCCTCCCTTCCCCCCGCACCAACGGGATTGAAGAAAGCGGTTCCCAGGTCTCACAACTCGAGTCATAGACGCTCCCATTGGGCTCGCGGAAAAAGCCCGACACCCCTACCCCCCCATACTTAGTATCGCCGGTAACGAGTTTGGTAACAGTAAACGGTAACACATAACCTGTCTCGAAGGAATTGAGACAGTCTGGAAGCTACCGAAAAACTTGAGAAAAAACGTGAGTTGGCAATCATCATCTTAAGCCAAGGGTCCAAGACTCACTACTGACGATCTCCGCTGCAACAAAATCCGGCGCTTATCCTAATCTAGTAGTTTGCCGAAAAACAAATCTTCTTCGTGATGTTCATACCCGTTCTTCTTGAAGAAATTGATCGACTTCTTGTTGGTACGATAGACAATCGCGTTCACTTTGAGAACCCCTTTCTTCCGCATTCTCCTCTCCAGCTCACTGATTATCATTGTACCCAGTCCGGAACGTTGCTTGTTCGGCCGGATTGCCAAATGATGAATCCAGCCGCGCCGTCCGTCCCAAGACCCCAGAACTGTCCCAACCAATAACCCGTTTTCTTCCGCGACCAAAAATAGTTCGGGGTCTCTTTCCAGTTTTCTCCTGATCTGAGCCCGCTCATCTCCCGGACGAATCTCAAGCCCAGCCTTCTTCCAGAGACTAACTACCCTGTCATAGTCTCGCATCTGGAAATTTCTGATATCGACGTTTAGCATTCCCGGTGCCAACTGAGCGATTGCCAATGAATATTGTTTCAGTTAAACGCTCAAGTTTGAGCCATTTGCCCCTTGCTCACGAAGAGATGAGTAGATCCAAAAGAGATTAGTCGATTCCAAAGCTTCTCTTATGAACCGGTCTGATTCGGATATATTTGCCGGGGCCGGCATATCCCTTGTGATCGACGATTTCTGCGGGGCCGCGTACTTTGAGCATTCGAGGCCGAAAAGGTTCGGCTGAGATTAGATCGTCAACGACGAATGACGCTTTCGGATTCTCCAGGACATTCTTGTACTTGAGAGTCCTAGTTACATCTCGGCCGCCTATGTAGAAGTAAACCCCGTCAAAATCGAAGCCGACTGCCGCAACATCCGGATCGCCCCTTCGGGAAGCGGTTCCGATTCGTCCGAGAGTTGGAGACTTGAGATAATCGATCTCTTTCTTGGTAAAACTAACTGGCATACCGCTTCGAGCTTCAGCCTCCCAACAGACACGTGTTATTTAATGAGTAATGCGTCCTTGCCGATTCGCGACCAGCCTTCTTCTAGTATTTTGGCTGGTACAAGAGAAGGAACAACGGAGTCTTTTCGAACAATAGCCTCCGACCCTGCTATCAAAGCTGGGACTGGTCATCGTTACGAAGTCTACCCCTGTGCCCTGAATAGTGCTAGGAGGTTATGATTCGGGCCGAGAGGACCTTTTGGAAAGTCTCGAGCGCATCTATGGCGTATTCTCGGAGGATCGTTTCCCTGCTCTTGGTTAGTCTTCTGGGCTTGAAATACACACCCAACGGTACCATGTAGAATCTAATCCCGGTCTCACGGTTCGGGCTCTGCCAGTAATTCATCTCAAAGTCGTATACATGGAATCTGTGTCCTTGCCTTCTCATCGTCAGCCAGATGAAAAAGTCGCGTACATGGAATTTGGGTTCTCCCCTCCTCACCACTAGCGAGATAACCGCATCATTTTGAACAGTGAGATTCGCGCTATCAGTCGTCAGTGATTCCAGGCTAATTTGCGCATAGTTTTCGAGGGTCTTTGGTATCACGTCGGTGACTAGTGCGGTCCCGTATGTCATCTCGCCACGAAGCACAAAGGTCCTCCTCGTCTGCTTCTGACGAATGAAGATTGACCGCCGATCAGTCACTAGAACGGTATACTCCTTCGGAGATTCCTTGTCCGGCACGATGACCCTGTGGATCAGGGCTAGCCTCCTCTCCGGCACCTGTTCCGATTCCTCTCCCGCTCGGCCTATGATTGACAAGTCACTTGGGCCTCAGTGTTTGTCTCGCAGCTAGGATTCCCAACATGGCCAGACCCAGAGTGAAGATGCCGAGATAAGCAATGTCCGAAGTGAAACTCCAGAACTCAGTCAAGGACTAGTCAGAACGAGTAGCGCCTATCAATCATTCGACGTAACTGCAGCCAGAGAAGGCAAACTCAGGCGGCAATGTTTCCGTCGGCTGCGGCCTGATACCATGTGCGAACATGTTTCTATCTAGGCTAGAAGAACCCGATGGTGGCGAGAGCGAAATCGCCTGGACGCCGTGAGATTGCCGAGACGGAGGTCTGTATGTTCTGCGAGCGACTCCGGAACATTAGCGCGCTCGCTGACTGTTTGGTGTACGAGGACGAGCTTTTTCACGTCTCCCATCAACTGAACGAGGAAGGCCAGACCTATCTGGGCTCTGTCATAATTCAGGCCCGTCGTCACGTCCATGACCTGGCCGGGTTGACCGAGGAAGAAGCCGCCAGGCTGGGCTCGCTCATAACTCGTTCGAGCCGGGCGCTAAAGAATTGCACCGGTGCAGGCTGGACCTATGCCGAATCCTTCCTCGAACGATACCAGCATGTCCACGTCATTGTCACAGCCCGGTATCCGAGTATGCCGAAGGAGTACATACGACTCGCAATCCGGAAGTGGCCGGACGCTCCCAGGGGAGCCCACGCCGAAGTGGTCGAACTCTCACGAAAATTGCGTTCCAACATGTCCGCCGAGAAAGAGACGACCCAACCGAGATCTTGAACGAGATTCGATTGACGCGAATTAATCACTCTCATAGTCCGACATAGATCATTTCGGTCATGTGAGAACCTAGCGAGGCTAATGGGAAAAAATTGTTACAGCGTAGTCGTTCTTTAAGAGCTGAACGGTTCAGTATCAATAATGATGACATGAAGAAATACAGCGATAATCCGTGGATAGACCCCCGCGTAGAGATCAAACCTTCGCCAATTCATGGCATTGGAATGTTTGCCAAATCTCTCATACCTCAAGGGGAAGTCGTTGTTATCTGGGGCGGGAAGTATGTGGACAAAGAAGAGGCAGAGAAGGCCAGACAGGAAGGGAAAATCGCCCAACAAATAGACAAAGATACGTTTGATGTTTACAGCCGCGAAGAAGCGAACAGAGACCCTACGTGGTTCATGAATCATTCTTGCGACCCCAATGTGTGGATGAAAGACGAGGTAACTCTTGTAGCGAGACATGATATCAAGCCGGGACAGGAGCTTACAGGTGACTATGCTATGTGGGAGGCTGAGGAAGACGAGGTCAAGCCTTGGGAGTGCAAATGCGGATCCCCTCTATGTCGGAAGACGATAACGGGAAAGGATTGGAGGTTACTAGAACTTCAACACAGATACGACAAGCATTTCTCTCCCCTAATCAATAGAAGAATCGTAAGATCCAAGAAATCTGACGTCCATGCCACCTGATTAGCTCAGCCCCATAACCAGTTCTGGTAGCAGTCCACCCAGCCCCCCACCATCAGATTCGGGACTAGCCGACTTTCGTCATCCAAATCTCGAATTCTAGCTCCACGTACGCCCACTCGGGGTTCCGCGTGGTGTTTCGTAACTCTTCGAGTAGCATTCTGAAGTCATCCTTGTGGGACTTATGGAACTCAAAGTAGGTAAGGAAATCGTACGGTGCTGGATGGCTCACGTACCGGGAGTGGTACAACTTTCGGAACACGCGGTCAGCGTATCCAAGGCCAATTGCAGTATGACCCTCAGAGTTGTTTGTGGTTTGGAAATGGGCCTGTCTCTGATCCTGAGCAAGCCCCCACCATTTGGGCGATTTGCCAATTGGAATCAGGACAGCCTTGGTCTTATTTGATGGTTCGAATTCCGCGTGTGAGCGTGCATCTAGTTCTTGGCGCTGGGTGACGCTTGTGTAATGGAAGTGCTCGGTGACCCCACGGAAAGTATTGAATGGCCCTCCACCTACAGAACGTGATTCTTCAGAAAGTTGGAGTGGGGCCTCACTCTCTACGCGAACTACACGCCAACCTGGGACGAGCTCCACGGGCGCCTCACCCACAACA
>WNFB01001257.1_pt1 | contig 21545 bp, 19 predicted proteins | sample 5400501 | NCBI WGS metagenome assembly WNFB01 (sample SAMN13153341, study PRJNA577476) | soil metagenome | isolation source: 200 cm saprolite under Douglas fir tree site 2 hole 1 | place: USA:California | collected 2015-04-18 | reverse complement strand
TTGACCTTCCTGTTGACCCAGTCGTCGGTCTCGCCGAAGTACTCCCGCCGCTCAGAGTGGCCGATGATGACGTAGCTCACCCCGAGCTTGACGAGCATCGGCGACGAGATCTCGCCGGTGTAGGCGCCCTGCTCCGCCCAGTGCATGTTCTGGGCGCCGAGGCCGATGTCCAGGTCCGCCCCGTCGATGGTCGTCTGGACGGTACGCAGCGCGGTGAACGGCGGGCAGATCACCACCTCGACCCGGTCGTAGTCCCTGGGGTCCAGGCGGTTGCGGAGGCTCTCGACGAAGTGCATCGCCTCGAGGTGGGTCTTGTGCATCTTCCAGTTGGCAGCGATGATCGGGCGTCGCATGGGCGTCTAAGTCCGGTCCTTGTCCTGGCGCTACTTGGCGCTACCGGCGGTCAGCAGGGCCTTCAGCCCCGGCAGCTCCTTGCCCTCGAGGAACTCAAGGGACGCCCCCCCGCCCGTGGAGACGTGCGAGACCTGGTCCCCCAGGCCGAAGGCGGCGAGCGCCGCCGCCGAGTCCCCCCCGCCTACCACCGTGAACGCCTTGGAGGCGGCGACCGCCTTGGCCACCTCCCGGGTCCCCTTGGAGAACGACGCCCACTCGAAGACCCCCATCGGGCCGTTCCACAGGACGGTGGCGGCCCGGTTGACCCAGGCCCCGAAGCGGGCAGCGGAGGCGGGGCCGATGTCGAGGGCCATCTTGTCGTCGGGCACGGCGTTGACCTCGACGACCTCGGCCTCCGCATGCTCGTCGAAGGCTCCCGCCACGACGAGGTCGGTCGGAAGCACGATTTCGACCCCTGCCTTCGCCGCCGCGGCCAGGGTCCTGCGGACCTCCTCCATCCGCTCGGGCTCGACCCGGGAGATGCCGACCTTCTCGCCGGTGGCGGCGAGGAACGTGTTGGCCATGGCACCGCCGATCAGGATGGCGTCGGCGCGGCGCAGGAAGTTGGCGACGACGCCGATCTTGTCCGACACCTTGGCACCGCCGAGCACGAGCACGAACGGCCGGTCCGGCGCCTCGACGAGGCGGGACAGCACGTCCACCTCCCGCTGCAGCAGGAGCCCCGCCGCGGCCGGGAGCTGCTCGGCGACCGCGACCACCGAGGCGTGCGCCCGGTGGACCGCCCCGAAGGCGTCGTCGACGTAGACGTCCGCCAGCGCGGCAAGGCGGGCGGCGAACCTACGGTCGTTGGCCTCCTCGCCCGGGTCGAAGCGCAGGTTCTCCAGCAGGGCGACCTCGTCGGGCCCCATCCCGTCCAGTTCGTCGGCGGGGCCGGTGGGCATCGAGGTGAGGCGGACCTTCATCCGCAGCAGGTTGGACAGCGTCTCGGCCACGGGGGCCAGCGAGTACTTCGCGTTGGGCTCGCCCTTGGGGCGCCCCAGGTGCGAGCAGACGATGACCGTGGCCTTGCGGTCGACCAGCGCCCGGATCGTGGGCAGGCTGGCCCGGAGGCGGGTGTCGTCGGCGACGACCCGGGGGCCGCTGGGGCCGTCGGGACCTTCCGCCAGGGGCACGTTCAGGTCCGCGCGCACGAGGACCCGCTTCCCGGCGACGGGCAGCGAATCGAGGCTGGGTAGCTTCAAAGGGGAGGCAGCTTCACGGGGCGATGTGGCGGATGAGATCGATGAGGCGGTTGGAGTATCCCCACTCGTTGTCGTACCAGCCAAGGACCTTGACCATGTTCGTGCTGATGCCCATGGTGACGAGGCCGTCAATGGTGCACGACGCCGGGTTGCCGACGATGTCCGAGGAGACGATCGGGTCCTCGGTGTACACCAGGATCCCCTTCAGGCGGTCGGAGGCGGCCGCCTCCCTGTAGGCGTTGTTGACGTCCTCGGCGGTCGCCGGGCGCTCGAGCTCGACCACGAGGTCGGTCACGCTGCCGACGGGGATCGGCACCCGCAGTGCCATCCCGTGGAGCTTGCCCTTCAACTCGGGCAGCACCAACGAGGCCGCCTTGGCAGCCCCGGTGGAGGCGGGCACGATGTTGAGGGCACCGGAGCGCATGCGGCGCAGGTCCGGTGTCCCCTTACGGGTGACGGCCACCTGGTCCTGCAGCTGCTGCTCGGTGGTGTAGGCGTGGACGGTGGTCATGAGCCCGTGGTCGATGCCGAAGTTGTCCAGGAGGACCTTGGCCATCGGCACGACGGAGTTGGTCGTGCAGGAGGCGTTCGAGATGATGTTGTGCTCGGCGGCGTCGTACTTGTCGTCGTTGACCCCCATGACGATCGTGATGTCGGGGTCGGTGGCGGGGGCCGAGATGATGACCTTCTGGGCACCGGCTTCGAGATGCTTCGACGCTCCGGCCCGGTCGGTGAAGATGCCGGTGGACTCCACGACCACGTCGACGCCGAGCTCCTTCCAGGGCAGGGCCGCCGGGTCCCGCTCCGCGATGACCTTGAACGACCTGGTGCCGACCTCGATGCTGTCGTCGTTCACGCTCACGCCGTCGAGGGGGCCGAGGACCGTGTCGTAGTGCAGGAGGTGGGCGAGCACCTTCGCGTCGCTCAGGTCGTTCACCGCAACCAGTTCGACGTCGGCTTCGGGGCGTTTCAGAATTGCACGGGTGAAGTTTCGACCGATACGTCCAAACCCATTGATACCGATGCGTACTGTCATAGGTCCTCCCGACACCCCCGGATTCCAGGCTGGTTTGCGCCGGGGAGACTATACCGTTCGGCCCACAGCGGACGCCCGTCGGCGCCCATCGACGCCCGCCGGCGGCTGCGTACGTCGTCACCTTGCGTGGCCGTCGCGACTGGCCCGCGCAGCGCCGCCGACGTTCTTTGAGTATTTCACGGCGTAGAGCAGCGTTTTATACTCAAAGAACGAGTCGCTCGGGCCGGGACGCGGTCAGAACCCCCCTGGGAGCCGGACTCGGGGCCTCGGGCGACCACGAAGCGTGGGCACGGCCCCCACCGAACGCCAGGAAGGCGCCCATGCCGCCAAGCCGGTCCACGGGGCCTTGCCTATGAGGGGCCAGCCGGGGGCCGGCCCGCCGGACAGCGGGCCGGCGACCTGCGCGGCGCTCCCGCCGGTTGCCGGGACGGAGTTCACCGAGCTCCCCGTCGAGTAGCCGAGGCTCCCGCCATCCCGGCTCCAGGCGGGGGCCGCCACACCGGGCGCCGCCCCTGGGACTTCGTGGGCGTCCGCCCCCCCGGGACCAGTGACCCAGAGCCGGCGGGACGGGTACCACGATCCGAAGTCGGCCCCGGCGCCCGGCGAGCCATGCTCGGGGGCACGGACGAAGGCGATCCGGGAGCCATCCGGCGACCAGGCCGGATCGACCGAGACCGTGCCGGGGGCCTGCGGGACGGGCGTGCAGCCGCCTCCCGGTACGGAGCACACCGCGAGGGACTTGGCCTGCCACGGCTCTCTGCCGGCACCGGCGACCACAGCGACGCTCCGGCCGTCCGGCGACCACCGCACCCAGGGCCGGTACGGCAGCGTGGTCGCCAGGGTCTGCGCCGGCCCCCCGGCGAGTCGGACGCTGACCAGCGGGAGGCCGTCGGCGGCAATCGACGCCGAATGGTCGGGGTCCGGCCAGGCCAGGATCCCGGTGCCGTCTGGCCACCAGCCCGCAAGGATGATGCCGGCATGCTCGGGGGGGACGTACGGCCACCGCTGGTAGCGGCTCCCGTCGGCGGCGACACTGAAGACCTGATCGGCGGTGCTCGGGTCCGCCGAGTGGAGCGCGTAGGCGAGGGCCGTCCCGTCATGGGACCAGACGAAGGATTCGATGCTGCCGCCACCTGCCTTGACCAGGTCGGTTGCCAGGCCGTCGGCGGCAGCGATCTGCAACGCCGCACCCGACTGCGTCGTGAAGGCCAGCACGTCGGCCGAGGGCGACCATTCGACGGGGCTCTCCGCCCCGGCGACGGCATGGTCCCCGCTCCCGTCGGCACGAACTACGTGCACAGAGGGGGGTCCAGGGGGGAGGAGCAGCCCCCCGCAGCGTTGCGGAGGGGGATGAGCTGCGAATCCCCCCTGGGTCGTCGAACACTCCGAAGGAGTGGGCGACGACTGGCAAGTGTACGAGAGCCAGGCTCCGTCGTAGGACCAGGTGGGGTCCGCCGCCTGGCCCGAGGCGCCCACCTCGCGGGTCACGCCACCGCCGAGGGCCTCCGTGAGCCTCCCGCCGGCGGCGTACGCCGCCACGGCCTTGGCGGTGGTCGATGTGGTCGTGACTCCGGAGGGAGCGAGCGACGGCGACGGGCTGCCCCGGGAGAGCCCGCACCCGGCCGCCACCGCAACCGTCAGCGCGGCAAGCACCAACCGCCGGACTGCCTTGGCGCCCCCGCTATTGGAAGGGGTTCGCGGCGGGATGGATGATGTCGGCATAGAGCAGGGCCATTGCCAGCACCACCATGATGCTCAGCACGAAGGCGGCGACCGGTACGACCTTGCGGGCGTCGACCGGCTTGCCCCGGATCTTCTCAATGGCGAGTACGAGCAGGTGCCCGCCGTCCAGCGGCGGGAGGGGGGCCAGGTTGAGGACCCCCAGGAAGACGATGAACAGGGCGAGGATCTCGACCAGGCTCTGGCCCTGGCCGGTCTGGACCGCCTGACCGGCCAGGCGGGCCCCGCCGACGAGGCCGACCGGCTGATCGCCCGCCGCCGGGGTCGCCTTGCTGGAGCCGGAGACCGAGGAGAGCACCTCGCCGATCCCCTTGGGCGAGAACAGGTGGAAGATGCCCTGGACGCTGCCGACGATCAACGACCCGACACCCTTCACCCCGTCCCAGGCTGCCACCGGCAGCGCCTCGCGCCGCTGGTTGAGCTTGGGGGAGACGCCGATGCGGCCGATGGTCTGGCCCTTGGCGTCGGTGGACTGCTCCGGGGTGACGGGAAACGTCAGCAGCTTCCCGGCCCGGTCCACCTGGATCGTGACCTGGGTACCCGGCCGCGCCTTGATGTAGGTCTGGAGCTGGTCCCATGCGGTGATCGAGTTCCCGTCGATCGCCACGATGCGGTCGCCGGCCTCGATACCCGCCTTCTCGGCCGGGCCCGGCGTGCCCCGGATCTGCGTGGCGGTGGCGCTGACCGACGCCAGCGTGGTGGTCGGGTTGCCGATGACCCCCAGCACGCCGAACGAGAACGTCAGGAGGATCGCTGCCAGCACGAAGTGAGTGGCGGACCCGGCCGAGAGGACGATCGCGCGCTGCCAGGCCGGCTTGGCGCCGAAGGTCCGCGGCAGCTCAGCCTCCTCCACGGGCTGGAAGGGGTTCATGCCGGCGATCTTCACGTAGCCGCCCGCCGGGATCGCCTTCATGCCGTACTCGGTCTCGCCGCGGCGGAAGGAGAAGATCCGCGGGCCGAAACCGAAGAAGTACTCCTCGACCTTCATACCGAACGCCCGGGCCGCCGTCATGTGACCGGCCTCGTGGATCATGACCATCACGATCAGGGTGGCGATGAACAGCAGGACGCCGACGGAGCCGCTCACGACGCGGCCCCGATGATCGCCGAGGCACGCTCCCGTGCCCAGGCATCGACCTCGAGGACCCCCTCGAGGCTCGGCGGGGAGGGTTCGTGGGCCTCCAGGACCTGTTCGACGATGTCGGGGATCCCGAGGAAGCCGAGACGGCCGCCAAGGAAGGCACCGACGGCGACCTCGTTGGCCGCATTCAGCACGGCCGGGTAGGTGTCGCCCTTGCGCCCCGCCTCGTAGGCCAGGCCGAGGCAGCGGAAGGTCTCCGTGTCGACGGGCTCGAAGCTGAGGGAACCAAGCCGGGCCCAGTCGAGCCGCTTGCCGCCCGGGGCGCCGAGGCGCTCCGGCCAGGCCAGGGCCAGCTGGATCGGCAGGCGCATGTCGGGGGGCGCGGCGTGGACGAAGACGGCGCCGTCGACCGTCTCCACCAGGGCGTGCACCGTGCTCTGGGGGTGGATGACGACGTCGATCTCGTCGTAGGTGAATCCGAAAAGAAAGTGCGCTTCGATGACTTCCAGTCCTTTGTTCATCAGCGTTGCCGAGTCCACGGTGATCTTCGGTCCCATCGCCCATACCGGATGGGCCAGCGCTTGGCTCACCTCCACGTTACCGAGGTCTTCACGGGTGCGACCGCGGAACGGCCCGCCGCTGCCGGTGACAAGCGCCCGCCGTACCTGATCGGGTTCGATGCTGTGGAGCAGCTGCCACATGGCTGAATGCTCACTGTCAACCGGGCGGATCTGGCCCGGCCCTGCCTTCGCCATGACCAGCTCGCCTGCTGCCACGAGGCTCTCCTTGTTGGCGAGGGCGAGGATCTTGCCCGCCCGCAGGGTCGCCAGCGTCGCCTGGAGGCCCGCCGCACCGACCACGGCGTTCAGCACGACCGCCGCCTCGGCCGCCTCGGCAACCTCCGCGGACGCCAGCGGCCCATCGACAACGGTGACGCCGTCGGGGCCTTCGACGACGCCTCGCGTCAGCCCGAGCAGGGCCACGTCGAACTCCTTGGCCTGGGCGAACAGTGTCTCGGCGTCGGAGTTCGCCGTCAGCGCCGTCACCTTGAACCTGCCGGGGTGCGCCCGCACGACCTCGAGCGCCTGGGTGCCGATCGAGCCGGTCGAGCCGAGGATGGCCACCGAGATGGGGCCGTCCTCACGGAGAGGATCGGAGGATTCGTCACCGAACATGTCTCGTTCCATCATGAGGCCACCTCGGCCTCCGTCCACGGTCGCATCACGTGCGCATCACAGCCCGAAGAGCCGGAGGGACAGGTAGGAGGCGGGCACGCAGAACAGGATGGCATCGATGCGGTCGAGCACCCCGCCGTGGCCCGGCAGGATGGCGCCCATGTCCTTTATCCCCAGGTCCCGCTTCAGCACGGACTCGAACAGGTCCCCGAGGGGGGCGACCACGCAGACCAGCGCCCCGAGCACGGCGGCCTCGGCGATGTTCCAGGGCCCGATCAGCGGCGCGAGCGCAGCGGCCACGACGACGACCCCGGCGCTGGCGAACATCGCACCCTCCCGCGTCTTGCCCGGGGAGATGCGGGGGGCGAGCGGGCGGCGGCCCCACGCCCGGCCGCCGGCGTAGGCACAGATGTCGTAGACGGCGGCGGCGCCGATCGTTGCCAGGACCACGGCCCGGCCGTCGTGGCGGCTGAGTGCGGCGGCGGCGAAGCTGGCGAGCAGTGGCACGTAGAGCACACCGAGGACGGTCACGGCGAGATCGGCGAGGGCCTTGTCCTTACCCCTTCCCCAGCCGTGCCACACGAAGGCGAGCGCCAGGGTGAGGAAGACCACGACCGGCACGGCCGAGACGCCCTGGCGGTAGGCCGCCACGAGCAGGGTGGCTCCCGCCACCAGCCCGAGGGCGGTCGCCGGGCGGTGCCCGGCTTTGCGGACCGCCTGGTAGAACTCGCCTTGCGCCACGAGCACGATCACCAGGAGCAGCCCGAACAGCGCGGTTGGGCCGAGGAAGGCCAGGAACGCCACCACCGACACCAGTACCACGCCGGTGGCGACGCGCGCCTTCAGGTCCGACTTCTTCTTGGCTTTGCCCACAACGGGTTCCCTCTCGAGCAGTGCGCTTAAGGCTCCCACGTCACACTTCGAGCAGCTCGCGCTCCTTGGCCGCCAGGACCTCGTCGATCTCGGCAACGAAATGGTCGGTGACCCGCTGGAGGTCCTTTTCCATGCGGCGGAGGTCGTCCTCGGTCATCTCGCCGTCCTTCTCCCGGCGCTCCATGTCGTCCTTGGCATGGCGCCGGACGTTGCGGACCGCCACCCTGCCCTCCTCGGCCCGCTCCCGGGCCACCTTGATGAGCTCCTTGCGCCGGTCCTGGGTGAGCGGCGGGAAGCTGAGCCGGATGATCGTCCCGTCGTTGGAGGGGTTGATCCCGAGATCGGAGGCGAGGATGGCCTTCTCGATGTGGCTGAGGGCGTTGCGGTCGTAGGGGGAGATGACGAGCTGGCGGGCCTCCGGGACCGAGATCCCGGCAATCTGATTGAGCGGGACCTTCGATCCGTAGTACTCGACGTGGAGGTGTTCCACGAGCCTCGGCGAGGCCCGACCGGTGCGGATGACGGCCAGCTCCTCCCGTGTCGAGTGCACCGCCTTGTTCATCTTGTCCTCGGCTTCCTTGATCTGCCCGCTGTCGACCATGTCAGCTCCCCGTTGGTCTAGGTTGGTCCCCTGGTTGCAAGCACGCTCTAAGAATCCCGGCGCATCCCGACCCGCGTGCCGACATCCTCCCCCTGCACGACGCGATGGAGGTTGCCGTCGATAGTGAGGTCAAAAACAATGATCGGCAGGGAGTTGTCCATGCACAAGGAGATCGCCGTGGAATCCATCACCTTCAGGCCCCGGTTGAGGACCTCGATGTAGTCCACGTCGCTGAAGCGCTTGGCGTCGGGGCGCTTCCTGGGGTCCGCGTCATACACGCCGTCGACGTGGGTGCCCTTCAGGATGGCCTCGGCCCCGATTTCGAGCGCTCTCACCGACGCCGCCGTGTCGGTCGAGAAGTACGGGTTGCCGGTGCCGCCCCCGAAAATGACGACGCGCCCCTTCTCCAGGTGGCGCATCGCCCTTCCCCTGATGAACGGCTCGGCGACCTCTTGCATCCAGATGGCGCTCTGCACCCGTGAGTCCGCCCCGATCTGGCCAAGGGCGTCGGCAAGGGCCAGGGCGTTGATCACCGTGGCCAGCATGCCCATGTAGTCCGCACGGGCGCGTTCCATGCCCATGGCGGACGCCTGGGCGCCCCGGAAAATGTTGCCCCCACCGACGACGACGGCCATCTGAACGCCGGTGGCTTGCACCTCGGCAACCTGCTTGGCGAGCGAGGTGACCACCCCGGCATCGATGCCGAATCCCCCCTCAGACCCGGCGAAAATCTCGCCGGATAGCTTCAGCAGGACCCGCCGGTATGCCGCCGGCATTGCCCTAGTCCTCTTCGCCGACCCGGAAGCGGGAGAAGCGCCGGACGACGAGGTTCTCCTTCATCGCGGCGGCGACCTCGGCGACGACGTCGCCGACTTTCTTCTTGCCGCTCTCGTCCTTGACGTAGGGCTGCTCGAACAGCACGCCACCTTTGCCCGAGAGGATCGAGGAGAGCTTTCCCTCCACGATCTTGTCCCGGATGTGCTCCGGCTTGTTGGCGACCTCGTCGGAGGCGGCGATGATCTTGCGCTCCGCCTCAAGGAAGTCCTCCGGGACATCCTCGCGCGATACCCAGCGGGGCTCCATGGCGGCGGTGTGCATCGCCAGGTTGCGGGCGAGCGTACGGATGTCCGGCGTCTTGGCGACGAAGTCGGTCTCGCAGTCAAGTTCCAGCAGCACGCCCACCTTCGGCGGCAGGCCACCGACCTCGTGGAGGTAGGAGACCACGAGGCCCTCCGACGCCGTACGGGCCTTGCGCTTCTCGACGCCGGCGAGGCCCCAGGTGCGCAGCAGGTCCTTGGCGGCGCTGACGTCGCCGTTGGCCTCGGTCAGGGCGCGCTTGCAGTCCATCATGCCGGCCCCGGTCTCGTCCCTCAGAGCTTTGACGTCCGAGGCCCTGATGGGGCCTGGGGAGGGGGTGTCGGGACTCATCTGCGCCTCCCCTCCTCCTCGTCCTTGTAGATCACCTTGAGTTCCTCCTCGATGTCTTCGCCCACGATCTCATCCTCACGGAGGATGGGACGGAGCGGTTCGATGACTTCCTCGTCAGGTTCAGTCGGTTCAGTGGGTTGGGTCTGTGCGGCGGGTGCAGCCGGTGCGGCGAGCTCAGGGGCAGGAGCGTCCGGGGACCCGGCCGCCTCCTTGGGGCCCTCCTCCTTGGCCCGGCGGACCTTCTCCGCTTCCTCCTGGGCCAGCATGATCTCCCATTCTGCGGGGGGCTCCTCGCCACCGGCGGTGTAGGTCACACCGGAGGCGGCGGCCGCCTCGGCCGCGGCGATGACCTCGGGGGGCCGTGCCCCCAGGCCGTCGGCGACGGCGTCGGCGATGACCCTCGCCAGCAGCGATCCCGAACGGATGGCGTCGTCGTTGCCGGGGATCACAAAGTCGACGACATCGGGATCGCAGTTGGTATCGACGACCGCGATGATCGGGACCCCGAGCTTGCGGGCCTCCTTCACGGCGATCTCCTCCTTGCGGGTGTCGATGACGAAGATCGCATCCGGGCGCCGGGTCAGGTCGCCGATCCCGCCGAGGTTCTTCTGCAGCTTTTCGAGCTCGTGGCGGAGGCGGAGGGCCTCCTTCTTCGGCAGCTCTTCGAAGATGCCCTGGGCCTCCTGGGTCTCGAGCTCCCGCATGCGGCGGATGCGCTTGTACATGGTCTGGAAGTTGGTGAGCATGCCGCCGAGCCAGCGGTAGTTGACGTAGGGCATGCCCACGCGCTTGGCCTCGTCGGCGACGGCGTCGGCGATCTGCTTCTTGGTCCCGACGAACAGCACCACCCCGCCGCGCGACGTGAGGTCACGGACGAAGGTGTAGCTCCTCTCGATCCCCTCCAGGGTCTTCAGGAGGTCGATGATGTAGATCCCGCTGCGCTCGGTGAAGATGTACCGGCGCATCTTGGGGTTCCAGCGGCGGGTCTGGTGCCCGAAATGCACACCGGACTCCAGCAACTGCTTCATGGTTACGACGGCCATGCCGCCCCCTTTCGGTTCTGGCCGGACGCTGCCGATGGCAGGAGCCGGCCCCGCCGCTCACGTCTTGACCCCGGAGCCTGCGCGGCCGGGGCACCCAAAGGTTCATGAGCGTGTGGATTGACTACGGAATGCTGCTTCGTTCCATTCTATGTCGCGCGACCGGTGCCAGGGGATCCCCCTTGGGGGCTCCGAGAACCTCCGTCCGGCGTGGCTTCCGTCCGAACGAGGTTTGTTGGCCGGACGAGTCGCCCCCAAGGATGAGCGGGTTTAGTCCTTGCGGTTGTTGTCGGACATCCGGGAGCGCAGTTGCAGGACCGCCTTCGTGTGCATCTGGCAGATGCGGGACTCCGTGACGCCCAGGACCTGCCCGATCTCGGCGAGGGTCAGCCCCTCGTAGTAGTAGAGGGTGACGACAATCTTCTCCCGGTCGGGCAACTTGTTGATCGCGTCGAGCAGGATCCGCTTCATTTCCTCCGACTCGAAGGCGGCCACCGGATCGGCGGTCCCGGAGTCCTGGAGGGTCTCGATGAGCGGCAGGCTGTCGCCCTTTTCGCCTCCCACAGTCATCAGCTCGTCGAGTGCGACGATGGAGACGAACGAGATCTGCTGGTAGAGGGAGCGCAGGTCGCCGAGGCTGATGCCCATCGTGCTGGCGATCTCGGGGTCGGTCGGCACCCGGGCCAGCTCGCTCTCGAGCTTGGAGATGGCCTTCTCGATCTCGCGGGCCTTGTAGCGCACCGACCGAGGCACCCAGTCGATGGCCCGGAGCTCGTCGATGATCGCCCCGCGGATGCGGCTGATGGCATAGGTCTCGAACTTGTTGCCACGGCCCGGTTCGAACTTCTCTATCGCATCGATAAGGCCGAAGATGCCGTACGAGACGAGGTCCGCCTGCTCGATGTTGGCCGGCAAGCCGGTCGAGACCCTGCCCGCGACGTACTTGACGAGCGGCGAGTACTGCAGGATCAGCTTGTCCCGGGCGAGCGGGGATCCTGAGAGCTTGTACTCGGACCACAGGCCGGCGAGCGCCTGCTGCGCGGCGTCGGCAACCTCGGGATCCCGTAGATCGGTGGACCTCCCCGAGGCCGTCGAGCCTCGAGCACGCTGCGTCATCGCTCTCCCCATCTGGCCCTCATCGTAATGGCCCCCATCGCCGAACCCTCAACGGGGGACGTGGCGGGAACGTGGCCGACCGGACTTGTGCAGCTCCAACTTCGAGTATAAGCGGAGGACTTCCCCCGGCGTCCGGTTCGCGAAACCGACCACTCCCAGCGGCGACCTGGACGCCCTCCACCTCCGTGCGTGACTTCCCGCGTCTCCGCGACTTCCGTAATTGGAACGTTACGCGGGCTATGAGAGAACTCTAACGTCATTTGTCAAGTAGTGGGATGTGGACGATGGGACATGCGGGTAGACTCGGCAACTACTCCGCTACGGTTGGGGCCGCAGCCATGACTCATTTCCATCCAGACGACAACACGGGTATGCCCCCGGGTAGGACGCTCGCAGAGGTCACACCTCCGCCGCCGCATCCCTTCTGGTTGACCCTGGTGGCCACGCTGGGTGGCCTCATAATCCCGGCGATCGCCGCCATCGCCGCCGCCATCCTGCTCGGCCCGCCGCGGGTTCCGCACGCGTCCAAGACCGCGGCGCTGGCCGCGGCCACGCTGACGATCGCCGAGGCGATCTTCGCCGGCCTGGGGGCCGCCGCCCTGGTCGAGGCGGCCTGGCGCCGGATGGGACTTCCCGGTTCGGGCCCCGCCAACTTCCTGCCCCTTCGCTGGATCCGCCACCGGATCGCCCACCGCAACGTCCAGAGCATCATCGAGAGCCTTCGGCAGTCACCGCCCCAGCCGTCGCGGGACTCGGTGCGGGCACTGCTCGACCTGTCCCGGGAACTTGCCCGTCGGGACATCTACACCCGGGCGCACTCGGGCCGGGTTTCCCGCCTGTCGGTCGAGGTCGGCCAGAAGATCGGACTCTCCCCCGACGAGTGCGAGATGTCCCGGCTCGCCGGCCTGCTGCACGACATCGGGAAGCTCGAGATCCCGCCGGCGATCCTGAACAAGCCCGGCCCGCTCGACCCCGACGAGGCGGAGCTGGTGCGCAGCCATCCCTCGATCGGCGCCGCCCTCGTGGCCCCCTACATCGGTGCCGACGTCGTCAATGCGGTCCGTCATCACCACGAGCGGGTCGACGGCGCCGGGTACCCCGACGGGGTCGACGGCGACGCGCTCCCGATCATCGCCCGCCTGGTGCCCGTGGTCGACACCTACGACGCCCTCATCTCCGACCGGGCCTACCGGCCGGGGCGCTCGCGCGAAGAGGCCTTCATGGAGTTGCGAGCCGTCGCCGGGACCCAGTTGGACGCCGACCTCGTCGAGGCCCTCATCGAGGTCGAGAAGGCCAAGGTCCCCTTCGGCGGCGCCCTGCTCGGGCTGGCCCCCGTCAGCGCCCTGTTCCGGAGGGCGGAGCACCTGTTGCACGGATCGGCAGCCCCCGCGGCCGCTGCGGTCACGGCGATCGCCGTGGCGGGTGCCGGGTGGCTCGGCGTGATGTCCAGCACCGCGGGCACGCACGTGCTCGCCTCGAAGTACAACCAGTCGATCGTGAAGACGTCGCCGTCGACCACGCCGGACCAGACGGACAGGCCCACCCCGATCGTGGACGGCAGCGAGACGCCGGCCGGGTCCCCGGTGCCCTCGCCGAGCGCCGGGGGGACGGGGACCAGCCTTCCCCCGCTCTACTTCCCCCTCGCCGCGGGCAAGGGGAAGGGCACGGGCACCGGGAGCGGCGGCGTCCTGGTCGCACCGACGACCAAGTCTTCGGACGGCACCAAGACCACCACGCCGACGACCGTGATCAACGTGGGCCCATCGAACCAGCCGATCGGCCCCCCGAACCCCGGACCCACCCCGAACCCCGGCCCGACGACCCCGCCGCCGCCTCCCCCGCCCGGAGCGGCAGTGGTGGGCAGCGTCAGCCCGTCGTCGGGCTCCGCCGGCATCCAGGTGACCATCAACGGGTCCAACTTCGGCGGTTCGCCTCAGGTCTGGTTCGGCAACAACCAAGCGTCAGGGGTGAGCGTCAACTCGACCTCCCAGCCCTCCTCGGGCGTGACCGCATCCTCGGCCGGGACCCAGATCGTGGTGACGGTGCCCGCGGGCACGGGAACCGTGCCGGTGTGGGTGCAGGGCCCCGGCGGCAGGAACACCAGCGGCCCTTCCTTCACCTACGTGGGGCCGGGTATCGCCACACTCGACACGCTCTTCGGTCCGATCGGTGGAGGAACGGTCGTCCACATCGCCGGGTCCAACTTCACCGGGGCCAACCTGATGGGGCCGGGCGGGGTTGAGTTTGGCAAGGGTCACCCGGCGCAGAGCTTCACGGTCGTCGACGACTCGCACATCACCGCCGTCTCGCCTGCCTACTACGGCATCCAGGAGGTCGACGTGTTCGTCACCACGCCCGTCGGTTCGTCCCAGGCGGCACCCAACGACCAGCAGTTCGACTACGGGCCCGGCATCACGGGGGCCAGCGGGACCTCCGGGCCGGCGGGCACGCCGGTGACGATCAACGGCATCAATTTCACCGGTGCCACCGGCGTCAACTTCGGCAACACGCCGGCGAAGAGCTTCACGGTCAACAGCGACACCCAGATCACGGCGGTCGCCCCGGCACCCTCCGGGTCGAACGTGGATCTCCAGGTCCTGAACCTCGCGGGCCACAGCGACTGCTGCGTCGCATCGTTCACCTATCCCAGGCCCATCATTGCCCTCAGCCCCTCCAGTGGGCCGCCCGGGACGCCGGTGACCATCAGCGGCTCGGGGCTTACGGGAGGCACCGTGAGGTGGGGCTCGACGACCATCGGGTCGCCGAGCGCATCCGACAACTCGATCAACGTGACGGCGCCCCCTGGCTCCGGATCCGTCCAGGTGACCGTGAGCTCCCCGGCGGGGACCAGCAACGCTGTGACGTACACCTATCCGGTGCCGCCGCCAACCATCGCCACCATCATGCCGGCCACCGGGCCCGCCCTGGGCGGCACGGCCGTGACGATTACCGGTACCAACCTGGCCGGATCGACGTGCACGATCGGCGGTACGGCGGTCGCCTGTGCCGCCACGGCCGGCAGCGTCATGTTCCTGACTCCCGCCCACGCCGCCGGCGCCGTCTCGGTGGTGGTGACGACCCCGACCGGCTTCGCAAGCACGACCTTTACGTACGTCTAGCGCGCGCCAGGTTCCCGGTCCCGGCCCCCACCTCCAGCACCCTCGGCGACCGCCGGCCACAGTACGCCAGCACGTCGTCGACGAGGGGCTCCGGATAGCCCGGACGGGAACGGTCGTACAGGTCGGCGACCTCCCCGAACACGAACCGCTGCTCCCGCCCTCCCATCTCCTTCCCGGTGTATCACTTCGCCCGCAGCCGTATCTAACTAAGTATGGAAACTCCAGTTGCGCAGATCACGTCGCTCCTCGGCGAGCACGACCGGGGCACGTTCCGTCACTCCTGGCGGGTGTCCCGCCTCGCGGTGGCGATCGCAGTCCGCCTCGACGCCCCGCCGGCGCAGTGCGAGGCAGCCGGCCTCGCCGGGCTGCTCCACGACGTCGGGAAGCTGACGGTGCCGACGGCCCTCATCACCAAGCCGGACGCCCTCACCGAGGCGGAGACCCGGATCATGGAGGCGCACGCGGCACGTGGTGCCCGGATCGTCGGGACCTTCGTGCCGCCGGCGATCACCCACGTCGTCGCCCATCACCACGACCGGGTGGACGCATCACCCACCCTTCCGTGGATGACTCGCCTGGTCTCGGTGGCCGACACCTACGACGCGCTGGTGTCGGACCGGCCCTACCGCCCTGGCCGCACCCTCGAAGCGGCCGCGCGAGAGCTGCGCCGGGTGGCCGGCACGCAGCTCGACGGGGACATGGTGGAGGCGCTCATCGCAACGCTCGGTATCCCGCGTCGCCAGCTTGTGGATGCGGGCCGCTAAGCTCGCCTAGCATTCTTTGAGCGTTCCTTGTGTGAAATCCAGTAACAGTAATAATCGCAGGTAATGACACAAAGATTGTTGGATCAGAGGATCGTTGTATCAGATCGTCAGGGAAGCGGTGACGATCTCGATGTCCGGCTCCCCGCCCGGCACGTCGCTCAGGAGGCGGAGCCTGATCCGCATGTATCCCCTGGGGATCCCGTGGGCGGAGAAGCGACCCACCTCATCCACCTCGACGGCGAGGCTGCCGCCCGGGTGCTGGACCTCTGCCGTTCCCCGGCGGGCCGGTATGACCTGGCCGACGAGGCGCACGCCCCGGTCCGTGGGGCTGGCCTCCAACTCGAGGGCGGTGCCCCCGGGTACCTCGAAGGTGACCAGCCGAGGCTCCTGGCCCCCGCGTGTCCCCGCCAGGGCTGTCTCGAATACCGAATCGGCGACCAGTTCCGCCAACTCGGCGTCGATGAGTCGCCATGAGAACGCAGCACGAGCCGCCTCGAGAACGCTGGCTGGTACGGGCTCTCGCACCGCGGCAGCCATCCGGAGGTTGGCAAGCAGCACGTCGTCGCTCACATTCCCCTCCTGGTCGGGCTTCTCGTCCATAGGCTCCTCTCCCTCATGAGAGTCGGCTGCATCACATTTGATAGCCCCGTAGCGTCATTCTTTCCCGGATTTGGCCCAGACACCGCCCCCGCGTGGGTCCAATGCTGCCGACGCTCATGCCGGTGGCAGCCGCAATCTGCTCATACGTCGGGGATGGGTCGGCGAAGAGCAGCCGCAACAACATCTGGCACTGCCGTGCAGAGCTTCGGGCTCAGATCTGGGCGCGCTGGGGGACGGACAGTTCCCGCCTGCGGGCCCGCCGGGCCATCCACGGGGGGTTCCAGCCCCGGTCGGCCCGCTCGACGATCGTCCCCGGGGTAACGATCCGGTCGATGGCGTCGAGGGTGTCCGGGTCCAGGCGGACCATCGCCCCGCCGAGGAGGTCCTTGAGCTGCTCCAGGGTCCGGGGGCCGAGGATGGTCGTGGTGACCGCCGGGTGCACAAGGGTGAATGCGACGGCCATGTGCGTAAGCGAGATCCCGATTTGCTGGGCCACCTTGCCGAGTTGTTCCAGCATGTCGAGCTTGCGCTGGTTGCCCGGGCGGTCCAGGTGGTAGCGGGCGGCGCCCTTGGGGCCCCAGGTGGCGGCCCGGGCGATCCGGGAGTCGTCAGGGATGGGCTGGCCTCGCTGGTACTTCCCGGTCAGCCAACCCCCGGCAAGCGGGCTCCACACCAGTACCCCCATCCCGTAGCGCTGGGTCACGGGGAAGACGTCGCGCTCGGGCTCCCGGGCGAAGATCGAGTACGGCGTCTGCTCGCAGACCACCCGGGCGAGGCCCCGCCGCTCGCTGACCCAGTAGGCCTCGACGAGCTCCCAGGCGGGAAAGGTGGAGGACCCGACGTAGCCGATCTTGCCCTGGCGGACGAGGTCGTCGAGGGCCGTGAGGGTCTCCTCGATGTCGGTGAGCGGGTCGGGCCGGTGGAGCTGGTAGATGTCGATGTGGTCGGTCTGGAGGCGGCGGAGGCTGGCCTCGACGCCCCGCATGATCCACAGGCGGGAGTTGCCGCGCTCGTTGCGCTCCTTGCTCATCGAGCTGTACATCGAGGCCAGGATCACCTCGTCCCGGCGACCGAGGAGCGCCTTGCCGATGATCTCCTCGGACTCGCCCGACCCGTAGGTGTCGGCGGTGTCGATGAAGTTGATGCCGGACTCGAGGGCCAGGTCGATCATGCGGGTGCACTCGTCGACGTCGGAGTTGCCCCACGACCCGAACATCATGCCCCCGAGGCCGTAGACACTCAGGCGGAGGCCCGTCCTCCCCAACGTGCGGTATTCCACGGGGCACACCCTATCGCGTGGCATCGCCAGCGCATGGCGCCGGCGGCGGGCAGGCGCGGTGTCCAAAACCCGGGTTCAGACCGTCTTCAGGCCCGTGGGGGACTTTTCTTAGAGCGCCGTTTGGGTAAGATTGCTCAGACATGGGCCGCCGGACGATCCTCGCAGTCAGCAGCCTGCTGCTCGCTGCGGTTGGCGTCCTCGTGCAGGCCATCCCGTCGGCGGCCGTCCCCGGCTCCACCGGCTCAGCCCCGGTGGGCCCGTACGTCGCCCTCGGCGACTCCTATGCCGCCGGCCCGCTCATCCCCAACCAGGTCGATACCGCCTGCCTTCGGTCCGATCACAACTACCCGTCCCTGGTGGCCTCGGCCCTCCACATCACCGTGTTCCGGGACGTGTCCTGCTCGGGAGCGACCACCGCCGACATGACGGCGGGCCAGCACCCCCTGCTGGGGTCCGTGCCACCGCAGTTCGACGCCCTCACGCCGGACACCAGGCTGGTGACCCTCACGATCGGCGGCAATGACATCGGGTTCTCCAACGTCGTGCTCACCTGCGGCCTCCTGAGCCTCCTCAACCCGTTCGGGGCGCCATGCCGCGACCACTACACGGCAGGGGGCACCGACGCCCTCGCGGCGAGCATCGCGGCAACCGCCCCCAAGGTGGCGGCCGTCCTTCAGGCGATCCACCTGCGGGCGCCGCAGGCCCGGGTGGCCGTCGTGGGCTACCTCGACATCCTGCCCGCCGCCGGCGGCTGCTGGCCCCTGGTGCCCATCGCGGTCGGCGACGTGCCGTACCTGGGCGGCATCGAGGTGCAGCTCAACCAGATGCTCGCCACCCAGGCGTCCCTCAACCAGGCCACGTTCGTCGACACCTTTACGCCGTCGATCGGCCACGACGCCTGCGAGCCCATCGGCGTCAAGTGGGTCGAGGGCCTGCTCCCGACCTCCCCGGCGTACCCGGTGCACCCCAACCTCCTGGGCATGCAGGCGGACGAAGCCGCGGTCCTCAGCGCCCTGCCCTGACTGACGGGCCATGATCGGGCCTCCATGGCTGTTTCGCCGCGAATAACGCGGTCAAATAGCCGTCGAGCTTCGGACGGGGAGCTCTTCACGGGACCGAGAAGCTTTCGGAGCCCGCTACGGTCCGGGCGAAGCGGGCACCCGGGTGGCGGGAGGCCAGGCCGGCGAGCTCGAGGCGGGACAGGACCGCGGTCGCGGCGGACGCCGGCATGCCGGCCAGGCGGGCGATCCGGTCGAGGAGCATGGGCTCGGCCTGCAGCACGCTCAGCACGATCCGCTCGTCCGGGGAGAGGACAGGCATGCGCGGCGGCACGGCGTCCTGGGTCCAGGCGGCCGTCGAGAGCGGGGCCCCCAGGCCGAGGTCCTCGACGACGTCCCGGGCCGAGGTGACGAGGCGGGCGCCGTCGCGGACCAGGGCGTGCGGACCCTTCGAGCCGGGTGCGTGGACCGGGCCGGCGACGGCGAAGACCTCCCGCCCGTACTCCATGGCGAGGCGGGCGGTGATCATGGCGCCGCCATCCGGGCGGGCCTCGACGATGACGACGCCCAGCGACATCCCGGCGATGATCCGGTTGCGGGCCGGGAACCGCCACGGCGCGGGGGCGGTGCCCGCCGGGTACTCGGACACCAGGCTCCCCCGCTCGGCGATCTCCTGGTAGAGGGGGCCATTGGAGCGGGGGTAGCAGACGTCGACGCCGCTGCCCAGCACAGCAACGGTCAGGCCCGTCGCCAGTGCTCCCCGGTGGGCAGCGGCGTCGATGCCTGCCGCCATCCCGCTCACGACCACCACCCCTGCCGCCGCCAGCTCACGCCCCATCCACGTGGCGACCTCCAGGCCGTAACGGGACGCCCGCCGCGTCCCGACCACCGCCACGTAGGGCGCAGGTTCCAGCGACCGCCCAGCCACGAAGAGGGCCGCTGGGGCACCGGCCGCCTCCACCAGCAATGGCGGGTACCCCTCGCTCCCCCGCTCGACCTGCCGCACGTCGAGGACCATCACGCCTCCCAGACCATCCGGCGGAACTGCAGGGCCTCGGCGATCTGGGCCTCTCCCACTGCCTCGGCCCCGTCGAGATCGGCAATGGTCCGGGCGACCCGGAGCAGCCGGTGGAAGGCTCGGGCCGACGCGTGCTGGTCGGCCAGGGCGGTCCGCAGGAAGGCCCGGCTGCCGGCGTCGAGGCAGCAGGCGTCCTCGATGTCGTTGCCCGCCACGCTGCCGTTGAGCGCCTCGGTCCGGCGAAGCTGTGCCCGCCGGGCTTCCAGCACCCGAGCCCGGACTGCGGCCGATGGCTCGGACGGCTCCATCTGGAGCAGCTCCTCCTCGCTGAGCGCCGCCACCTCGACCTGGAGGTCGATGCGGTCGAGCAGGGGGCCGGAGAGGCGTGCACGGTAGGCGTCGAGCCGCCCGGGCGAGCAGGTGCACGTGCCGGAGCGTTGGCCCTGCCGGCTGCACAGGCACGGGTTGGCGGCGGCAACGAGCGCCGTGCCGGCTGGGAACCGTGCGGTGGCCCCCCGCCTGGCGATGGTCACGAAGCCGTCCTCCAACGGCTGGCGCAGGCCGTCGAGCACCGCCCCGCTGAACAGGGGCATCTCGTCCATGAACAGCACACCGTGGTGGGCGAGGGAGACCTCGCCGGGCCTCGGCATGGGGCTGCCCCCGCCGATGACGGCAGCCGCCGATGCATGGTGGTGTGGCGCCCGGAAGGGCCGGGCGGTGACCATGGGCTCGCCCCCGCCCAGCAGGCCGGCCACGGACCACACGTGGGTGACCTCCAGGGCCTCCTCCACCGACAGCGGCGGGAGGATGCCGGGCAGCCGCCGGGCGAGCATCGTCTTGCCGGAGCCGGGCGGGCCCACCATGAAGAGGTTGTGGCCCCCTGCTGCGGCAATCTCCAATGCCCGGCGGGCAAGGGCCTGGCCCCGGACCTCCGAAAGATCGGGGCCCCCGACGGCAGCGCGGGCAAGGAGCTCCCCGACGAGTGGCGTCGGGGTGACGACGTCGAAGGTCCCGTCGGCGATCGCGACCGCCTCGTTGAGGCTCGCCGCGCCCGCCACCCGCACGCCCGGCACGAGTGCGGCCTCCGCGGCGTTGGCCTGGGGGAGCACCAGGGTCCGCACCCCCAGTTCCCGAGCCGCGAGCGCGGCCGCGATGGCGCCGCGCACCGGGCGGAGCGCCCCGTCGAGGGCCAGCTCGCCCAGGAAGAGGCATGGCCGGATGGCATCAGGGGTGAGAAGGCCCGACGCGGCGAGGACACCGATGGCGAGTGGCAGGTCGAGGAGCGCCCCCTCCTTGCGGAGGTCGCCGGGGGCAAGGTTGGCGGTGATGCGCTGGTTCGGCCAGGCGTGCTTGGAGTTGATGAGCGCCGCCCTGACCCGTTGCCGGGACTCCCGGACGCCGGTGCTGGGGAGGCCCACGATCTGGAAGTCGGGCAGGTGCTGGTCGAGGGCGACCTCGACTTCAACCGGCCGGGCCTCCATCCCCACGAGTGCAATGGAGGATACCTTAGCGAACATGTGTTCACCCTAGCGCGAGGTACTGACAGAAAGCCCTTGATATTTGTAGATGCGGAAAATTCCGCGACGCTTGGCGAGCCATGGCGTTCTCATGGCTCGATCCGCCCGAAGGCAACCTTCCTATGAAAGGAGCAGAGGCCATCACGTTCCCAGGCCCGTCGGGTGCATCCCGGCCAGGCGCAGGCCAGGGTTCCGGCCATCGCGTACACCCGCTCCAAGTGCCTTGTGCAGATGTTGCCGTGCTGGGCGGGGGAGCCGCAGGAGTTGTGGCAATTGGCGGGCCAAACGCATCCCATGGGCACGGGCGATCACCCCTCTCTCTTGAGGGAGCCCGAGCCACCGCCTTGCCCAGCCGCCCAGAGGGGCAGTAGGCTGGGGATGTGGATCGGGTTCCTAGTCCGGACCGGCTCTACACTCGGAAAGGTCCGCTCTGACTAGCGGGCCTTTCTTCATTCCTGCACCCACCCCTTCGGCATCACCCCCGTCTCGTACTACTCGTCTCGATACCTGTCGGGTACAATAGATCATGGGACAGCGTCCTGTGTCAAGTGTGACGACACAAGTC
>WNFB01001256.1_pt1 | contig 21547 bp, 18 predicted proteins | sample 5400501 | NCBI WGS metagenome assembly WNFB01 (sample SAMN13153341, study PRJNA577476) | soil metagenome | isolation source: 200 cm saprolite under Douglas fir tree site 2 hole 1 | place: USA:California | collected 2015-04-18 | reverse complement strand
AGGGCACGGGATTGGCCGCACCATCCACGAAGCGCCGCGGGTTCCCAATTATGCCGATCCCCAAGCCAATCAGATTCTCACCGAGGGCCTGGTGATTACTGTGGAGCCGATTATCGCCGCCGGATCGGGCCGGGCAGTGGTAGCCAGTGATGGCTGGACGGTGCGGACAGCGGACCGCAAGCCCTCTGCGCATTATGAGCACACGCTGGTGATCACCAAACGCGAGCCCATTCTGCTGACGGCGGCGTAGGGGGCTGAACTCATTCCCAAACGCTCTGGCGAGCAGTTGCCGCAACGCGTTCAGGAAAGAATTTGTTTGGTAACCGAGCCTGCCGGTGCCTGCGGTCGCCCAGTGGGACAGCCTTCCTCACCCGACTTTAGTTCGTTGCTTTGGTAGAACTGCGAGGTTAAGCTTCACTCATCCGAAAGGAGCACCCGTACCCTTCGCCACTTCCGAAGGGAGACATCGCATGATTCGTGGCCTGCTGGTGGTTGGAACTCTGCTCTCGTTGATTACACTCGCCTCTAGGCTGGCAAGCAAGCATCTGGTTCTCGATGCGAACTCGGAACAGTGGTCCGCAACGGTGAAGACCTGCCACGAGTTCGACAGTTGGACCTAGCTGATCCAAGCGGTTGGTACAACAGTTCGTGGCAAGGGCACGATCCTGGTGATTTGTGGAAATGGCAGACGAATGGGTATGATACAGAACCGTCCCGGATTTAAGGGTCGGCGCCGATGGGAGCGCTACTCGTTAAACACGCCGATTCGCGTGGTGACGGACACGGCTGTAATCGATGGCCGCGGCATCAGGATGAGCGAAGGCGGTATTTGCTTGTTTGCACTCGCGGACCTGCCTGTAGGGACACAGATCAAAGTCGAGTTCACCAGCCCGCGTTCCGGTGAGCCGGTTGGAGTTCATGGAGCCGTCTGCAACCGGGCCGTCTACTTGTACGGGGTTGAGTTTCTCGCTAAAAACTTCGAAGATCAGCGGCGGATCGCCCAGTTAGGGGACGCGTTCCGCAGGCACAGCAGCTGACCAATGCGTTAGTTGCCCTGAGTTCAGTTTCAGCTCTTCGACGCGCACGCCTCGGTCTCGTACAATATCGCCAGGCTTGGTCGGCCAGTGAGCCGTTAGCTGAACGGAGAGGCAGAGAGCAAAATGACCCAGGAGTGGAAACAGTGGGTAGGCCAGGTCGTCAACGGGGAATTCCATCTGCGCGAGTACTTGGGTGGCTCTGACCACAGCGCCATATTTCTTACGGAGCGCGGTGAGGGCCAACCCAAGAAGGCCGCTATCAAACTCATTGCGGCGGATGCAAAGAACAGCGAACTCCAGCTCTCCCGCTGGGGGCAGGCCGCGAGACTGTCTCATCCTCACTTGATTCGCCTGTTTCAGAAGGGACGCTGCCAACTAGGCAGTCAGGAGACGCTCTACGTCGTGATGGAATACGCCCAGGAGGACCTGTCGCAAATTCTTCCACAGCGGCCGCTCACGCCAGTGGAATCACGCCAAATGCTCCGGCCCGTTCTGGACGCCCTGGCATACCTCCACGGCAAAGGATTGGTGCATGGTCACGTAAAACCCGCAAACATCATGGCCGTTGAGGATCAACTAAGAATCTCGAGCGACGGGATCCGCGGAGTGAGCGAGTCGAGGGGCAGCGTGGGCAAGCCGAGCGTCTACGATGCACCCGAGAGTGCAAGCGGAGCGATCTCACCGGCTGCCGACGTATGGTCGCTGGGCATGACGCTGGTCGAGGCCCTGACGCAGCGCCTGCCCGTTTGGGAGAGAGCGGGACAGGGGGAGCCAGTACTGCCGGAGACAGTGCCAGAGCCGTTCCGTGACATCGCGCATCACTGCCTGCGTCGGGATCCTCAGCGCCGATGGACGGTTGCCGAGATCGCAGCGCGGCTGCAGGCGGCCTCACCTATGCCCCAGAAACGGGCGGCCTCACCCGCGCCCCAGCGGACTGCCAGGTTGCCGCAAAAGAAGTTCCCGAAGTGGCCTTACCTGGTTCCGATGGCTGCAGGCGGGCTTGCGCTGATGGCGATGCTGGCAAGCCCAAGACTACTCAACCGCCGCGAGGCTCAGCCAGCTCCTTCTATTGCGCTCGAACTGCCGCGGGTTCAGCCAAAACCGGAGGAGAAGGCAGTGACGCCTCAAACGGAACGGGCCGCGCAGAGATCCAGCGCCGCAAAGCCGAGTCCCAGCGGAGTAAAGCCGAATGCCGGCGGCGCAAAACAAAATGCGAAAAGTATCGCTCCTTCGCCGGCCTCTCTTCGACCCGTAGCGGCAGCGAAAACGCTCCCTGGCAGTCTGGTTCAGGGTGAAGTGCTGCAGCAAGTCCTGCCCGACGTGCCCCAGAGTGCGAGAAACACCATCCAAGGCAGGGTGAGGGTCGGCGTGAGAGTGGCTGTTGATCCGTCAGGCAGCGTGGTGGGAGCGACATTCGATTCTCCCGGACCAAGCAAGTATTTTGCCCGTCTGGCCATGGACGCTGCGCGACGTTGGGAATTCGCGCCTGCGAAAGTTGATGGCCGGGAGGTCGCGAGCGAATGGATCCTGCGATTCGAGTTTGGGCGGACTGAAACCAGGGCTTTCCCGGCGCAAGCAACTCCTTAGAGCGCCTAACAAAACCCCTCCTGCGATCATCCCGTGAGTGATCGCCAGTGCTGGGATGCTCAGTCCACTGGCTGCTTGAAACCTGCCGGCTTGCGTTGACTTGCCCTTTTCACCCACGTAAGATTTCCGCCAATGATCGGCCAGACCATCTCGCACTACCGCATTGTCGAGAAGCTGGGCGGCGGTGGAATGGGTGTGGTCTACAAGGCCGAGGATGTGAAGCTCGGTCGCTTTGTCGCCCTCAAGTTCCTGCCCGACGAGGTGGCCAAAGACCCACAAGCCCTGGGCCGCTTCCAGCGTGAAGCCAAAGCGGCCTCTGCCCTGAATCATCCCAACATCTGCACGATCTACGAAATTGACGACCAGCACGGGCAGGCGTTCATCGCCATGGAGTTTCTCGACGGGATGACGCTCAGGCACCGCATTGCAGGAAGACCACTAGAGACCGAGACCCTCCTCAGTCTCGCTGTAGAGATTGCTGACGCTCTCGATGCCGCCCACGCCCAAGGCATCGTCCACCGCGACATCAAACCCACAAACATCTTTGTCACGAAGCGAGGGCACGCCAAGATTCTTGATTTCGGACTGGCCAAGGTGATGCCCATCGTCAGCAGGATGATGGAGGCGGCAGGTGTAAGCGCGCAGCCAACCGCACTCAGCGAGGAGCATCTGACCAGTCCCGGAGCGGCACTGGGCACGGTTGCGTATATGTCACCAGAACAAGCGAAGGGGAAAGAACTGGATTCGCGAACTGACTTGTTCTCCTTCGGTGCCGTGCTCTATGAGATGGCTACGGGCACCATGCCATTTCGGGGCGATACCTCAGCACTCATCTTTCAGGCGATTCTCGATCGTAGTCCCGTTCCTCCGATTCGTCTCAATCCCGACCTGCCCACTAAGCTGGAAGACATTATCAACAAGGCGCTGGAGAAGGACCGGAATCTGCGCTACCAGATCGCAGCGGAGATGCGCGCCGACCTGCAAAGGCTGAAACGGGATACAGATTCCGGACGATCCGCCGCGCAAAGCACAGTTGCGGAGACTCCGCCACCGGCGAGTGCCTCGGTTCCTGCGGCGCCGGCGTCCGGTCAGGTCAGTGCCGCACCGCAAAGCTCGGGTTCAATTGCTGTAGCGCCATCACAGCCGAGCGGCGCTGCGGTGACGCCAACTCCCTGGCGTCGATGGCGACTCCTCGTGCCCGGGTCGCTGTTGCTTGCGGCGATCATCGCCGGAGCTCTTTACCTGCGCTCGCACAAGGCACGAGTCCTCACAGAAAATGACACCGTTGTGCTGGCCGATTTTACTAATACTACCGGCGAAGCCGTCTTCGATGAGACCCTCAAGCAAGCGCTTCGCGTACAACTGGAGCAGTCGCCCTTCCTCCGTGTCCTTTCCGACCAGCAGGTCAAACAGCAGCTTCGATTGATGGGCCGCTCAAGTGGCGAGCGCCTCACCCAGGATGTCGCCCGCGACCTCTGCCAGCGCGCCGGCAGCAAGGCCCTGCTTGCCGGGTCTATCGCCGGCCTCGGCAGCCACTATGCGATTGGGTTGAACGCTATCAACTGCCAGACGGCAGATTCGCTGGGAAGCGAACAGGTGGAGGCCGACAGCCAGGAGCACGTACTCAAAGCCTTGGGCGAGGCTGCCACCGGGATGCGCGGGAAGCTAGGCGAGTCGCTGGCCACAATTCAAAAGTACGACACGCCGGTAGAGCAGGCCACAACCCCATCCCTTGAGGCTCTCAAGGCCTACAGCACTGCATGGAGCTTGCACATTGGCGGTAAAGAGAGAGAGACCATTCCGTTCTTTAAGCATGCCATCGAACTCGATCCCAACTTCGCGCTCGCCTACGCCGTCCTCGGCCAAGCGTATCAGAATATGGGTGAAGATCAATTGGGCATCGAATACATGAAGCAGGCGTTTGATCGGCGGGAGCGCACCAGCGAAAGGGAAAAATTCTATATCGAATCCCACTACTACAACGTGGTCACGCAGGACGAAATGCAAACGCTTCAAACCCTCGAGCTCTGGGCGAAGGCATACCCGCGCGACGACATTCCGCCCAACAATCTAGGCGTTCTTTATAGCGAGCTGGGGCAGCACGACAAAGCGCTGCGCGAACACCAGGAAGCCGTTCGGCTGGATCCGAACAGCGCCAACTCGGCAGACGACGTCGGGCTCGTGTTTTTTTCATTAGATCGCTTCGACGAAGCCCGAAGCATTTTCGAACAGGGACTCGCACGCAGACCTGACGACCCGCTCCTGCATCTTGGCCTGTACGTTCTTGCCGCCCTCAACGGCGATAACGCAAACATGCAGCGACATGTGGCTTGGGCCATGGGCAAGCCGCAAGGGGAAGCTCTCTTTTTCGTGCTTCAGGGGATTGACTCTGCCTACTACGGCAAGCTTGCCAAGGCTCGAGACTTCTTCCAGCGTTCCAGCCTAGCGAATCAAAGGGAAAATTTGAAAAACAATGCCGCAAGCGCCCAGGCCTCCGCCGCCCTTTGGGAGGCGGAATATGGCGATTTGGAATCGGCAGGGAAAGATGCGGCAGCGGCCTTGGCGATGGAGCCTGGTCAGGCGGGAAAGATTTTGATCGCGCTGAGCTTGGCCGCAAAAGACTGGTCGCACGCTGAGGCAATCGCCGCGGAGCTGCACCAGCGCTTCCCAGAAGCTACTCTGCTCAACAATGTTTGGTTACCCACGATTCGCGCCGAGATCGCACTCAACCGCGGCGATGCCGCGCAGGCCGTGAAACTCATGGAACTGGCGCGCCCTTACGATTTGACAACAACTCCGCCGCTCCCCTTCCTCTACCCTACATATGTGCGCGGTGAAGCCTATTTGCGAGCACGACAGCCTGACGCTGCTGCGCAGGAGTTCCAAACAATCCTTGACCACAGAGGCATTGCAGGAGCTTCGCCCGTTGAGTCCTTGGCTCGTCTCGGCTTGGCGCGATCACGAGCCATGAGTGGCAACACGGCAGTCGCGAAGACCGCCTACCAAGATTTTCTGGCCCTGTGGAAAGATGCTGATCCCGGCATCCCCATCCTCAAGCAAGCCAAGGCGGAGTACGAGAAGCTGAAATAAGCGGACGTAAACTACCGAGGTAGAGATTTTGTTACAGGCTTTCGGCGGCGTCCTTAAAGGTTCTAGGACTTGATGTGGCAGGTCGCCAGACCGCGCTTCTCCAGATACTGCTGGTGATAATCCTCGGCCGGATAGAATGTCACCGCAGGAACGATCTGGGTCACGATGGGCTTGCTGTAGCGCCGGGATTTCTCCAGCTTCTCCTTCGAGGCCCGGGCGGCGGTTTCCTGCTCCGGGGTGTGGAAGAAGATGGCGGAGCGGTACTGCGTGCCCCAGTCCGGCCCTTGGCGGTTGAGCTGCGTGGGATCGTGGTTCTCCCAGAAGACGTCGAGCAGCTTATCGTAGGAAAGCTTCGCTGGGTCGTACTCCACTTCCACTGCCTCGGCGTGTCCAGTGCCGTCGGTGCAGACGTCCTTATATGTCGGGTTGGCGAACTGACCGCCGGTGTAGCCTACGCGAGTGGAAATCACACCCGGCAACTGGCGAAATGTCGCTTCAACTCCCCAAAAACAACCTGCGGCAAAGGTAGCTTTGGCCATGTGGATTGCTCCCCCGGTTAAGTGTAATAGCTAGCTCTCTTTATTAGATGACGCGAGCGCCGCAAAGGGTCGCGACCATCCCTTGGTGAGGCGCGGGAGGTCCTTCGCTCGGCTGGGCTTCGGGATGGCGCCGCTTTTCAACGCGCGGAAATGGGCATACCATAGCTTCTTTCTGTTAAAACCCTCGCGGAGAAGATGCCATGAGCTTCATGGGTGTGAACCTGTGGTCCGTGCTGGTGGCTGCTATCGCCACCATGATTCTGGGCTTTCTCTGGTATTCACCGCTGCTTTTCGCGCGGCCGTGGATGGTAGCCATGGGCTACGACCCGGAAGACAAGGCCAAGATGGACGAGATGCGCAAGAGTGCGGGCAAGAGCTACGGCATCGCGTTTGTGGCCAGCTTGGTCGCCGCCTTCATTCTGGGCAAGATCATCGACGTCACCACCGTCGACTCAGCCCTTTACGGGATGAAAATTGGCTTTGCCATGTGGCTGGGCTTCGTGACCACGGTGCAGTTGACGGCCAAGCTATTCGGCAACCAGCCGACCAAGCTGTACCTGATCAACACCGGCTATCAGTTGGTGTGCTACCTGGCGATGGGAGCGATTCTGGCGGTGTGGCCGAAATAGCAGGAGACTGCGGGCTATCTCACAATTGGCCCGTCAGGGTGCGCCCGAAAAATAGGTGGCGTAATCGCGTGATAACAACAGTTGAGAGCCTTGGTACTGGAAACCCGATTCAATTAGCGGTAGATTTAGCAGGGCCAGTTAATGTCTGTCTCCTCAGCATTAGACCGCATTGGCGACTGTCCAGAGTGCAAAGGCATTCTAACGCCAGAGACGATACGTCCCGGACCATTCAACTGTCCGTATTGCGCCAAGTACATCAGGCCGATTCGGCGGCGTAGTTATCTCTGGCTGCGTATCCTTGTGTGCGGAGGCATCGCTGTTGTGACGGCGAGGCTCCGCGGTTTCGATTGGTCTTTTCTGATATTCGTTGTGTCCTTCTACGCGCTACCGGTGTTCATTCTGTGGGACGTGATCGTCTTCAAATTGTTCCCGCCTACCAAATTTGAACCCGTTTCCTCACCCTTTCAAACGCTTGGTATCAATAAGAGCTAGTCTGCCTTTAGGGACCTTAGCTGTCGCAAAATCGCCATAGCACTCATTGACAGGGTTCTGAGCGCTATCGCCTGATTTAAACAGCTAGGCGGCACAAGAGAGCAAGTATTGCAGCTTCGCGTACTCCGCCTTGGCTTGTTTAGGACGGGGATGTCGGGGTCGACGTTTTCGAAGATTGCGAGCCTACGCAGCGGCTGCGGATTCCGGCTCTCCTGACTGCTTTGCCGGAGCCAGCACGATCAGGGCTACACCGATGATGACGAGGCCAGCCACGCCGCCCAGCAGGTGTCCCCGTTCGCTCGGAGTCTGGAGCGCCAGCACCGCCATGACAGCGGCGTGAGCAAAACTCGACCACGCGGTGAAGCCGATCAGGCTGCGATTCGCCGATGGATTACGCGCTGCCAGCAGCAAGAAAATTCCGAGTGTGACATAGAGGCTAAGCATCATCGGCAAAGCGTCCGCTTGATTCGGTTGCCAGAAAGCCACCAAGGGATAGACAACAGCCAAGAAGAGCAATCCCACCAAGACCAACAGAACCTTCAGCGCCCGTTCTCGATTCATGGTGCCCTCCTGCTAAACCCCGTAATGTGGAAAAGACATATATAGCCTATAAACAAATACCCATGCCGCCGCCGCCCAGCATTGCTAGTGCGCGATGTTCAGGCCGATCATTGGGCTGAAATGTTAGGGGTAGAGGTACAGCAAGTCAATGGGAGAGGAGTTGGGGTAGTGGTGCAGTTTGCATAAGGATGCGCGCCTTTCGTGCGCTGGCACGAATCGGCGCGCCCAGATCCCTCGCTGCGCAAAGAACGCTTACTCGGGATGACAAGCAAACTGCACCACTACCGGAATTGGCGAATACTTAGACGTTTATGAGATCAGTTGATGAGCTCTAGGCCTTTGAGATCTCATCAGTCTCAAATTAGGTTGTATTCTGAAAGGGCTTCAGCTCATGTCATGAGTAATGACAAGTGCAAAACGGTCAGGAGGTTACTCCATCACCAACCCGCCCGTTAGCTCCGCTACTCGCTCCACATTGTGTTCCGCGCACCAGCGTTCCAGTTCCGCCACGATCTTTTCGGTCGCGACTGGGTCCCAGAAGCTGGCGGTTCCGATCTGCACGGCAGTGGCTCCGGCTAGCATGAACTCCGCAATATCGACCGCGGTCGAGATGCCGCCCATGCCGATAACCGGAATCTTTACCGCTTGCGAGGCGTCATACACCATGCGCAGAGCGATGGGCTTGATGGCAGGCCCGGAGAGTCCGGCGGTGACGTTGGCGATGCGAGGTTTGCGGGTTTCGGCATCAATGGCCATGGCCACGAAAGTGTTGATCAGCGAGATGGCGTCGGCGCCGGCTTCCTCGGCTACCCGCGCCATTTGCGCAATGCTGGTTACATTGGGAGAGAGTTTCACGATCAATGGGCGCTGCGAGTTGCGTCTGGCCGTGTTCACCACCTCGTCCAGCGAACGCGGATCGCTGCCGAACTGGATGCCACCATGCGCCGTGTTGGGGCAGGAAACATTCAATTCGTAGGCAGCGATGCCCTCGCCTTCGTTCAGAATCTGAATGGTCAGCTCGTAGTCTTCACGGGTGTAGCCGAATACGTTGGCAAAGACGACAATATTTTTCATCTGGCGCAGTTTCGGCAGTTTTTCTTCGATGAAAGCCCGTGCGCCGATGTTCTGCAATCCAATCGCGTTCAGCATTCCCGCCGGCGTCTCATAAAGCCGGGGAGGCTGATTGCCCGCCATCGGCTCCTTGGATAATCCCTTGACCACGAAGCCGCCGAGCTTATTGAGATGGACAATGTCCTCGAACTCGATCCCATAACCAAAAGTGCCGCTCGCCGCGATGACCGGATTCTTGAGCTGAATTCCGGCGAAGCTGACGCTGAGATCGGGACCGCGCGTGCCGGTAGCTGGCGAGGCGGTCATCGCGAGCCTCCCGAAGTTGCGCTGGGGCGGGGAGGGCCCGACTTTAGTCGTGCCGAGTCAGTGGAGTCGCACAGGGCTTTAGTCGCGGAGGTGAGCGTGCTTTCTGGCTCCGAGTCCGTGCCGGCCACACCATCCAGGCCGCGAACCGCAGGGGCTAAAGAGTCTGGAGAAACGGGGCGGATTGCGACACGGCTGAAGCCGTGCCCTTCCCAGTCAAGTTCCCTATGGATGGAGTTCTCTGCACGATGCGCAGGAGCGATGGCTTCCGTCAGAACCCGGCCGATGGCGTGGGTGGGGGCATTGATGCCCAACAGCGAGGCGAACGTCACAGCCAAGTCCACGGGTTCGGCGTGGGTGCGATAAGTTCCAGGCTGAAAGGGAAGGCCATAGAAAGCGAGCGGCACATGCGTATCGTACGTGTAGGGCGACACATGATCGGTTCCAGTCACAATGCCAACAGTATATGGAGCCGGAACGCCCATCACATACCAGCCACCCAAGGGCGAATAACTGTGCTCGTACTTCAGTCCGGCTTCGGTGTTGGGCACCTCGCCCTTGGCCAACTGGGAGCGCGCGTAGTAGCCTCGCAGACCAATCTGCTTCAAGGCTTCGCCCACGGCGCGTTCGGCATCTTCTTCCTTCATCTTAATGGCGGCAAATGCGTCTTCACTCAACCAAGCTATCGGGTAATCGAAATTCTTCAGATATTCGGTCGAGTGTCCGGGCGAGAGCTTGGTGGACAGCGCGTGGTTGAGCTGTGCCGTCATTTTCTCGGCAGAAAGATTCGCTGCCGGGATATGCAGCTTGGCCGCAACGCTGGGCAAGGGCGCAATTCCGTGGTCGGCGGAGAGCGCGATCCAGATGTTGGCCAATCCTATCTGATGTCCGAGGAAGTTGAAGAAATCAGCCAGTTGCCGGTCCGTCGCCAGCGTCATGGCCTGCACTTCCGGAGAATCGGGGCCAACCAGGTGGCCGAGAATATCGTTGGCTGACAAGCTGATGATCAGGAGATCAGTCGCCGGGCCATTGCCCAGTTTTTCGTACAGCACCATTTCCCGGGCGAATTCGAATTCGTAGTCGTTGGCGAAAGGTGTGGCCCCGACTGCTTCGTAGAAACCGGCAGGTGAACCGTCTTTCGAGGCCTGTGGCCCGGTCGTGCGCAGCGTGTGGCCGCTGCTGTCCTTCCAGTCTTTGTTCAGGTATTTTTCCGTCCGCTTGCTGTCGTTGAAATCCTGAGCCCATTTGGGCAGTTCGCTGCGGTAATAGGTGGACGTGACCCATAGCCCGGTTTTGTGGTCAATCCAGTAAGCGCCATCGCCGGAAAAGCCTGCGGGCAGGATGGCGGCCCGGTCTTTCAGCGCGATGCCGAATACATGCGCCTTGCCCTGGGTCGCCAGTTTGAGTTGGTCGCCGAGCGTGTCGGCGAGAAGATTGTGCGGCGAAGCCCCGGGCGCATTGCTGGCCACTCCTACGAGCTTGGTCCCGTCGTCCTGCACCGACGTGACCATGCGCTTCTTCTGCGGGTCCCACCACTCGTTGGCGAGGATGCCGTGGCCGTTGGAGTAAGCCCCAGTCAGCAGAGTCGCATGTCCTGGCGCGGTGCGAGTATTGGCGTAGTTGTAGTTACAGTCGGCAAAGTAAGCCCCGTGATCGAGAAGGAGCCGGAAGCCGCCGTCGCCGAACTGATCGCGGTAGCGCTCCAGGTAGTCGCCGCGGAATTGATCAATCACTACCACGACGATCAGCTTGGGACGGGCGTTATAAGCAGAGGCGAAGCTGGATCCGGCCAGACAAAGACACGCGAGCAGTCCGAGAGCTGCAGAGCGAAGGGGGGATCTCATCGCGTGTGGTAGTTTACAGCCTGTGACGTGCCGGGCCAAAGCCTGGTGGTGCAGTTTGCATAAGGATGCGCGCCTTTCGTGCACTGGCACGAATCGGCGCGCCCAGATCCCTCGCTGCGCAAAGTGCGCTTACTCGGGATGACAAGCAAACTCCACCACCACGCAAAGCCTGTCCCGGTTGAAATCGAGCCGAGGAATGGTATCTTTTACCGTTCGCGTTGATTCCAAACAAAACTCTGGAGGGACTTACGCATGAAACTCGCCGCTTGTGCAGCCGGGGTCGCCGTCTTATCGATTCTTGTAATGACCGCCGCATTATCTTCTTCCGCGGCCCCGGCGCGCTCTGCAAAGGTGGCCCGCGGCAAGTACCTTGTAGAAGGAGTGGGCATGTGCGGAGATTGCCACACGCCCCGCGACGAAAAGGGCGAGATGATCCCCGGCAAAACGCTGCGGGGCGCTGTTCTCGCGTTCAAACCGATTGCGCCAATGCCGGTCTGGGCCGACAAGACTCCAAACATTGCCGGCCTGCCCGGCTGGACCGACGAACAGGCCGTCAAGTTCCTGATGACGGGCATCGCTTACAACGAACTACCCGGGCGTCCACCCATGCCGCAGTACCGCTTCAACGAGCAGGATGCCGAAGCAATCGTGGCCTATTTGAGGTCGCTGGCGCCGGCCGATAAGTAGGCAGCGGCGAGACTGGAAACTCCTGAGCGGCACGGTCAAAAACACCCGGATCACTTGGGCGCTCGCTGCGTATGCGTGCATATTGGTGGCATTCCGCCTTGGCCTTTCGCGCTGGACAATCGCGGTGAGCCTTGGTGAGAATCTGCCCTACGCGTTCGCCAGCTTCGCGCTTCTCCTGGCGCCGCTCTGGTTGTTCGGCTTTGGAGCAGGGGAGTGGCTGCGGGACGCGATTCGATCGCGCTGGCTTCGGATCGCCCTGCCTGCACAGCTTGGCATTCCGTATCTGGTGTTCGCGCTTGCCACCGGCAATTTTCATTGGTCGCTGGCCGCTGCCATGTTCGCACTTCCTGTGGTTCTGGCAGCGCTTCTCGAGTTCTCTGCTCCGCCAACAAAGTTTGCCTGGCAAGACGTGGTGGTGCTTGGCATATTAGTCGCGACCTATCTGCTGCGGCTCCTCGCGGGTGCATGGCCGTACACAGGGCTGGCTGCTCTACCCAAGCTCTTTGTTGCCGACCTCGCGTTGTATCTCTATCTCGTGGTGCGGAAACTGGAGGGCATCGGCTATTCGTTTATTCCTACGCGCGATGCAGTTCTCATCGGCCTGCGCGAGTGGGCTTTTTTTCTGCCGTTCGGGATCGGCTTGGGCGCGGCGCTGAAGTTCACTCATTTTCATCCTCGCCTGCCGTCTGTTATGAGTGTGGCTACCAGCCTACTGGTGACATTTCTGCTGGTGGCGATTCCGGAAGAGATGTTCTTTCGCGGAATTCTGCAAAATCTGCTGGAAAGCCGTTTCGGCCGCAGGATTGCGCTCGTTATTACCGCAATCCTGTTTGGCCTGGCACACTTTAACAAAGGCGCCAGCTTCAACTGGCGATACGTGCTGCTGGCCGCGATTGCGGGCGTGTTTTACGGGAGAGCGTGGCAGGCACGGCGGCAATTGCTAGCTTCCGTAATTACGCACACGGCGGTGGATGTGGTGTGGTCGCTGTGGTTTAAGTAGGCTTTTCGTGCATTTCCCGCCCCTTTTTCGATACAGTAGTTAACTTCCATGCTTGATCTGAACTTTGTCCGTGACAACCTGCCCCTGATCGAAGAGCAGCTGCGCCAGCGCGGCCTGGATCCGGCGGAGGTCCTGAAGGACTTCCGCGAGATCGATACCCAACGCCGCCAGGCTATTACCGAAGCTGAGACTATGAAGGCCCGCCGCAACCGCGCCTCCGAAGAGGTCGCGAAGCGGAAGAAGAGCGGGCAGGACGCCAGCGCGCTCATCTCCGAAACCAAACAATTGCGCGAGCAGATTCAGGAGCGCGAAAGAGCGGCTGGAGAGCTAGAAGCACGGCTGCAACAGATTCTGGCGGGCATTCCCAATGTGCCTAACCAAAGCGTGCCGGTCGGGAAGACCGCTGAGGACAACGTCGAAGTGCGGCGCTGGGGCAAGCCGCCCAAGTTTGACTTCACTCCCAAGCCGCACTGGGAGCTCGGCGAACAACTCGGCGTGCTCGACCTGGAGCGCGCGGCCAAAATCTCGGGCGCGCGGTTTGCCGTCTATTGGGACTTGGGCGCGAAGCTGGAGCGCGCGCTGGCCAACTTCATGCTCGATCTGCACACCCGCGAGCACGGCTACACCGAGGTGCTGCCGCCCTACCTGGCGAACTCCGATTCCATGTACGGCACGGGACAACTGCCCAAATTCGCCTCGGACCTCTTCCGCGTGCCGCACGGCGACAAGGAGCTGTGGCTGATTCCCACGGCAGAAGTTCCAGTTACCAATCTTTATCGCGATGAAGTTCTGGATGCTTCGCGCCTGCCAGTATCGCTCACTGCCTACACTCCGTGCTTCCGCAGCGAGGCTGGCTCCTACGGCAAAGACGTTCGTGGCATCATCCGACAGCACCAGTTTCAGAAAGTCGAGCTGGTCAAGTTCTCGCGTCCGGAAGATTCTTATCAGCAGCTGGAAAAGCTTACGGGCGACGCTGAGCAAGTCCTGCAGAAGCTCGGTTTGCATTACCGCGTGGTTGCGCTTTGCACCGCCGACTTGGGTTTTTCCTCGGCCAAGACCTACGACATCGAAGTGTGGCTGCCGGGGCAGCAGTTGTTCCGCGAAATCTCTTCCTGCTCGAACTTTGAGTCGTTCCAGGCGCGGCGGGCGGATATCCGCTATCGCCCCGAGGGGAAGAATAAGACTGAGTTCGTGCACACGCTGAATGGCAGCGGCCTGGCCATCGGCCGCACCTGGGTGGCGATTGTCGAGAATTACCAGCAGCCGGACGGCAGCGTGGTGATCCCCGAGGCGCTGCAACCCTACATGGGGACCGATCGCATCACGCCGAAGAAGTTCTAGTTCGTGTGGCGCTCAAGCCCACAGCTCTGCGTCAACGCTCTATTTCTTCGTATCCGGTGGGATCACCTCTGCCGGATTGACCCAGTTCACCTTGAACGGACCGATGCCGTGAACCTGCACGATGGTTTCGCCCTTGCAATTGGCGAAGTGGCGCATTTCTTTGGGGATGAACAGGAAATTGCCAACGTTCACAGTTTGTAGCTTGGATTTATCGTAGGTCTCGCCCATGCCGACAAGGAAGGTGCCCTTCAAGACCGTGAGATATTCGTCCGCGGGATGCCAGTGTGGGGGCACTTTAGCTCCATCGGCTTCCCGGATGCGGATAACGAATGGCTCACCCTCCTTATTCGGGTCGCCGGAAACGACGGCCATTTCGCTCCCCTTTATGAGAGGGGTCCACTTCAGGTCGGTAGAATGGACGATTTCGTGGGCGGGTGCTGCCGAGGCCTTCTTCGCCTCCTCCGCCAAAGAGAGTGCGACCAGCATCACAGCAACAGCCAGGGCGACAAAAAACGCCAGCATCCGAATTTTCATTTTTCTCCCCTCCGCAGAAAATGGAAGAAATCTACTATACTGCACCGGCAGAAGCAAGAAGGCTCTCCGCCCGCGAATAGATGGATCGCGGTTTGCCAAGACAGGCAGTAGAAACTAGACTTGGACATGGCAAAGGTGACCACGGCGGTTGCGGGCCCACCCGCCATGCCGATGACCGGGATCTGGCGCACAATTCGCGGCTATATTCTCTGGTCGTACGAGCGCGGCACCATCCAGTACGATGTGATGGTGACGCTCATTCTGCTCTTTGTGTTTCTTTCGCCCTACTGGATAAACTTCAAAGACAAACCGATCGAGCGCAATCCGCATCCAACCGGTGTTGTGGTGATTCCCGACACCGGCGGCGGATTCATCTACCAAATTGAGGCCAAAGCAGTTTCTGGCAAAGACGATACGGCGGTGCGGGCCCAGTTGCTGCGCATCATCGAGCCCATCTCGGGGGAAGTGAGCATCACCAATTACGAGACCGTGCGCGACAAGTCGGGACACGTGCTGAGCTACAAAGTCTGGGTGCGAAAAGAGTAGCGGCGTAGCGGCGTTGCTTGCATGCGTGCTCGATCAGGCTGAAGAATGAAACTTACTCAATTACTTCCGTGGTCTGTCCCCGCCCTGATCCTCCTGGTCGTGGCCGCATGGGCGCAACAACCGTCCCAGGCTGCGCTGGAAGGCGTCCTCAATGAGATGGACAAAACCGCGGCGAACTTCCGCACCACGGAAGCCAGCTTTGTCTGGGACCAGTACCAGAAAGTGGTGGACGAAACCGACACTCAGAAAGGCAAAGTGTACTTCCGCCGCGTCGGCAACGAAACCCAGATGGCGGCCGACATCACCGAGCCCGACAAGAAATACGTGCTGTTCACCGAGGGCAAAGTCGAGGTTTACCAGCCGCGCATCGACCAGGTCACAGTGTACAGCGCGGGCAAGAACCGGGAGGCATTCGAAAGCTTCCTGGTGCTGGGGTTTGGCGGCAGCGGGCACGACATGCTGAAATCCTTCGAGGTGAGGTACCTGGGGTCCGAGAAGCTGAGCGGAATGGATACCGCGAAACTGGATCTCGTCCCCAAGTCGCAAAAGGTTCGCAATACGTTCGCCCACATCGTGCTGTGGATTGACCCGGCGCGGGGGGTCTCAGTGCAGCAACAGCTTTTCGAGCCCTCCGGCGACTACCGCCTCGCCAAGTACTCCGATATCGAGTTAAATCAGAAGCTCTCAGATACCGTCTTCAAGCTGAAGACAACCGGCAAGACCAAAATTGTGTCGCCGCAGGGCTGAACCGAACCCGGTAGCGGCTCGAAAGCGGGGCTGGAGGAAGATAAAAGCTGAAAAACGCGGTGCGGGGCGCTATACTGCTCGGGCGCGACTTCCCGCTGAGGTGAAAAGAGCGAGAAGATTCCACCGCGCGCGGAGCATTGGGTTTCCCATGGCCAAGGTTTTCACGATCACGATTCCTCCCAAGATGGGACGCAGGCGGCGCGAACGCACGCCCGACCCGCGCTACGTTGAGGGCCAGCGCTTGCTGGTGGAAGCCATGAAATATCTGACCCAGTCGGATCGTGTCGCCAACCGCCCTGCCATCGACCTGATTTCGGAGCACGTGCGCACCCGCTTCCGCATGAGCGATTCGCCGCTCGGCTAGAGCCCACAACAAGTAGAACAACCACGGCGTGCGCAACTGCGCGACCCCTGACGCATACGGCGTCACGGCGGAACCTCCCTACATGTTGTAGCAAGAAGAAAACGGCGGGGGTTGATCCCCCGCCCTGGAGAAAGGAGCCCCTTTAGAAGCTGTAGCGCAAAGCAAACTCCATCACGCGCGGATTGGAAAGGGTCGAACTGAAGTTTCCAAAGCTGCTGCCGTTCGCCAGACTGTTGTTGCCATTAAACTGCATGGTTCCCACGTCGAATCGCGGAGTGTTGGTGACGTTGAACATTTCCCACGTGAACTTCAAGAACTGCGACTCCGTGATCTTCCAGCTCTTTGACACTCCGGTGTCAATGTTGAAGGTGCCCGGCCCGCGCAACTCGTTGCGCTGCCCCGATTCACCCGGGAACGCTTGCCGGAACTGGTTAATCGCATTGTTGGGGTCGTTGGGATTGCTGATGCCGGGGTTCTTGAATACGTTCGGCTGCGGGTTGCCGGTGGCTCCAGCCACTGTGAACGTGCCAGTTCCTGGTCTCTTGCCATTGAGTACCGCCGCCGACTGCAGTTCGAAGTTGGTGGCCCAGCCAAAGCCGCTGGAAATCGTGAATGGGTAGCCGCTGGACCAGCGCCATAGTCCAGAAATGGTCCAGCCTCCCACCACCGCATTCACGGCGCGCCCCATCCCCGAGCCGAAGCGCTTGCCCTGGCCAAAAGGCAGCTCATAAACCCAATTCGCATTGATCGCATGCTTGGTATCGAAATCCGAAACCGCTCGAAGTTGCTTCGGGAACCAGGAGTTGATCACCTGGCTGGCAAACCCCCCGCCTTCGAATTGATTGATACGTTCGGCGTTCGAGCCAGCGTCAATAGACTTGGAGTAGGTGTAGTTAACGTCGAACTGTAACCCGCGGGTCATTGCATGCCGCAGGCTGAACTGGGCCGCGTTGTAGGTGCTGTTGCCGTTGCTCATCCAGCCGTACAGCGAGGACCACTGCGGAGAGTAGAAGGCAAAGGGAGTCTGCACGCCGTTGATGCTGGCGCATGCTGGGAAGCAACCCGCAACCACTGCCCCTGGCACATCGGCAAGCTCGAGCGCGGTGGTTTCGTTACCCTGGAAGCAGGAGAACAGGTCGTACATGGCTTGAGTGGCCGTGACGTTGCTGATTGTCCCGGAGCCGACCGAACAGCCAAAAATCTGGCTGGAGGCCGAGCCCGCCGCCAGAGGGTAGAAGTCCTCCCAGAATTGGCCGACAAGCGCGGGCGTAATGTTCTGAATGGGTACATTCGCGCGGTACTGCTGCGCCAGCGCCGTTGCCGCCTGGAAGTAAGTCTGGCCGGTCTTTGGATCGTACAAGTTCGCCGGCATTGCCAGGTCTTCCTCCTGCAAAAGACGGTGCGCGAAGCGTCCTACGTACGATGCCTCAAACACAAAGTTGTTGTGCAGTTGGCGGGTAATCGAGAAGTCCACGACGTGCGAATACGGGGTTTTCAGCTTGTCATCCAGCCCCCACGTAATGGCGTACCCGCCGGTGTCAAGTGTGAACGGCGGTTGCACTGGGAACGAACCGCTGGGCGGTGGCTCGACGATGGGACAATTCGCAGAGCAGGTACCGGTAGGAGTTTGGCTGATGGTCGGGATGATGTTCAGTCCGGAGAATCGTGCTGACCCGTCCACCGATTGAATGCCGGCAGGGTTTGTGATGGAGGTGGTAAGGCCAAACGAGCCGTTTCTGTCGAAGGTGTTGGTGATGCCCTCTCCGAAGTGATCGTAGTACATTCCGTACCCGGCCCGGATGGACGTCTTCCCGGGTCCGCCAAATAGCGTCTTGCTCAGGCCGCCCTCACCTTTTGGAGAGTAGGCGATGGCAAAACGGGGAGCGATGTCCTTGTAGTCCCAATCCCAGTATGGCTGTTTCCCATTCGCCTGCCCGGAGAGCGCAAAGCTGATCAGCGGTTCGTAGGCCTGGCCTTGGAGCATCGCCTGTCCCCGCTTCCGGAACCAGTCGTGCAGGCTGACGGTCGGCGCAACTTGTGTGCCCGTGGTTTCATATGGCGGCTGCAGCAGCGTGTAGCGCAGGCCATAGGTCACCGTCAGGTTAGGCTTGAGGCGCCAGGCGTCCTGTCCATAGAACTCCAACTCGTGATCGCGGAAGTGCCGGGGAACCGCCGCGCCCTCCGGGAACACAGCAAGGCTCTTGGTGAGGTTGTAGTTGGAGCTGACTTCGGTAACCAGGCCCGCCAGGGCGGTAACCGGGAAGTCGTAATTCGTGGAAAAACTCCCTTGCACCGCTGGGAAGCCACTCATGCTCCCTGGATCGAGGCTGACACCAAAGGTCGCGATTCCGGAATTGAACAGCCAAAAGGCATTGGTATCGCCAAAGAAGAACGACGTGGAGTTCGAGTCCCTTATGTTGTCGATTTTCCGCAAGTTGGCGCCAAACTGAAAAGTATGGCTCCCCCTGACCTTCGTAATATCATCCACATAGTTGTAGACAGGCACGTGGGTGTGAGTCGTGGGCGTAAAGGCGTTGATATCGTCCATCCCGCGGAAGTGCACGAAATGCTGGGTCTGCTGGCCAATAGTCGAGATCCCCTGGCGAATGTAGCCGAACCGGAAGTTATTGATGAGGGTATTGCTGAAGGTAGCAGTATACCCAGCAGTTATACCCTTGCTGTTATTGATCTGCGTCCGGTTCGCTGGTAGTCCGGGGAACTGCGACCCGCCATCCCCAGTGAGTGAGCTGGGATCGGAGCGGTTTGCTTCACGGTCGTTGTCCAATACACCGCGCACAAACACTCGGTGGTTTCCGCTCGCCGTGAGGCTGTAGTCCAGCTTAGCAACGTACGCATCCTCCTTTAGCGGCAACGGGGAGGAGAAGGTGAATCCGCGGAAGTTGAAGCCATCGCCCACGGAGTCCGTATTGGGCATCGGGTATTGCTGGAATATCGCCATTACTGCCGGATTTGCACCCGGGCCAAGAGGACACGAGCCTATCGAGGTGCAATTTGGATCCAGGCTGGCGAACTGTGCCGCAGTCAGCGTTGCCACACCATTCACGACTTGGACCCCGCCCGGATTGCCGGGCGCGCAGTTTGGGTCGTTGAGCACGCCGTTGGTCGATCCGGTATCACACAAATAACTAACGATGCCATTCCGCAGGTTGGCGCTAGGCACGATCCGTGTGACCTGAAGGTCTTCGCGCTTTCGCTGGCCTTCATACGCCAGAAAGAAAAACGCCCGGTCCTTCTTGATTGGTCCGCCCACATTTACTCCGAACGTGTTGCGCAACAGCTTAGGCGGTCGGTTGTGGAGGCCGCCGAGAAGTTGTGACTGCTTGTTGAACCAGTCGTTAGCAGTGGTGAAGGTCGGTCGGTGATATTCATACACCGAACCGTGAATGCTGTTAGTGCCGGTTTTGGTTACGAGGGATACTTGACCACCAGACGAGCGGCCGGTGTCTGCATCGGAACTGCTGGTGGTGACCCGAAATTCCTGCAGCGAGTCAAGTGGAACACGCAGTGCGCCCTGGAAAGCCGTGCCCAGTAGCTGATCGTTGTTGTCCACCCCATCCAACGTTACGTTCGTCTGGTCGCTGCGTGCCCCATTGACCGAGCCGCTGCGGCTGTCGGTTGCCGAACTGATGTGTGTGCTGTTACCGGTAAAAACCACGCCCGGCTGCAGGCTCAAAATGCCTGTCGGGTCGCGCCCTTCAAAGGGCAGGTTGGCGATCTGCTCCGTGCCAAAAACATGCCCCAGGGACGCATTCGTCGTATTTACCAAAGGCGCTGTCCCGGTCACTTCCACCGTCACCGCACCACCAGCCACCTGCATGGTCACGTCGAGCGTGCTGGGTGTGCTGACAAAGAGCTTGACGTCGGTTTGCTTCATCGTCGCGAAGCCAGGAGCACTAACCTCCAACTGATAAGTGGCTGGAGGTAGCTCAAGGAACTGGTACGCACCCTGGCCGTCAGTTTTCGTGCTGCGTGTAAAGCCGGTTGCCGGGTTGCTCAGCGTCACCGCTGCCCCCGTGACGACCGCTCCTTTGGGATCGTAAACAATCCCGCGCAGCGAGGTTGTCGCCGTTTGTGCCCAGGTGAGAATGCTGACGACGGAAAGTACAGCAACCAACAAAGCCACTACCCTGAGAGAACGCATGGAAGCTCCTTTTAAGGGCTGTTGAATGGCTTACGACCCGATTTTTTTCGCCCGAGAGTTGTCAATGGGAATGGGACCCTGGGGACTTTGGGCAAGTATTCTGCAATTGCTTATCCAACAAATGCAAGCTGAATTTACGTGACTTAGCGCCACGGAGGCTGCGGGGTTCCCGATTTCTGGAGGGCAGCTACAAGTTTCGGAAGTGACGCCGCAGGCGCCCTGATAACTGTTATATAAACAGCGCTGGCCAATAAGATCACCACCGGGTAACACTCCAGCGTATAGCGCGGCTCGGGATTTTCCAGGGTGCTCAGAAAAGCCGATCGCAGGATAACAAATGTTACGAGTAGGCCAAGGTGTGCCACGGATGGTGCTCGAACCAGGCCTTTAAGACCCGCGGTCACATAGAGAAAGCCGATCGCCCCGAGCGCCACGGCCAGGGTCGAGCTCATCGGATCATCGTTGAACTCCCACCAGCGGCTGTCAGAAGGCAGCAACTCCGTCCGCGGGCGCAGCCACATGTCAGTAATGCGCAGCAGCGGCAGCCACACGTAGTAGCGCAGCGGCGCATCGTGAATGCGCTCCGTCGCCAGCGCCGCGAACCGAGCATCCAGTTCCGGAGTGACCTGGAGCGCTTGGTTGTAGTCCGCCAGCAACTGCAACGTCTGCTGGCGTTGCTGCTCCGAATCAGAGGCGCGAGCGGGAAGCTTTGCCGCATCCACGGCAGCGCCCGGCACTTGCCAATAAATCTCCTCCACCGAGGTAGAGTCGGCAATCCAAGTCCTCACCCAGCGGTTGAATCCCACGGGCACGTATTCGTCTGCTTCGTTGGCATAACGCGGGGCCAGCGGCTCGAAGCGATGCAGGGTGTGAAGATTGCGCACAGTCCAAGGGATGAGAGGCGCAAGTGATACCGCACCGATAATCACACCGGCCCACAGCACGTGGAGAAACGGCTGTCCCGCACGTGCTCGCCGAAACAGCACCCACGCCAGATAGGCGCCGATTGCGAG
>WNFB01003049.1_pt1 | contig 21548 bp, 16 predicted proteins | sample 5400501 | NCBI WGS metagenome assembly WNFB01 (sample SAMN13153341, study PRJNA577476) | soil metagenome | isolation source: 200 cm saprolite under Douglas fir tree site 2 hole 1 | place: USA:California | collected 2015-04-18 | reverse complement strand
TAGCCCTGGCGTGGGCGTATACCCACGATTACTGATACAATCGGCAAAGCCGAGCATATCTAGCGGCAAGGGACTGTGTGCATTGACTATTAATCAAGCTCTTTTTCTATTTCTATTGCTCCCAACGCTCGCAAAGCGGCCTTTTGAGCGTCTGTCAAACCTTTGACAGCGGTAATGTCCATGCGCTCATATGGATGCTCGCCTATCAGTGTCCTTACACGCGCCATCGTCTGAATATTCCAGACTATGATTGTTCCATCGTCACTGCCACTGGCGAATATATCTCCCTTCGGGCTGAAAACTACCGACCTGACACGACTGCTGTGCCCTCGCAGAATGTTGAGACATTGGGTAGTATTCACATTCCACAAACGGATCGTCTGATCGTCACTGCCACTGGCAAGAATCTTTCCATCCGGGTTGAAAGCAACTGACCTCACCCAGTTGGTATGGCCCTGGAGGATTTGGAAGCAATGACCATTGTCCACATGCCAGAGGCGAATTTTCTGATCCTCGCTGGCACTGGCAATGATATCCCCCTCCGGGTTGAAGACAGCCGACCGTACACGATTGGTATGGCCCTGGAATACTTTCAGGCAGAGGCCTGTATGGATATCCCATACGCGAAGCGTTTGATCGTCACTGCCACTGACAAGTATGTTGCCATGCGGGCTGAAGGCCATCGACCTGACCCAATCGGTGTGGCCCCGCAAGGTTTGCAGGCAAAATCCTGTGTGCGCATCCCAGAGGCGAATGGTGTGGTCTTCCCCGCCACTTGCCACGACACTTCCATCACGACTGAAGGCTACGCATCTGACCCAATTGGTGTGACCCTGGAATGTTTTGAGACAGTGGCCGGTACTTCCATCCCACAAGCGGACAGTCTGGTCTTCACCACCACTTGCCAGGACATTTCCGTTGGGGTGGAAGGCTACGCACCTGACACCATGCGCAGGATTGCGCATGGTTCTGAGGCAAAGCCCTGTATTTCCATCCCAGAGGCGAATGGTGTGGTCCTCACTGCTGCTGACAAGGGTATGGCCATCCGGGCTGAAATCCACCGACCAGATGCGGTTGGTATAGCCCTGCAAGATTGTAAGACAATGACCGGTATTTACCTTCCACAGGCGCAGGCATTGGTCATCACCGCCGCTGGCAAGCATGTTCCCATCGGGGCTGAAGGCGACCGACCTGACCCCATGCAAATGCTCTTGTAGTGTCTTGAGGCATTGGCCCGTTTCTACATCCCATAAGCAGATAGCCTGATCTTCACTTCCACTGGCAAGTATATTTCCATCGGGGCTGAAAGCGATAGACCAGACGCGATTGGTGTGAGCTTGTAATGTCTTGAGGCAGTTTCCGCTCTCGGTATCCCAAAGACGGGCGGTGTAGTCGTCACTGCCACTGGCAAGTGTGCGGCCATTGGGATGAAATACTACTGATCTGACCCAATTTGTATGACCATGCAGTGATTTGATATATTCGCCGGTGGCGACATCCCAGAGGCGAATGCTACCATCAGTACTGCCACTGGCCAGGGTATGCCCATCTGGACTGAAGGCAACTGACCAGACACGATCGGTATGCCCAGACAACATTTTCAGGCACTGGCCTGTAGCAACGTCCCACAGGCGAATGACCGAGTCATCACTTCCACTGGCAAGTACATACCCATCGGGGCTGAATGTGACCGCTCTTACGCGGTTGGTGCGGCCTTCTACTGTCTTGAGACATTGGCCAGTGCTCACATTCCAGAGGCGAATAGTTTGATCATCGCTACTACTGGCCAGCACACGTCCATCTGGACGAAAGGCCAGCGACCAGACACCATCAGTGTGTCCCTGGCAGACGAGAAGCGGTATGCCGCTGCCAGCTTGATAGATCCAAATATCGCCGGTAGCAGTTCCGGCTGCCAGGACATCTCCGCCTGGACTGAAGACGACCGAAAGAATACTTCCGAAGGTGCTGTTAAAGACCGACTCTACAAATTGAGCGCGAGTAAAATTGACACCGGGGAGGGCCGCTTGCTGCAGATAGGCCTGCCATATCGTCAAATCAGAGAAATCAAAGCCACGCAGATCACATTGTAAGTGGAGCAGCAGGTTGAGCGCATTTCCTGCCAGGTAGTTGCGCTGTTGGGAACGCACCTGGCGCTGGAGAGAAAGCATATTGGTGAACTTCTGCTCAATAGCCTCTTTCCCTAGCATAGTAAGCAGTCGTTCTGCTACCGGCGCGAGGATGAGCCGTCTTTGACTGGCTCGCACATAGTCTTTCGTCTGAGCTTTGAGAAGCGCATAGCTCGTCCATACGCCATCGGTGCCAAACTCTTTATAAGCCCGCCTGACCAGGTTATCGGTGACATATTCCATGATGACCGGCTGCAGCGTAAATTGAAACGCGCTCCGCTTGGGCGCGATAAATCGGGCCACGGCAACAGCGGGGCTAGCCCCTACTATCATGGAACGCCGCTGCAGCGAATCCAGTGCTTCAAGCAATTCTCCCTTTGGGACAGGGCGTACAAGGTCTTTGGAGATATCTTCGAGCGATACAGCCTCGCGCTCAATGGCTAGCCAGTAGAGGATCTCTCGCTCTCGCGACGAGAGGCGTTGAAACTGTTGCTCGATCAGATCATGAATGTCTCCAAATGCACCCTGCTTTTCCTCAAGAAAACGGGCAATATCACCGCCAAAGACTCCTCGTATAGATTCGGCGATCAATTGTAACGCAAGCGGGTTGCCTGAATACAGGTTGATCAATGCCGCCCAGTGTTCATCTGAGCCAAAAAGGCCGCGCTCTTTGAGTATCTCCTGTCCCTCGGACTGTCCTATGCCGGGGAGGTATAATGATCGCACCGGAAATGGTTTCCCTTCCATGCGTGCCACCTCTCTCGGCTTCTCTCGACTTGTCAGCATCAGGCAGCTTTGATGTTGCGTCTCCCCAATGAGTTGGATCAATCGCCCATAGCCCTCGTAGCCCTCTTGATATGCACCAACACGCCGACCGGTCTGGAAGAGAGATTCAAGATTGTCTAAAATAAGTAAACAGCGATGGTCGCGCAGATACTGGATGAGTAAACGTATTTGATCGTCTATTCCCTTTGTCAATTTGACACGGTGTTGATCAGAGACGAAGTGGATACATGCTTTTAGAATATGCTCCAGAGGCGGCGCATTTGGGAGCGAATGCCAAAACACATACTCAAATGTGTCCTTCACCTGCTCCGCCAGGATTGCAGTGAAGACGGTCTTACCAACGCCTCCCATTCCCAGTACAGCCACGATCCGGCAATGGTCGTCACCTACCCATTGCTTGACCGTTGCAAGTTCCTGGGTACGCCCATAAAAGTGATCGAGGTGAGGTGCATCACCCCATTCTTCTCGCAAGCTCTTGTGCGGTGTGGGTTGGCTTATCTCTCCTTGTTGGAATGGCAGAATAGATGTGGGCGCGGGAAAAGAGGAGCTACTTTGCATGGCGGGTTCAGTGATGGAAGGGGACGGTTGTCCGGTGATTTCGTCAGAAGATGCTTTTTTACTTTTTATGGTAGGCATTTCGATCAAGCCCAGTTCTACTGCATCCTTTCCGAACAGTTCACACAGTGTCTGGCGATGTTCAGGACGGGGAAGCCTCCCTTCATTTTCCCATCGCCCCACCGTCTTGGTATCGCATCCCAGTTTTGAAGCCAAATCTGACTGCGACCAACCACGTCGTGTGCGCTCATATTTTAATTGCTCAGAAAAGGGTAAATGATCTGCCATGCATACCTCCTATTCACCTCTGGCCTGCCAGATTTTGACGGTTTTGTCGTTGCTAGCTGAAGCAATGCGCGCGCCATCAGGCGACCAGGCTACGGCTGTTGTCCAATCGGAATGACCGCGATAGGTGAACAGGTTATCGCCTGTAGATGGGTCCCAGATCTGCACGGTTTTGTCGTTGCTGGCTGAGGCAATACACGTGCCATCGGGCGACCAGGCGACATCTCTGACACTGACGGAATGACCACTATAAGTACGAATCAGATCCCCTGTGGTAGTATTCCATATTTGAGCCGTAGCATCTGAATTTGCGGTTGCGATCAACCGACAATCGGGAGACCAGGCGAGATCACTCACCCAATCTGCATCAGTAACATAGGTCGCAATAGGAGAACCATTGGCAGCGTTCCACACCCGGATGGTCTTGTCCCCCCAGGTTGCGGCGATGCGCGTGCCATCAGGCGACCACGCTACTGCCAACACCGAAAAGCTGGGATTCAAGCCGGAGGTAGCTCTACAATGTAAGATGATTTTGCCAGTGGCCACATCCCAGATATGCACCGTCTTATCCAGGCCGACACTACTACATGCGGAGGCGATGCGCGTGCTGTCAGGAGACCAGGCCACCGCATAGACATTCGGAAGAAGGCCGGAGCCAGAGTGGCCCTGGTAGATCATGCTATTTTCCCCGGTCACGGGATTCCATACATGCACTTTCGCTCCATCGCCAGCAGAGACAATACCCTGGCCATCGGGAGACCAGGCGACATTATAAACGGTAGGCGGCAAGCCTGCTTTGGCAAGCCGCCTGGTATGGCCGCGATAGGTGCGCAGGCGTTCTCCTGTATCGACATCCCATACCCGTACAGTCCCATCTCCACCGGCGGAAGCAATGCGAGTACCGTTTGGCTCCCAGGCGACAGCGACCACCCAGCTTGCATGCTCATCATAGGTATAGAGTGTTGTTCCCAATACCGGCGAGGTATGTGAGCGCGAGAAATCGGCGTCATCTGCACTCCTGGTAAAACCTCCGCGCCGCAGGACGTGGAGGGTGAAACGGGCTGCATTTTCAGCAGCCATCTGCTGGCGCAAATCCTTGTCTTGAGCTTTATTGCCATCGGCCCAATCGCAAATAGCTTTCACCAGAACCCAGTCAACTTTACTCTGTTGCGCAGCGGCACACACGCCCGCGCCCTCCATTTCCCCACCTATCGCATCCGGTTGTACTGTCAGAAGCTGGTCACGAAATATTTTATTATCAATGAGCTTGTTGCCTGAGAACAGAAGACCAAAGCGCACCGTTACCCCTTGCCAATCCAGGTCTCCGCTTCTAAATCTGTCAAGCAAGCGCAGCGAGGCTAAAGGGCGATCACCGCGCATGGTAATCGTTGCTAGCCCATCCGATCCTGTCCCAATGCGCTGCGATTCATACACCAATAACTGCTTCGAGACTAAAATATCGCCGATGCGCTGCTCATGTTTATTCACCCCAAAGGCAATACCAACCATGATGACTGCTGAAGGAGAGAGGTCATAAATAGCCTGGCGAACGGTCAGAGTCGCTCCACCTGGCCCCTCGGTTCCCATCTCTGTTTGCACTAGAAAGACGTTTGCTCCATTGACAACTCCGAGATCATAGTATGTCTTATCTCCTATGCGGCGCAGCTGAGGCTTTTCGAACAGGTGAAGGACTGCGGTCGCTTCAACTTTCGTGGCCGTCACCAGAAGTACATCGGCGTTGGAGTATTGCGCTTGACCGGCCATAGCTGGCTCCTCTTCTCGCATTTGCTAAAATTTGCCCACTACCTCCATGAACAGCCGACTCTGCCAGGCCGTTTTATCAAAGGGCATAATAGTCTCCTTTTACCCTACGTGATTGTTCTTGTGGATTTTAACATACAGACGAAAAAGCTGTCAAAAGCGTAAATGAGGAGTGGCATGCGCAGAATTTTTGCGCCGAGTGTGGTGAGGTGAGCATGGTGGAGGGGTTGCCTGCGGGCAACCCCTCCACCATGCTCACCTCACCACACTCTATGATGAGTAGCAGACTTTGTTTTCAACTGTACCCTACGCGCGCTCGCTGCCGATCAACCGTGCCAGAGCCAGGGCGATCAGGATGATGAGCCCGGTGGCGGCGTCGATCCAGAACGTCTGGATCTGCGAAAGGATCAGGATGTTTTGCACCAGTGCCAGCAAAATGACTCCGGTGAGGGCACCAACCATCCGCCCGCGGCCGCCTTCGAGGGAGATTCCTCCAATGACGGCAGCCGCAAAGACTGAGAAGATGAGGTTCTGGCCCTGGCCTGCCGTGACTGCCACCACCTCCCCCGCCGTCATCAGGCCGGCGAGCGCGGCCAGGATGCTGGCGACGATGAAAACGCCAATACGCAGCCGGTCCACGTGAATGCCCGCAGCCCGTGCAGCTTCCGTATTGCCGCCGATGGCGTAGATGGCGCGTCCAACCCGGTGATACCTCAGGAAGAGTGCCGAGAGCAAGAAGATCGCAACGGTGACCCAAACGGAGACAGGCACTCCAAGAAGGGACTGCGAGCCTAAATAGGTGAACTCGTCGGGCAGGTGGTAGATGGTGCGCCCACTCACGATTCCCACCTGGATGCCGGTCAGCAGGATCAGCATGGCCAGTGTGAAGATGAAGGCATTGAAGCCCAGCTTGATCACCATGAAGCCGTTAAAGGCTCCGACGACAAGGCCAACCAGCAGAACTATCGCGATCCCAAGAAATGGGTTCCACTCGGTGCCCAGGCCCTGGCCGTCCTTCGAGACGATCAGCCATGCTCCCACCATCGGCGCCAGGCCGTAGGTCGCTTGAAGGGACAGATCAAACTTGCCGGTCAGCAGAATCAAGGTCTCGGCGGCCACAACGGCACCTAACGCAGCAGATTCTTGCGCGACGTTGATGAAATTCGTTTCGGTCAGGAAGGCCGGATTCACGAAGGCCCCGATGATCAGGAGGAGGACGATCACCGGAAGCAGGGCGAGTTCCCGTACCCAGTTGGCTATAATGTGCCGGCCATGGCGACGCAGCGTCCCGGCGATTGTCTGCCCCGGCTGGTCAACCGGACGCTCTACTGCCGATTTACTCATCTCGATTCTCCATGGCACACGTAAGGAGCACCACTACTATACACGAACGACGCTCTACTGCCGATTTACTCACGCTCGATTCTCCCTTACTTCACGATTCACCTCGCGCGGAGGCCGGCTCGAGGCCCTCGACCACAGCGATTAGCTCGTGCCGGTCCCAGGGCGGCTGGCGGTACTCTTTGACCAATCTACCCTTGACCATGATGAGCAGCCGCGTGCAGATACGCAGGTCCTCCAGGTCGTCGGAGACCAGCAGCACAGCCGTGCCGCCATCGCGCGCCGCGCCAATCATATTGAGGAGCGACTCCTTGGCGGCCACGTCCACGCCGACGGTCGGCGTAACCGCGACCAGCACCGCCGGATGCCGGGCGAGTGCTCGCCCGACAACGACCTTCTGCTGGTTTCCCCCACTCAACTGCCCGACCCGCTGGTCGAGACCGCTGGTGACGATACCCAGTTGCTCCACCAGGCTGGCCGCGACCCGGTCGTGCCTGGAGCGCGAAACAATCCCCCAGCTCGATAGGCGGTCGAGGATGCATAAAGTCAGGTTCTCGCCCACCCCGAGGTAAGGAACGAAGCCGCGCGCGTGACGATCCTCAGGCACATACGTAACGCCTTGCCGGAGGGTTGCATCCACTTTGCCTGCATGGATCGGTTTGCCGTCGAGCATGATCTCGCCCGATGCAGGCTTTACCAGGCCGACCACGGCGTCCGCAACGGTCGCGGTGCCGGAACCCTGCAACCCGACCAGGCCGACGCACTCGCCTGGCATTACCGAAAAGCTTACATCCTGCACCGGGCCCAACGTGGCTGGAACACGCAGGTGTGAAATTTCGAGCCGAGGCCGATCCGACGCGATGACTCGTACCGGGGCAGAGGTCTCCGTGGCCCGCTGCGGGGCAACCCCGACCATAGCCTCGACCAGGCGGTCCTGCTTGATCTCACCGACCGGCGCGCTCAGCACGCGCTCGCCGTCGCGCAGCACGGTGACCCGGTCGCACACCTCATAGATCTCCTCCAGGTGATGGGAGATATAGAGGATACCGACGCCGCTCCCTTTAAGCCGGCGGATCCTTTCAAACAGGCGTTCGATGGCGACCTTCTCAAGCGATGCTGTAGGCTCGTCGAGGATCAGGAAGCGCGCTCCGACTGAAAGGGCACGGGCAATCTCGACCACCTGGCGCTGCTCAACGGTGAGGTCCTGTGCGAGGCGGTTGACATCGAGGTCGAATCCCCAGTCGAGCATGACCTGGCGCGCGCGGGACCGCATGGCACGCCAGTTGACGATAGCGTGGTTATTTCCTGTCGCGCGATTGAGGAAGACGTTCTCGGCAACCGTAAGGCTGGGCACCACCATCGACTTCTGGTAGACGCACGCGACCAGGCGCTGCCAGGTGGCGCGATCCACCAGGGCTGGTGCAGCCTCAGCCCCTAGCCTGACAACGCCGCGATCCGGCCGGAGCAGGCCGGTGAAGATGGCGACCAGGGTGGATTTCCCGGCGCCGTTGCGCCCAACCAGCCCGTGGCATTCACCGGCCCCGATGTCGAGTGATACATCGCGAAGTGCCTGGGTTTCGCCAAAAGCTTTCCAGACCCCTTGCGCCACACCAACGGAGAGCCGGGCTGCGCTCAACCCTCCGTTCACCGATTCCGTCACGATCCCTCCGTTCATAGGTTCCGTCATGATCTAGAGTACAATTCTTTTAGGAGCCGGACTTCGAGTTGCCCCAAAGGTTCGGATCATTGACGTTGGCATTGTCCACAACAGGTGCTGGCAGCGCGTCCTCAAGGTTGCCTTGCAGGGCTACGATCGTGCTGCTGTGGTCGGTGGTCTGGCCGGCTGAGTAGGTCTTCCCCTCGAGAGCGGCCCTCGCGTAGAAGACTGCATACTGCGCATAGGAGTTGGCCGGCTGCGAAATGGTCGCGTCGAGCTGGCCGGCGCGGATCAGTGCGTGCTCATGCGGCACGCCGTCATTACCGATCAGGACGATGTGCGATGAGCTGCCCACCTTGGTGAACTTGCCGGTGGCTTGCTCAGCCGCGAGAATGCCATCCTCGGGCGCGCCCCACTCGACGTAGATGCCTTTCAGGTCCGGATACGTGCTCAGGGCAGTCTTGGCGTCGTTGACGGCGGTCGGCGTGTCCCATTTCGTTGCGTACTCGACGGTCTTGAAGTTCGGATAGTTCGACGAGATGACCTGGTTGCAGCCGTCCGTCCGGTCCTTACCGTTCAAGGAGGCGAGATCCCCTTCCAGGATGGCGATGTGGCCGCTGGAGCCGGTCGCATGCGTGGCGATGTACTTGCAGGAGTTCTGGCCATACAGCACGTTGTCGGCGCGCACAATCATAAAAACCTTGCCGGAGCTCGGCGCGACGTCCACGCTGACCACGGGGACGTTCTTGCTTGCGGCGTAATCGAGCGCGGGCGCGATCGCAGCGCTGTCCACCGGGTTGACGATCAGCGCCTGGGCGCCTTCCTGGATCAGCGTGTGGATGTCCGTGATCTGCTTGGCGGCGTCATTGTTGGCGACCAGCGGCCCAATCAGCGTAGCGTTGTACTGAGCCGCGAACTTTGTCTCATACGAGATGTAGTTGGTCCAGAAGTCGGTGTTGTTGAAGGTCAGCGAAACACCGAGCTTGAAGCTCGCGCCCGGTGCGAGCGTACTTCCTGATGTCGATGTCGATGTGGTGGTTGACGTGCTTCCGCACGCCACCAGGGCTGTCGCGACGACGGCGAGCACACACAGTACTCGTAGGCGACTTGCGAACTTCGATTTCATGGTTTTTTCCTCCCGGGTATCGAATTCCGACATGCGAACTACTTTATTGGCGAATGACCCAAATGATTGAATTACGCTCACCCCACCTCCCAATCCCCAAAATTGGGGGTTACGAAACGCCCTCCTTTCCTTCTAAAAAGATATCTGCCAAAACTCCTTGCTTTGCATTCTGAATATGCGTGGCCAGGCATTGCGCTGCCTCGTCAACATTTCCAGCCAGCAGGGCCAGCAGGATCTGCTCATGGTCGTTCAGAGCAATCTCCATACGTTTGGGATAGAGAGTATCTTGCATCTGAAACATACAAATCTGGCTGCGCAGCATAGAGAGGCTGTGGATCAGGCGTCCATTGCCCGATGCACGGGTGATGAGCGTGTGGAAACGGATATCTACCTGCAGAAAACGCAAGACAGGGCGCGTATCCAGTTCCGCCCGTACAGCATTCAGAGACTCAAGATGCGCCTTGAGGTCCCCCTGGCTGAGGCGAGGAGCCGCCAGTCGCAGGGCCAGCACCTCCAGGGCTCCGCGCAGATCATAGATCTCGTGGATATCCTGGGTAGTGAATGTGCGCGTCCAGAAACCGCGCCGGGGATCAGAACGCACCAACCCTTCCTGAACGAGGCGTTCCAGGGCCTGGCGCACCGGCGTGCGACTCATCCCCAGCTGTTCAGCCAGGACGAGATCAGAAAGCCGCTGCTCCTCACTCCCGCCGATCATGATGACGCGCTTCCAGATCTGTTCGTAGGCGTAATCCACAACAGTGGGCATAGAGGTACGATCCTGCCCCCAGAGCAGAGTAAATAATTCGACGCTCAAGCTTTCGTCAAACGCCTCTCCCACCCTGTCCTGCTTTCGACTGTTCATTCCTGCTGAGGAATATATCATATGCTGTTGCTCCAATTTATGTTTAAACGCCATGTTATGGGCGTATGTTTAAAGCGTTTTAGTAGATGACCTTACCACGCAGATGTGTGCTAAGATAGCAACCCCGAAGGTAAGCCTTGACTTTGCTTGCTGTGTATTGTATTTTGTATACAGAATATAGTATACCGGGATTATTCTGAATAGTCAAGGAGAAGTTTTTCCGGCGGAAGTTCTCTTCATATTGGTAGATTCTCAAAACGCTGAAAAGTGTGTCCTTGAGGGGGAATCTGGACTTTTTCAGGCAGCCGCATTCGGGGAATGGTGAAGGCAGCCGTCAAGTAAAAGGAGAAAAGTTTTGGTGCTCACTATTGTTGGGGCCCATGCATACGATATTCGTTTTCCGACGTCGCGGACCCTTGCTGGTTCCGATGCCATGAATAACGACCCGGATTATTCCGCGGCCTATGTTGTTCTGCAGACCGACCATCCTGCTGGCCTGGAAGGGCATGGTATGACCTTTACAATCGGGCGCGGGAACGAGGTGTGTGTCGCCGCCATCCGTGCGCTGGCCCCGCTTGTCATCGGGCGTACCCTGGAGTCGTTCACCCGTGATATGCGTGCCTTCTGGCGCCATATTACAGGTGATAGCCAATTGCGCTGGATCGGGCCGGAGAAGGGGGCCATCCACATGGCGACCGCAGCAGTGGTCAATGCTGTCTGGGACCTCTGGGCCAAGGTCGAGGGCAAGCCGCTCTGGAAGCTGCTCAGCGATATGACGCCAGAGCAGCTGGTCTCCTGCATTGATTTCCGCTACATCAGCGATGCCCTGACTCCTGATGAGGCACTGGACTTGCTGCACCTCCAGGCTCCGACGAAAGCACGGCGGGAGGGGGAGATGCTGCAGCGCGGCTTCCTCGCCTATACAACCGGTGCCGGCTGGTCGGGCTACAGCGATGAGCAGATGCGCCTGCTCTGCCGCGAAGCGCGAGCCAATGGCTGGCGACACTTCAAACTGAAGGTCGGACTGAGCCTTGAAGATGATCTGCGCCGGGCGCGCATCATGCGCGAAGAGATCGGGCCGGAGAGCACCTTGATGCTCGACGCAAACCAGGTGTGGGAGGTAAACGAGGCGATCGCCGCCATGCAGCACCTGGCGGCCTTCGACCCTTTCTGGATTGAAGAGCCTACCAGCCCGGACGACATGCTTGGACATGCCGCTATTGCGCGTGCCATCGCACCGGTACGTGTAGCCACCGGCGAACATGTACAGAATCGCATCATCTTCAAGCAACTCTTTCAGGCCAACGCCATCGGCATCTGCCAGATCGATGCCTGCCGCGTCGGCGGGGTAAACGAGGTGCTAGCCATTCTGCTCATGGCCGCCAAATTCGGCATCCCGGTCTGTCCACACGCGGGCGGCGTTGGCCTGTGCGAATATGTGCAGCATCTCTCGTTCTTCGACTACATCGCCATTAGCGGCTCCCTGGAGAATCGCATGATCGAGTACACCCCCCACTTACATGAACATTTTGTACACCCGGTCATATTACAAGGCGGGCACTATATGCCCCCGGATGCGCCGGGATACAGTGTGACGATGTATCCTGCGTCGATTGCCGCCTACTCCTATCCAGATGGAGCGGCGTGGGCAGATAAAAGGAGTTAGCCTTGCACAGGATTGGACAGGTCATAGGCCTGAAGCCGGACCAGATCGAAGCATACGAACACCTGCATGCAGCCGCCTGGCCTGAAGTGCTGGCGACGATTTCCGCCTGCAACATGCGCAACTACAGCATTTTTCGTCACGGCGCACTGCTCTTTGCCTATTTCGAATATGTCGGCGACGATTATGGGGCCGATATGGCGAAGATGGCCGCGGACTCCAGGACGCGAGAATGGTGGACCTTGACCGAGCCGATGCAGGCCCCATTGGAGACGCGGGCACCCGGCGAGTGGTGGGCCACCATGAAGGAAGTGTTCCATACAGACTAGCAGCACCCCAGGGTACCCGTAACAGGTAATGATGAAAGGAAACAAAGGTGTTTAGTTTGGAAAAGAAGGTCGCCTTCGTGACGGGGGCGGGATCGGGCATTGGAGAGCAAATCGCGCGGCTCTTCGCGCAGCAGGGCGCGCGCGTCGTTCTTGCCGATATCAATCTGGATGCCGCGAAGCGGGTTGCCGGTGAAATTCAGGCTGTTGGAGGGAGTGCGCGTACACAGCAGCTCGATGTGGCTGAGGAGTCCCTGGTCAAGGCCGCGATAGAACAGGTCGCCGCTACAGAGGGCCGACTTGATATCCTCGTCAACAACGCAGGCATCAGCCACGTTGGCACTATCCTGGAGACCAGCCTGGAGGACTGGGAGCGCGTGATGCGTGTGAATGCGCGCGGCCCCTTCCTCTGCGCACGCGAAGCGGTGCGGCAGATGCTGGCGCAGTTGCCGGCGGGCGGCGTGATCATCAACATGTCCTCGGTTGCCGCCACTATCGGCATCGACCGTCGCCTGCCCTACTGTGCCAGCAAGGGAGCTGTGCTGGCACTGACGCGCTCGATTGCCATCGACTTCGCCACGAAGGGGATTCGCTGCAACGCCATTTGTCCCGGCACGGTGCAAACGCCGTTTGTAGAAGATTACCTGGCACGCCATTTCGCCGGCCACGAGGATGAGGTGCGTCAGCAACTCCACGCTCGCCAGCCTATCGGACGCATGGGGCGACCAGATGAGATCGCGCATGCCGCGCTCTACCTCGCCTCGGACGAGGCTGCCTTTGTAACAGGCTCGGCACTGGTCATCGATGGCGGCTGGACGGCCAGGTAGAGAGAGCGTAATCAAGGAAAGGAGCAGAATATGTCTTCTCAGATAGAAGCTTCAGGGCCACTATCCCTGCGCCCCTTGGGTTCGACGAGCCTGCGGGTGACACCGATCTGTATCGGCTCTGCCCCAATGGGGAATATGCCGGAGACCTTCGCCTACGAAGTCGCCGAGGAGCGGGCCCTGGCCACGATACGTGCTTTCTTTGCGGGTCACGGCAACAGCGGGATTAGTCCTTTCAACTTTCTGGATACGGCTGCCTCCTACGGCGATGGTGAGAGTGAGCGGCGCATCGGAATCGTGCTCCGCGAGCTTGGCGGGCTTCCATCCGGCTTTGTGCTGGCGACGAAGGCCGACCGCGATTTGCAGACGGGCGTCTTCACCGGCGCGCAGATGCAGCGCAGCGTTGAGCGCAGCCTGCGCCTGCTGGGACTGAAGCAACTGCAACTGGTCTATCTCCACGACCCTGAGCATATTTCCTTTGAAGAGGCAATGCAGCCGGGCGGTCCCGTCGAGGTGCTGCGGCAATGTAAAGCAGAGGGCCTGATCGCGCACCTCGGTGTAGCTGGCGGCCCGATCGATCTGATGATCCGCTTTGTCGAGACTGGCCTTTTTGAAGCGGCCATTTCGCATAACCGCTTCACGCTGCTGAACAGAGAGGCTGAGCCGTTCTGGGATGCATGCACGCGCCGGGGAGTCGCAGCTCTGAACGCCGCCCCATATGGGAGCGGCATGCTGGCAAAGGGGCCGAGTGCCTACCCGCGCTATATGTATAGCCAGGCATCACCCGAACTGCTACAGCGCGCCAGGCAGATGGAGGAGACCTGCAAGCACCACGGCCTGCCACTGGCCGCGGCGGCACTGCAGTTCTCGCTGCGCGATACACGCATTACCTCTACAATCGTAGGCATCACTCGTCCTGAGCGGCTCATAGAGACGTTGAAGCTGGCACAACACCCTATCCCGCATGAACTCTGGGCCGAACTGGACTCCATTTACCGATCCTGAAAGGATATGCCCCTCACAAGGGATAGCTTTTTCGTAATGATACAGGATATCTCGCCTCCTACAGCGGCTTGTCTCTTCATGTGGTGGCAAGAGGTTGCTGCCAATGGCAGCAACCTCTTGCCACCACAAAGACGTTTGCGAACTGCCGAAGGCAGTGAGGATTCAAGCAAGAATAAAGAGATCTGAAGAGTTACAATTTTTCTGTCTTATTGAGCTATACATTGATCAAGAAAGGATTATTATGACCGAGGTGCTTTCTATTTATGACCGAGGTGCTTTCTATTGTTGACACGCATGTGCATCTATGGAATCCCGAACAGTTCAATATGCCCTGGCTAGCTGGCATTCCCCGCTTAAATCGGCCCTATGGCTTGCAAGACTTCCGCGAGCAGGCGCAACACTTCCCCATCAAAGCAATGGTCTATATCGAGGTCGGCATTGAGCCACAGCAGGCACTGCGAGAGGCGCGCCATATCGCGGCCATCGCTCAAGAGGAGCCACGTTTGCAAGCGATTGTCGCTGCGGCACCGGTCGAGCTCGGTACCGCCGTCCGCGAGCACCTGGAATCCCTGGTAGCTATCTCCCCTCTCATTAAAGGAGTCCGGCGCAACCTGCAGGACGAAACGGAGCCTGATTTCTGCCTGAAGCCAGCATTTGTTACTGGAGTACGCCTGCTGGCGGAGTATAACCTCTCGTTCGATCTCTGTATCAAGCACTGGCAGTTGCCGGGCGTGATTGAACTGGTACGACGCTGCCCGGAGACAGCCTTTATGCTGGATCACCTGGGGAAGCCAGACATCAAACGTCACCAGCTCGACCCCTGGCAGGCAGACCTGCGCAAACTCGCTGAGCTGCCGAATGTTGCCTGTAAAATCAGCGGCATGGTCACCGAGGCCGATCACGAAGGCTGGCAGCCAGCCGATCTGGAGCCGTTCATCAATGTCGCGTTAGAGGCCTTTGGGGAAGAGCGCGTCCTGTTTGGCGGCGACTGGCCCGTAGTCTTGCTCGCGTCCTCGTACCACCGCTGGTGCAAGACACTGGAGACGCTCACCGCGCATTTGCCACTCTCGGCCAGGCACAAGCTATGGGCGGAGAATGCGCAGCGCCTCTATCGCATAGATAGACAGATGGTATAATTTTAAGATTAATGGGAGGCAATGGACTGAACCTATCAAAATAATTACTGACATTCAAAAGGATTTACATCTTTTATGATCGATATCTGTATGTTAGGAACTTGTGGCATGATGCCCATGCCGGGGCGTTGGCTATCATGCGCTCTGCTGCGCTGCGGGTCAACGCTGACGCTCTTTGATTGTGGTGAGGGTACCCAGGTTCCCTGGAAAGCGCTGGGTTGGGGCTTTCGCCAACTTGGGGCAATCTGCTTCACACATATGCACGCCGATCATGTCGCCGGTTTGCCGGGAGTACTCTTTATGGTGTCCCACTCGGGGCGAACTGAACCATTAGATATCTATGGCCCTCCTGGGACAACATATGTCGTTGAGGGACTAAGGCGCATTGCTGCCGAACTCCCTTTTCCTGTACAGATTCATGAACTACATAGCGGCGAGCATTTCGCTTTACCGGGCGGGCTGCACGGCTCATGCGCAGCCGCCTCGCATGGTATCCCCTGCCTGGCCTATCGCGTCGAGCTTGAACGCAAACCCGCCTTTCAGATAGAACAGGCACGGGCGCTCGGCCTGCCGCTACAACTGTGGTCGCGACTCCAGCACGGCGAAACAGTAGAACACAACGGGCAAACCATCACGCCGGGGCAGGTGCTTGGCCCACCACGACGCGGTATATCGCTGGCATTTATAACAGACACCCGTCCAACCAGGGCTTTGAGCGAGTTTGCGCACGATGTCGATCTGCTGATCTGCGAGAGCATGTACGACGAGCCAGGCGACCTGCCACTGGCACAATCTAACGCCCACATGCTGGCCGAAGAGTCTGCCACTATCGCCAGTGCGGCAAGAGCGCACTCATTGATTTTGACGCATTTCAGCCCGAAAATCGTTGATACGTCGAGAGCTGAGCGGGCAGCACGCCAGATTTTTGCTAATACCAGGGCAGCTCGTGATGGCATGGTGGTAACGCTGGATTACGAGTAACATTCCTGGCAAGAGTTCTCAAGAATAAGCGAGGGACGACTTAAAAGGTTCCAGCATCGTACACGCAAGTCCCCATGGCACCCGCAAGGGGTGCTACTACTATACTACGTTGCCCGCCAATCCCGTCGTGTATAGTAGTGGCACCCCTTGCGGGTGCCATGGGGACTTTTTAATCGCCCTCGCTTACTCTTGAGAACTCTCTCCTGAATAGGGGGTTGACATCACCCCATCCTAAACAGTATATTTAATACAGGATTGTTGTGTATGTTGATCTAATAAGTCAACAATCATTAGGACCAGGAGCCTGCTCTACTGCACGATGAAGTAAAGTTTCGATTGTGCTCAAGCCAATATCCCTATCCGCTAGAATGAGCAAAAGCGACGATGCTCATTTGCCCTCCATAGCGGGCCTTTTTAACATTTGCAAGCTTAGGGGCATTTCATTCGCTGGTCATGAAATGTTGATGTACCGTGCAAGGCTCCAGGTGACTCGTTACGACAAGCCTGGTTTATACACAAGCCGAAGATAATTCTTTAAGGAGGGGATACTGAATGTCTGATTACGAAGACACAAAGAATAGCCTGATTGCTCTGGGGGAGGGAACAGGGAGTAAGGTTGAGCGTATCAAAATCGAGAGCCATCATCTGCGCGGGCAGATACAAGATGAATTGAACCAGGACACCTCGCGCTTCTCTGAAGATCAGGTACAGCTCATCAAGTTTCACGGCATTTACCAGCAAGAGGACCGTGATGCTCGCCAACAGCGTAGAGCGACCGGCTCGGAGAAAGCGTACCAGTTTATGGTTCGTTCGCGTATTCCTGGCGGTATGGTGACTGCTGAGCAGTATCTTATCGAAGATGAACTTGCCGGACGCTATGCCAATGGCACGCTGCGTATCACCACGCGTCAAGGCTTCCAGTTACACGGGATTCTCAAAGGTGAACTACACCCAATCATCCATGCGATAAACCAGGCTCTCCTATCGACCCTGGCAGCCTGTGGAGATGTGAATCGCAATGTGATGGCCTGCCCTGCACCCGCCGCCAACCGAGCGCAAGCGCAGGTTCAAGAAATAGCTCATCATATTGCAATGCACCTGGCTCCACGGAGCCATGCCTATCACGAAATTTGGGTTGACGGTGAAAAGGTAGACACAGTTACAGCCGATCAGGAAAATGAAACTGAGCCTATTTATGGCCCTACTTATCTCCCGCGCAAATTCAAGATCGGTGTAGCCTTCCCTGGCGACAACTGCATTGACGTGTATACACAGGACATTGGACTTGTCGCTTGCCTGGAAAATGAGCATCTCGCTGGCTTTACCGTACTGGTGGGCGGCGGCATGGGCATGACCCACGGCAAAACTGAGACGCATCCCCGGCTGGCTACACCCCTCTGCTATGCGACAGTTGACGAGGTCTTAGCGGTGGTTGAGACGATTGTGATGATCCAGCGCGACTACGGCGACCGCCAGAACCGCAAGCATGCACGTATGAAATACGTGGTGGAGGAACGGGGCATCGCATGGTTCCGCGCTGAACTGGAACAGCGACTTGGTCATAGTGTACAGGACCCTTACACAGTGACCTGGAACGATGCCGAAGATCACCTGGGTTGGCACAACCAGGGCGACGGTCGCTGGTTTCTCGGTATCTATGTCGAGAACGGGCGAGTCAAAGATGACGCAGTCATGTGCATGCGCACAGGTCTGCGGCAGGCCATCGAAGAATTTCGACCTGGCATCCGGCTGACAGCACAGCAGAACATCCTCTTGACTGACATTGCTGAAGCGCAGCGCGAACCGTTGACAGCCCTCCTCGCCAGCCATGGTATCCCAACGGATCCTGCCAATCTGGGTACTCGCCGCTTTGCCATGGCCTGCCCTGCATTGCCGACCTGTGGATTGGCACTTGCCGAAGCCGAGCGCGTGCTTCCTACAGTGATATACCAGATTGAGGCCGACCTGGAGGCACTTGGCCTGGTCGGTGAGCCTTTGAGCATACGCATGACGGGCTGCCCGAATGGCTGTGCAAGACCTTATATGGGAGACATCGGTTTCGTAGGTCGCACAAAAGATATCTACAATATCTACCTCGGCGGTGACCTGCTCAATACGCGCCTGAACACGCTCTACGCGCCCTCTGTACATCTGAATGAATTGGCAAAGACTATCCGTCCTCTGCTCGCTTTATGGAGAGATGAACGAATGCCCGCGGAAGCCTTCGGCGATTTCTGCTACCGTGTCGGCCTCGAATACCTGCGCGACCAGGTACAGACGCACGTCTAAGCAGAGGAGAAAGACTATGCCAAATTACTATCCTGTAATGATTGATTTACGTGGCCGCCTGGCAATCGTCGTTGGCGGCGACCGTATAGCAGCGGAGAAGGCGGCAGCACTCTTCGCCAGTGGCGCGCATGTGCAAGTGATTAGCCCTGAGTTCTGCAACGAACTTTTAGAACAGGCCGAGCATGGGCAAATCGCTTTGCAGCGTAAAGCCTATGAAGCTGGCGATCTAGCGGGTGCTTTTGTGGTAATTGCCGCAACAAATGACCCCCAGCTTGTGAAGTCCATCTGGGCTGAAACACAGGAAGGCGGGCAATTGCTCAACATTGTAGATGTTCCACAGTATTGCTCGTTCATCATGCCCTCAGTCCTGCGACGAGGGCAACTGACCATCGCCGTCTCGACAGAAGGAGCCAGCCCTGGCCTGGCCAAACGCATTCGCCAGAGCCTGGAGGAAATCTTTCCACCTGCCTACGCTATGTATTTGCGCTTAGCAGCCCTGGCTCGCACACACCTGCGAAAGAGCGGAGTCTCCTATGACGAGCGCGACGAATTCTTCGGCAATTTCTACACTTCGGATGTGTTGGGGCAGCTCGTCGAGGGCAATACGAGGGAAGCCATAGCACTGACGGCGGCCTTGCTCCAAGATTACGATATTGACGTTCCTACAAGCACACTGGAGACAGAATTGAAAAAGGAGACACAACATGTCAATAGTGGTGCATGAACGAAAGAGCGGCGGGGATATTGGGGAGCATACTTCTGACCAACATCTCGATGGGGTACGGACATTGCCAGAGCACTCTTCGCACGGCAAGGTCTACTTAGTGGGGGCAGGGCCAGGTGATCCTGAATTGATTACGCTCAAGGGCCTGCGCTGCCTTCGTGCGGCTGATGTCGTGATCTACGATCGCCTGGTTAGTCCGCTTCTCCTTGAGGAAGCGCCTTCTCAGGCCAGGCGAGTGTTTGTTGGCAAGGAATCTGGATGTCACTCCATGAAACAGGAGGAGATCAATGCCCTGCTCATCACGTATGCGCACCAGGGATGCCTGGTGGTGCGTCTGAAAGGGGGCGACCCTTTCATCTTTGGGCGAGGTGGTGAGGAGGCTCTGGCTCTGGCTGCAGCTGGCATCCCGTTTGAGGTTGTGCCGGGTGTGAGTTCGGCCATTGCGGTACCTGCTTACGCGGGCATTCCCATTACCCATCGCGACTGCGCATCTTCTGTCACCATCGTGACAGGGCATGAGCAGCGTACCCATACCTCTCCTTCTGTGAACTGGGAGCAGTTAGCAAAGTTGGATGGCACGCTGGTCATCATGATGGGAGTAGAAACTCTTGGGCAAATCGGCCAACGGCTGCTCGCAGGTGGACTCTCTCCCGATACCCCAGCCGCAGTCATACAGCAGGGCACCCTACCTCAGCAAAAGGTGGTTACGGGCATCGTTGAGAATATCGCCGAGCGCGCCAGGACAGCCAGGATAAAGTCGCCAGCAGTAATAGTGATCGGTGCAGTCGCTGCTCTCAGCGACCCTCTCACCTGGTTCGGTACAAGCAGAAAGGTTTCAAGAGTAATCAAATGAAATTGTTACTCAGTTGCATATCAACAAAGCATTCGACACTTAAAAATCACTGGACTCAAACGGGCCAGGATATTCTCTGTCCTCTGACGGTGCTGGGGAGCTATCAGAAACCCCAGGAAGATCTCGGTGGCCTGCTGTGTTTAGTCGAAGATATGGGCAGTTCACAGAAGACGCTGGAACTCAAAATGGCCGCGGGTATGGTAACTTCCGACGAGGGAGTGTTTGTCACTTCTTTTTCCGGTGTTCACGAGGTGGATAGTAACCTGGGTATCGTGCGACAAAATATCGTGAGCTCACCTCTTTTCAATGCACTTCACTCCATATCGCGTACTGAACGTGGCTACCTTGTAGCGAGTACCGGCTTAGACCTCTTGTTGGAATTTAACCGGGCGGGGGAGATTCTCTGGAGCTGGTGGGCCACCGACCACGGCTTTGAATTGACGCCTAATGGCCGCCGCAGGGTTCTGGATAAACTGGCAGATCATCGTGCAATACAGTACGGGACGCTCGCGCAGACGACGCATATCAATTCAGCAGCAGAACTGCCCGATGGCAGATTCCTGGCCTCACTTTTTCACCAGGGTATGGTCATTATTATTGATCGAGAGACCGGCGCATGGCAGCCCGTCCTGGAGGGCTTAGATCATCCTCATGCTGTGCGTGTTTTGGACGAGAATCATTTTACAGTCGCGGATACCGTTCGCGGTAGAGCTTTGTTGGTACGTATCAACAAGGTTGGGGCACAAGTCGAGGCAGAAATAGATACCGGCACAAACTGGCTACAAGATTGTCGTTATGATAGAGATCATGATTGCTGGATACTGGTTGACGGTAAAAATTCACGCATTGTCTTGCGGCGTGGACACTCGGGTAATAAAAAGTTGGCTGAATTCGACTTCGATCCAGAGTGGCGCCTATACGAAGCTCATGTGCTGTGATTAGCGCGGTTAGGTATCAAAGGCCCAGGTTTCTTCTATTATATGTTGCTGCGAGGCTTCCCTGCCAGTGGCCGGAAAACCCCGCAGCAACATATAATAGATAAAGAGGAGAGAACATGCACCTATCATCGCACAACTTCCTGGACCGCCTGGCATATGGACTGGTCGCACTCTTCGCGCTTGACCGCTTATTAAAATTGGCAGCCGTCTTCCATTTTTTTCGTCGTCCACAACCACCTCCTCCCCCTTCATGGCCAACGGTGACACTGCTCCAGCCGATTACACGGGGCGCGAGCAACTTACACCATGC
>WNFB01004175.1_pt1 | contig 21581 bp, 17 predicted proteins | sample 5400501 | NCBI WGS metagenome assembly WNFB01 (sample SAMN13153341, study PRJNA577476) | soil metagenome | isolation source: 200 cm saprolite under Douglas fir tree site 2 hole 1 | place: USA:California | collected 2015-04-18 | reverse complement strand
CCCAATCAGTATTTCGCGGTATCCACGGCCATTGACCGCGGAATTCCGCTGATGCACCAGAACCATACTGAGATCGCGCGGTCCTTCACCGGCCTCGCGGCTCGTCTGACCGAGAACGATGTGGATGTGAAGCGCAAAGCGTGGTCGTTGTTCAAGACGGTTTAGTCGGGCCCATTCAGGTTGAATCATGGCGAATTTGCAAACCTTTGAACGAACCGAATACCAGCAAGTTAAAGCGGGCCTCCATCGCAAAATTCTCGACCGTCTCGATCTTGAAAAGTTAGGCCGGACACCCAGCGACGCCGCCCGGGAAGAAGTGCTGCTCCTGATCCGCAACACGGTCAACAGCGAGGCCGTGCCTCTCAGCTTCGCCGAGCGCGAGCGCCTCGCGCGGGAAATCCTGGACGAAATCTTTGGTCTCGGGCCGCTGGAGCCCCTGCTCAAGGACCCGAGCATCTCCGACATTCTGGTCAATCGCTTCGACAAGGTGTACGTGGAGCGCGCGGGCAAGCTCGAACCTACCGGCCTGAGCTTCAAGGACGACCAGCACCTGATGCAGATCATCGACCGGATTGTCTCGCGGGTGGGGCGGCGCGTGGATGAGTCGTCTCCCATGGTAGACGCGCGGCTGGCAGACGGCTCGCGCGTGAACGCCATCATCCCGCCGCTGGCGATTGATGGTCCGTGTCTTTCCATCCGGCGCTTTGGCCGGGATCCGCTCACGGCCCGCCACATGATCGAAAACAAGACCTTGACCGAGCCCATGCTGGAGCTTCTCTCGGCTATGGTAAAAGGCCGCCTGAACATTCTGATTTCAGGTGGAACCGGCGCCGGCAAGACCACGCTGTTGAATGTGCTCTCCGGCTACATTCCGAATTCCGAGCGCATTGTCACCATCGAGGATGCGGCCGAACTGCAACTAAAACAGGAACACGTGGTCAGGCTGGAAACCCGGCCGCCGAACATTGAAGGTAAGGGCGCGGTGCGGCAACGGCAACTGGTCATCAACAGCCTGCGTATGCGGCCCGACCGCATTGTGGTCGGCGAGGTGCGCGGCGAAGAAACGTTCGATATGTTGCAGGCCATGAACACCGGCCACGAGGGATCGCTGACCACGGTGCACGCCAACTCGCAGCGTGACGCGCTGGCCCGCTTGCAGAACATGTTCTCCATGGCCAACTTGAACATCCCGGAGCGAGCCGTCAGGCAGCAGATCGCGTCTGCCATTCACGCCGTGGTGCAGATCGCACGCCTGGCGGACGGCTCGCGCAAAGTGATCACCATCGCGGAAATCACGGGGGTCGAGGGCGAAGTCATCTCCATGCAGGACATCTTCGTATTCGAGCGGCAGGGCATTGACGAAAGCGGCAAAGTGCGGGGCGCCTTCCGTGCCGTCGGGATTAGGCCCAAATTTGCCGAGCGGCTGGCGACCGCCGGCTGCCGGCTGCGTCCCGCGCTCTTTGAGTCCCGGATGGAGGTCTAAACATGCCGGGAATGAAAGCTTGTTCCGGAGAACCTGTATGTTGACCGTGATCGCCATCATGGTATTCGCGGTTGTCTCGCTGGGAGTTTTTGCCCTCGGTTCCCTGCTGGACCAGCGCAGCGCCCGGGCGCGGCTGCTCCGGGAGCGGCTGGCCAGCGTGCAGAAGGCCGCGGAACGCCAGCCCAGCGAGGAACTGGCCCTGCTGCGCGACGAAATGTTGAGCGAAATTCCCGCGCTCGACAACCTACTCCGCCGCTCCGCTCTCATTGCGAGCCTGCAGACATTGCTGTCTCAGGCGGATTTGAAGATCCGCGTCGGCAACGTCCTGATCCTTTGTGTGCTCGGCGGTGCGGCTCTGGGCATTGCGGCGCTGCTCGCAAGTGGCTCCCTGCCACCCAACGAATCTTTACTCTTTGCCGGCATGGGCGCGTTTCTCGGTGCAGTCCTTCCATTTTCGTTTGCCTCTCATCGTCGCACCCGGCGATTCCAGAAATTTGAGGAACTCTTTCCCCAGGCTATCGACACGCTGGCGCGGGCGGTGCGGGCCGGACACGCATTTACGACCGCGCTGGAACTGATCGCGAACGAGATCTCTGAACCCGTGGCTTCCGAGTTTCGTAAGCTGTTTGAAGAGCAAAAGTTCGGTCTGCCGGTCCGGGACGCGTTGCTCAACCTCAGCGAACGCGTGCCCCTGGTGGACGTAAAGTTCTTCGTCACTGCGGTCATGCTGCAGCGGGAAACCGGCGGCAACCTGGCCGAGATTCTCGACAACCTCTCCTACGTGATCCGGGAACGCTTCAAGATCATGCGGCAAGTGCGTGTGTATACGGCCCAGGGGCGTCTTACCATGATGCTGCTGATGGGATTGCCTCCCATCATCGTCGTCACCATGCTAACTTTGAACCCCAGCTTCATCCAGCCGCTGTTTGCCGACCCCATTGGGCACTTCCTGGTTGTGGTTGGCCTCACGTTACAGACGGTGGGATATTTCGTGATTCGAAAGACGATTCAGATTCAGGTCTAGCGTATGGCACTGGTGCTGGCAATCGTATTGTTCTTGACCGTTGCCCTGGTGGTGTTTTCATTCGGGGCAGCGTTCTATGCTCCGTCTTCCCTGCTGGGCACGCGCTTGCGCGCGCTGGGCTGGCAACGAGCCCAGCCGCAGGAGAAGCCGGCGTTCAAGGAACGACTGGAGCAGGCGCTCGATCCGCTCAGCAAAGCTTTGCCCCTTTCGCCGCGCGAGGTGTCGCGCGCCCGCGCATGGTTGATCCAGGCCGGATATCGGGAGGCGCGCCATTTGACCTTGTACGTCGGCAGCCGGGTTTTTCTGGCATTGCTGGCTATGGTCACGGTGCTCATGAGCACAGGATTCGACTCTCTCACTCTGCTGGTGAGCGTGACTGCGTTCGGTTTCTTTCTCCCCCGGTTTGTGCTGAAGCGCATGATAAGAGACCGCCAGCGCCGCATTACGCTGGGATTGCCCGATGCGCTGGATCTCACCGTCATCTGCGTCGAAGTCGGACTGGCGCTCGACCAGGCGCTGCTGCGCGTAGGCGAGGATTTGCGCCACGCGCACCCGGACCTAAGCGATGAGTTCCACCTGGTGAACCTGGAGATGCGCGCCGGCAAGCCGCGCGCCGAGGCCCTGCGGAATCTCGCCGAGCGCACCGGGGTGGACGATGTTCGTTCCCTGGTCGCCACTCTGATACAGACAGACCGCTTCGGGACCAGCGTTGCCCAGGCGCTGCGTATTCATTCTGAGTCGTTGCGCACCGAACGGCGGCAGAGAGCGGAAGAGCAAGCGGCAAAAACCACCACCAAGATGGTCGTTCCCCTGGTCTTGTTTGTTCTGCCCTCCATCATCTTTGTGACTATCGGGCCGGCGATGATTCAATTGATCCGTACCCTGATGCCCAATGCCGGGGCGGTGAAAATATTTACGCGATAGACTCGAATTCAGGAGTGGTAATGGCGGCGCCGGGTTCCATGGGGTATGCATTCAATCGAACGCGCCGCTCCTTTCTCGCCACCCGGTTGTGCATTGCCGGGACACACTGGTCCCGCCTCCGCGGCCTGATGTGCGCCGATGCCGCCAGCTTTCGCGCGGGGCAGGGCCTGTGGATCGTTCCCTCCCGCGGAGTCCACACCTTTGCCATGCGCTTTCCCATTGACGTCGTCTATTTGGATGAGGACAAGGTTGTGATTCACGCCGAGCAGAATCTGAGACCGTGGCGAATGGCCCCGGTTCGCCTGGGCGCAGCCTCAGTGCTCGAATTGCCGAGTAATACGCTGAATTCCACCGGGACTGCGGTGGGGGATGAAATCGAGATCGCATTGGGCCAGGCACGGGAGGCGCAAACGGCGTGAACGACGCACCCAAACTTCTGGTGGAGTGGTCCTCGCCGTGGGAGGAATTCGTCACCGCCATTCGGCCAGCGCTCCGGCGCTCGCCCCAGCGTCTGGCGGGGGAAGCTCGCAGCGGACTGTTTCCTTACCGCGGCATGTTGTTCTCCTGGGTCATGGAACTTGCTCTGTTGATTGCGGTCATCGTGCTGCCCGCAAGAATGACCGGCATGCGCCCTTACGCTCCGCCGCCTTTGCCCAAGTACGACATCATTTATTTTTCCGGCGACGAACTGCCGCGAACCGAAGATGTGGGCGGAGCAGAGGCCGGTCGCTCCGGCCTTTCCGGCGGACGGGAAGCCTATCACCGCACTCAGACGATCCACGTGGCGCGCGGCAATTCGCTGCGAGAAACCGTGGTGGATGCGCCCAAGCTGAACCTGCCACGCTCGGATTCGGCCGTGGCCAATCTGCTGGCTTACAAACCGGTTCCAGGGCCGCCGCCAGCGGAAGGATTGAAATCCTCTCTGCGGGCTCCAGTCGTGCCGGAGATCGTTGTGCCTCCTCCGCCGGAGGTTGAACGCGACAAGATGCAGGCTGCGCCAGCGCTGAATACCAGCGTCATTCCGCCGAGTCCCTCAACCCCACAGCGCGAGTTTGCTTCGCTTAAGCTGCCGGGCTCACATGCAGTGGAAGTAATCCCGCCTCCAGTCTCGGCCCCGGAACAAGTTACCAACTCGAACCCGCGACTCACCCTGCCGGCGCCGAGCGTGGTCGCGCCGTCGCCCACGCAGGTGACTCGCGAAATCGCGTCAATGGGACCAGGCTTTGGCGCAGGCGAACTGCGCAAGCAAGTGGTGCCGCCTCCAATTCAATTGGGCAACACTTCGACCGAGCGCCGCGCCAGCGGCGGCTTCGGAAACGCGACCGTCGTACCACCTCCCGTGCAGTTGGGAGCTGGTTCCGTCCAGCATCAGCCCATGGGTGGCCTGGGTGGCGGCGCCGTGGTGCCACCTCCTCCTACGGTCTCGGGCGGCACGTCGCTCACGGGCCGTGGGAGCGGAAACCGTGGCTCAGGACTCGGCGGTCCCCTCGAGACCGGCGCAGTGGCGGCGCCACCCGCGGGCGGCGGCAGTGGCGGCGGGACAGGAGTTGTGGTTTCCAGCCAGCCCGGATCAAAGGTGGGCGTGCCGGGCAGCGGTGGAACCGGTAGCTTGGCGATGTCTCCAGGGGGCGGAGCGCATCCCGGTTTAGGCGGATCGGGAGGCGGCTCCGGTATCGGCCGCGGCAATGGGCCGGGCAGCGGGTTTTCGGGTGGGGGTCCGGGCGCTGGAAAAGAAGGCAGTGGCCGCGGGTCTGATTCAACAGCGCACGGCGGAATTTCTCCCTATCCTGGCCCCGGCGGTGCGGGCACTGGAACCAGCGGAACGCCTGCCATTCCTGGGGTTTCGGTAAAGGGCGGCGGCAGCAATGTGGTCACGCTGCCCAGTTTTAGCGCGAATGGAAGTCAGCCGACGGACCCCAGCCGCTCGTCCACCGCCGACCATCGCGGGCCAGACATCACGATAGTCGCGTCTTCGCGTTCTGGCGGCGCCTTCAACTTCTACGGTTCGCTGAAGGGCGACAAGGTTTACACCATCTACATTGAGACTGTGCTGGGTACGAGCGTTATGCAGTACGCCGATCCCACATCTGCAGAGCATCCTTATGCCGAGGACCTCACTGCGCCCCAACCGGTGCACACCGATCTGCCGGCTGGCCTACCGCACTCGCGGCTCGTGATTACCTGCATTCTTACCCCTTCCGGTTTGCTTCGGGACCTCCGAGTACTCGAGCCCGGCCCAGCTGTAATGACCAGCAAGGTCCTGGCGGCGTTGTCCAACTGGAAATTTCGTCCTGCGTGGCGCGGCGATCAGCCGGTTGAGGTGAACGCAATTCTCGGCTTCAACATTGACACCAGCGACAGATTTTAGGTTTTAGGTTTTCGATTTTCGATTGCCGATTTGCGATTGAAACCCATTGCGCTCAGGCTCGGCTTCACCGGTCAGAGCGTTTTTGTTCGGTGAAATAGGACGGCCACACTGTCCTCATACGTGACCGTCCACTGCGATGTTTCTTTGAGTATATTTGCCAGCGAAGATCCCGCGGGCACGAGCACCCAGTTCATACGTTTTTCGTTCAGCACCTTGTCCCAGTCCGGTGCGACTCGGATCACCTTCAAGTACCCCTTTAAGAATTGCTCGCCGTAGAGATCGTGGCGGTCGTCCACGAAGACCCTGGTTTGCGGGTAGAGCCGGTAGATCAGGTACCCGCCCCAGGAATCGGGACTGAAGATGGGTTCGGCGATGCCGCGCTGGGCGATCACTTCGGCGGCTTGCACGGGAAAGCGCTTGGCATCGAAGCGCGCGTCCATGAGCTGGAGATATCCCAGCCTGCCGTGTTGCACGCACACAAATAGGCCGAAGATCACCGCCGCCACCGGCCAGCCGTGTCCGCGGAACCGCAATTCCATGCTGCCCATGCGAGAAGTAAACAACTCGCAGCGCGAAAAGAACGCTCGCAGCAGATGTGGAAGGTCGGGATTAGTGCGTGCCTCGGCGACGGCCTGCGACAGCAACGGAGCGATAATCAACGTCAAAAGAATGGACGAGACCGGAAGATTGCGCGCCGCGTACAGCCCGCTGTAGGCAGCGAAAATGATTACGAACAAATGGGAGAGTTGGGGCTTTTTCGGTGCGATGGCCAGAGCCACAATCGTAATCAGCAAGAGCGCCGCGAAGCACTGCTGCGCCATTCCGTGAAAGTTCGGCGAGAGGAACTCGTCGATATGATTCATGAGCCAGCGATCCGACAGGTACCGATAAACGTGAACGTGCAGCGTGTAGCCATAAGGATTGATTAGGCTCGCCAATAGCGAAAGTAGCGTTACCGCTCGGAGGTGCTTCAGGCGCTGCCTTGCCGCGTCCTTCTGCCCCTCGCGGTATCTTGAATACTCGATCAAACCAGCCAGCAGGTACAGACCGAGCAGCGCGAGACCCAGCAGAAATCCGCCATGGAGATTCACCCAGAGCAGCATGAGAACTGGCAGCCACAGCAGGCGGCGGTCTGTTTCCCGGCCAGATATGATTTCTGATGAATCCAGCAGCTGAAACCAGATCACTGCAAAAAGCCAACTCACAACGTGCGGCCGGGCGAAGAAATGGATGGTCGATGCGCCAACCGACAGCATCAGCAAGATCACGGCTACTGGCAACACTGCACGTCGTAAGGTCAAGCGAAAGGTCAATGCGAAAGTAGCCGCGATCACCAGCGCCGTGAAAAACACCACGCCATTCAGCCCGAGCCGTTCGTGGATGCTCGCGATCGCCAGATCATACAGCCATTCCCACGCAAACCACGGCCGCCCGCTCATGGTCGAAGAGAACTGATCAATGCGGGTGATTGCGTGCGTGCGCAACATCTGCTCTCCGTTGCGGATGTGCCAGCCGATGCCGGCATCGCCCAACAGACGCGGCGCCAGCGCGCCCCAGGTCATCGCAGCGAAGAGAAGGATGAAGATAAGATCCGCGACTGAGGGCACAAGGAAACGGAACCAAACAGACTGAACGGGAGTCTCCTTTCTGCGGGAGGCGCGGCCTTCTATGACGGTTTGCGATCGATCTTGCTTCAAAGCGAAAGCCCAGTGACTAAGCGGGTCATGTTAACAGATTCAGGGTAAAGGGGAATCAGTAAGTTACAAAAGAATCAGCAACTTAGACTTGGCGAAACTTGACTGGATTCGCTCGATTCGGCCCGAAAAGCGCGTCCTGTTCTAAACGATGTTCTAGTGAGAAACGGACCGGCGGAGCGCGTCTGGACCCCCGCAGTTCCTCCTAGCCGACCTCTGGGGAGTCAGCGAGGTTTCAATTGTCCGGATTTGCGCGCATCGGGCGCTGACCCTACTTCGCCGGTTATTGATAGCTGTGGCGAACAGGATCCCTCAAGGTTCAATCGAACGGGCCGGCAGTTACCAGCCCAAGGCTGGACATCCACACTCAAAGCGCAAGCAATTTCTTAATTTGGTTCTGCACGAAAAACCACATAAGCGGCTTACGAATGAACACATTCACATTCAATTCCGATAGCAGATCATTAGCTGCGTGCTTGATTTGGTCATAAACCTTCTGGCGCTTTGTCCCATCTACTTGCGCCATCTGAATGTTGTTCAGGTTCTGGTCAATGGCATCAATCGGCTTCGGCGTCCAATGCAGATTGGAGAAGACGCTCCCTGGTTGCATCTTGTATTTAGCCAACTGCTGTTGGGCTATGCAGCGCCCATAGTCATAATCGTGCTTGCGGTAGCTGACGTCGAAGAAGCCAGCAAAAGCCAGCAAGCCATTGCTGGCCAATAGCTCAGGTACAGCCACAAAATCGTAAATCAGCATCTCTTCCTTCTCATGCAATCTGGCGGCGAGTTCAAGCACCAGCACCGCGTCCAGCCAAGCATCGGCAACGGTTGCCTGTCCGCCGAACCGCGCGTATTCGGTCGCATACTGCTGCCTCAACTGAGTTCGAGCTGCATTAAGATTGGCCAGAGACGCTGGTGTCATCTGCTTGCCCTCAGCAAAAAGGGATTTGAGCAAAGCGTCGGAAACGGGAGACGTCAGGGCAGGAGTCAGGGTCTCGTTGAGAAACAAGCTCTGCAACTCGCCCGCCCGCTGATCGAGCAAAACCAGTTGATCGTTGTAGCCCTCTGCCACGGACCAGTCTTGAAACTCGGATTGTCCGATCACCGACTCCGCAAGACGAGATGCCAATGATTTGTAGTTGGCGTTTCCCGCACTAAAGCCCAGCTTCGGGTCCGGCGAGTTCTTCACCTCCTCCGATTTCTTTGGCTTGGGCGCGACGAACAAATAACCGCGCTGAGTGGCATTCAGGTGCCCTCCAGGTACCTGTTCCACGAGATTCTTGGCCATTCCCAAAGGCTCGTTCTGGAACACGCCACCGTCGGTATAGGTAAATGTTGTGCTGGGCTGGCCACCCCAGATGTTCCGAACAAGATAGGGACTGGTGTATTCGACAATGTTCCTGACCAGGTCCTGCACTCGAAAGGCAACGGGGAATGCGCCACAGGCCACCGCCATCGCGCGAATTCGTTCCCACGGTTCGAAACGATCGTCCGGAATCTGGTCAATCTGAGTGACGAACTGATCTTCATGGCGCGTGTATATGAACTGGCCTCCACTGAGCGTGGAACGGTAATAGTCGACGCCGTTGAGGTTTGATAGCGCCAGCCCAAATTGCAGCTTGTGGTCTGAAGAAAGCGCCGGATGCGGTTGCGGAGCTGGCGGAGGTTGGTTGTTGTACCGTGCCGTCAAATAAGTTTCCGATATTCCGATGACGAAATTGGAAGAAAGCACAGAATGGGTCACATCCTCCTTCTGACCTCGTGCTAGCAATCCCACGATGTCCACATCCGAAACCCATGCGTTGTAAAGGGGATTGTCGTAAGCCTGACTCATGGAGAGGCCGTCATAAAGCAGACGCTGCGCGATCATGGCGACGGTCATCCCGCCCGCCGAGGCACCTGTGAGTACATCTATCTCGATGCGTTCATCAGAAAGATTGTTCGCACTCGCCCACTGGTTGTGTTGAGTGAGCGCATCCAGCACTTCAAAGACTACGCCCGACTCATAGCTTCCCAACGAAACAGCCCCGGAGATCGTTATTGCCAGCTTCTTGGCCATCGCACCAGCCCTCGTCGCTACAACAGAGCGGCCACTATGCCAGCCAAGTCGGATCAGAGCAGCGACTCTAGGCTGAGATACTACATCGAAAGCAGGTTAGGCGCATAACGGGTTCCCGAAGAAGTGGCCGTTCTCGGCATTTCAAATTTCCACCCAGTTGATGGCTTCGGGATCGTGAGCTGATCGGTAGTAATCGTGGAGCCCAGCTTCCTGGAAAGTGAGCATTTTCCGCCGTGCTTCAGCGCTTCGTCTCGCGGTCGCGAAACGGGCTTCTAGGAAAAAACTTTAAAGTCCAATGGGCTGAGAGGATCAGAATTACGCTCATAAACGGGGGAGCGCGCTACAGCTAAGGCCGTCTTTCGTTTTCCCTCATGGCCGAATTCTATCCGTGGCTTACTTGCCCGATTTCCCGGCCAATACCGGCTCCCGGTCGAAGCCGGTCTCGCCGACTGGCTTCCGCTTCTTGAGAGATCTCAACCAGTTCTGGAAGGATTCCATGTAAATATAAAAAACAGGGGTGATATACAAAGTCAGAAGTTGCGAGAAGACCAGGCCGCCGACCACCGCCAGGCCCAGCGGGCGGCGCGACTCCGCCCCGGCGCCGAAGCCCAACGCGATGGGCAGGGTTCCCATAAGGGCGGCCATCGTGGTCATCATGATGGGACGGAAGCGGAGCAAGGCGCCTTGATAGATAGCTTCAGCGGCGGGCTCGTTATTCTCGCGCTGCTTCTCCAGCGCTACGTCGATCATCATGATGGCGTTCTTCTTGACGATGCCCACCAGCATGATGACGCCGACGAAGCCGTAGAGATTCAGGTCATAGTGGAAGAGCATCAGTGTGACCAGTGCGCCGAATCCGGCTGAGGGCAAACCGGAAAGAATCGTCAGCGGATGGATGAAGCTCTCATACAGAATGCCCAGCACGAGATAGATGACCAGAATGGCCATGAAGAGCAACAGTCCAAGACCAGTGATGGACGACTCAAACGCCTGCGCCGTTCCCTGAAAGCTGGTGCTAACGGTGGCAGGCAGCATTTCCTTGGCCACCTTGTTTACCGCCGTGACCGCGTCGCCCAGTGAGATGCCCGGACGCAGGTTGAACGAGATGGTCACCGCGGGCAATTGTCCCAGGTGGTTGATAGTCAACGGGCCAACCGTGCGCGTGAGTTTGGCCACTGCATTCAACGGGACCAGTTGCCCACTCGTGGAACGCACGTAGAGCATCGAAAGCGCTGAGGGGTCGAGCTGGTATTGATTCTCCAGTTCCGTGATCACACGGTATGCGTTATTGGGAGCATAGATGGTCGAGATCTGGCGCTGGCCGTAAGCCGTGTAGAGCGCGTCTTCCACCTGGTTGGCGGTGATGCCGAGAGCCGACGCCTTGTCCCGATCAATCTCCACGTTGACCTGCGGGTTGGTGACCTGCAAGTCGCTGGTCACGTCCTGCACCAATGGGCGGAGTCGCGGATCGTTGCGAAGCCTGGCTTCCAGCCTGGGAGCGTACTGGTAGAGTTCATTCGTGTCGGGCGTCTGCAGCGTGAACTGATACTGGCTCTTGGTGAGCTGGCCGCCGATGCGAATCGGTGGCAAAATCTGGGGAAAAGCATTGATTCCGGTCACGGCCGCCAGTTGAGGGCGCAACTCTTGAATCAGCTGCATGGCAGACTTGCGCTGATTGCGCGGCTTCAGCCTCACGAACAGGCGACCAGCATTGCCGCCCGCAGCTGTGGAGAAAAATTCATCCACCCACGGCTGTTGCATCACCACCTTGGTAAGAGCTAACTGGTGCGCGACCATATTGTCGAACGAAATTCCTTGCGGCCCTTCCGTAAAGATGAAGATTTGTCCCTGGTCTTCGTCTGGCAAGAAGCCTTTAGGAATCGCGATGAACAAATAGACGGTAACCACCAGCACGGCGGCGGAAACGGCCATGGTAGTCACGCGATGTCGCAGCGTCACCTGCAAAGTGCGGTCATAGAGCCGCAGCATGCCGTCGAAAAAGCGCTCGAAGAAAGACCAGAGTCTCCCGTGCTGCGTTTCCTTGGAGGCGCGCAGGAAGCGGCTGCACAGCATGGGCGTCAAGCTGAGTGAGACCACGCCGGAAACCAGAATGGCCACACTGATGGTTACCGCAAATTCGTGCAACAGTCGTCCCAGAATGCCGCTCATAAACAGCACGGGAATGAATACCGCCGCCAGCGACAAGGTCATGGACACGATGGTGAAGCCGATTTCCCGCGCACCGATGAATGCCGCTTGCATCGGCGGCTCGCCCATTTCCATGTGACGCACGATGTTTTCCAGCATCACAATGGCGTCGTCCACCACGAAGCCGACGGAGAGGGTCAACGCCATGAGCGAGAGGTTGTCGAGCGAATAGCCCAGCAAGTACATGACGGCGAACGTGCCCACGATGGACATGGGCAAGGCCATGCTCGGAATGGCTGTGGCCGACAGATTCCGCAGGAAAAGGAAGATGACCAGAATGACCAGCGCCAGAGCCAGGAACAAAGTGAACTTCACGTCATCCACGGAACTGCGAATGGAGACGGAGCGGTCATACAAAAAGTCCACACCTACCGACGGCGGCATGACGGCGTGGAAGCTTGGTATTAGGCGCTTAATGGCATCCACCACTTCGACAGTGTTGGTGCCGGGCTGGCGCTGGATGGCGAGAACCACCGCGCGGCGCAGGCCTTTCGAATCGTAGTACCAGCTCGCGGTCTTGTCGTTTTCGACGCCGTCCACGACCTGGCCCAAATCCCTCAGCCGTACCGGAGCGCCGTTGCGATAAGCGACGATGAGCGGCCCGTAGTCCACCGCCTTGTAGAGCTGACCGTTAGCCTGGAGGGTGAATGCCTGGTGCGTGCCGTAGAGAATTCCTGTGGGCAGATTGACGTTGCCATTCTGAATGGCGGTTTCAACTTCGTCGATTCCGATCTGCCGGCTGGCCAGGGCCTTGGGATCGAGCTTGGCGTGAACCGCATACTTCTGCGCACCGAAGACGCTCACCTGGGCCACACCGCTGACCATGGAGATACGCTGCGCCATCAGCGTTTCCGCGTATTCATCCACGTCCGAGAGCCGCAAGGTCGGAGAGCTCAGGAAGGCGGGCTGGGCAGGTTTTGCGGCAAATCGCGGGCTGCCTTGGCGATCATGGACTGCACGTCCTGAGCGGCCGCATCCAGATTGCGGCTCAGGTTAAATTGCAGCGTGATCTGCGTGGAGCCCTGGGAACTCGAAGAGGTCATCGAGTCCACGCCGGCGATGGTGGAAAATTGCTTTTCCAGCGGCATGGCCACAGCTGAGGCCATGGTATCCGGCGTGGCGCCCGGGAGGCTTGCGGAAACCAAAATAGTGGGAAAGTCCACGTTGGGCAGGTCGCTGACCGGGAGCAGGCGGTAGCCCATGATCCCAAACATCAGAATGCCCAACATGACCAGGGCGGTCATTACGGGCCGACGAATGAAGAGTTCTGCGACGCTCATCTCTGTTTCCCTGTCTACTCTCCCTTTGGCCGCTGACTCTGGGAGTTCGGCTGCGTGCTTCCTTCCTTCGGCGCCGACTGGCCCGAAGTATTGCCCGAAGTTGGCGGGCTTACCGCCGCTTGCTTGAGTTCCACCTTGCTGCCCGGCAACAGGCGCAATTGTCCGTCGGTGACCACACGATCTCCGGGCGCAAGCCCCTTGCTGATGACTGCCTGCCCGTCGCTGCTGCGGTCGAGGACCACGGGCCGAACTTCAACCGTCATATCCGGCTTGATGACGAAAACAAATTGTCCCTGCTGCCCGTTCTGCAACGCCTGCGAAGGCACGACAATGGCACTGGGCTGAGCCGCCAGGGTCAACACCATGTCTACAAACTGGCCGGGCCACAGCCGGCGGTCGGTATTGGAGAACTCTCCCTTCAGTTTGATCGTGCCCGTCGCCTGGTCCACAGTGTTGTCGATGAAGCTCAGCCGGCCCGCAACTGGCCCCCGATTGTCATTGGGGATGAAAGCCTGCACCAGCAGCTTGCCTTTGGCCGTATATCGCTTGATCTCGGCGAGGTACTGCTCGGGCACAGTGAAAGTCGCGTAGATCGGCTCAACCTGGTTGATACTCACCAGAAACGGCGTGTCATTGGCCTTGATCATATTCCCCTGGTGGATCAACAAGGGTCCGGTGCGCCCGTTGATGGGCGAAAAGATGGAGCAATACGCAACCTGCACGCGGGCGTTCTCGACTGCGGCTCTGTCGGCAACAACGGCAGCGTCTAGCGCATCGGCGTTGGATTGCATCTGGTCGTATTCCTCTTTGGAGACGACGCCGGCCTTGTAGAGTGCTGCATAGCGTCGGGCTTGGGCTTGCGCGTTGGCGGCTTGGGCCTGGTCCTTAGTCAACATTCCTTCCGCCTGCTTTACTGCTGCCCCAAAGGAGCGCTTGTCGAGCGTAAACAGCAGTTGTCCCTTCTTGACGTCGTCGCCTTCCTTGAAGAACACGCCGGTCAGTTCGCCCGTGATCTGGGTCTTAACCGAAACGTTCGAGTAGGCCTCCACCGCGCCAATGGCCTTTACCTGGAGCGGAACATCCTTTTGCTCAACCACCGCGGCCAGAACTGGCACGGCGGGATTACTGGGCGGCGCCGCTTTGGTGCCGGCGCACGCACTCAATAGCGCCAGGGCGCAGCCCGCCAGGAGCGGTAATACCCAGCGGTGCGGTGACTTAATTGGCGTGGTTTCCAGCCCCATGTTCCTGCTTCCTGCGATGGTTGCCATTGTTGGATTTCGCCGCGCGCCGGGAAGATACAGTTTCCGGGCCGCACAGCATCCCCTGCAGCCAGACTTCGGCCAGAGTCGTGCTTACCTGTTGGACGGAAAACTTTTGATAACGTTTGCCACCATACAATTCCTGGATCCAGGAGTGGTAGACCACCATGCCGAGGAAGCCCCGCGCCGCGAGCAGCGGATCCAGAGCCCGGAAGCGGCCCTCCGCAATGCGCCGCCGAATGTACTCCGCCAGAACGTCATAACATTCGGCCACATAGATGCGGAAGAAGCGGTGGGAAAGGCGATGATTTTCCAGCGCGCTGTAAAGCAAGAGGCGGGAGAGCGTCTGGTCCTTGGCGCGGCGCTCCAGGATCTCGGCCGCGATCCCGGAGAGCACTTCCAGGTCAGTGCCTCCGGCATTGAGCCGTTCCCGCATGCGTTTCGCAGGGCTGGCGGCGTTAATCTTGCGTTCGATAACCGCCCAGTAGAGGTCTTCCTTGCTGCTGAAGTGCCGGAAGACGAGGGCCTCGGTCACCCCTGCGTGTTCGGAAATCTGCCTGGTCGTGGTGCCTTGAAACCCTTGCCGGGCGAACAGACGGGTAGCGACGTCCAGGATCTGCTCCCGCCGGTCTGCCGCTGAAAATCGAACTTGCGCTGTAGCCACGGTAAGTGTTCACTAAGTAAGTGAATACTTACTTGTAAATCCAGAGGGTACGCTATGTCAAGGGAAGGATGCGTCTGGCGTATCCCCAGACAACGGTTCCATATTGGGAGTGATGGTCGTCACATCAGTCATCGCCGTGCGAGCGTAGTGTTTGCCCTGAGAAATTTCTGGTTTGGGCGCGGCTGCCAATCTGAATGGTCCGAGTCCCGCAGGGACGAACCAGTTTAGCCCAGCGCTTCAGCGCTGGGTAGGCGACCAAAGTCTGATCAAAGTCCCGGAGGGACGACCCATGTCGCACTCATATTCCAGTAATCGTGTTCATGTCATCTTCAGCACCAAGGATCGCCACAAACGCATTTCAGAAAAGCTGCAACCCAAGCTTTGGGCCTACATCGCTGGCATCGCCCGCAATCACGGTTTCGAAACCATCAAGGTTGGTGGCGCACAAGATCATGTCCATGCCCTCCTGGTACTGCCTCCCGTATTGCCTTTGGCCAAGGCCATTCAGCTCCTGAAGGGAAGCTCCTCCAAATGGCTCAACGACACGGGGTCCCACAGGCCGAGATTTCGCATGGCAAGAAGGCTACGGAGCCTTCAGCGTCAGCGCATCGCAGACTGGGGATGTCGTGGAATACATCAAGAACCAGCCGGCCCATCATGCGAAGCGCAGTTACGAGGAAGAGTTTTTGGAGTTTCTCAGGAAATACGGCGTCAGGTATGACCCGGCGCATGTGTTGGGCTAGGTCGACCGTCCCTCCGGGACTTGGTCCGTTTTTGGTCCGATACCCAGCGCTTGAAGCGCTGGGCTAAGCTGGCTCGTCCCTGCGGGACTGGATGTAGCTGGTTCTTCCAGCTGCCGCGGCACATAGGATATCGGTGGGGCTTTGTCCGCCGAGAGGTTTTAGTGCAAGCGCAGGTAGGCTATCCCGACCCGCATATGATGCAAAACCGCATCAGAGAAGCTGGCCGCGACGGTCAATCCCAGCATCGCGTGCACCAAGCCCAAGGGATAAATGTTGCGGTCTTCCCTCCTCTGCAGGTCTATACGGGGAGTTGGAGGGACCGTCCTGAGGAAAACTTTTCGAGGCCGCGGGCATTTAACAGAATCTTATAAAGTAGGGCATATGGACAGCAAGAACACGCTGCGAGTGGTAATCGTCGGAGGCGGCTTCGGCGGCCTGCTGGCGGCGCGCACCCTGGCACGCTATCCGGTTCGAATCACACTGATTGACCGCAAGAACCACCACACATTTCAGCCCCTGCTCTATCAAGTGGCCACGGCCGGACTGTCTCCGGGGGAAATCGCCGCCCCCATTCGCTGGATTCTTCGCGGCCGCCCAAACGTTCAAGTGCTGCTGGGAGAAGTGCAAGACTTCGACCTCTCGCGGCGCGTGCTAAAGCTGCCTGACGCGGAGATTCCCTATGACTATCTGGTCGTGGCGGCGGGCGCGAGCCATGCCTACTTTGGCCACAACGAGTGGGAACCTCTTGCTCCGGGTCTGAAGACGATCGAGGACGCGCTGGAAATTCGGCGCCGCGTCCTGCTTGCCTTTGAACTAGCGGAGCGCCAGGCCGCGAGTGGCCAAGCGCAAGTGCAATTAAATTTCGTGGTGGTTGGCGGCGGTCCGACGGGAGTGGAACTGGCGGGCACACTGGCGGAGATCGCGCGCCGCGTTCTATCCAATGAATTCCGCTCTATCGATCCCAAACGTACTCGGATTGTGTTGCTGGAAGGCGGACCGCGCATTCTACCCACCTATCCCGAAGACCTCTCGCGCAGCGCCGAGGAGCAGCTCCGTCGCCTCGGAGTGGAAGTTCATACTTCAGCAATGGTCACCGGCATTGAGCCCGCCGCCGTGGTTATGAGCAAGGCGCGCTTGTCCGCCGCGGTCGTTCTGTGGGCCGCAGGAGTCGCCGCTTCACCCTTGGGAAAGAAGCTGGGAGCGTCGACAGATCGCGCCGGGCGGGTGCTCGTCAACCCCGACCTGAGCATTCCCGGGCATCCGGAGGTATTCGTCATTGGCGATCTCGCGGCTCTTAAGGACGCAAGCGGCAAGATGCTGCCGGGCGTAGCGCCGGTTGCCATGCAGGAGGGGGCCGCAACCGCGCACAATATCGGACGTGAGTTGCAAGGCCAACCCCGGCAAAACTTTCATTATGTAGACAAGGGAAGTCTGGCGACTATCGGGCGCGCCGCAGCGGTGGCGCAATTTGGCAAGATTCACATTTCCGGCTTCAGCGCCTGGCTGTCCTGGCTTTTCATCCACATCTTCTTCTTGATCGGATTCCGAAACCGGCTCATCGTATTAATCCAGTGGGCATGGTCGTATTTCACCTACGAGCGCGGCGCCCGCCTGATCACGGGCGACACGCAGCTGCCCAGTTGGACTGAACTGCAATCAGAACAGGCTGACTCCGCGGAAAAGCGTGCCAGCGCTTGATAGGTTTTCGTGCGGGATCATGGCAGTGGTACGCGATACAGGTTGCGCTGAATGGTGCGTCGCGCAAAAGTATAAATGGCGGGAGACGGTCCCGGCGCGAGGTCGTCGGCGGGGTTGATCGGAATCACCACAGCGCCCAGTTTCACGAGGTCAGCTTCGGACGTGATCCCGCCGGCGGGAGCAGGGAGCATAAAGCCAGACCTGAGCGGCACCGCGTATGTCTTTCCGGGCGCCGTAACGTTGGCCCTGCGGAACGATTCGTACGAGAGATACAAATACTTGCCGTCCGCAGACCAACCTACTGAGCAGAAGACGCAAATGCGTGCGGCTTTCCCATCGGACAGCCGATAGCCCTGGACGGCAACCGATGACTCTTCTCCCGTGACCTGCACCCAGGCTGCTATCCACTCATCATCCGGTGAAACGACGATGAGCCGAAACACAGACATGGGTAGCAGCTTGCGGCGTTCGCTGCCGTCCTGCTTCATCCGATAGATGTAGTAAGCCCCGGCCTCCTCGCTGCGAAAAATGATGTCGCCGCTGGAGAGAAAAAGGGTGTGTCGTCATTCCCGGAAGAGATCTGTCGCGGGGGAAAGCGGCGGTCGAGCAAGGCAATCCAGAGGTGCGATTGGCCGTTGCTCCCTCGGGGAAGGTAAACATCACGCTCTTCGCTGCGGCTTTCCGTGGCGGTCACCAGCCCCATATGCGCTCCGCTTTTGATTTCGCTGAACAACAGGTGCTCCCGGTCGAGCCAGGTCAAGCCTGAGGCGTTGGGTAGCAGGAGCCGGGGCTCTCCGCCGGTCACTGGCACTTCGTAGGTTTGCCAGTTGAAGCCGTCGATCACCGTATAGGCGGCCCGCGACCCTTCCGGCGTAAACACCGGGCTCATCTTCATGGAATTGTCATGGGTAAGCTGCACCGGTTCGCCATCGGGCAGGAACTTCACATAGATCTGCCCGGCGTGATGAAGGTGTCAGAACCGCGGATGAAGACCAGCATGTGCCCATCGGGCGAGAGCGCCGGCTGGGTTGCCGAGTCCGCAAAATCCGTGAGCTGCACCCATTCTGAACGAGACGCGACGGAGGGCGCGCGCGAATGAAACAAGCCAATGCCGACTGCTACAGCCACTAGCAGTAGCGCCACCGTCGCCGCATATGCCCACAGGTGCGTCCGTTTCGGAAGCGCCGCCGCAGGAAGCTGCATCGCGGAAACTCGCGAAGACTCGCTGTCGCGTTTCAGCCGCTTGAGGTCAGCACGGAGCTCGGAGGCGGTCTGGTAGCGGAGGTCGCGGTCTTTCTCCAGGGCTTTGGTGATGATGCGCTCCAGTTCCGGTGGAAGGTCGGGGTTTAACCGGAGAGGGGGCGTGGGGAGCCGGTTCAGGATCGAGTCGAAGACTACGGCAGAGGTGTTCCCCTTGAACGGCAGACTGCCCGTTGCCATCTCGTGGAGCACTGCGCCGAAGGAAAACAGATCAGTGCGCGTATCCAGGGTTTCTCCGCGAGCCTGCTCGGGTGACATATAAGCCACGGTTCCAAGCGCCACACCTGGACTGGTGAGATGCTCAGGCATAGTCGCTGTGGGCAGGGCGGACGCGCCCATGGGTTGGGCTGTGTGCCCGAACGGGTCCACCTTGGCCAGCCCGAAGTCGAGGATCTTGGCCTCACCGCGCTCGGTAACGAAAATATTCGCCGGTTTAATGTCGCGATGAGTGATGCCTTTGCCGTGCGCGGCATCGAGCGCGTCGGCGATGTCGATCGCGATATCGAGAAGCTTGGCGTACGGCAGGGGCCGTCCGGCGATCAAGTTATGGAGCGGTCCGCCTTGGAGCAGTTCCATGGCGATGAAATGCTGTCCTTGGAACTGATCAATCTCGTAGATGGTGCAGATATGCGGATGATTCAGGGCTGACGCTGCGCGAGCTTCGCGCTGGAATCGCTCTAACGCCTGCGCATCTTTCTCGGTTTCTTCCGGCAGGAACTTCAGGGCCACCCGTCGGCCCAGACGGATGTCTTCGGCCTCGTAGACCACTCCCATTCCGCCGCCACCCAGACGGGCCAGAACCCGGTAATGCGAAACGGTTTGTAGCACCATACGCGCGTGCGTCCGGTCCATGATGTTAGGTCGGCAGGCTCTCCAGGTCAACCGCCTCCCGGGGTTGTACGCATTGAGGGCAAATTGCTACACCCTACCCCCAGGGAGTATGCGAGGGCCGGATCGGCTTGAGATCCTGGTTCCCGGCTGGAAGCTTCAGTCCTGGAAACTCCGCCGCCAGTCCCTCGAAAATTTTTTCTTGTATTTTCCTACTCAATTCCTCACGCGTGGGGGCCTCAAGCGGCGGTACTGCCGGATCGACCGGCTGAGCAATGAAGCCGCCGCCGGGCTTGGGTTCGATGCGATACGTGAAATGCGAGATCAGGCGTTTTGAGTTCCATGTGGCGCGATTGTAACGCGGTTTTAGATTGCGATGCTGATTACGTCGGTACCGCACGGGCGACCTTCGATGGGGTCGACGGACGCGCTCCCAAACAGTCAACTGCTTCCCCTGACTTGTGCTAACGCTTGTTGTCGATACTTATCCATCGGCGAGAACCCAAGGTTATTGAAATTCCTTCACCTCGGTCCCGACACTCTCCGTGAGCGATTTTTCGCTCGGTGCAAGTTGGGCGTTCTCGTTTCAGGCGGTGCTGCCAACTGATTGGCGACCTCTCTTCCTCGTTGCAGAGAGAAGTTGGGCTAGCATCGCGATGTTGCGCAAGAGTCTCGGAGGCACTTTGAATCATCAATAGGAGGGTGACTCGCCTTTCCGTAAAATGCAAAAGGTTTTACAGGCTAGGCGAAGAAAGGACCGCACCATGCCTATCCCTCTGATATGGGGCATAACTGTAGCCTTCGGTTTTCTTGCTTGGGGCGTTTTCGCCGCGCAATACATTTGGCCGGCGATAAGCAAACGGGAACGCGCAGAAGCACTCAGACCGATCCTCGTGTTGCATGGATTCAGGTATATCGGTCTCGCAGTCTTGATCCCCGGCGTCGTTTCTCCGGAATTGCCCGCCACTGTCTTCGCTCGCGGACTCGCCTATGGTGATCTGGCGACCGCGACCTTGGCCCTCATCGCGCTGGCCGCTCTCAGGACCGGATTGTCTGGACCTCTGGTCTGGATCTTCAACATTTTCGGGACTGCCGACCTGCTGAATGCGTTTTACCAGGGTAACCGCTTTTCGCTTGCGGACACGCCGGGATTGTTGGGCGCGGGTTATTTCATCCCGATCTTTGGAGTCCCTCTCCTCCTGGTCACGCATGTTCTTGTATTCAGGCTGCTGATGCGGAAAGAGGTTGCTGTACCCTCGCGTGTTGCAGGTCGTGCAGCCTGAGTCATCCGCGCACTGGAGTGACGCGCTTAGAGGAGGTCAAATTCCCAATCTCTCGGTCGACTCGGAACCTACGAAGCTGCTGGTCATATGGTGATTAATCCCCATAACGCTCAGAACCGCGCGGCAATGGGCCAATGAGCGCAAACGCCTGATAGCGTCAATTGACCAGATTCCTCATGCGGCACACCGCGGCGGAACAGCAAGTCCCGAAATTGCGGTTTTCCTTTCTTATCCACGCAGACAATCTCACCATCAAGCACGGTCATCGCGTCTACCCCTTCCATCAATGCGGCCGCAGACAACTTTTCGCAATTATCTACAGGTTTGTGACCGTTATCCTAAATGGTGGCGACTGACTGCGATAGAGGGGGAGTCTCACGTATACTGCTGCCTCACAGGTTAGCTGTCGTTATATCGCCATTACACTCATTGACCGGGGCGTGACTGCAGCCCGTGCCTTGCTCGACCTTCCAGGCCTTGTGCGCAATCTCGCCAGTAACCAGCTTCCAGTCTGCTCGATTCGGCCACGTTGTAAAGAATCTCGCAGTCACAACATCCCCCTGTGATCTGAGCACGTTGAAGATGTCCGTTAACTCTGATGAATCGAACCCTTCTGCCTGCAAAATGGACTCGTGCCAGCTCGCGGCACCGCTTCCGGTACCGGTCCGGCTCGATTTGAGAGACAATAGAAGTAAAGCCGCCGCCGATCGCACAGACCGTTCGCGCGCCCGGTACCGGTCCAGTGGCGCTGGCCCTGAAATGTGCCGTCGCAACGGGATTCACCGCGGAAAGCGCGGCCGCTGCTA
>WNFB01001249.1_pt1 | contig 21582 bp, 20 predicted proteins | sample 5400501 | NCBI WGS metagenome assembly WNFB01 (sample SAMN13153341, study PRJNA577476) | soil metagenome | isolation source: 200 cm saprolite under Douglas fir tree site 2 hole 1 | place: USA:California | collected 2015-04-18 | reverse complement strand
GCGGCCGTCAGCGGAGCGCCGTTAACCGCCCGGATCGGCTGCACGTCCCTGGTCGTGCTGGTCAGGAACGCCTCGCCCGCCGCGCCAAGCGCCCCCGCCGGCAGGTCCGCTTCCACGGCGCCGGCCCACTCCAGCACCAGCCCCCTGGTGACCCCGGCTAGGCATCCCGAGCTCAGCGGTGGTGTCAGCAGCCGGCCGCCGGACACCACGAACACGTTGGTCCCGGTCCCCTCGCACAGGTTCCCCGCGGTGTTCGCGAATATCGCCTCGCTGCCGCCGCGCGCTCTCGCGTAGCCGAGAGCAAGCACGTTCTCCGCGTATGACGTCGTCTTCAGGCCCGCCAGCGCGCCATGCTCGTTCCGCGGCCACGGCACCGTGACCACATCGGACAACGCGCCTGTCACCGGCCAGTCGCCCAGCGCCGCCATGACGGTCAGCCCGGAGTCACCGCGCGCGGAACCCAGCGGCGACTCGCCGCCGGTCACCGTGATCCGCAGCCGCGCCCTGGCCGGCTGGCCGGACGCCGCCAGCAGGTGCGTGACACCCGCCCGTAGCCTGTCCAGGTCGGGCTCCGGCAGGCCAAGCCCCAGCGCGGATCGCCGCAGCCGGGCCAGGTGCCTGGTCAGCGCGAACGGCGCGCCGGCCACCACCTTGACGGTCTCGAATACCCCGTCCCCCGCGGTCAGCCCGTGATCGAAGACGGATACCCGGGCTCCGGCGTCGGCCAGCAACGCTCCGTTGAGCCACACGGTCACCGCGGCAACGCTATTTCAGCCCGCCGCAGTGCGCTCCGGCGGCCGCGCAGATCTCCGGGAGCAACTCGTCCACGGCGACAATCTGCTCGGACACCTCACGGTCCACGGCCATCATCGGCACCTGCGCCCTGACCGCGGCAACCGCGGCGGCCAGCGGCTCGCTCGGCGCCCCGATCGACGCCCGCAGGTCGATCCCCGCCGTCGCGCAGAGGATCTCGACGGCCAGGCACGTGCGGACGTTGACGATCACCTCGCGGAGCTTGCGCGCCGCCGTCCAGCCCATCGATACGTGATCTTCCTGCTTGCCTGACGTCGGGATGGTGTCCACGCTGGCCGGATGCGCGAGCACCTTGTTCTCGCTGACCAGCGACGCGGCCGTGTACTGGGCGAGCATGTAGCCGGAGTTCGTGCCCGCGTCCGGCGCGAGGAACGGCGGCAGGCCGCGGGACGACGCCGGGTCCAGCATCCGGTCCACCCGGCGCTCGCTGATGCTGGCCAGCTCGGACACGGCGATGGCGAGCATGTCGGCGGCGAAAGCGAGCGGCTCGCCGTGGAAATTCCCCGTGGTCATCACCTCGCCGTCGGCAACGATCACCGGGTTGTCCACGACGGCACCCAGCTCGGTGTCGAGCACCCGCCGGGCGTACGCGAGGACATCCCGGGCGGCGCCGTGCACCTGCGGGGCGCAGCGGAGGCTGTAGGCGTCCTGCACCGCGTGGCGGCTGTGCCGGTGGCTGGCCATCAGGGCCGAGCCGGCCAGCAGCGCCCGCAGGTTGGCGGCGCTGTCCAGCTGGCCGGGGTGCGGCCGGATGACCTGGACCCGCTCGTCATAGGGCCGGTCGGTGCCCAGCAGCGCCTCGATGGACAGGGCGCAGGCCACGTCGGCCGCCTGCAGCAGCAGCCCGGCGTCGTGCACCGAGAACGCCAGCAGGGCCTGCATCGGCTCCGTCCCGTTGACCAGCGACAGGCCCTCCTTCGGGGCCAGCTCCAGCGGCTCGATCCCGTGCTCGGCGAGCACCACGGCGGCCGGCCGGCCGTACGGGCCGTCACCGGGCGCGCGCAGCCGCCCCTCGCCGATCAGCGGCTGCGCCAGGTGCGCGAGCTGGGCCAGGTCGCCGGAGGCGCCCACCGATCCCTTGCCGGGCACGACCGGCAGCAGGCCGGCCGCCAGCAGCTTGAGCAGCCGCTCCGGCAGCGCGGCGCGGACCCCGGAGTAGCCCGCGGCCAGCGTCCTGGCGCGCAGCAGCAGGATCGCCCGGACGCACCTGTCGTCGAGCGGCTCGCCGGTCCCGGCGGCGTGCGACCTGATGATCGCGGCCTGCAGGGCGGTCAGGTCCTTCTCTCCCACCCGGGTGTCGGCAAGCGCGCCGAACCCCGTGTTCACCCCGTAGACGGGCCCGCCGCCGGCAATCGCGGCCGCGACCACGGCGCGGCTGGTTTCCATCCTGGCCGGGACCTCGGGGCCGAGCTGCGCCCGCGCCGCGCCGGACGCGATGTCGATGACATCCGCCACCGTCAGCGCGTCCCCGTTGACGATCACTGTTCGCATGGCTGCCAGCCTGCCACCACGACCGGCTCGCGGCACGCCCGGCGTCCGGCGAAATACTGTCCGCCACCAGCTGCTTACTGTTTCGGCCACTGAACGGGTCCGTTCCGCTGGCTCCCGGCGGCCATCGGGGACCACGCTTCGGCCCGGGCCGAAGGGCCCGCCGGCCATGGTGAGGCGATGAGCACCGACGACTGCGTACAAGCCGAATCTCATGAGCGCGCCGCTGCCAGTCCGGCGCAGCAGGTTGTGGACAGCGTGGCTGAGTGCCTTTCCTACGCCGCGACATGGCATGCCTGGGACGGGCGGCCGGTGGCCCGGGCGGAGGACGGGCAGCCGAACACGTGGACCCCGCACAAGGCGCTGCGCCGGATCGCCGATCATCTCATCGACCACCTGCAGGAGGTCGAGGCGCTGCTGGCAGACGCCGAGCCGGTGCCGGACGAGTGGCACGGGCGGGCGGTCACGCTGGACGCGGACTGGGCGCGCTTCACCGAGCTCGACTTCGAAGAGGCGCGGTCCCGGCTGGGCCGGCTGGCGCGGTGCTACCTGCTGCGCTACGACGTCGCCGGGCCGGCCGCCTGGGACGCGCCGCGGGGCGATGCGTGGACGCTGCGCGAGATCGCCGAGCACGTGGCTGAGGTGACGTACTACGCCGAGCAGGTTGGCCGGCTGATCTAGTCCCGGCTGGCGCCCGGATCGCATGCGGGGCGAGTTTGCCGGCCCGGCGGGATCGGCTAGAGTTTCTGAACGCACACCGGTCCTGGTCGGCGTGCCGCCTCGCGTCAGCGGGGTTCATGCGGACGTGGCTCAGCTGGTAGAGCATCACCTTGCCAAGGTGAGGGTCGCGGGTTCGAATCCCGTCGTCCGCTCGGAGGTGCCGGACGCCGTCTCGCGAGCCGACGTTGTCAACACGGCTCTTCGGTACCCGGGCCGCCCCGTCGCGGGGCTGGCTGCGGCGGAATGGCCGAGTGGCTTAGGCAAGGGCCTGCAAAGCCCTGTACGCGGGTTCGATTCCCGCTTCCGCCTCGCGGGCGATTAGCTCAGCGGGAGAGCACTTCCCTGACACGGAAGGGGTCACTGGTTCAAATCCAGTATCGCCCACGCGAAGCAGCAGGTCAGAGGCTAGTTTCCGGAAAGCGAAAACTAGCCTCTCGATCATTTGTCACCCATTTGTCATCATGATTTGCCGTGGCTAGACCGATCGGCATGCGGCGCCCAGATCCGGAGCATCATCCGGAGGGTTACGCTCGCGGTTGATGAGCGCGAGCGGCGGGTCACGGGGCGTCCTGTATGTGGTCGTGTGCGCTGCTCCGGCTGCGGCGAGTGTGGATGAGTTCGTCCGGCTGGCTCAGGACGCGGGCTGGCTGGTGCGGGTGATCGCTACGCCGATGGGTGAGCGGTTCATCGGCGTCGCGCAGCTGGCGGCTCTTACCGGGGATCGGGTGCGGATCGGGTTCCGGATGCCGGATGAACCAGACGAGCTGCCCCCGGCCAACGCGGTGGTGGTGGCGCCGGCCACGTTCAACACCGTGAACAAGTGGGCGGCGGGGATCACGGACACGTTCGCGACTGGGCTGTTGTGTGAGCTGACCGGCCTGGGCGTGCCGATCGTCGCTGTCCCGCTGGTAAAGGAAGCGCTCGCGCGTCACGTGGCGTTCGGGCGCAGCCTGCAGGTGCTGGGCGGCATGGGGGTGCGCGTGCTGTTCGATCCGCAGGCGCCGCCGCAGTCGCGCATGCCAGGCTGGCCTAAGGTGCTGGAGGAACTGCACACTGTTACCGGATACAGGCTAGGCGGGAGGGACTGACGGTGGATAGCTCGGCACGCGGGCAGCGGATCGCGCGGGCACGCCGCCGCCGTGGCCTGTCCCAGGCGGCGCTCGCGGGGTTAGCTGGCCGGTCGGAAAGCTGGCTGTCCCAGGTTGAGCGCGGCCTGCGCCAGGTCGACAGTCACAGCGTGCTCATCTCCCTGGCAAGGGTCAGGTGATCATCGCCCCTACGAGGGGTCGCAACCGGAACAGCATGGACGGGCCAATGTCCCTGACGGTTAGGTGATCATCGCCCCTTACGAGGGGTCGCAACTTGTTGGGGGGGCGGTGAACGCCCCGGACGGCGCGGTGTGATCATCGCCCCCACGAGGGGTCGCAACATGCAGGCGTTCGCCGAGCCGGTGCCCGCCGGTGATGTGATCATCGCCCCTACGAGGGGTCGCAACATGGGGTTCTGGTGGAAGTTCGCGCTCGGCTCCGGTGATCATCGCCCCTACGAGGGGTCGCAACAGTCGGTGTCGACGTGCAAGACGTGCTCCTGGCCCGGTGATCATCGCCCCTACGAGGGGTCGCAACTCGATGTCCCCGCCGGCCATCCGGTAGCGGTGCCGTGATCATCGCCCCAACGAGGGGTCGCAACATGATCAGCGTCGCGTACGTCGGCTGCGTCGCGCTGGGTGATCATCGCCCCTGCGAGGGGCGCAACCGCAGCAGGTCCGCCATACCGCGGCCGTGAGTGGGGTGGCGCACAGTCCGGATGGCATCCTGCTCGCCACCGCCAGCAACGACGCTACGGTGCAGCTCTGGTGCTGACGTCAGTGGTCGCGGCTCGGTCCTGAGCCGCGATGACTCGATGCCAGTACGCGGCCAGTTCCTTGGCCGGACTTGGAGCAGGCGGCCGACTCGGCCGAAGAGCCAATTCGAGAGCTGACGCTCAACTGGCTCCGTGATGACGGATTTTGAATCGGGTAGCGCCGGACACGAGATTCGCCGGGGCCGCCTCGCCTACCGTTCGTAGACCTGACTGCGGTGCCCGATCTGGATGACGAGCACAGTAAGTTCGCCATCGCGAACTTCGTAGACGATTCGGTAGTCACCGACACGGATGCGTAACCAGCCGTGCTGCCCGGTCAGTGCCTTTGCTCCATGCGGGCGCGGGTCAGTGCAGAGGTCGCTGGTAGCAGCCTTAACCCGCCGGACTACCTGCGGGTCCAGCTTGCGGAGCTAGCGGAGTGCGGCAGGGCGGAAGCTCAGAGCGTAGCGACAGTCTGTCACTCCTCGTCGGCCAATCCCAGCTCAGCCCAGACAACACTGGCCGGGATGTCCTCACCGGGTTCGGCCATGGCGGCCTCGGCGGCGGCGATATCGGCCGCGTCCTCGGTCGCCTCGATCTGCGCGGCGGCTTCGGCGGGCACGATCGCGGCAAGACGGCGGCCGTCCCGGGTCAGGTAAATCACCTCGCCGGTAGCGGCACTCTCCTCCGCAACCTCATCCAGGTGGCCCATGGCCTCTGAGATCGGCATCTCGCTCACATGCTTAGGGTACGCGCTCACGGTGCGGGCGACCTGCTAGAGACGCCGCAGCCTTGCGCAGTTGTTCCCCTGCATGCTCGCAGGCCCGCTCCACCTCCGCGGCCCTCTTCCGCGTGTGCTGACAGGCGACCAGGTATCCGGTCGTGCCATCGAAGGCGTAGATGCGCATGATCACGACAGGGGTTCCGGTAAAGGACCGCCCTGTGTTCCGGCCCTCAAAGCCAGGCAGCCCGCCCATCGTGATTTTTCCCAGGGCCGCCCCTGCAAGACTCCGCCGTGCTGCCTGAGCGCGTCGGAGTTCGGGCTCGAAGCTGAGAATGACCGCGCTGATGTTCTGCGCCGTAACGGGAGGGTTCTGCGGATAGGCGTAGACGATGATTCCGTCGGACTGCCGATGCCGAGACTGGTGTGCCACAGCTCAGCGCCGCCCCCGGTATGAACGCGGAGGGTGCCCTGCTGCCACCCTGCCGGGTAGTCGATGCGCTGCCTTCGGTTCCGCCGAGCGTGACAGTTTGGCGCTCGGTCCACCAGCATGGCGATACCAAGACCCGCAGGTCACGCCGGACCCTCGCCCTGCCGTAGGCGAGCGTCGATGCGCTCCGCGCGCACCACAAGCTACAGGCCGCGGCTTGGGGCATGCCTGTGTCGTGTCGCGCCTGGTGAGCGGGCTTTGATGCAACCGGGCCGACGGCCCGGCACCTTACGGCCTGTGGGCTGGCCGGGACCGCGCCACCGCCGGAGTCCGTGGCTGTGCCGGCTCGGGCGGATCTGATTTGGCGGAAGCTTATATACCGGGTAGCATGCTGCGCATGATACCTGATCGCGTGACGCCATGAGCGTGCGGCACGCCCTGCTCGCGCTGCTGAGCGAGGGGCCCAAGTACGGGCTGCAGCTGCGCGAGGAGTTCGAGGCGCGGACCGGCGAGGTGTGGCCGCTGAACGTCGGCCAGGTATACACGACACTGCAGCGGCTCGAACGTGACGGGCTGGTGGAGTCCGACGGCGCCGGGGACGACGGCCCGCAGAAGGGGTTCCGGATCACCGCCGGCGGCGAGCAGGAGCTGGCCGCCTGGCTGCGCACGCCGCCGGACCTGGCGTCCCCGCCCCGCGATGAGCTGGTGATGAAGGTGCTGGTGGCGATGCGGGTGCCCGGCACCGATGTGCATGAGGTGATCCAGGTGCACCGCCGGTACCTGGTGGAGCTGATGCAGCAGTGGACGCGGATCAAAGAGGACGAAGGCGAGTTCGACCTGGGCCTGGCGCTGGTGGTCGACGCCGAGCTGTTCCGGCTTGATGCGGTCATCCGGTGGCTGGACGCCGCCGACGGCCGCCTCAAGCGCGCTGCCGCCGATCCTCCCCGGCCGGTTCCCGTCGCCTTGCCCAGGCTGCGGCGCAGGGTGGGGGTACGGCGATGACCAGGCCAGGGCTGAGAGTGAATAGAGAGGGGACGGCGATGGCCGTGCTCGAGTTGCGTGGCGTGTCGAAGACCTATGGGACAGGGGCGACCGAGGTGCATGCGCTTCGCGGCGTCGACCTGTCGGTGAACGCGGGGACCATGGTGGCGGTGATGGGGCCAAGCGGCTCGGGCAAGTCCACGCTGCTGACGATCGCTGGCAGCCTGGAGGATCCCACCAGCGGAGAGGTGCTGGTCGGCGGTGCGGCACTGGCAGAGATGTCACGTAACGCCAAGGCCCGGCTGCGCCGACGTGCGGTCGGCTACGTGTTCCAGGACTTCAACCTGCTGCCCGGGCTGACCGCCGCCGAAAACGTTGCGCTGCCGCTGGAACTCGACGGCGTCGCCGCCAAGACAGCCCGCGCGGCCGGGCTGGCCGCGCTGGACGGGCTCGGCCTGGGCGAACGAGCGTCCCGGTTCCCCGACGAACTGTCCGGCGGCGAGCGGCAGCGGGTGGCGATCGCCCGCGCCGTCGTCGGGGACCGCAGGCTGCTGCTCGCCGACGAGCCGTCGGGCGCGCTGGACTCGGTCAACGCGGAGGACGTGATGCGCCTGCTGCATGACGCGTGCAAGCGGGGTGTGGCGGCCGTGGTGGTGACCCACGACGCGCAGCTGGCCTCGTGGGCCGACCGGGTGGTGTTCCTGCGCGACGGGCGCGTGGTCGACCAGACCTCACCGCCAGCTGGCCCCGAATCGCTTCTCACCGCCCCAGGGCAGAGCCAATGAGCACGGCGCTGCGCGAACGCCCGGCCCGGACCAGGGCCGACAACGGCGGCATTCCCGCCCGCCGGGCCGTGACCCGCTGGGCGTGGCGGCTGTTCCGCCGCGAATGGCGCCAGCAACTGCTGGTCTGGGCGCTCATCGTTGTCGCGGTGGCCGCCACGGTCGTCGGGGCGGCGGTGGCCACCAACACGCCGCCCCCGGCCAACGCCGGCTTTGGCACGGCGCAGGATATGGCCACGTTCCAAGCCCCCAACCCGCACCTGGCCAGCCAGATCGCCACGCTGGAGCATCGCTTCGGCCGCGTCGACGTCATCGAGAACCAGACGGTCGCCATCCCCGGCTCGATCGACACCTACGACCTGCGGGCCCAGAACCCGCACGGCCCGTTCGGCCAGCCGATGCTCTCCCTGGTCGCCGGGCACTACCCCGCCGGTCCTGACCAGGTGGCCGTGACGAGCGGGGTAGCGTCCACTTTCAACCTGAAGATCGGGAGCGTCTGGCACCAGGGCGGAAAGGCCCGGCGCGTGGTCGGCATCGTACAGAACCCGCAGAGCCTGCTGGACGAGTTCGCCCTCGTGGCGCCGGGCCAGGTCAGCGCGCCGACCCAGGTCAGCGTCCTGTTCGACGCGCCAGGAGTGAGCGTGGCCGACAACCGGCTGCAGGGCCTGCCCTCTCTCGGCCCGAGCGTCTCGGTCCCTGGGTCGGCGTCGTCGGGGAACGTGTTCAACCCCGAGACCATCGTGCTCGCACTGGCCACCGTCGGCATGCTCCTCATCGGGCTGGTGGCCGTGGGCGGCTTCACGGTGCTGGCGCAGCGCCGGTTGCGCTCGCTTGGGATGCTCGGCGCCCTGGGCGCCACGGACAAGCACGTCCGTCTCGTCGTCCGGGCCAACGGTCTCGTGGTGGGCGTCGTCGGCACGCTGACCGGGGCCGCAGTGGGCCTGGCGGCCTGGCTCGCTTACCGGCCGCGCGTCGAATCCAGCGCCCACCACGTGATCGGCGCGTTCGCGTTGCCGTGGATGGTGATCGTCCCGGCGATGGTCCTGGCCGTGGTGGCCACCTTCTTTGCTGCCTCACGGCCGGCCCGCTCGATCACCAGGGTTCCCATCGTGACCGCCCTGTCCGGGAGGCCTGCTCCCCCCAAACGGGTGCACCGCTCGGCTGTGCCCGGCGTCATTTTGCTCGTGGTCGCCTTCGTCCTGCTCGCTTACTCCGGCAAGAGCAACAGTAACGGCGGGGGAGCGCCGGAGCTGGTCTTCGGCTTCGTCGCCCTTATCGTGGCGGTGATCCTGCTGTCTCCACTGTGCCTGGCTACGCTGGCCAGGCTCGGCGGGCGCGCCCCGATCGCGGTGCGCCTGGCCCTGCGTGACCTGTCGCGCTACCGGGCTCGCTCGGGCTCGGCGCTCGCGGCCATCAGCCTTGGTGTGCTGATCGCGGTGGTCATCTGCGTGGAGTCCGCGGCACGGTTCGGGAACGTGCTCGACTACGCCGGGCCAAACCTGGCATCGAATCAGCTCATCGTCTACACGCCCAACGGGCCCTATGGACCTGGGGGTCCGGACAACGGTTCCAGCGGGGCTGTGACGGGGAGCAAGCTGCAGTCGATGACGGCGAGCGCGCATGGCATCGCCGCCGCGCTCGGTTCCCACGACATCGTCCAGCTCGACACGACGAGCGCCTCGCTCGTGCACGCCGCTCCGGGACGCAGTTGGTCCGGACCGGTGTACGTCGCCACCCCGTCGCTCCTGCGAGCCTTCGGGATCAAGACTTCTCAAATCGACCCCGCAGCCGACATCCTCACCATGCGGCCGGGGCTGTCCAGCCTTTCCAAGATGCAGCTCACCTACGGCAACGGCGGCGGTCACTCCGTCGTCGGTCCCGGGCACGGGCCGGGGGCACAGGCGCCGAGAACGGGGACGGGGACGAATGCGTACCCCTGTCCCAAGAGCAACTGCCTCGCCAACCCAGTGATCCAGGAGGTCAGCGCGCTTCCGTCCGGCACATCGGCGCCCAACACGGTGATCACCGAGCACGCCGTCCACCAGCTCGGCCTGCACCCCATCACCTCGGGCTGGCTGATCCAGACCCCGAACCCGCCCACCGCCGCGCAGATCAACAGCGCCCGGCTGACGGCGGCCGCGGCCGGCCTGAACATTGAGACGAAGTCCAGTGCGGCCTCGCCGGCGGAGATCATCAACTGGGCGACCGTCTTCGGCATCCTTCTTGCGCTGGGCATCCTCGCCATGACCGTCGGCCTCATCCGCAGCGAAACGGCCAGCGACCTGCGCACCCTGGCCGCCACCGGGGCAAGCAGTTCGACCCGCCGCACCCTCACCGCCGCCACCGCTGGCGCCCTCGCCCTGCTCGGCGCGGTGCTCGGCACGGTGGCCGGTTACGTCGCCGCTATTGCCTATTCCAGCGGCAGCAAGCTCGACGGCCTCTCATCCCTCAGCAACGTCCCGGCGAAGAACCTCCTGATCATCGGTGTCGGCATGCCGCTTATCGCGGTCGCAGCCGGCTGGCTGCTCGCGGGGCGCGAACCAGCCGCCATCGCTCACCAGCCGATCGAGTGAATAAATACCGGGATTCGTGACGTCATGAGTGTCCGGTATGCCCTGCTCGCGCTGTTGAGTGAGGGACCCAGGTCCGGCCTGCAGCTGCGCGAGGAGTTCGAGGCGTGGACCGGCGAGGCGTGGTCGCTGAACGTGGGCCAGGTGGACACGGCGCTGCAGCGGCTCGAACGCGAGGGGCTGGTGGAGTCTGACGACGCCGGGGCGGACGGCCCGCAGAGGGGATTCCTGATCACCGCCGATGGAGAGCGGGAGCTTGCCGGGTGGCTGCGCACGCCCCCGGATCTGGCCTTTCCACCCCATGATGAGCTGGCGACGAAGATCCTGGTGGCGCTGCGGGTGCCCGGCACCGACGTGCATGAGGTGGCCCAGGTGCACCGCCGGCATCTGGTGGAGCTGATGCTGCAGTGGACTCGGATCAAGCAGGACAATGCCGATCACGATCTGGGCCTGGCGCTGGCGGTCGACGCCAAGCTGGTCCGGCTGGACTCGGTGATCCGGTGGCTGGACGCCGCCGACTGCCGCCTCGAGCGCGCCGCCGCCAGCCCGCCCCGGCCTGTCCCGCCGGCGTTGCCGGGGCTGCGCGTGAGAGTCGGGGCGCCGCCGAGCAGGACGAATGACCAGGGGCCGAGCTGGGCGATAGATGACCGCATCCGGACCTCCGACGCCGACCGGGAGCGCGCCACCGCCCGGTTGCGCGACCACTTCGCCGAAGGCCGGCTCACGCGTGAGGAGCTGGACGGACGGGTCACGGCGGCGCTGAATGCCAGGACCGCCGGTGACCTGCGCCGCGTCATGGCCGACCTTCCCGAGCCCCCGTCGGTCCTGCAGCAGGCCCGCAGTATGCCGCCGGCGGCAGTGCCGCACCCGGTCCTGGGACGGCGCGGGCCCCTGCTGCTGCCGCCGCTGGTGACGCTGGTGCTGCTCGCGGTGCTGCTGATCACGGGAGGCGGGTGGCCGTTCCCCGCTTTCTTCGAAGTTGCCCTGGTGTTCGCCCTGATAACGTGCGCGGCCACCATAATCGCAGCCGCCCGGTTCCGGCGGCGGATGCGCCGCCACTGACAGCTCGGCCACAGCCCGGTGGGCCAGGTGGCCGTGCGATAGGACTATGACATGGAGACGTGGGACACCATCCGGGCGCGCCGCAACGTGCGCCAGTACACCGGCCAGCCGATCGCCCGTGAAAACCTCGAGCGATCCTTGAGGCGGGACGGCGAGCACCATCATCGGGGAACTGGCAGCCGTGGAACTTCGTGGTGGTAACCGACCGCGAGCAGCGGATTGAGCTGGCGAAGGTCTGGGACCGAGGCGGGAGGCACATCGCCCAGTCGGCGGCGACGATCGCTTTGGTGGCCAGGGAGCCGGAGGACGAGCGGCACCGCGACTGGCTGATGTACGACTTGGGCCAGGCGACCGTGAACATGATGCTGGCAGCGGCCGACCTCGGCATCGGCTCTGGCCACTCGGCGGTCATCGACCAAGAGCAGGCGCAGCGGGTGCTGGGATTCCCCGGCGGCTACCTCGCCGTCTACCTGATCGGCCTGGGCTACCCGGCCGGCCGGCCGCTACGGCCGCTCACCAGGCCCAACCGCCGGCCTTTCGACGAGGTCGTGCACTGGAACCGCTGGTAGCGCACGCATACGCTCCCGCTAGCTGACGGACCGCCAACGTCACGCTGCCGCCGGACTAGGCGGCTTGGCAGCCCGTGCGGGTACTGCTGCCCTCCGCCGTGTAATCCGGTCCTGCTGCCCACGGCCAGTTCGCGGTCATTCGTCATCGTCGTCATCAATCACGATCACTACCTCCGCGAGCCGGCCGTCAGCGTGGTGGTGCAGATACACAGGGGTACCGGCCACCTGCCCTGGTGCCGATCATCATCCCCAGGCCGCCGAGGATGGGCGCAGCTCCGGCGGGGTGTGGGTCAGCGTGATCTCCTGCAGGTCCTGGCGAGCCGATCCGGCCGGGTGCGCGCTGGCTGCGCGGCGACCACACAAACCGCACGGCTGAGACGGATAGTGAACATAAAACTGGCCATCAGCCAGCCGGTGGCCGACGATCACGTGACCGCGCCGTTCGCGGGCGCCGAGATCTCCGGCGACCCGGCCGCGGACCTCGCCGAGGGCCGCTTCGTGGACGGGCATGACATGCCTCCTGACGCGGGCCGGGACCTGGTGTCCCGGCGTGCCTTTGCATCGTCGGCGCCGGCGCCTCGCCCGCGCATCGGTGCGATTACCCAAGCTTGCGGGCGGCGGCTACCCACCTAACCCGGCCAGATACCCAGCCAGCCGAGCCCGGCGCCGGTCACGGCGAGCAATCTCGCCACCTGCTTCGCCGCGGGCGACCAGCCGCAAAACGTCAGCCCCTCCCCTCGCCCGGTCACGCCCAGCGCGCGCCGGTCGGGCAGGCAGACGTTGCCGCGCCACCACGAAGGTCCCGACGGAGGTGTGCGGATACAGCGCCGCCAGATACAGCCGGCCTACCGCGCCACCGGCACGAGCACTGGAGCGGGCCAGACGCCCCGCAGTGCAGGTCGGCGGACGGACCGTACAGGCTGATCTCGGCGCTGACCAGGCCACGGGTGGCGACGCACATCGACGGGACGTCCTGACACTCCCCTGCGGGCGCCCGGCACCCGTTAACTGTGGCGTCCGGGCCGGCTTGGCCCGGAGGCTCCGGTCAGCCGGGCTAGCCCGTCCCAGCACAGGCCGACGGCCACGTCGACCACCTGCTGCCTGGGCACGTCGGGGTGCTCATACCACCACGCCGCCAGGCCGTCGTTGCCCGACTTGATGACGCGCGCGAGCATCTCGTCGGCCAGCTCGCGCGGGATGCCGGGCGGAAGGCGCAGTGCGGCCGCCAGGCTGATCAGCCCCGCGATGGCGGCGGTGCCTTCCCGGTGAATGCGGGCGTGGACGGCCGCGATCTGGTCATCTGCAGGCGGGTCCCGGAACAGCATGCGCCAGGCGTATCGGTTCTGCTCGACGAAGCTGAAGAACGCCTCGGTGCTGCGCCGAACCAGGTCGCCGCCGGACTCGCCGGGCCGCAGCCGGGTCGTCGCCTGCACCATCGCCCGTGCGTGCTGGCTGAGCAATTCCAGGTGAAGGTCTCTTTTCGAGGCGAAGTGGTCGTAGATGACGGAGGGAGCGATGCCTGCGGCTGCCGCGATGCCTGTCATCGAGGCGCCGGAATACCCGCGCTCGGCGAATAGCTGGGCCGCGGCGTCCAGGATCAGGGTCCTGCGCCGCGCAGCGGACAGGCGCCTGCGCGTCCTCGCCGGCGCTGGCGCCCGAGGCGTGCTCACTGGCATCTCCGTTCCTCCGCGCTGCTGAGCGGCCATCGTCGTGGAGCGGCTCAGCCGGATGCGGCGAGGTCCTCGCGCCAGTTTGGCCGCTCCGGCCGCCAGCCGAGCGCGGTCTTGGCGTGTTCATTGGATGCACCTGGCAGCCGCGTCATCAGATAGATGGCGTAGGAGCCGCCGAACGTCCGGCCAAGCCAGGCCGGCAGCCGGAGCGGCTTCGGCGCGCCCAGCATGTCGGCGTAAGCGGGCAGCCAGTCCGCCACCGGCGCGGGTTCATCGTCGACGATGTTGTAGACGCCTTCGGCGCGCTGCTCGATGGCGGCGAGCGTGGCGCTGGCGGCGTCGTTGACATGCACGAAGGAGAAGACGCCTGCGCCGGAGCCGATGACCGGGAACCGGCGCCGCCGGACGTCGGCCGCGATCGAGCCGTCGGCCGCAAAGGAAGTCCCGGGCCCGTAGAAGAAGCCGTAGCGCAGGAGGGCGCCGCGCACTCCCGCGCTGCCCAGCGTCTCTTGCTCAAGCCTGGCCAGCGCGGCCACCGCCTCGGCGAACGTGCCGGGCGCCGCATGGTAGAGCGGATCACTCTCCCGCCTGAGGCCGCTGCCATCGGGAGCGTAAGCGAATGCCACGCTCTGCGCGACCACCTGCCCGACACCGGCTGCCACCACTGCGGCCATCAGGTTGCGGGCGCCCGCGCTGCGCAGCCGGTTGGTCGCCGCCAGATCCCGCCCGATCCGCCGGGGATTGATCCGCCGCGGTTGGGCGGTCAGCTCATTGACCACGATGTCCGGCCGCGCGGCGTCCACCGTCCTCGCCAGCGCCTCCGTGTCCAGGGCATCGCAGATCACCGGCTCCGCTCCGGCACGGCGCAGCACATCCCGCTTCGCCGCGGACCGGGTCAGCGCGACGACGTCATGACCAGCCCCGGCCAGCAGCTTGACCAAAGGCTGGCCGATGACCCCGCCGGCCCCTGCCACCATCACCCGCACCCACACCACCTGCCCTCGGCGCCCAGCCCAGCCGCGTAGCCTGCACCAGCCACCCTACCGAATCCAGATTCGGTAAGGTAGCCGGGTTCGAGCCAGACGGTGCGGAGGAGCACCACCCGCATCCAGCCGTTCCTATAGTGATGCATTCGGTGAGGTACCTCCGGCGGCTCGCTGCTGGCCAGGCCGCGGAACCGGCGCAAAGGAGGCCGGGATGACCGCCGCTGACAGGGCAGGGGCCCGGCCGGTGACCACCGCGGCGACGATCCGTCGGCTGCGCCCGTCTGACTATGGCACCGTGATCGCGGTGATCGATGAGTGGTGGGGCGGCCGGCCGATGTCGGACATGCTGCCCAGGCTGTTCTTCGAGCATTTCGCGGACACCAGCTTCGCCGCGGACCGGGCCGGCACGCTGACCGGGTTCCTCGTCGGGTTCCTGTCCCAGTCGCAGCCCGGCGAGGCCTACATCCACTTCGTGGGCGTCCGCCCAGGCCAGCGGGGCCAGGGACTGGGCCGACGGCTGTATGAGGCCTTCTTCGAGGCGGCCAGCGCGCGCGGCTGCACGGTGGTCCGGGCGGTGACCGCGCCGGTGAACACCGACTCGGTCGCGTTCCACCGCCGGATGGGGTTCTCGGTCGAGCCGCGGCAGGCAGCGCGTGACGGCATCCCGGTCGCGGCCGACTACGACGGTCCCGGCCGTGACCGCGTCCGCTTCGTCAAGCACCTTCACGCTGACGAAGGTGACGGTCTCCTCCGGGAGCGGGCGATGCCGCTTCGAGGACTGCCCGGAGATCCGGCGTGACCAGCGCACACCGAGCGGCCGGGCAGGTCCGCCCGGGCGCGGAAGCAATCTCCCGGCCGGCGGCCGCCGGCCCGCGGCTGGCCGCGGCACCTCGCGGGACTGCTGACGCCCCGGGCCGCGGCCGCCGGCCGCCTCGCACCGGACAGAGACCCGCCCGCATTGACGCTGATGTACTCGCTGACGGTCACCGGCACTCCGCCTCGCTGCAATGGGCTCCCGGCAAGGGGTGCTGTAGGCCTGCGCGGGTCGCCGGTCTTCCGCGCTCGCCGCGGCCATCCAGGGCACCGCCGGGTGACACGGTCAGCCTGGGGATGAGGTGGTGGGCAAGCGGCCCGATACTCACTGCGTAAAGAACGGTCCCGACGCCCACGGTGCCGCCCAGCAGCCAGCCGATCGCGAGCACCGACAGCTCGATGCAGGTGCGGGCGAGGCGGATCGAGACGCCCTTGCCGGCCAGGCCGGTCATCAGCCCGTCCCGCGGCCCGGGTCCGAGGCCGGCGCCGATGTACAGGCCGGTGGCGAGGCCGTTGGCCAAGATCCCGACGACCAGGAAGGCCGCGCGGAACGCGAGGGGGCGCGGGTGCGGAAGGATCAGGAGCGCGGCGTCTGCGGCCAGCCCAACCACGATCACGTTGCTGACCGTGCCGAGGCCAGGACGCTGCCGCAGCGGGATCCACAGCAGGAGCACCACCGCGCCGACGCCGTTAACGATCCAGCCGAACGGCAGCCCGGTCCGCTCGGCGAGGCCCTGGTGGAATACGTCCCAGGAGTCCAGGCCGAGCCGGGCGCGGATCATCATGGCGATGCTGACGCCGAACAGGACCAGCCCCAGGTACAGCTGGAGCAGGCGCCGGGGAAACCTCCCGGCCCCGGCGGTGAGCGCCAGCCGGGTGCGAAGCCGCGGCGGCGTGCGGGGCCGGCGGGCGGCGGCCCTGCTGCCGGGCCGGGCAACGCGGCGGCCGGACATCGGCACCCCCGGCATGTAGTTGACGTGTCAACCTGACACTAGCGCCGGGATAAATGATATGTCAACTAGCTGGCGTGGTGCGGCCCCGGAAAACCCGCGACGGCTCACCGATGGGTGGCGGCATAGAGCAGGGATGCCACGGCGAACGCGGCGAGAGTAGAAGCGGACGGCACGGGCCCACCGTTCCCTGGATTAGCTGATGCATCAACATCATGGTCGGACATCTGGTGACGTGTCAACTAGATGCTAGGATCGGGGCCGTGGAGGATCCGCGATGGCTCACCGACGCCGAGTACCGCGCCTGGATCGGCTACCGGCGGATGCGCGCCCGGCTCGATCTCCAGCTCGCCCGCGACCTGGCACGAGACTCGGGGCTATCTGAGCCCGACTACGACGTGCTGTCCACGGTCTCCGAGGCCGAACAACACCAGATGCGGCTGAGCGAGCTGGCGGCCCGCATGCTGTGGTCCAGGAGTCGCCTGTCACACCACATCACCCGCATGGAGCAGCGCGGGTTGGTCGCGCGCGAAGAATGCGCCGATGACGCGCGGGGCACGGTCGTCGTGCTCACCCGCGCAGGATGGCGGGCCATCGAGGCAGCGGCCCAGGGCCACGTCGCATCCGTCCGCAGGCATTTCATCGACCTGCTGACCAGCGACCAGGTCGACGCTCTCGCGGCGATCACCCAGGCGGTCCTCGACCACCTGGCCAGTCCTGGGCAAGATCAGCTCGGGCTGCCCTGACGCTCGGATCCAGTGGCAAGCCGCTCCCGCTCATGACAGAAGTTGACATGTCACATAGCATTTCTGTTAACCTGTTGAATGACATGTCAACTAACCGGCTGGTCCAGGGCGCTGGGCGGCTGGGGAGCATTGCCCCGCCGGTCACTGGCACCACGGCGACCGCAGCATATCGAGCCCGGGGGGACGGCAGCGGCAGGCAAAGGATCGCAGAACTGGCGGATCGTTTTGATCGATGTGTCAGACATCTAAGCGGTGGAGGATCCGTGCTGAGGATTCATATTGATCGTTTGACGGCACCGGGCCGGAGCCCTGACAAGGCGTTGTAAGGCCTTACTGGGCGACGACTGCCCGATCGGTTTCAACGACATAGATACGCAGAATTCCCCGATCTGGATGGTAGAAGGACGCGCGCCCGGTCGCCAGTATGGTGGCAGGCAGCGCAGATTCCGCTGGGGCATGATCAGGCCCGGGTACCATGTGGTATCCGGTTGGCGGGTCGCCTGAAGTCGATGGAATGCATGGATCATGAACTTCGATCTGGCCGCTGTCGCCAAGTCGCGGGCGGTCATACTCGTCGAGGGGATGAGCGACCAGGCCGCGCTCGAGGCGCTGGCTGGGCGACGCGGCCGGCCTCTCGGTGCTCAGGGCATCTCCATCGTGCCGATGGGAGGCGCGACCAGCATCGGCCCCTTCGTGGATATGCTCGGCCCGCACGGGCTCGACGTCAGGCTGGCTGGCCTGTGTGACGCCGCCGAGGAAGGCTACTTCCGGCGCGCTCTGGAGGGGGCCGGCCTCGGCTCCGCCTTGTCCCGCGCCGATATGGAGGCACTCGGTTTCTACGTGTGCACCGCCGACCTGGAGGACGAGCTGATCCGCGCCCTCGGCGTGGCCTCGGTCGAGCAGATCATCGCGGCTCAGGGCGATATCCGGTCATTCCGCATCTTCCAGAAGCAGCCCGCCCAGCAGCGGCAGAGCCCCGAGAGGCAGCTCCACCGGTTCATGGGGACCCGGTCCGGCCGGAAGAGCCAGTACGCGCGCCTGCTCGTGGGCGCGCTTGATCTCGCCCGGGTTCCCCGGCCGCTTGACCGCGTACTCGCTTACGTATGACGAAGCAGCAGCAATGCTGCCCCTCGGATGCCGACGGGCGGGCGCGGCATACCAGTTCCGGCACATCGACCTCCAGCACAGGCTCGCAGCCCGGTGCAAGGAGCCTTCGGTGCAACGGTGGCAGAAACCCTGATCCTCATGCACAAGGCGGAGCAGCAGGCGGCAGCGGCTAGCGCAAGGCCCGAAAGCCGACGGTATCAGCCGCGATCCACCCGGCCGACCCCAGCAGGTGCTCGCCATCCCTGCCACCGCGCTGGCCACAATTCTCGCTCGCACAATCAGCTAACCCGCTGCCCGGCCACTGCATCGTGGTGAGCGCCAGTCCGGCGGCACGTGCCCGCAACCAGCAGGTTATCGACGTATTTTGTCAACTGTACGGCCGCTCAGGACGTCATATCAGTGTATTAGCGCTAGCAAGCACCCGTTGTTTGTCAGCCTGCCGCTTTTCCCGCGGAACGGAACTAGTGACGGATGCGCCGCGCAGCTATTCGCATGCCGCGACGGCGTGAAAGGGCATTTCCTGGTGCGGCCGAAAACCGCGTAAAGCCCAAGGGAGTCACGATGATCAATTCGGGCGGGCAGACGGGCGCGGTGTGTAACTCACCCATCCGTCCGCGGCGGCTGTGGTACTGGGTGGCTGGCTGCATGCTGGCCGCCGCGGCGGCCTGCATCGCGCTCGCGGTCCTCGGCATTTTCGCCTTGAGTCACCAGGTCCGGGATCTCCAGCGCATTCCGGTGCCCGGCCATGGCGTGGTCACCTTCGCGCAACGAGGTGGATATGTCCTTTTCATCGAGAGGCCGGGCTTCTGCTGCTCGGTTTCCACCGGCCCCAGGGACAGCGGGCTGTTCCGCAGTTGGTCGGCCTACATACACCTGCGGCCGGTGAACGGCGGCGCGCCGGTCGCCATCACTACCTGGCGGGGTGACACGGAGAACTACGACCTGGCCGGGCACCTTGGTGAGACGGCCGCGTTCTTCGCGATCGATCATCCCGGCCGGTATGAGCTAACTGCCAGTAAGGTGATGCCCCGCTCGCTTACTGACTTCGCCATCGGGCGAGGCATCGGGAACAGCATGCTCTTCCCGGTGCTCCTGATCCTGGCCGGGCTGCTCGGCCTCATCGCGGCCGGCCTGCTGACCGGCGTGATCACCGCAGTCCGCCGGCGCCGCGCCCGCCGCGCCCCGCTGCCCGTCCCGCCGATCGTGCCGCAGCGTCCGCTGCCGCTGCCAGGGCACCCGGGCTGGCCGCCAGGCCAGTTCCTGCCTGCGGATAGCCAGGGCGGGGGCTAGACGGGGCGGACGTCGTAGCGGCGCAGCCATTCGTTGACGTCGAGCAGGAACGCCGGCGCTGCCATCGTGCCCGGTCGCATTGCCATCGTCCCGGGCAGGGCCGGGTCAGCGGCGAACGCGGCGGCCAGCCTGGCCCGGACAGCAGGCCAGGAGCTCGTTAGCTTGACATATCAGGCGAATGCTAGCTATAGTAAGCAACATAACGAGCTGCAGAATACAAGCTGAGGAGGAGACATGATCGACACCCGCGTCGTCGGCCAGGAGCTTCAGGATAAGATCCTTGAGCAGGTCCGCAAGGGCCAGGAGCAGGTCCGCAAGGGCCAGGAGACCGTCGCCGAGGCTTTCAGGAGCTGGACGGCTACCGCCCAGTCCATCGCGCCGCAGCTGTCGGCCATGTCGGCCTGGACCGCCAGGCTGCCCAGGCCCGAGGACCTCGTGACGAACGCCCAGGAATTCGCCGTACAGCTGCTTGCCGCGCAGCGGAAGTCTTCTGAGCAGCTGCTTGCCGCGCAGCGGAAGTTTGCCGAGGAAGCGCTTGACGCGGTCAAGCCGCTGCTTGCCCTGGCAGGCGCCGCGCCCGTCCGGGCAGGCGACAAGCGGGCCGGGTCACCAGCCCAGGCCGGCTCCGCCAAGAACGGTGCTGCTGCCAAGTCCGCCACCCGGGCCAGTGCGTCCGCCAAGAAGCCAGGCACGGCCAAGAAGCCAGGCACGGCCAAGAAGCCAGGCACGGCCAAGAAGGCAAGTGCCGCCAAGTAGTACCACGCACGCGGCCGACCGGGTCATCCTGGTCCGCCGCGCGCGCATGCTCTGCTGACTCGCGCTTACCATACTGAGCAGCCCTGGCCGCTCAGTCTTGGCCGGCCCAGCCCGGCGGGGTATCAGCCAGCCCAGCCAAGGACCAGCGAGCAGGGTTCCCGTCAGCTCACCCCAGGCCAGCGAGGCGACCATGAGTGATCCGTGGGAGATGCAGATGGAGGCGCTCGGCGCCTTCATCCGCAGTACGCGCAAGAACGCCAACCTGTCGCTGCGCCAGCTAGCGGAGATGACAAGACTCTCCAATCCGTACCTGAGCCAGATCGAGCGTGGCTTGCACCAGCCGTCCGTTCGCGTCATCAGGCTCATCTCGGACGCGCTCAACATCTCCGCTGAGACGCTGCTGGTCCAGGCCGGGCTGCTGCACGCGACCGAACCCAGCGGGCCGACGGACCCATCGGATGCCGTTTCTGCGGAGGCCGCGATCCGGGCCGACGAGAGGCTCACCCCGGAGCAGAAGACCGCCCTGATCGCCGTCTATCAGAGCATGCTCAGGCCGGAATAAACGTCAACGCAGCAGGCCCGGCAGAGCGGGCGGGCCCGGCGGGCCCGGCGGGCCCCGGCAGGCCCGGCAGGCCGGGGAGGCCGGGGAGGCCGGCCTCACCCGGACACGCCGCCAGACCAGCGAGATCCGCGAACCGGTGATCGCGCCCGGCCAGGCACCACTACCATAAGTGGGCGTGGACGACGCCCGCGATGCCCCGGAACCGCTGCCCCGGCGGCGCCCTGCCGTCGGCCCGCCGCCAGGCCCGCCGAACGGGCCGCCAGCCGGCTCGCCGGGCGGGCCGCCGCCGCAAGCCCCGCCGCCGCAAGCCCCGCTGCCGCGGCGGCTGCCTGGCCAGGCGAACTGGCCACGGCCGCAGTTGCCGGGGCCAGCGCCCGGCCAGGCCAATGGCCAGGCGAACGGCCAGCTTCCCCGCCGGCCGCCGAGAGCCAAGCCGGCCGGACGCCACCGCAGCCCGCACCGGCTGACCCTGCCGGCCGATGCGCCGCCGCTCGTGCTCGCGGTGGCCGGGGTCGCTTGCCGGGCCAGTGACGACATTGCCGCCGAGATCGCCAGCGCGGTCGGGTACTCGTGCCCGGGCGCGACGATCCGGGTGGGCTACCTGGAGGGCTCGGTCCGCAGCCTGACGGAGATGCTGGCCGCGCCGGGCCCGGACGGGATGCCGCCGACCCAGCCATCCGTCGTCGTGCCGCTATTGGCCGGCCCGCATCCGCGGTCCGACACG
>WNFB01012752.1_pt1 | contig 21600 bp, 27 predicted proteins | sample 5400501 | NCBI WGS metagenome assembly WNFB01 (sample SAMN13153341, study PRJNA577476) | soil metagenome | isolation source: 200 cm saprolite under Douglas fir tree site 2 hole 1 | place: USA:California | collected 2015-04-18 | reverse complement strand
CCTGACTCGCGGCGGAAGTGCAGCAGCTGAGCTTGAAACAAGCCTTCGGGGCGTACCACAAACGCCTCTTACGCCATAAAAGAATCACACACAGATAGAGAGTAATTCGTGAACATCAATTTTTCAGCAGCCTGCTAGGCGAAAGGACGAGGTGTGAAAGAGCGTGCGGCAAACGGCCTGCACTACCAGGGGCCAGCATGGTGAAGTCATGCCGTCGGAGGTGATACCGAAGGAACGGCCGCGGCTTCGGCGTGCCGTGCCTCTTCGGAAAGCTTGCGCAGCGAGAGCCGTTCACGATGGGTTAACAAGAGCCCCAGAGGGACAACCGCGACAAAGGTCACGAGCCACAACATGATGCCACAACTCGCTGCCAGTTCTTTCGGGACATCGAAAACGTGGTCGAGAGCCGCGATGGTCGCAAGTTGCGAACCCCCGCCAACCCCCGGCAATTGCACCATGGAACCCACCATGCTGGAACCCATAAGCAGAAGCACCTGGAGCAGTGGGATGTCGAGGGGATCCTCGCCGAACACATGAGCAGTTTGATGGTAGGCGATGGTCACCTCGTGATAGGCAATCGCTATCATCCACCACATTCCGACCGAAACCAGAATAAGCAAAAGAAGCGAAAGCGGGCTATGAATCGTGTTCAGGCCTTCGCCAAATTCGCGGATCTTCTGAGCCACCCGGTGACTCCAGCGAGAACCTAAGTGGGAGAAGCGGCGCTCCACCCAGTTTGCCAGACCCCGGCCCCAGCGGTTGATGAGGGCTGCTCCGATGGCGAGAGCGATGACAATTCCAATGACAATAAAACCGCCGTCACGAAAGCGGCTGTAGTACTCAGGGTGAGGGAAGTCGCGCTTGGCTGTCGGCAGGAAGATCGCGAATACCATCAATACCGCAAACGCTCCTATGTCGAAAATACGTTCCACCGCCCACACCCCGATTTGGGATGTGACGGGCAGATTCTCGCGACGTGCGATCAGGTAAGGCCGGATGAATTCACCGGGTCGTCCCAGCAACGCCAGTCCCGCGAACCCAATCAGCGTGGGAGGAATCAATTGCAAAAAAGAAGCTCGGGGACGGACGGGGCGAAGGAAAATCCTCCAGCGGATTGCCCTCAGCACGTATCCCAAGTAGATAAGAGCAATAGCATGGACAATGTGCCATGGGTTGACCTGGTGGGTTTCGCTCCAGAAAGTGGCCCAGTCGAAACTCTTCCAGTGACGGAACTGCAGATATACTAGCGCGGCAAGTACGACCAAAATCCCGCTGGTTATGAGAATGCGTTTTTTATCCATCTACATGAACGGCCGGGGCGGAATCGCGGAGGCGGCGACCATCCCCCGTCCTCAAGGTAAATGACGCGGAGACACGGGTCAACGCGCGGTCGACCGCTTGGGGACAAATGTCCTGCCATGACGGATCGAAACTATTCGCTTTGCTGAGTGGGTGCAGGCGCAGCCGGCCTAGACACCACTGGGCCTTGCCTACGCGGCGTGGATTTCTGAGTCCCGCCTGATTTCTGGATGTTTGCTTTCTGGATGTTTGCCTGGGTGTTGGCTTGTTCTGATAACTTCTTGCGATTGAAGTCGCGAATGATGCGTGCAACATAGGCGCGAGTCTCGAAATACGGCGGTACGCCGCGATACTGTTCCACCCGTCGAGATCCCGCGTTATACGCGGCAAGTGCCTTGATCAGATCGAAGTTGTAGCGTTCCAGAAGTTCCCGCAAATAGCGGGTGCCACCTTCCACATTGGCTTGGGGATCAAAGGCATTAGGAACCCCGAGCTCCGACGCTGTCTGGGGCATGAGTTGCATCAGTCCCAAGGCTCCCTTTGGTGACACGGCATGTGGATTGAACCCGCTTTCGGCGCGAATGACACTGTTGACCAGGTCGGGATCGAGACGCTGACGATCACTGGCCGAATTGACGAAGTCGTTTACATTTTGAGATCTGGGCGACACGGTTACGGCTGTTGGAGTCAGATCCTTTTCAAGTTGAGATCTGGGCGACACGATTACGGCCCTTGGAGTCAGATCCTTTTCAAACCGCTCAATCTCGGTAGTGGGCACGTCCACGTAGCTGCCCGCTTCGCCGGACAAGTAAAGGCGAGTCGTAGAATCGATCACTTCCCGTCGTTCGTGGCGAATGGAGAAGCCGTTTCGCAAGATGGCAAGATCGGAGCCGAGAGCCGTCGCCGAAGCGAGCACAGCCACCATAAAGCCGAACCCGAATTTACGCTTTATCGACATCTGTCCAGCGCACCCCGACCGCAAATTTTGTGGTACCGCCGTTCCGGGGGGCGTCTCGGTCCTCGGCCAGCCGGCAAGATGCTGTGGCTACAAAAACACTAGACGCTCACTCGCGTCCCGTTCATCACCTGCTCGAGCGCCGCGGCGATGCCACTCTGGTCATTGCGCAGCGTAACCGTCCAACCCCGGCCCCGCAGTTCTTCGGATGCGTTTCCCATGATAAACGGGTGACCGGCGAATGCAAGCATTTCAATATCGTTATAGTTGTCACCAACGGCCATGACCTGCTCGCGGGGGATACCGCGATAATTCGCCCATCTTTCGAGAGCATGGCCCTTTGAGCAGCCCTGGTTCAGGACGTCCACGATGGAAAGATCGCGGACGGGATACTCAGTGCGCAACACCGTAATTTCGCTTTGCAACTTGCAGGCCGCGAGCCTGGTTAATGCCTCATGCATGCGGGAAATGGTTCCACAGAACATGGCTTGCACCGGATCGCAGACCAGAGAGCTCTCCACGGGGATTACGAATTCGATGCAATTCATGTTTTTTTCCAGCCAGCGCTGAATACTGCCGCCCAGTTCGTTCATATGCTCGAGCACGATCGCGCCCTTGGACTCGTTATCGAAAGTCAGAACCGTGTTTCCGCGAAACTCCCTCATTACAGCGCATAAGTTCCGGCAAGTGTCCGCGGGCAGCAGATCGCGGTGAAACGTTTCCCCCTGAAGAGAGCGCGTGATGGCCCCGTTGGAGCTGATTAGCCAGAGATCAAAGCCCAGCATCTGCGCAATCGGAAGAGCAAAAGTGTGCCGGCGCCCGGTGACCAACACAATTTCAACGCTGCATTCGTGCGCTCGCCGAAGGGCCGCGAGATCAGCATCAGAGATTTGGAATTGGGGGTTAAGCAGGGTCCCGTCGATATCAACCGCGAGCAGGCGGATCGGAAGCTTCACCATGGATGATTCTAGCACCCATACCCGAAGTTCAATGCTCCATCGAGCTACTGATTTGCGGCAAAAGGACTCATGAGCACGCCCAATTATCACACCCAGCACCGCCCGATGCCTGCGCCTGCACCCGTATGTCTAATTGCTGCGCCAAAGCTGCTGCCGTGGGAACCACGATGAAAAGGCCAAACGACTAACCGGCCAGCAAACTAACGACCAGCAACTAACGACCAACGACCAGCGACTAACGACCAGCGATCAACGCTCACTCCTACCATGCTATAGTGCGCTCATCGCATGGGAGCACTGCTATACCTGATCTATCCCTGGGGCTTCATTCTGCAGGGATTGGCCATTGTCCACTTCATACGGCGACGGCCCAATACCTTCTGGATCTGGATCATTCTCTTCGGCGGTGGGAACTCGCCGATTTGTACATGGAAGATGGCAACTTTGCCCGGGCGCGGGAATGCTACGATCGCGCAATTTCCTCGCGCACCGATTCGCCCGACCCGTTTTATCGCCGAGCCGTCTGCGCCATAGAAATGGGCGACTTCGCCGCTGCTGTGCCGGATCTGGAGCGCGTTGTGTCCGCCAATTCTAATTACGATTTTTGTCGCGCTGCCGGTCTGCTCGCCCACGCTTACGCCAACACCGAACAGCGACAACGTGCGGCATCCCTGTTTGAAAAAGTGACCAGGACCTCCACGCTCTCTGAGACTTACTACAATTACGCTTGTCTCTTGGCCGCCGAGCAACGCAATCCTGAGGCGCGAGAATGGGCGCAGCGCATCCTGGATAAGAAACCTACGATGCCCGGGTACCTGCGCCGTCGAGAGCGGCCGTGGTTCCGCAAGGCGTCAGCTCTGCTAAAGCGCCTGCCTGCTTAGGCAAAGCTGGTGACCAGAAGCTCGCCACTCTGGTGCTAAACTTCCATGCTTCATGGCTCGCATCGCGTACCTGGAATGCACTAAGTGTGGTCAGCGGTTGACTGCCGATCGCCCGCAGACCATCTGCCCAACAGATGGCGGTGTGCTCTACGTGCGCTATGAGCTGACAACATTAAAGCAAAACTTTAACCCGGCTTCACTGGCCGGTTGTATTTCCACGATGTGGCGCTATGCTGAAGTGCTTCCAGATGCGCAACCGATTTCTCTTGGCGAAGGCTTCACTCCGATGCTCCCCAGCAGGGAATTTCCCAACGTCTACATCAAGGACGAGGGCCTAAATCCTACCGGCTCTTTCAAGGCACGTGGGCTCTCGGCTGCTGTGACAATGGCGAAGGCGTATGGGCTTAAGAAGCTCGCGATTCCATCGGCGGGGAATGCGGCCGGCGCTCTCGCCGCATATGCCGCCGCGGGCGGACTTGAGGCATACATCTTCATGCCGGAAGATGCGCCTATTGCGAACCGCATCGAGTCTGAGAACTACGGCGCCCGCGTCACTCTCGTGAACGGGCTGATTAGCGATTGCGCCAGAATGGTCGCCGAACGCAAAGACACAGAAGGATGGTTCGATGTTTCCACGTTGAAAGAACCCTTCCGGGTGGAAGGCAAGAAGACCATGGGCTACGAAGTGGCCGAGCAGTTGGGCTGGCGATTGCCGCAGGGGATCATCTACCCTACGGGAGGAGGCGTCGGTCTGATCGGCATGTGGAAGGCGTTTGAGGAAATGGTGCAGCTAGGCTGGATCGGGCCTGAAAGACCCAAGATGGTTTGCGTGCAATCAAGCGGTTGTGCTCCGATTGTTAAAGCATGGGATGATGGCAGCTCCAGCTCCGAAATTTGGGGCAATGCATCGACTATAGCGGCCGGACTGCGCGTGCCCAAGGCGTACGGCGACTACATCATTCTCGACATTCTGCACAAGAGCGGCGGCACCGCCCTGTCGGTCACGGATGAAGAAATAATGGACGCACTGCATCACTGGGCGCACGTGGAGGGCTTATTTGCGGCGCCCGAGGGAGCAGCGGCGCTTGCTGCATATCGCAAGCTGCGGTCCAATGGGTTCTTTGGTCCAGACGATTCGGTAGTTTTGTTCAACACCGGCACAGGACTGAAGTACTTGGACGTAATCGAAGGGCATATGAAATCTGCCAGGCCCGAGCTAGCTGCGTCGCGCTACCTTGGCGGAATTATTGGCCCTTACTGAAGAAGCAGTGAGATGTAGGTACTAGGAGGATCCGGCAAGATAGCTGACATAGCGGCGAAAAGCCATCACCACATATGACTAAGCGTCTCTACTATCACGATTCTTTTCTCTACGATTTTGACGCCGAGGTGGTGGACGTAATCGCGCCATCAAAAGAGAATCCCCGACCAGCGCTCGTTCTCGACCGTACTGCGTTTTATCCCGCCAGTGGCGGCCAGGTTTTCGATACCGGCTGGATCGTGCCTGTTTCTGGAGGGAACGGCCCGAGACTACGCGTTGCGGAGACGGCCGAAAGGGAAGACGGTCGTGTCGTGCACTATATCGAGGCTGAAAGAGCGCCTGAGAAGGGCAGCCGTGTTCACGGCCTCATCGATCCTGCGCGCCGCCGTGACCATGTGCAGCAGCATTCTGGGCAGCACGTGCTCTCCGCTGCGTTCGTGCGCCTGTTCAACATGCCCACGCTTTCGTTCCACATGGGAGAGGAATATTGCTCAATCGATTTGGACACTCCATCGCTCACGCAGGAGCAGGCTATCGCGGCGGAGCGGCTGTCCAACGAAATCGTCCTGGAGAATCGTCCCGTGAATATTCGATTTGTCACACAGGAGGAAGCGCGCAATTTAGGTCTGCGCAAGATACCGCCAGTCGAGAAGGACGAGTTGCGATTGATCGACATTCACGACTTTGACCTCACGGCTTGCGGAGGTACGCATGTACGCGGGACTGGGCAGATAGGATGCATCCTGCTGCGCAAAACCGAAAAAGTCCGTCAGGGATGGCGCGTCGAGTTCGTGTGTGGACAACGAGCAGTTTCCACCGCCCGTCGCGATTACAGCACGCTTTCCGAAGCCGCCAGCATGTTTTCCACGCACATTTGGGATGTGCCGCAACAGGTGCGGAAGTCCCTCGACGAAGTCAAAGCATCGCGGAAATCGCGAGATCAGTTATTAGAGGAGCTCGCCGAATTCCAAGCCAGGCAAATGCTGTCAGAAACTCCGCCAAGGAACGGTCGAAAGCTGATCGTCCGAATATTTTCAGACCGAGACGTGAGCTTCATTAAGCTCCTGGGGCAGAAACTGACTCGACTGGACTCGGCCGTCATTGCATTGCTTGCGAGCGCATCCGGTCAGCCATCGCTCGTGTTTGCACAATCGGCGGGACAGCCCTTTGACATGGGGTCGCTGATGAAAGATGCCATGTCACGTCTGGGCGGACGCGGCGGCGGCAGCAAGGACCTTGCACAGGGCGGGGCGCCAAAAGCTGAGGCGATCGAAGTAATGCTGAGTGAAATGGCGGATAGACTAGCTACCTGAGTTCTGCGATCTGGAGATTGCGGAACGAACAACACGAGCCGCGCTCGGCTCGCCCGGGCAGAAGGGGTGTCCAGCCCTACATCATCATTGTCGCTGCTAACCTGCTCTCGTGCTACATTTTCCTCAGCGGCGATCCTAAGCGGCAAGAATGGAACAGCGCCTCATTCTCGTTAATCTGCTGGTCAAGTTGGGCGTCGCTGCCTCCGCGGCCAGCATCCTCGGCCGTTCGGTGGAGTTCAAGTCCCTGTTGTTCCGTGAAGAACGTTCACTGAAACATAGAATTTATTTAGTTTTGTGGATTGGAATTCCGATGGCCACAGGCGTGTGGATCCGGTTCATTCAACCGAGTTTCCTGGCTGGCGACCTGTCTTTCGAGACCACAGTTCTGCTGGGTGTCATTGCTGGCCGCGCTACCGGAATGTTGGGCGGTGCGCTGCTAGGTCTTCCCGCCGTATTGCACGGGGAGTGGGCCACTTTGCCTTTCAATCTGCTCTGTGGTTTTATCGCCGGGCAATTGCGCAGTATCGCTCCTGACCGGGAGGACATATGGTCCTTTTCTCCCTTTATTGACCTGAGCATTTATCGTTGGATCCGGCGCAATCTGCCCAAGCCCCGCCTTTTCGATTGGCAGATCATGTTCTTTGTCACCATTGTGGGGCTACGTTTCTTGCATACAGAGCTCTCTCGCTTCTTGCCAAGAGCGACCTTCAGCCTGGAAAGCCCGAATTTGTGGGTCGAAGTGGCGATTTACGCAACCTCGGTCATGGTGATTGGCACGGAGCTGAAGATCTTCAACAGCGTGCGAATTCAGATCAAGCTCGAGGAGCAGGAGCGTTTGCTGCTTCATGCCCGTATGGAGGCGCTGCAAAACCAGATCAATCCACATTTCCTGTTCAACACGCTCAATTCCGTCTCTTCGCTGGTGCGCTTCGATCCTGATACTGCACGTGAACTGATCATCAAGTTGGCGAATATCCTGCGACGGCTGCTGCACAGCAGCGATGCATTCGCCCCCTTGAGAGAAGAACTGGAATTCATCGATGACTACCTCGACATCGAAGTGGTCCGCTTCGGGCGGGACAAGCTGCAGGTGATCAAAGAATTGGAGCCAGCCTCACTCGACGTAATGGTCCCCAGCATGCTGCTACAGCCCCTGGTTGAAAACTCGATCAAGCACGGCCTCTCCTCCAAGATTGAAGGCGGCAGCATCTACCTGCGCAGCCGGTTGAACGACTCCAGGTTGGTGATTGAGATCGAAGACGACGGAGTGGGCATGGGAGCCGCCAACTTTCTAGAGCGACCCAGTGGTCTGGGTGGATCGGGGATCGGCATGGCCAATGTCGCCGAGCGGCTAAAGGTGCTCTATGGCGATACCGCGAAGATGACAATCGATAGCCCTGAAGGAAAGGGCACCCTAGTGAGGATCCGCCTGCCCGTATTATTGCCGACTCCGGGCATGATTCCGGTCAGCCCCTACGAGGAGCGCTCCAGTACGCGTCGATAGAAGTCTTCGTATTGCGGAATGATTTCGCTGGAGCAGAAGCGCGACTTCGCGACTGCACGGGCCTGCTTTGCCATTTCGCCCAGCCGCTTTTCATCGCTCAGCAGTTCAATCGCATAGCCGGCCATCGTTTTTACATCGCCGACGTCGGCTAGGTATCCACTTTTTCCATGCTCGATCACCTCTGGTATGCCGCCGACGTTCGTGGCTAGCGGTACGACCTCGCAAGCCATGGCCTCCAGTGCTGCAAGCCCGAACGACTCCAGTTCGCTGGGCAGCAACATGATATCCGCCAGAGCCAGCTTTTCATTGACGCGGTCCTGCTTGCCCAGGAACACGACTTGTTCGTGAATGCCCTTCTGTACCGTTAGCCACTCGGCCTGTGAGCGGTCGGGGCCATCTCCGATGAGCAGAAGGCGTGAAGGAACTTCCTTGCGCACCCGATCAAAAATTTCGATCACGTCCAACAGGCGCTTCACCGGACGAAAATTGGAAAGATGCACCAGGATTTTTTCATCGTTGCTCGCGAACTCCGAGCGATGTTGGGCTCGGTCCGGATCACGCTGGTACACGTCACAGTTGACGAAGTTGTAGATCACCTGGATGTTGTTCTGAATGTCGAATTCCCGCAGGGTGCGCTCGCGAAGATATTGCGAGATGGCCGTAACCCCGTCGCTTTGCTCGATTGAGAAGCGCGTGATCGGCAGGTAGGAGCGGTCCAATCCGACCAGCGTGATGTCAGTGCCGTGAAGCGTAGTCACAAACGGGAGCTTGCGGTGACTACCGCTTGCCGCGAGCATCTGGCGGGCCAGCATCGCGCTGACGGAGTGCGGAATAGCATAGTGCACATGGAGCAGATCAAGATCGTAAAGTTCTGCAACCTCCGCCATGCGGGTGGCGAGAGCGAGATCGTAGGGAGGGTAATCGAATAGCGGATAACGGGAAACCTCGACCTCGTGATAATGAATGTTGGGCTGCGGACCGGTGAGCCGGATGGGCTGAGAGTACGAAATGAAGTGGATTTGGTGCCCGCGCTGGGCGAGCTCCAGGCCCAACTCCGTCGCCACTACCCCGCTACCACCGTAAGTCGGGTAGCAGGTAATTCCAATTTTCATTCAGCTTCTCTCTAGCCGGCACCCCAGACCTTCTGGATTCGATGGCGACGAAATTTGCGGGATTCATATTTTGCGCCGGATACCGCGTCCACAGGCTGGGGTGTTGCTGATGGCAACCTTAATGAGAAGCGTTGTTGTGCTCGGCGGAACTGGAAATCCGAGGATCCAGTTTGTCAAGATGCTTATGGAACCGCTCCCGGTCGTGCGGGCTCAAGCCGATGAATTCGATTCCCATGCCAACTCCTGGATCACAGGTGCGCACAATGGCGGATGTCGTAATCTTCTCAGACTCGATCCAGAAATCGACTTTGAGGTTGGTACCGATAGGAATTGGCAAGATGGTCTCGACATAACAGCCGTTGCCGCTGACGTCACTGGCGTTGACGCGGATGGGTGTGTTGACGCGCTCGTCCCGCAGTTCCATGGGAAAGGACATCTTGTGCCGAGCCCACCTCCTACGGTTTTGAAGGGAAGTTGAGGCGGTTTTCCCAGTGGTGGACAACTCTGCTTTCCAGGGGCATTCCTGGTTACTGGCAAGTTGCACGCCTACCTGAAGTTTCTGCGGCGCACCCGCATTGATCACCCAAGTCACTGTGCACCGCGCCTTGTTGGCACCATACTGCACGCCGATTGTGTCGCCAACTTTGAGTTCGTGCTCAATGCCGGAGAGCAAAGCGCTGTCTTTGGTGATATTGCCGGCGCGAGCTTGCTGAAAGAAGGTACGGCCGTCCGCGGCCATGCCCCAGACTCGCACGGGCAGATCTGGGGTTGCCCGGGACTCCGCTGGGTGTGCAGTCATAGAGGTAAACGTCGTCAAATTGTATTACGAATAGGAGAATAAGTGTCCGTCGCTGTCGGTTACCGAAGTACCTGGAATCGTCCGGAAATTGCCGCGTAAACGCCGCTAGGTTTATCCCTGATAAGTGCTTCGGGCCAGGTCACGAAAAGTGACAAGCTCAACTTCCTGCCGCAAAAGAATCTGCCGGGCTTCGTCCGAGGTAAGCACACGCAGTTCTTTTTCGCGGGACTCCCGCAGCCGAGTCCGTGTCGCGCGCAGGTCTGCGTCGTTGTAGCCTGGGTGACAGACGAATTCCCATGTCCCTTCAGGCATGTTCTCGACGATAGCTCGGAAGAGCTTCTGGTCTAAGGCTCCAGTGACCACAATCCCAAGCGTTCCATCGGGCGTGAATAGGCTTGCATCTTTCACCGCATTCCGGAATTGATCCGCGAAACGGCGCAGCCAATTCACCTGCATGTATCTTTTCCAGAGACTTGGTCGTGCAAACAGAAGAGCCGATGGCAGGGGCAGCAGGGCGAATGGATTTCGTAGGGCTCTGACTCCGCAATTCTTTGCCGCGCGCAAAAGCGCCTGCAATACGGCTGGCAATATGTGCGTGTGTTTGTGTGTATCGCAGTGGGATACAGAAATGCCGGCCGATTGCAGCTTGCGAATCTGTGCTGTGGCTTCAGCTTCGAGTTGTTGCTGGTCGAGCTTCTTCGTCATAGCACGGTAAGCCAAGACGCCCAACGTATTACCGAAGCGTGTGTTGGACTTTCTTGTGCTGTTGACAAGCAAGGGACTCGCATCCACCAACACCACGTGGCAGCCTACCGATAGCCGCGGTAGGGACCGTGCGAGTTGAACTGCTTCTTCGAAGGCGGGACCATTTGCCATCAGCGAAGCGGAGGTAATGACGCCATGGGCGTGGCCCTCCACAATGGCGCGATTTACGCCGCGCGTTAAACCGAAATCGTCGGCATTGATGATCAGGCGCCGCACGCCGAGAGTCTAGCAGGGAACTCCTATGCGCGTGCGACGTGGTTTGACCGTTTAGCGAGCGTCCAGCGAATGCCCTCAACGTGACTCCCAGTATCCTTCGCTGAGCGGGGCACGGGCGGTTAGCTCAGTTGGTTAGAGCGCCTGCCTTACAAGCAGGAGGTCGCAGGTTCGAGTCCTGCACTGCCCACCAGTTATTGGTTTCATAGACTTAAAGGGTCGAAAAAGGCGGATACGGGAAACGGCTACAAAGTTTCCAAATCTTCCCGGCCTTGTCGGTATTAAGCCGCAGGAGAATACCGATGAGGATGCAAGAGGTTTCAGTTTACACCAGGCCGCACGGCGGAAGCCGCACCCCCCAGAAGGCAAACCCCAACGAAATTTATCCCGTGGGCACCACCTACCAGCTACGCTACGGCAGCAAGTGGCTGACGTTGAAAAAGGGCTGCCCGATCCTGAACCTGGAAGAGGACTGCCCGTCCGTCGCCGAAGCGCAGATTTGTGCGATACGGCTGCGCACGCTGCTGTTCACCGGGGCGACCGCCGCGCCCCAGGCGCAGCCCCGGCAGAAGCCGAAGCCGGAAGTCCAGACGGTGGACAAGCAAATCGACAACTACCTATACGGCACAGAGGGCAAGGCCGCGCAGAAGGACTGGCGCAAGCATACGCTCCAATGCTACGCACGGTCGCTGAAGCTGTTCCGCGAATCCTGCAAGAAAGTCCGCGACGAGGAGATCGACGGCGAGCGACCTGCGAAAGCTCAAGGTGTTCCTCCGCCAACAGAAGACTTCGACTGGCAAAAAGATCAGCGCCCGCTCCGTATACAACCACTTCAACAACGTGATCTCTTTTTTGAACGCCATCGGCCGCAGGGAACTCATCCCGCAGGACGAGTGGCCGAAGTATGAAGAGCCAAAGGTCGTGCCCTACGACCCGGAGACGATGGCACGGCTGCTCCAGTTCGCCGACGTGGAGGAGCGCGATGTGCTGGAGTCTTTCCTTGGCAACGGATTTCGCAACGGTGAGTGGACGCACACGGAGTGGCCTGACATCGACTTGCGGAACAAAGAAATCCACGTTTACAGCAAGCAAGAGCGGTTCGGCTGGCAGGTCAAGGATTCCGAGCAGCGGATCATCGGAATCTCCGACAGCTTGGCGCAGCGGCTCGACGCCCGCCACAAGCGCCATCCGGGCAACGGGCTGGTGTTTCCGAACACCAAGGGAAAACCCGACAAGCACCTGTTGCGGGTCATCAAGCGGGTGGCGCTGCGGGCAGGGCTCAACTGCGGGCAGTGCATGGGAACCCACGAACGGAAGCGGGTGTCCTGCGCCACGCATCCCGTATGCCACAAGTGGATCATCCACACGATGAGAAAAACTTGGGCCACGATCCAAAACCTAATCGGCGTGGATCGCACTACGATACAGGAACACCTCGGGCACAGTTCGGCGGACACCACGAAGAGGTATCTGGCGAGCATAGATCGCCGCAGCCCCCGGCGCAGGGAGCAGATCAACGCAGCGGCGGCGCTCGTCCGCCTCCCGGACGGGGGGAAGGCGGAAAGCGCGGCGGCGCAGTAGAACGGGCAGAGACATAATCGGTGACCTACCCCCCTTGGGCCGCATCAAAGGGACATGAACATCACAGACCAAGTCGCGCTTGAAGTCGCGTTGGACATCAAGACGCTCAACACCATCAAAACGAACTTTGAAGCTCGGCGGCTGGCCCTCCAGCCTCGGCTCCGCCAAGTATGGGAAGCCTTCGAGCAAGGCTTTCAGGTCAACAACTGCAAAACCAAAGGGGAGTGGGCGAAGAAAATCGCCGACAGCTCCGTGCGGAACATCCAGTACATCCTAAAGGGCGGCAACAAGAATCGGGGCGATGCGAAACACGTTTCGCATACCCACCCCGAGATTGAAGCCGGTATTGTTGGCATCGGTTGGGACAAGAAGCGGTGCTACGCATGGATTCAAGTCTGCATCGAGCAGAAGTGCGTCATGGTCGAGGGGATCAAGCTCGGCACCGACGGCACCGACCCCGAGGGGCGCATCTACACCCACCCGCTCTTCGGCAGCCTCAATTTCCATGAGTATTTCCGCACCCCGAACCCCAAGCAAAAAGTACCGAAGGGCGCGACCATGCAGCTTTGTGCCGCCCGCGTAAAGGCGCAACTCCAGCGGATGAATCTCTGGTCGGAAACGGTCGGCAAGGAGTTGGACGAACAAGTCGCGGAATGGGGGCGTAAGGAAACCAAGCCCGTCCAAGCGCTACCGAAGCCTCCCCAGTCACAATTCAAGGGGGCCACGTGGCTGATCAAGAAAGAGGTCGCCAGGACCGAGGGGCGCAAGCGCTTTTGGAGATGGTTCTGCCACACCATCGGGGCGGACGGGCAGCGCACCCTCGATCTCAAGACAGAGGACAAAGCGGAGATGGAGGCGTGGCGGAACAGCAAGAACAACGGGACACCCAAGCCCGCCGCCAAGAAAGAAGAGGCAGAGCGCTTTGACGGGTATGATTTGTTGCATCCGAAGCGGGGACTTTGGTTGGTCATTGATCCCCTTAAGACCGCGAACAACACGGTTGAATTCACGAACCAGGAAGCGGCAATGAGATTCATCTACCCGACCTTCAGATGATCTGGGGGGTTTGATACGGAAACGTGACCATTTGGCGCGCCAGGCGAGCATGGTTCCCATGGACGAAAACGGAGACGACCCCACCGGCGAGAACCATTGGCTGTTGGCGCAGGTCCACAAGCTCGAAGAGCGGATCGAGAAAAAAGAGGCGGACGACCCGGCGTTTCTGAATGCCAGCTAGACCGACGCCACGCTGGTAGCCTAGAACTTCTTCCAGATGTACTCGACGGCTTTGAGGCGCTTGCCCCCCGAGGAGTTGGAATTGTGCATCACTTTCTGTACCTCGATGCGAAAATTGGGTTCGCCGAAGGCCCCCAGATAGAGCGTCCGGGCGTACTCGGTGAGCATCCCCTCGGTGAGCATCCAGCGGAAGTTCGCGGCTTTTAAAAGGCCGACCATCTCCAGGTGGTCGAGCATCCTGTCGTCATAGGCCCGCACAATGTACGGCGGATCACAAAAAACCACATCGTCCGGACCGCACTCTCTCAGCACCTCCCTGTAGTCCAGCCGGGTCATGCTGGGGTTGTGCCGCTCAATGCCATGCGTTTGCTGTAGGTATTCTGGTTCTGGTTCTGGTTCTGATTCTAATTCGTCGAGTGATTGTCATTCAGACAGGAAGGTCGAAAAGCAACCGCCTGACGTTTTGAATCAAAATCCAAGACCTGAAACCGCAGAACCAACACCAACCGCAACATCAGGGGCTTCGCCCCTCGCTGCGCTCACCCCAGCGGAGGGACTTCTCGTCCCTCCTGCACCTCCCTCGGGGGATGGACATTCGCCTGCGGCGAAGAAAGAAAATTCCGCCAAAGACCAAAGAAAAGACCCGCAAGTCCTGCAAGGCCTGCGGCGAGCCCTTGTCACGCGACAAGAACCACGTGTGCTCCCAGTCCAGCGAGCAGGTCACTGGGGGTTACACCCCCTGCTTGTACTGCGGAACATCCATGCCCCCCGACATCCTACGCCTGCACCTGGCGGGCAAGTGCTACGTGAAGCGCAAGCAGGAAGCGGCCTTCGAGGAAGAGGCGGGGGCCGTGCAATGAAAAAAAGAAATGGAGCCCCGCGCTGGCCAACAGCATGCGCAGCGCGGCCAAGCTGAATTAATTCGTGCTTGCCTTTTGCCCCTCCCGTTGATAGGGGCGATGCGAGCGACCTGTCTGCTGCGGGTCTACGTAGCCTATGCGATGCAGGGGATTCACCAGCCGCCCCGCCGAATTCATTAATAGACGTCGACATGAAGAGGTGCAATTGCGTGCGACCAATTTCCGTGATGATGGCGGGAAAGGGCGGCGAGTCGAGTGCCTCTGGCGTAACTACTAATCGCTGGAAGAGACGATGAATGCTGAGGTGTGAAACCCCCGCGCACTACACCGACACTGGCGGGCGGACTGGGCCGATAATATGTGCCCGAACTGGGTAGTAATAACGGGCATGTGCGCCCTCTCGGATGACCCCATCAAATCGGTCCGTGGCGCGCGACACCTCAGAACAATCAGTGCTCAGCATCTCGGCCCATTTGGGGGATCGACTTCATTCTCCCGACTCTTGGGGAATACTCCTATAACGTTTATTGGTCTTGTCTCCAAGGTTTTCGAAAGAGTGACATGCCCCAGCGGGAATCCGGACCACGTATGGAGCCTCCGCAACAAAGGTTTCATGTCCGATGGTGTATTTGACTCTCCCAGCGAGCAGGACGTGTGCCTCCTCGCATAGGTGGCGGTGAAGGGGCGGGCCGCCGTTAGGCTTCGTTTCACTTATCACGAATGAAAGCGACTCAAATCCGTGCGATTCACCTCCCAAGATGTGGATCAATTCTCCGGGTGGTGCCGATTCCGTGATCATATCTCCAAATCTGAAGAGGAACTGATTACGTGGTTGAGCGTTCGACCGCTGGCCCTTGCCACTACCCGGTGCGCCGCCGCAGACCAGAACGACCGATAACAGCATTGCAACTCTTATCTTGGTAGGCATAACGATCTCTCCCGGGGTGAGAACATGATAACCGGTTGGAGCTGCGGTTTCCGGCGGGCATCAACGTGCGGCACCCCCCCAGGCGAGCAGGGATTGGGTTGAATTAAATCCAGGTCACCAACCCCGATTGGTTCGCGGCCAGTCGACCCCCCAGCGCCCGCCTGCCACAGGCACCCAGAACAGCCGCTTCAGCGGCGTGCCCCGCGCATAGTGGTAGAGCACCGCAGCCCGCTCGTAAAAGCCGCGAGTATGCCACGAGTCGCGAAATCCGAAATGCTGATAGTCGAGGTGGTGGCAGAATTCGTGGCATATTGTGCTCAGAAATGTTCCGAAAGATGTGATCTCCTTGCGCACCGCCGTCCGCATCCACACCCGGACCAGTATAGTTTCGGGAGCGTAATCCCCGAAAAGCTCCGTCGCCATGCGCTCGCGAACTCGCAACGGTCTTGCGGAAAGCACGCGGACGCCACAGTCCGGGACGTTGTAGAACTCCGATGCGACTCCCAAAAACTCCGTGCAGGCACGTCGTACGGACGCACTCTGCCCAGCATTCATCGCCGACCCTATGGATTTTGCAACCGCCAGCAGGCATCCGTCCTGCGGCAGGTCGAGCGTCGTGATCCGATCACTTTCTAGAAAACCTGCGCGGTCTGCTTTTCGCGGTGGAGCGTCCGTAATCATCAGCCTGCTCTGGTTCCGTCGGGCACTCTCGATTCCGGCACCGCCAGCACCGGGGTAATGCCGTCCGGATAGCCGATGTCAAACAGCATGCCTTCTGACACCACTCCCACCATTTTGCGTGGAGGGAGGTTTACAACGAACAACGCTTGCTTGCCTTCGATTTCCCGTGGATTGGCACGCTCGCGTTTCATCCCAGCCAAGACCGTACGCTTGTGATCTCCGAAATTCACTCGAAGCGCGACCAGCTTCTCCGAATTAACAACATCGCTCACGGACTCGATTGTGCCAACTCTAATGTCGATTTGATTCAGAATTTCAGGCGAGATCGTAGGCTTCACCTGCGCGGGCGTCATCCGGGAATTCTACTCGCGAGCATTCTCGGAGCGCTGGGGAACGGGGCCGAATCGCTAGCCCACCGAAGTTGCTGCTAAACTCACTCGGTGCGCTGCCGCGAGGAGGCGGACAGATGGTCAAGGTCAGCGTAATGTATCCGAACCACGAAGGCACGAAGTTCGATATGACGTACTACATCAATCGCCACATCCCCATGGTTCGGCAACTGCTCGGGTCGGCTCTAAGGGGAGTTTCTGTCGAGCACGACATCCCTAAGTACACGAACTCGGAGCCGACGATTCAAATCAGCATGGTCAAGCTGTAGTGAAATGGCCGTACCGATCCATAGCTGACAAAAATGGCAACCACCTTGAGGTCATGGGATAATTTCACCTTCTGCCTTGAGGTGCTCGCATGCAATTTCCGCGATCCTGATTTCGGCGGGGTTCTTTTTCTCGGTGCTGCCGCCAGCCGCTACTCAAGCCAGTGGAGTAGTCTCTCTGATCTACGCTGGGGCAGTGATTCTCGCTGGTGGAGTTGTCACGCTCGGAATCGGATTGCTCAGGGCTCCACATCCCGCCTAGGTCGTTCGAGCTCACAACTGTCGGACGGAGAGGTTCAGTCGGCTTGGGGGAAGCATGACGAAACAAGAGTTCAAGGCGATGTTGGAAACACTCGCAGCAGACTGGGCACAGAAGAAGTACGACCATGCCGCGAGTTTCTTTGCAGTGGATGTCAAGTATGGCGATCCGATCCGCTACCAATTCGCGAGCCGCGCTGACCTGCTTGCGTTCTTCAAAAACGACGAAGGCTACGATCAACGAACCGTTTGGCACACAGTTCTATTCGATCAGGAGCTACAGATTGGCGTTGCGGAGTACACGTATGAGGGCACGTACCGCTACCACGGTGTGGTGCTGATTAGGATTTCGAGAAACGAAATCACCCATTGGCGGGAATACCAGCACATCTCGCCTCTGGTGTGGGAAGAGTTCGTGGGTGTAACTAAGTTCTGAGCGGGATCGCAATACGAAATTCGATGTGTGGTCAACTGGGCTGATATTTTGACTTTCAATCAAAGACTGCACTTCAGGAGCCCAGCCTCTGACTCCTACTTACTTTACTTCGTGTCGTCCAAGATGATGTGCTCCTCTGAGACAATGTAGGCAATTTTGCTGTGGTCTATTAAAGTTCGCTTCGTCCTCCCTAGAGGCTTTCCATTCTGGCGATTGACGAGCCGCCAGTAAAGCCTCCACGTCGTCAAACCAGAGTTCCGCGATGCCGTCGTAGTCAGGTCGATACTTATCTCCGGGGACGGTCAGGCGGTGGCTCTGCACCAATCTGCGGAGTCGAGGAATCCGAGCACCGACAGGGCCGTAGATATTTTCCCAGTAACGAAAGAATTCCTCATCCGTCATGCCCGTTTTTTTGGTGATGCAATAAACAAGTTTGATCATAATCATCTACGCCGCGCCATCAGCTTCACCTGTTTTCTGAACCCTTAGTCGCCACCAGAGCCGCGACGGGATCAGATGAGTCTCGTAAGAGCAGTCATGTGGCGCGATTAAGGATGCACCATCCTCGCAACGACGTGGACCCACTATACTAATTCTTCTTGTCTGAAGATAACCTGAATATCTATTGTTCTAGGGGTGTCCGATGCGTAAGCGAGCCTACCGATTGAGTCATATTTTTGCATTAGCATTGTTGGCTTCCACGATTGGTGCAGCAATTCCTGCTGTTCCGTTTGAAACCTCGAATCACGCTCCCCTTAAGAAATTGGCGGATGTTCCATTGCCGGGACCAGCAGTCCGCTTCGATTACCAAAGCCTCGATACCTCGCAAGGGCGACTGTACATTGCGCACATGAACGCCAATCAACTGGTTGTATTCGACGTAAAAAAACGCGGGGTGATAGCGAGCCTCGACGGCTTCCCGAGCGTTCATGGCGTTTGGGCAGTCCCAGAACTGGACAGAATTTACGCGTCGGCCACAGGGGAACACAAAGTAGCCGTTGTTGATATGAAGACCCTGAAGACAATTGCCAAAGTAGGGCCCATCAACTACCCGGACGGCATCGCTTACGCTCCCGGCCCTAAGCGAGTGTTCGTATCCGACGAAGACGGCGATGCGGATGCCGTGATTGACACGACCACGAATTCGCTTATCAGTACGATCCCGCTCGGTGGCGGTGCAGGCAATACCGTTTATGACTCTGGCTCGGGGCACATCTTCGTGGCGGTTCACGAAAAGAACGAACTCGTGGCGATTGATCCGGCAACAGCCAAGATCATCGGACGCTATCCGGTGACTGGAATCGAGAGCCCGCACGGTATTGCCCTCGACGTGCCCGCAAGACTGGCGTTTGTGGCAGGAGAGGAAAACCACAAGCTTGCGGTCGTAGACCTTACGACCATGAAAGTGCTGGCGACCCATTCTGTCGGAAAAGACCCCGACGTGCTCGCTTTTGATCCTGGACTCAAAAAATTGTACGTATCCGCAGAATCTGGAAACGTAACGGTCTTTCGCGAGCAGGGAAAAGCGTTGGTCAGCGCAGGCGGATTTTTCATGCCCCATGCTCACACCGTTTGTGTTGACCCGAGTACCCATCTGGTCTACTTCCCTCTCCAAGAGATCGAGCGTCATCCTGTGCTACGGATCATGGAGCCCTCCAAAACCCAATGACGGTCGGGCGCTTATGTGGGGCATAAGATCAACCCCGCGACGGCTGAACAAGCAATGAGAATCGGCTCCGGAAGTTTCCAGCGAAAGAGCACGAACGAAACTCACGACACAGATCAAGAATCGTAGGTAGATTGAGGTGTCGTACCAGTGGAGTCCCCTCTACTTATACGACACAACGTCGCGCAAGGACGATCAACGGCGCCTGCAATGGCCCGTCGTGGAGCGCCGCCCTGATGGCGACTGCAAGTATATTGACCCCATCTCGCTCAAGTACACAGGCAAGCCGTTCCCGTTTCGCAGCCCCGAAGGAAGAGTGGCGTTGGTGATCGAGGTCGAGAAGGCACGATACACCAAGCTCCCTTTTGAACATACGCCGCCCACGTAGGACGGCTTCTCCGCTCCCTCTGCATTGCTGGTGCTTGGCAGACCGAGGGCTAGTGTTCAATATCGAAGTAAATCTTTGTTGTGGCCCGGTATTGGGTTATCTTCTGGCCCTCCAGTTCCATCTCTAATTCCGCCACCCGCGCCCACTTCAGGCCGCGAACCGTTTTTGCAGCTTCTGCCACGGCGTTTTCCGCAGCCTTCGCAAAGCTCTCTGTCGATACGCCTACCACGTCGATAACTTTCTGGGTCATCACGCTTCTCCTTTGATCTGTCCTCCGAACTGAGTACAACGCCACCGTGCTTCGCCCAAAGAACTTCGGGTACGATAGTACGACGAATTGTTCAAGGTCAGCCCGTGTCGTCAGGAAAGAAAGCCGAGCACTTCAAGCAACTGCTCGAAACCCGTATTTCGGAGTTGAACCGTGTGCTCGCCACTGCGGAGCAAGAGACGCGGGCAAGCGCCGCAAGACATGCCGATCCGGCTGATCAGGCCGCCGCTGAGTACGAAAGACAATCCATAGTTCACAAGAGCAATACAGCCCGGCAGATGCTCAGAACCCTCACCCAAGCCTTAGAACGTATACGTCTAGGGAGTTTCGGCGAATGCGCTGCGTGCGGCGGTGACATAGAACCGAAGCGGCTGGAAGTGATTCCGTGGGCGCGGTACTGCGTCAAATGTCAGGAAGCAAGGGAGCAGGGCTGACGTTTATCGATTCCACGAGCCGCTGCGCTGCTTGCACTACCCCAGCGGTTCAGATTTCCTGAAGGCGAGCCACGACAGCACTCTCAGGGCAGTTGACTGTCTTTCCCCGTTGGTTTAAGTTTCTGCACCGCAAGATGATTCAACTCACACTAATTTGGACTGAAGAGGAGGGAATATATGGGAAGGCTGCCTGTAGTGGGAGTGACTGTGCTGTGTGCGCTCTCTGTCCTCGTGTGGGCGACAGCGCACATCGTGCCATTCATCACTGCCGAGGATCAGCAGACAGCGGTTAAGACTTCTTCGCCAGCCGAAGGCTACACGGTCCACGTGCTGGCACCACATCTGGTGGACGGACACCAAATGGGTCCTTATCACCACTATTGCAAGGTGCTGGCACCTGATCCCGTGATCCAGTGCCTTATCTACGAATCCACCGAAGCCAACGCCCGTCTTTCACAAGTCGAGTTTATCGTTGCCAAGAAGCTAACTCGCAATCAAGTCTCACTGACGGACTGGAATGCGAACTGGCACGATCACACGGTTGAGATCGCCAGCGGACGGGTGCAGGTGCTGGACCTGCCGCCAGACAAAGCCAAAGAGGTGGCCGACTTAGTCGCGACTACGGATGGCCTGATTGTCCACTTCTACTACGACGGCAACTTACCCAACGGCCGCACGTCGGTGGCGCAGGTCGTCGGCCACAAGCCCATGAAAGAGGCTGAGTTCAAAAACTACGCAAGCAAATGAAGAGGCGCTAAAGAGGCTTTGTTCCAGCCTTTGTTCCCATCGTGGAGCGTGAATAATTTCAGTATGCAAGCGAAATAGACTACATGCTGAGGAGCGCTGTTCCCTGCACTCCTGCGAAGCGCCTCGCCTACTGTTGCCAACCATTGAGTCTACTAGCGATTTTTCAAGAAACATGGGCGGCGTTCGCTGGTGCTCCCGACAGTCAACTTTCAAGCAACATTGTGCTCATCTGAGCTGAGGCGCTTATCTGTACTCCTGCTTTCGCCCCGAGTGATCGATGCAAGTTTGGAGCTTTCTGGTTGAGGCACTTGCGCAGATACCTTTGCGGTGCGCTGCGTTCTGACAATGATCCGGCCCACCGCCAAACCAAGAGCGCGAGCGATTGCCTCAAGCAAACCCCT
>WNFB01002449.1_pt1 | contig 21614 bp, 15 predicted proteins | sample 5400501 | NCBI WGS metagenome assembly WNFB01 (sample SAMN13153341, study PRJNA577476) | soil metagenome | isolation source: 200 cm saprolite under Douglas fir tree site 2 hole 1 | place: USA:California | collected 2015-04-18 | reverse complement strand
GCGAGACGATTTCGCTGGGCGATTTCGCGCGTGGCGGCAATTCGTTTGTCCTGCAGGTCAAGGGCAGCTCCATGATCGAAGACCACATCATGGATGGGGACTTCGTTGTGTGCGAGCAAACCCAGGTTGCCAATGCCGGCGACATCGTCGTGGCGCTGATCGGCGGCGAGGAAGCAACTCTCAAGCGCTTCTATCGCGAAGGTCCGGGCAAGATCCGTTTGCAGCCGGCAAATTCCGAAATGGCCCCCATCATGGTCGCCGCGAACGACTTAAAGATTCAGGGCCGTGTCATCGGCGTCCTTCGCAAGTATTAGCTCTAACAAATTCCGATAGCTTCCCTGGGAAAACCATACAAAGTGTGGCATGGCCGATGTGGTTTCCTCAGCAACCGGCTTCCTTGGTTCTCTGTCCTGTTTCCGCCAATATTATTGTCGCCAGAATCCAGTTAGGTGCATCTGAAGAGTGTTCCGGTTATTCTTTATGAAGCCTGCCATGATGTCGCGGCGGGAACGATGAGGCGGAAACAAGCATTGACCCGATACATCAAATCTCAGAGGTAGCAAACTTGCCCTCGAAACGCCAAACCATTCTCATTGTGGTGCGTTCGGCCGGATATGACGTGGCCGGGTCCTCTTCCCAGGCCGAGGGATTCAAGTTTGTTCAAGATGCCAGCATCGACCTTCTCATTCTTGCCGCCGACCTTGCCGACATCCAATGCTGCGATGCCCTCTCCGAAGTTAAAGGCAATGCGGATACCGCGGGGACGCGCGTGATTCTGCTCATCCAGGGTGGGGGAGCTCAGCGAGCTCGGGGCCTCGATCTCGGCGCGGACGAGGTACTTACTACTCCGTGGGAGGTGGCGGAATTGCTCGCGCGCGTTCGTGTCCAGTTGCGCGAAAAACACGCGTTTGACGACCTCCGTGAAAAAACTCGCATCGCCGATGAGGGCCGCGAGGTGGCGCAAACCGCTTTTCAGGCGCTCGCGGTCACCGAGAAAATGACCCGCGATGCCTTTTCACTGGGGCGCGCTTTGAAAATCGGCGTGGCCTCCCTGTTCGGCGTCGCCCTCGTGATCGCGGGAATCTTTGTTCTTTTCTCCCGGCGCGCCAACAAGGAAGCCAACAGCGCTTACTCCATGATCGCCCAGCTCGAACGCGGCGCTCACCGCCAGGAGCAATTGATGGCGGACGCCCGCAGCGCGCGCGCCGATCTCCAGCAATCCGATGTTCTTGCACAAAAGCAGCAGCTCAAGCAGCAATCGGAAGAGTTGCGCCAAAAGATTTCGGGCGCCGAACCCGGCGACGTGGCTTCGCTTCGCAAGGAACTGGAAGAAACCACGGCCCGGCTCAAGCGGGTCGAGACCGAGTCCCAATCCGCCGAAGACGTGATTCGCTCTTATGCCCCAAGCGTGTGCCTGCTCCATGTTTCCGTCTCCTTTGTGGACCGCCCTTCCGGCCGCCCCTTGCGTTATGGCGGGATCAATCCGGATGGCGAGCCGCTTCACGACAGCGACGGCAATCCGGTCTATACATTGGAAGGCCGCGCACCCGAAGTTCGCGCTGATTTTTTCGGGACAGGATTCATCGCCGGCGAAGGCCGCATCCTTACCAATCACCACGTGGCACAGCCCTGGTGGAAAAATGACGAACTGGCCGCCGTTGCAAGCCAGGGTCTTAGTCCTTCCATCGCCGAAATGACGGCCTATTTCCCTGAGGCGAAGGCCGGCATTCCTCTAAGCGTTTCCGGAATTTCCGATCAAGCGGATCTCGCCGTGCTAAAAGGTGATTTGTCGAGTTTGAAAAAACCTATTCTGAAGATGGACGCTCGCAAGGAAGCGGCGGTCAGCGGCCAGCCGCTGCTCTCCCTTGGCTATGCCACGGGCATCAGCGCCATTCTCGCGCGCGCCGGGGAAGATGCCGTGAACGACATTGCCAAGAGCACGGGCGGAAAGCCGGACGAGGTTCTGAACGAACTCGTCCGCCGTAAACTCATCCGCCCCCTGGTTACTCAGGGCCATATCGGCGACGTGCTTCCGGATAAAATTGTCTACGATGCGCAGACCACGTCCGGCGGCTCGGGCGGACCGCTCATCAATCGCGATGGAGAGGTTATTGGCGTGACCTTCGCGGTCGTCAAAGGTTTTGGCGGTTCGAATTTTGGAGTTCCCATTCGCTTCGCCCAGCCGCTCCTCAAGCCATGAAGGCTCGTTTTGTTTTATTCTAAGACGCGGAGGCTAAACGACGTCTTCCGCCGTCAACCGGAATCATGAATCGTCTTCTTGCTCGCGCTCGTGTGATCGTCGTTTGCCAGATCGCCGCTCTGCTGGCGTTGCCGGTTCCCATTCACGCCTACGCTGTCCTCTCTCACGAAGCCATTATCGATGCGGCTTGGGAGACACACATCAGGCCCATCCTCATGAAAAAATTCCCGCAGGCTACGGAGGAAGATCTGAGCAGGGCACAAGCCTACGCCTACGGCGGCGCCATCATTCAAGATATGGGCTACTACCCTTACGGCAGCCCGTTTTTCAGCGACCTGACGCATTACATCCGTAGCGGCGATTTTATCCTCGCTCTGCTGCGAGATGCGAAAGATCTCAATGAGTACGCTTTCGCCGTCGGCGCCCTCGCCCATTACGCCGCGGACAACAATGGCCACCGCCTCGGCACCAACCGAGCCGTTCCGATTCTGTATCCCGGCCTGCGGAAGAAATTCGGCGACAGTGTTGCGTTTGAGGACAGCCGGCTGGCGCATGTGAAAACCGAATTTGGTTTTGACGTTCTCGAAATCGCGCGGGAACGCTACGCTCCGGACAGCTATCACGACTTCATCGGATTCGAAGTTTCCCGCCCGGTTCTCGATCAAGCCTTTTGCGAGACCTATGGCCTCGAGTTGAAAGATGTGCTCGTGAATGAAGACAAAGCTCTCAATTCTTACCGCCGCGACGTCAGCAAGCTCATTCCCAAAGCCACTCGAATCGCCTGGCACCTCAAGAAAGACGAAATCAAGGACGATGTTCCAGACGCAACGAAGAGAAAGTTTCTGTTCAATCTGTCCCGCTCGAATTATGAACGCGAGTGGGGCAAGGACTATCGCAAGCCCAGTCCGGGCGAGCGATTTCTCGCGTTTCTCTTCAAGCTAATCCCCAAGTTCGGTCCGCTCCAGATCCTGCAGTTCCGGACGCCTACGCCGCAGACCGAACAGATGTTTGAAGCCAGTTTCAATGCCACGCTCGACCGCTACCGTGAACTCTTGACGGAGCTTCACGAAGACCGGCTGGACCTGCCCAATAATAACTTCGACGTCGGCGAGAACACCGGCCCCGGAAAATACCGGTTGAACGATGAGGCCCATGCGAAATTGCTGGATAAGCTGGCGGAAAACAAATTCGCGAGCGCCACGGCAGAAGTCAAGACGGAGCTTCTGCACTTTTTTGCCGAACCGGATGCGCCCTACGCGACGAAGCACAACGCCAAGGCCTGGGCCAAGGTGCAAGTGGAGATCGAACAATTGAAGAACGTGACGGTGCTGGGGCACTCTGCCGTGGCGAAAGATTTGTTGGTGAAGATCGCGCCGTGAGCACCTCAAATCTCCGCAAGCATGAAGGATTCCGTTCGCGCTTTCTCCGCAATCAGCGCGACCTCATCGTCTACACGCCGCCCGGATACGCCGGCCAGTCCCGCCGCCATTTCCCCGTCCTTTATCTCCATGACGGCCAGAATCTCTTCGATGGCGCCACTTCCTTCATCCCGGGACAAGACTGGCACGTCGGGCAGACTGCGGATCACTGCATTCGCGTTGGCTTGGTAGCCCCTTTAATTATCGTCGGGATGTACAACACCAAAGCGCGCATTCGCGAGTACACTCCCACCCACGTCCCCAAACTCGGCGGCGGCCGTGCCGACCGCTATGCAAAATTCCTTATTGAAGAAGTGAAGCCGTTCGTCGATCGCGAATACCGCACGCTCTCCGGCTCGCAACACACCGGCATCGGAGGTTCATCGCTGGGCGGCCTCGTTTCCCTGTATCTCGGGCTCCAGCATTCGCGCATTTTTGGGAAAATCGCCGCCCTCTCGCCGTCCGTCTGGTGGAACCAGCTCGTCATCCACCGTTTTGCCCGGACAGCAACCGTCGAGCCCCGCCCGCGCATCTGGCTGGATATCGGCACTCGCGAAGGCCGGCGCATCGTGCAGGACGTCGAGAAGTTCCGTGACGTGCTTCGAGAAAAAGGCTGGCGGCAAGGGCACGACTTGCATTACGAGCGCGTCGAAGGCGCCGAGCACAACGAAGCGGCTTGGGCGCAACGTGTCGGCCCGTTTCTGCAATTCCTGTATCCCGCGCGCGAGGCCGCTGTATAATCCGCCCTCTATTCACTTGGTTTCCAGGGGGCGTCGAATGTCGGCGGACCGGCCTCTCACCATTCTCTGCGTCAGTTCCTACGAAAAGGGCCAGGAATTCATCCGCACCTGCAAAGCAATGGGATGCATTGTCCTGCTCCTTACCGTCGAAAAGTTTCGCCACGGCGACTGGCCCTTCGAATGTATCGACGAAGTCTTTACCATGCCCGAGGAACTTCCTCTGCAGAGCCTGATTTACGCCGTAAGTTACGCAGCCAGGTCGCATTCCATCGATCGCATCGTCGCACTCGATGAATTCGACATGGAGAATGTCTCGGCTCTGCGCGAGCATCTCCGCATTCCCGGCATGGGGCTCACCACCGTACGCTACTTCCGCGACAAGCTGGCCATGCGTGCGCGGGCCCGCGAAGCCGGCATCCTTGTCCCCGAATTCGTCCACGTCCTCAATTACGACAGTCTTCGAGAATTCATGTCCCGGGTTCCCAGTCCCTGGTTGCTCAAGCCCCGCTCGCAGGCGAGCGGCATCGGCATGAAAAAGATTCAGTCGCCGGACGAGCTCTGGCCCTGGCTGGACCAGCTCGGCGATCAGCAATCGTTTTATTTGCTTGAGCAATTCGTTCCCGGCGCGGTCTATCATGTCGACAGCGTGGTTTCCGATCGCCGTGTTGCCTTCGCCGAAGCTCACGCCTATGGCACTCCGCCGCTCGATACTTCTCATCAAGGCGGCGTTTTTACCACGCGCACTCTTCCGCGTGATGCGCAAGAAACCAAATCGCTCCTCCAGATCAATCGCAATCTCATCGAGGGGCTCGGCCTCATGCGCGGAGTGACCCATGCCGAGTTCCTCCGCTCACACGCCGACGGCAATTTTTATTTCATCGAAGTTGCCGCCCGCGTTGGCGGCGCCTATATTTCCGATGTCATCGAGACCGCCACCGGGATCAACCTCTGGCGCGAGTGGGCGCGGCTGGAAGTGGGAGCAGGGAATCAGCCCTACCAGCTTCCCCCATTACGCCGGGACTACGCCGGAGGCATTCTCTCTCTCGCTCGCCAGGAACACCCCGATACCTCCGCCTACACCGATCCTGAGATTACCCGCGTCACGAAGTATCACCACGTCGGCTTCATCCTGAAATCCCAAAGCCCCGAACGAATTCAGCATCTGCTCGATTCCTACGCCACCCGTTTTCAAGCCGATTTCGTCGCAACGCAGCCCGTTCCGGACAAACCAAGCTCTTAACTCCATTTTCCCGCACCACGTTCGTTGGTCATTTTCCGATTAGCGCGTTTCTCAGGCATTGCGTCCATTAGCCGGTGGGAAACCCTGTTGAGCAAGTTGTCTGGAAATACGGTCAAGATCGGACAGACATCAAGTGGATTACTTCCGACCAAATGACGGCCCTGCAGGTCGTCAGTAGTGTCAGAAACTAAACGCGTTACGCGTTTAGTTTCTGGAGAGTGCGCCGTCACTCGGGCGCAGCCGTGACGGGCGTCTCTAAGACTGTGCGGCAAGGGGAAGTGCCACGCGATGGCCGATTTGCCGGCCAGGTCGGGAGGCGGTAATGAGCTCTAACTTCTTAGAAGCCGACTTTTTGGGATCAATCGCGGGGCCGATCCAGGAGCCACAGCCAGGAAGCGATCAGGATGGCAAGCCTGAGAGGATTTAATGCCAATCCGCAAAATAGCTGCGATTACCCATTGACGGATCAGCTCAGATGTTATTCAACTGCTGGCCTCCTAACTGTCGAGGTCTGGGCTCCTCGCGCTGTTATTTAACTGCCGGTGTTTGAATGCATAAATCGCGGTGAGGTCCTCCGGGTGTTCAAAGGCTGAGCGCAGGCGATCGGGCCTGCCTCAGAGTCGAACCCAACGAGAACCGTTGGCTAGTTCGGCCCGGTGACGTTTACGACGGAGTTCGTGACGTCGGCGGTGCCAGTACCAGCGGCCGCGAGTGCGTTCTTGAAGGTGCACTCGACGTGCACGGTGTTCGTGAGTGCCGTCGTTTGGTTCGGAACGGTGTTTCGCAGCGTGCAGCGGAAATCCGCCGCGTCTACCGTCATCGTGTAGATGCCGTCAGGGCCTTCCGCGATCCCGGACCCGTTGTTCAAAAATGCGGCGCCGAACACGTGCTCCGGTTTGCCCAGGAAGTAGAAGTACATGGACCCTTGGCAGGCCTTGTCCGCACCGTAGACTCCGTTGCTTGGGGGGCCCCCCGGCTCTGCAATGCACCAGACCCAGAATCCCAGTGGCGTGAGATTTCCACCGTTAGGTGCCGTTCCCGTGAGTGTCATCGGGAAGAATCCCGGGGTGCTGAACACCACTTGCTCGGAATTGTTCGCCGCGTAGGTCGCCGTGACCACAAGCATCCCAACGACCAACGCTATGAATAACAACTGCCATGCTCGTTTTCGCATTGTTTGTGTTTCTCCTTTATAGATTTGAGAAAAACTTTCGGGAAAGATTTCTTTTTCCCAGCTCGTCGCTGGGCGGGGTTGTGCGGACTGTTCCACACGCTGTGTACGGTGTCAAGCACTAACACCAAAACTCAACGGGGGTCATACTATGAGTTCTAAATCCTGCCCATCTGGATCAGCTCTTTGGGCTGATTAGCGGGAATTTCCGATTTCAACTTTGTTTTGCGCAGAACCATACGCCCAGCCGCCCTCTCGTGTCAGCCTTAGGTCGCATTATCGGGAACTGACCCACCACCCGCGCCACACTTCGCTTTACATTTACCGAGGATTCCTTCAGTATTTCCCTGCGTTGCCCACCAGCCTTGGCACGCCCTGTCCCAAAGTCTAGTAACTGTCTGGAACAGCAGCTTCACTCATCATTTGCCGCGCGCACTTCCGGGGAATACAGTTTGCAGTACCCCAGCCGGAAATCTGCGTGGGGTGGTGCTGTCTCTTTGGGAGGTCCGATGTGGGGCAATAAGAAACCGGATGCGCCGCAAGCGGGGCAACCGGATTACAAAAACTTACAAACGAATCAGTCGCCGAAGCCCGCTCCGGCGACTTGGGAGGATAAACCCGCGATGAGTACAGATGCGATGCGTCCATTGGGTGCAACCGCGGACCGCGCCACGGCGCGGCTCGGGGCTAGCCTGCACGTGAAAGGTGAGATCTCCGGCAACGAAGATCTGTTGATCGATGGCTCGGTCGAAGGACTGATTCAGCTCGATGAGCGGAAGCTGACTGTCGGGCCCTCAGCAAAAGTAACCGCCGACATCATTGCCCGCGAAGTGGTGGTGTACGGCAACGTGAAGGGCAACCTTCGCGCCAAGGATCGGATTGAAATCAAGAAGGATGGTTCGGTCAACGGTGACCTGACCACTTCCCGCATCATGATCGAAGACGGCGCTTACTTCAAAGGCTCCATCGAGATCGACAAGACCCCTGAAAAGGAATCCGGCAGCAATGCCTTTGCCCGGACCTCTTCGGCATCTTCCGGTGCTGCGGCCACCAAAACCATCTAACTTTCTTTCACATTCAATTTAGTTTTCTGCAACGGCGCCTCGGTTCTTCCGGGGCGCTGTTCGTTTATTAGCTATCTGTTGGACTCTCCTGTCAGTTATGTCTTAACTTGACACGTAGCACAGCTGGTGTATCGTTGCGTCGGGCATCCTCTCGGGGTAGCGCGCCGGCCGGTGCCGACTCTCATTCGTCGTGGAGCACCAGCCGCTCGCGCGGAATATACACGGGGTCATCTCATGGGACGGTTAGGTCACGGCGTCCCGGCCGCGGTTCTCCTCTCTTTCGCGTCCGTGTGTGCGAGTTGCGGCGGCTCCTCCTCAAACCCTCCCCCGCCTCCTCCCGCTGCGGATTTCACCCTGGGCCTGTCATCGAATTCGATTTCCATCACACAGGGCGCGGCGAGTTCCGCCGTGAATGTCTCCGTCAACCCTTTGAACGGTTTTTCCGGCGCCGTTCAAGTTGCGCTCAACACCCTTCCTTCCGGCGTCACTTCGAATCCTGTGAGCCCCTTCACTGTTGCCGCGGGTGCGAGCACTTCCGTCGTCTTTGGCGCCTCCGCAAATGCAACTACCGGGAATTTTACCGTCTCCGTGCAGGGCACGAGCGGCGCTCTATCTCATTCGGCCAGCCTGGCTGTCGCGATACAGAGCGCCGTCAATTCGCCGCTTCCGCGCACAGCTTTCGAAAGGATCGATTCGACTTCAGCTTCCGACGATCCTTTTGGCGAACCGCATCATCGCCACATCGCTTACGATCCTGCGAACAAGCACGTCTTCGTCGCCAACCGCGCCATGAATCGCGTGGATGTCTTTTCCTCCGCCAGCCAATCTCCCATCGCGCAAGTTTCCGTACCCGGCGCAAGCAGTGCCGACCTGTCCGCCGATGGTTCAACCGTTTGGATTGGCACCGCGCTGGAGCGGATCGTCGCGATCGACACTTCCTCATTGCGCATTAGGAATCGCTATTCGTTAGCTGGGCTCACTCCTGTGCCGGGCACCATCTTCAGCCGTCCCATTGAGGTTCTTCCCCTTTCGAACGGCAAGGCCATGGTGCGTCTGCGACAGCCCGTCTCCTCGGAAGCCTTGCTCGCTCTTTGGGACCCTGCGTCAAATTCGCTAACCGATCTTACTTCCACCGCACCTACGCTTTTCCAGCAGGGCGTGGGCGTCCTCGCGCGATCCGGCGATCATTCGAAACTCCTCGCCGCTGCCAACGACTCCAGCGGGGAACTGGCCCTCTTCGATTCGGGAGGCAATGTCGTCGCAGGCCCGCTTACATTCGGCCCGGGTCTAATCCCCACGATCGCCGCCAACTCTGACGGCAGTCGGTTCGCCGTGGTCTTTGTGGCAAGCGGGGGCACGCAACTTCTTTTGCTGGATGCTTCCCTCAAACAGGTTGGCGCTTATGTGCCCGCCATCGCGTACGGCCTCGCTTTCTCTCGTGAAGGGAAAAATTTATATCTCAGCGAGTCGTCTTCCGGAGCGCCTTTCGTTACCGTTCTCGACGGTCATACTGCGCAACTCGTCGGGCGGGTCCCCGATGCAGCGATTCAGAGCATCTCCTCGGAAATCGAAGACGCGGACGAAACGCAGCTCCTCTTCGGCCTTTCGAATCGTGGCCTCAGCTTTGTCGATGCCGCAGCGCCGGCCAATTTGCCTTCGACGGCTCCGGCCATCGCCCCCGCTCCGAGTCTTCGGCCTTCGGAGGGCCCTCTCGCCGGCGGAACTTCTGTCGTCCTTGCCGGACAGAACTTCACTTCTTCCTCTCAAATGAAATTCGGCGCTCAATCCGCGCTGAACGTCACCGTTTCCGGACCCACTCAAATTCAGGCAAGCTCTCCGCCAATTGTCACGAGCGGCGCCGTCAACGTAACATCCTATTTCCAGAACGGCTGGCTCGCCATCGCCCCGGATGCCTTCAGCTACGGTCCGCAAATTCTGCAACTCCTCCCAAACGCCGGCGCAAATACCGGCGGCGACTCTGTGCAAATCTACGGCTACGGCTTTGGCACTGATGCAACAAAAATCACTGTCAAAATCGGTGGCGCAAATGCAACCGTGCAAAAAGTGGAGAGCGTCACGAGCATCGCTGCCTCCATCGGACTCGACGCCAGCTATCCTTTTTCACTCGAGCGCATCACTCTGCAGACGCCCCCCGGTTCTTCAGGTAAAGCAGACGTTTTCGTTTCGACCCCCGCGGGTTCCACAACGTCCGCCAAATCATTCCAGTTTCTGCAGAGCGTTCAGTCGTATGCGAAATCTGGTTTCTACAAGTTCCTTCTCTATGATCAGAAGCGCCAGCGCATCGATTTAACAAACGTCGATCACCTTGATATTTTCGATCTTCAGCAGAATATATACCTTGCCCCTCTCCAGCCTCCCGGCGGCCCTCCCCCGGCTGCTGGATTACGCGGGCTCGCACTGACTCCCGATGCTTCTCAGCTCATCGTTGCCGATTTCGGCGCTCAGAATGTCTATCTCCTCGATCCGGTAAGTGGGACGGGCACAACCGTGCCCGTCGGCGGAGTTCCCGGCTTCACAAATTCTGGCCCCGCGCGCGTCGCTGCGACGAGCACGCAAGCAGTCTTCGTCGGTCTCAGTGGCGAAGGCGGCTCTTCCGGCGCCTGTTCCACATGCCTCGCTCAAATGAACCTGACGGTGAGCCCGCCAACCATTCAGCCGGCTCCGCAGCCGGAAGTCACCAGCCTCACCGGCGCGCCTCTCGTTCAGGGCACGGCTGCAGGCGATCACGTTTTTGTGGCCTTCGGCGCCGCTCCCGGCGGTCCCGTCGCTGTGTGGAGCGCGAGTGCCCCGAATCAGTTCCTCACTTCTCCTGCCAACGCCTCCACAACCGATCTGGGCGCTTCCTCCGACGGCAGCATGTTTGCCTTCCAGTCGAATGCCACGACCGAAATTCGCGCCGCGGATCTTTCTCTCACTTCCGTTCCCACCGCGGCGGAACTCCAGCAAATCCCGGGGCGAGTGCTGGTGCCTGGCCTTGCTCTGCATCCATCAGGCGCATTGATCTATCAACCTTTCTTAACCGGCGCATCCGGGAGCGCGGGAGTGAGGGGCGGCATCGACATTCTCGACGCGCATTCGGGCGCCCTCCGCTTGCGAATTTTTCTCCCGCAACAACTCATGACCGACATCGACGGCCTTCATGGCAGCTTCCTCGCCACGGATGAAAATGGCCAGCGCCTCTTCGCCATCACTTCCTCGGATGGCACACCCCAAAACGCCGCCTTGACCGTTGTTCAGCTCGCCGCCGTCCCATTGGGAATCGGCACGATTGCACCTTCTACTGTTGCCGCAACCGGTGGCGCCACTCTCACCATCCGCGGCAGCGGTTTCCAGAGCGCCACCACCGTCACCATCAACGGAAAAGCCGCCAGCGTCACATTCAAAGATGCCGGCACTCTTCTCGTCACAACTCCCAGCCTCACCCCCGGCCCCCAGCAGATCACCATCACAAATCCCGACGGCGAAACCTTCTCGCTGGATGCCGCTTTCACAGCCAACTAAGCGAGTTCCCGCCTCTTTTATCTTCGTCGGTTGCCTTCTAACCTTTTCGCGGTATCCTCATCCAATTTGGGGACGATAAAATAATCAGGTTTGCCGCGTCCGAAGTTCGTCCCGCGCGTGGTTCGATGAGAGGGTCTGAATGGAAACACGAAAATTAGGCAACTCAGATCTCAAGATTACTTCCGTCGGCTTCGGCGCTTGGGCCCTTGGTGGTTCTGGCTGGGAATTTGCCTGGGGACCGCAGGACGACGCCGATTCCATCGCCGCCATTCATCGCGCTCTCGAGCTCGGCGTCAACTGGATCGACACCGCCGCCGTCTACGGTCTCGGCCACTCCGAAGAGATCGTCGCGCGCGCGCTCAAGGCATGGCGCGGCCCGCGTCCCTATGTTTTCACTAAATGTATTTTGATTTGGAATGAGAAGGGCAAAATCTGGAAGGAATTCAGTCCCGCTTCCGTTCGCCGCGAATGCAATGATAGTCTCCTCCGCCTGCAAGTCGACACGATCGATCTCTATCAAATGCATTGGCCTCCGGATGACGGCAAACCCGGCATCGAGGAAGCCTGGCAAACTCTTGCCGCGCTCAAAGCCGAAGGCAAAGTCCGCTGGATCGGCGTTTCTAATTTCAGCGCAGCGCAGATCCAGCGCGCCGAAAAAATCGCCCCAGTCACTTCTTTGCAGCCGCCCTATTCTATCATCCGCCGCCAAATTGAAGCCGAGACTCTTCCTTATTGCGAAAAGCAGGGAATCGGCGTGATCAGCTACGCTCCCATGGCTTCCGGTCTTCTCACCGGAGCCATGACACGCGAACGCGCCGCGGCGTTGCCCGCCGACGATTTTCGCAGCCGAAATCCCGAATTCTGCGAGCCGCGCTTGTCGAAAAATCTGGAGCTCGTCGAGCGGCTTCGCCAGGTTGGCACGCGCCACACCCGCACCCCCGGTGAAGTGGCCATCGCCTGGACGTTGCGCCATCCCGCGATCACCGGCGCCATCGTAGGCGCCCGCAATGCCAAGCAATCCGAAGGCGTCATGCGCGCCGGAGAACTGAAGCTCTCTCGCGATGAAATTGCCGAAATCGAGGGTGCCGCGGCCGTGGCTACGGCCCGGTAAGAATCCTCTCAATGCAAGGACGATGGGAAATGGATCTTGGACTTAGCGGCAAGACAGCAGTTGTATCAGGCTCAACGGCAGGCATTGGGTTCGCCATTGCTTCGGTGCTTGCCGTGGAAGGTGCGAAGGTCATCGTGAATGGCCGCACCGCAGCGCGGGTGTCGGCCGCGGTTGAGCGAATCCGACAGCGCGTCAAAAGTGCAGATGTCCTCGGCATTCCCGCCGACCTCGGCACGTCCAGTGGCATAGAAACATTTCTTCAACAAGTGCCCGAAGCCGACATTCTCGTGAATAACCTCGGCATCTTCGAGGTCAAATCGTTTCTCGATATTCCCGATTCCGATTGGCTGCGCTTCTTTGAAGTAAACGTCCTCAGCGGCGTTCGCCTTTCGCGTCACTATCTCCCAGGGATGCTCAAGAAAAATTGGGGCCGCATCATTTTCATCTCCAGCGAATCGGCGCAGCACATTCCCGCGGAGATGATTCACTACGGCATGACCAAGACCGCCCAGGTGGCCATTGCTCGCGGGATTGCGGAATCCGTCGTCGGCACTGGTGTCACCGTGAATTCTGTTCTCGCTGGCCCGACGGCATCCGAGGGCGCGAGTGAATTCATGGATAATATGGCCAGACAGCAGGGCGTCACAAAGGCGGAAGTCGAAAAACAGTTTTTCGCTAGCGTTCGCCCCACTTCTCTCTTGAAGCGTTTCGAAACTCCCGAAGAGGTCGCGGCCGTTGTCGCATTTATTGCCGGCACGCAGGCGATCTCGATCAACGGCTCCGCGGTGCGCGCGGAAGGCGGTGTAGTTCGCAGTATTTTTTAAGGCGCAGCCCCGCTAGGCCCGCAGATAGTCCGGCTTCCAATTCTTGACGAGCTGCTTGATCGCCTTGCGCTCCGTCAGCTTTTCGTCCAGAACTTTCCGCATTAGCTGGGGCAATTCCTCATCGCTCGCAAACCGCAACGCCACGATTTGTCCGATACTCAGCTCGCCAGCTCTTGCCTGCAGATCCGCAGGCAGCACCCGCTCATAACGCAACCGTTCTTCCAAGCGAATCACCCGGTCCTGTACCGCCAGTGCAAACAGTCGCGCCTGGAAAACTAGGACGACGAACGCCGCCGCCAAAATTACCCCAAAGATTCCTTCGAACGATATCCCCAGCTTTATCAGCCGGTACAGCGACCATAGAAAATTGATCAGAAAAACCGGCACAGCGAAAAAATGATACGAGGGCACAAATCTTGCATGATTTTCAAAATTCTGCTCGGTCATTTCTTTTCCTCCCTTGTGGTGCCAGATTGTAGCAAACCGCCGTCGCTTTTCCTGTAGGATGCACTTTGCGCCGATTCCCCAGCTTTGCTGCGCAGCCATTTCTTCCGTTGCTTACCGATTTCTGAACCCATCCCGCCGCCTGCGCATCCTATGTTTTGGACAAGTTCCTTGGTCCGGCGATATCCTGATAGTAAGCAATCCTTCTGTGCCGGAGGCGCACAACATGGCCAAAGCATCCTGGGGCGGAAAAGTCATCGCCGAAAGCAGCGCCACTGTCGTTGTCGAGGGCAACCAGTATTTCCCGATCGATGCCGTAAAAAAAGAATTCCTGAAGCCGAGCAGCCACACTTCCATCTGCCCCTGGAAGGGTACCGCCCGCTACTATCACTTGGAAGTTGACGGTTTGCGCAACGAAAATGCCGCTTGGTATTATCCCGAACCCAAATCAGCCGCCGCCGAAATCAAGGACCGCATCGCCTTTTGGAAAGGTGTGCGTGTGGATGTCTGAAGTGCGCGCGACACCGCGTCACTTTACTTCGCGATCTCGTTCTTAAACACCGATCCGTTGTGCATCACAAAGCGTACGTGCTCGAGTTCTCCCACGTCCTTCAGCGGGTTTCCTGACACCGCGATCACCTCCGCGTAAGCACCCGCAGCGATCACTCCAATCTCTCCTTTCATGTCCAGCATCTCCGCCGACCGCGATGTTGCCGCTTGAATCGCATCCATTGGCGCCATTCCCAAAGAAACCATTCTCTTAAACTCCTGCGCGATCGGCTCCGTCCATGGAATTCCGCCCATATCGGTCCCAAACACGATCTTCAAATGCGCCTGAATCGCCTTCTTGAAACTGACTTCATGCACTGCTGCCCGCGCGCGGTCGCGCTTTCCCGCCGGACTGTCCGCCGGCCCCCAATCGTCGTAGTACGGCGAAAGCGTCGGGCAATACCAGGTCCCCTGCCGCTGCATCTGCGTGATTTGCGCATCCGTAATTTCCAGTCCATGCTCGATCGAATCGCACCCGCCATCCAGCGCCCGCTGTAGCCCGATTCCGTTGTACGCGTGGCAAGCCACTTTTTTCTGCCATCCATGCGTCTCATCAACGATCGCCTTCAATTCTTCCACCGTCAGCGTCGGCTGCGAAACCAGGTTCCCCTGCTTGTCCACCCACGACCGGTGCGTCATGTACACCTTGATCCAGTCCGCTCCGTGCTCTAGCTGCTGCCGCGCAGCCTTCCGCGCTTCCACCGGGCCATCCACAAGCTGCGCGCCCTTGGGCATGTCCAGTTCCGGCGCATAACCTTCCAGGTTGTAACCGCCCGTGGTTGAGATCGCCCGCGTCGCCCCAAAAATTCTTGGCCCCTGAATCGTTCCCTCTTCGATCGCCTGCTTGATCTCGATGTCGCCGTACCCCGCGCCCTCCGTCTCCAGATCGCGCAGCGCCACGAACCCCTGCTCCAAAGCCCGTCGCGCCGCGTAAGTGGCCCTCGCCGCCCGCAGGGCGATTCCCGCCTTCAAGATGTTTTCGTCGTAACCGCCCTTCTTCGGATCCTCACCCCACAAGAAAATATGCGTGTGCGCATCAATCAGTCCCGGCAGCACCGTGGCATTCGAAAGATCAATCACCTTCGTCCCTTCCGGAATCGCCGCCGAAGCATCCGTTATTTTCTCGATGCGTTCTCCGCGCACATAAATCAGTTGGTTTTTCCTTGGCGTATCGCTCGTTCCATCAATCAAGGTCCCCGCGCGAATCACCGTCAATTGCGCAGCGCCTTGCACCCCGCTCTGTCCAAACGAAACGCTCCCGCTCATCGCCAACATCGTCACCGCGCAAAGAATTCGCTTCCTCATCCATCACCCCCACAAAGCCCGGTTAGCTTGCCCCATTCCCGCTGCCCTTTGCAATACACCCGCCCCCACCCCGGCCGGGTCGAACCCACACAGTGCAAGAAAATGCTTGTGAAAGACTTTCACTACATGGCCATTTTGCCGGTAGGCGGCATAAGGTCCCAGACGCGCCAGAAGGTTTGCATTTCGCCGGGCGTGCCCAGCGACACGCGGATGTATTTATCGAGAACCGGATATTTGGGGCCGATAAGGATGTTGTTTTTCTTGAGGTGCTCGATGACTTCGTCGGGCGGGCGCATCGGATTGACCATCACGAAGTTGGTTTGCGAATCGATGGCGCGGAGCATGCGCGCGTTGACCTGGTTCATGAACTCCTGGCGGTCGTCGGTGTTGCGCTTGACGCCGAGACGTACGTAGTCGGCGTCGTCCAGCGCCGCAGAAGCAGCCCGGGCGGACACCACGCTAACGCTCCAGCCGGGGAAGCCGGCGGTGAGACGCTTGGCGATTTCCGAAGCGGTCACAGCGTAGCCGATGCGCATGCCGGCGAGGCCGTAAATCTTCGAGAAGGTGCGCGAGACAATGACGCGCGGATCGCCGATGGGCCGGTCCAGGAAAGACTCGTAGGAGGGACCGGGCGTGACGTAGTGATGATAAGCCTCGTCGATGAGCACGGTGACGTTTGATGGCAGCTTGCTGACGAACGCTTCGATGTCTTTGCGCGGCGTGATGCTGCCGGTGGGATTGTTAGGGTTGACGATGTAGACGAGCCCTGTTGAAGAGCTGGCGTGCTCCAGCATTACGCCGAGGTCGTGTTCGTAGCGTTTGTTGAGAGGAACGTCCGCGACTTCGACGCCGGCGCTTTGCGCCAGCTTGCCGAGCGCGGGGAACGTGGGCGAGGCTTCGACGAGTTTCTTGCCGGGCTTGAGAAAAGTGAGCGCGGCCATGCACAGTATTTCGCCGGAGCCGCAGCCCAGCACGATTTGCTCGCGATTGACCTGGTGCAACGCGGCGAGCCTGTCCGTGAGCGTGTCGTATTCCGTGCGTGGATAACGATTGCCGCTGGCGGCGGATTCACGCAGCACCGCGAGAACCTTTTCGGACGGGCCATACGGATTTTCGTTGCGATAGAGAAGGATGGGCTCCGCCGCAGAAGCGCTGCCCGCTGGATCTGCCTCCGGAACGGAGTTTCCCCAGAGCGCAGCTTCTATTTCTGGAGCAAGCGGCAAGCCGCGAAGCACGGGCGCGGCGGCTCCAACGATGGCGCTTGCTCCGAGATTACGAAGAAGATTTCTGCGGGAGATGGACATAGCTCTCCTCCTCTATGCAATAGCGCCCGTGAGCATTCGCCACGCTCGAAGAAAAATTCACCGAACTGGCAGGCACGAAGCGCACTGGATCGTCCGCGGAATGCGGACGACCCCGGCGCCAGCGGATATTTTACTGTTTTGTGCTACTGAACGGTTAGGGCTACCTGCTGCTTGTGCGTCAAGCCGCCACTGGTGGCCGAGATGGTCAGGGTGAAGCTGTCGGTTGGCGTCTTGCGATTGGTGTTCACAGTTAGCGTGGACGAACCCGAGGTGGTGATCGATGAAGGATTGAAGCTTGCGTTGGCGCGGCGGGGCAGCCCGCTGACGCTGAGGCTGACCTTGCCGGCAAACCCGGAGCCGGGCGTGATGGTGACGGTGTAGAGCGCGCTGGAGCCGCGCGAGACAGTGACGCTGGAGGGGGTGACGGTTACGGAGAAGTCCGCGCTCACCACCAGCGTGACGTTCGCCGTGTGAGTCGACGTTCCGCTGGTGCCGGTTACCGTCAGCGGATAACTGCCTGAAGCGGTCGATGAACTGGTGGAAACGCTCAGGGTGCTGGAGCCGGAGGTGGAGATGGACGCGGGACTAAACGATGCAGTCGCGCCCGCAGGCAATCCACTGACGCTCAGTGAGACGGTGCCGCTGAAGCCGGTGCCGGCGGTGACGTTAGCGGTGAAGGAGGTGCCACCCCCCTGTATAACGTTCTGCGAGGAGGGCGAAACGGAGAGAGAGAAGTCGGGCTGCACGGTAATGGCGCGAGTCGGGGGATTGGGGTCGGTGAGGCCGGCGTTGTCGGTAACGGTAAAAGTGGTGACGTAAGTGCCCGGAGCCGCGTAAGTGACGCTGCCGGGATTGGCGAGGTTGCTGGAGCTTGGATTGCCGCCGGGGAAAGACCAGGAGTAGGCGCTGATGCTACCGTCGGTATCGCTGCCGGTGCCGGAATAAGAGACGGACTGGCCCGCGGAGATGGTGACGTTCGAGGCAGGGCTGGTGATGGTCCCGGTGGGAGGCACATCGTTGGCCGCTGCGGAAACCTGAACCATTGTGGCGATGGAAGGAACGCCAGCGCTGTTGAGAATGAAGAGCATGTAGTAGCCCGGGGGCGCGATGTTGCCATTCGGCGGGCCGGAAACGTTGAGGACGCCGGCTCCGGACGTGAAGGAAACGCCGACGTAGCGCTGGTCCATGTCGAATGCGTGAGTGACGGCGCCGTTGCGCATCAGGACCACTCTCGAGATGTTGGCGGCGTCCGGAGTTTGCACCTGGAACGCGCCGCCGTAGCCGATGACCGCGGAAGAGGTGCTTGCGATGGTGGGACGCGTCGCGGGAGTGCCGTCGGCGTTGAAAAGATACGCGGGCGAATAGATCTCCATGTGCGATTCGTAAGTGCCGCGCTGGGGATTGCCGCCCGCGACCCACACGGTCGCGTCGGGGAGGAGCAAGCTGACGGAGTGATAGAGGCGCGCGTAGACCTCGGCACCGGCGGAGCTGAAGGTGTTCGCGGCCGGATCGTAGAGATCGGCGTTGAGGCTGGCGGTGTTGGTGTCTTCGTCGTTCAGCGAACCGCCCAGCGCCAGGATTTTTCCATTCGGCAAAATAGTCGCGTCCATTTCGATGCGCGGTTGAGACATGTTGGGGCCGAAGACCCATTTCAGTGTGGCTGCGGAGAGATCAATCAGTTCCGTGGTGTTGGTGGAAGGGTTGCCGCCGCCCATGATCATCACTTTTGGCGTGTAGTTGTTGCCAGGAGTCAGGGGAAGGAGCACCGATGAGCCGTAAGTCCGGGTACCGCTGTAATTTGTGAAGGCAACGTTGGTGGTCCAAGTGTGAGTCGCAGGATTGAAAAGGCTGGAACCGGTGGTCGCGCCCGAGTAAAAGACGCTGCCGTTCGGAAGCACGTGCATGCGTGGGTAGAGCGGCGGGGTCCACGGGGCGGAGAAGGCGGCGCTCCAGCCGGAGCCGGCGCTGTAGAACTCAACGGAGCTGTTGGTGCCGCCGGTTTCGTTGAGGCCGGAGAAAATCATGATGCGGCCGTCGCCCAGAACCGTGCCGGTAGGATACCATCGGCCGTGAGCCATGGATTGTTGATCGGTGAAGGTGTTCGTGGCGGGGTCGTAGCTGGAGGTGCGCAATTCGCCGTGGAAAGGATCGTACTGCAGCGTGCCGCCCATCACGAAGGGACGACCGTCGGGAAGAACAACCATGCCATTGCAGAACATGTCCCACGCGACGGGTTGCGTGGTGATGGTGCCAGCCTGAGGATCCCAAAGAGCAGCTTGGAAATTCGTGTTGCCCGCGACATTGCCAGAGCCGGAGACGATAAGTACCTTTCCATTGTAGAGGAGAGCCGTGTGCACGGGATTGATGGGCATGGTGTATGGCAGGATCTGCCACTGCCCCAGAACGGATGACTGTGCGCAGGCCGCGGGCGCAAAATGGAGAACTGCAAGCAAAAGAAGGGAAGCCGACGCAAACAGGCGGCCAGGAAGTCTGTTCATTAGGAGTCCTCATTAACAAGGTTCCAGGGGACAAGGGAAGCTTTGTAGGGATTCTAGCAATTCTAGCTCCAGTTGAAACTCGTACATCCCCTGCACGTCAATGAAAATAATGGACTTAGGGTTCGCTTACAGGCTGAGAATGTGCGCGTTTTGACGGGAAGTGAAGCGCAAGGGCAAACTGAGGAACTTTTTGTGCGTGAGTCGATTTTCTCAAGGGGAACTCTGCTGGTCTGAGGGTATTGCCAACCCTACAAGTTAAAGGGCAATCTGACTCGCCAGCAAATGCGCGCATGACAGCGAGCGACGCTGGAGCCGGGGACACCGACTGACCCCGCGCACTAACACCGCAGAATGTTAGCGCCAGCGTGAAAGCCTTCGAGATTTCGGATGAACTGGAGGCGGTGATCGGCTGCATGCTCTTGGATTAGTTCGGCGCGATGTTGGCGACAGAGGCTGGAGTGTCCGTCGGAAACGGAAAGACGGCAGCGGCGGCCGCTGGCAGCGTGATGGGTGCAACGTGCGATTAGAACAACGGAATTAGTAGTTTGTGGTTTCATTTTTTCCTCGATGAGGAAGCGTGGGGTACGCCCACCCCGGGTGGTTTTTGGCAAAGAGTGCGGAAACGATTGAAAGGAAAAGAGTTGCGTTTTTGGTGCGTGCAAAAAAGTGCAAAAAAGTGCAGAAGAGTGCGCAAGGATTTGAAAACAAGGGGGATAGGGGGCAGGGGGATAGGCTGTTGGGATGTTGGAAGGTCGGAATGTTGAAGGGAGGGATGTTAAGAGTCCCGACCGGATCGGGATCTTCGATTGAAAGTTGAAAGTTGAAAGGGAGGAATAGACGAAGGAGTCGTAGTCAGGAGTAGTTTGGCGGTGCCCTTCGCGCCAGCCGCTCTGGGCAGAGTGGAGTCGAGCCGACCGGCGATGGCCAAAGCGAATCATCACGACCCATGCTACCATGGAATACATTATTTGTCAAGTACAATTATAGTACTAGTATTTGGCAAGTTGAACTATTTGTTCGAAAGATTTTGCAAACAGAAGAAAACAAAGGGGTAGAGCTCACTGGGGGCGGGGGAAATGCTGGGAGGCGGAGGGAGGGCGCGAGCGGGAGGTGATTTTCAAAGTATGAAGATTTCGATCACACGCCGTGGGGTGTGAAGCTCATGCTTGAAAATCCGCATCACCGAGCGGCGGAAAAGTCAAAGGCCCCAGGCGGAAACCGGCACGGGGGTGCCCGGCAACAAGAGGAACAAGAAAAAAGCAAAGTCAAAGACCCCAGGTGCAAAACCGGCACCCGGGGCACCCAGCAGCCGGTACTAGATGCAGATTCTCCTGCTTCCTCGGTGGTCTATCTTAATAATCAAATTCTCAAACCCTCGACTTCGACAAAACTCGGTCAACTGCTTTCGGTACCTCCTATAGTGGTCCAAAACCATGTCATCAAATCGCACGAGAATGAAAACGAGACCACTCTCTCCGAGAGAATGAATTTGTTCCCATGCTCGGTTAATGTCTGCTCCCAATTTGTTTTGAAATCCCGTGTTAAATTAAAGTACAATCCACAGTCATAAGCCCTGTGCCTCGCCCTCCGATTTATCTCATCGTCGGATACGCCCACCGTCTTAACCTCACAGTAGCTTTCCGTTCCTCGGTCAATAAAGCTGATGTTTGGGCTTTTCTTCTTTCCCTCTTTGATGAATCGAACATTCTTACATCCCTTATGAAGAAGATACCGATACGCAAAAGATTCATTCAGTTGATTGAAGAATGACTGTTTTCGTTGTCCGTCCCGCTCATCCCTAAAATGTTCGATTGCTTTTTCTTTTAGGGTATTCCAAGACTCATCGTCCAGCAGCATCAGGGCTTCGTTGTAAACCGATAGTGCTTTCTTTTTACTGGCTCAACCCGACATGAGTTTTCGAAGTCTGCAAAGAAATCGTCAGCGGGAAATCTCTCCCGAACATCAGATACCAATTCACGAAACCTTCTCATAATCACCCTGCTGAAGCTACTCTCATCCGGGTAGGCCTTGGAGCCGAAGTCTGTCGCGCATTATAGCGCCGGAAAATGAAGAAGCCGGGGGCCACGTGCGCTTCGCCCAGCGACCGGGGCACCCGGCGGTTAGCGCTTTAAGCGTCCCGATGGGGTGACAATCTTCTCCCAGGCTTCCCCGAAACTCGTTTCGGGGAAGCCTGGGAGTTAAGGCGGTTCCATCCAATAAAACC
>WNFB01001246.1_pt1 | contig 21616 bp, 22 predicted proteins | sample 5400501 | NCBI WGS metagenome assembly WNFB01 (sample SAMN13153341, study PRJNA577476) | soil metagenome | isolation source: 200 cm saprolite under Douglas fir tree site 2 hole 1 | place: USA:California | collected 2015-04-18 | reverse complement strand
GAGGCAGGAGTGATGAAGCAGACTGCGCTGAACTTTCTCAAGGCACGAAGGAGTAACAACCATGCAGCGAACTAAGTGCGGCAATCCCCATCACCTCCCAAAGAATCGCAAGCGGAGGCAACACGCACCTTCCCTCATCAGGCAGCAACGCGCACCCTCGACGGTCGCGCAGCCTGTCGAACCGAGCGAACGCGCGCGGTTGACTTTGCACGACCGTGACCCAATCACCGGCAACGAGGACACCCTGTACACGCTCTTCTACGAATACTACCGGGGCTACACCATTTACAGCACCGTGCAGGGATGCTGCTGCATTCATAGCAAGCAGGGATGTCTACGGTTGCGGGGCAAGTTCGTCTGCTTTCCTGATATTGAAGAGGCCAAGGCCCTCATCAAGCGGTTTCGTGCCGAGGGGTACACCTCCTATGACGGCATCGAGCGGTGCTTGCCGGAATGGGAGTTTGTCTGCTTGAACAGGCGTGAGCAGCAAGGTATTACCTCAATATCGCGTCCCATGCAGCGAGTATCGTAAACGTAGAAGCGAGAGCGGAAGACTTCCATATCTTCCGCTCTCACGAAGAAGAAGTTCAAGAGGCAGAGCAAAGTAGGCACCAGGAGTACGAGCCATGAAGCAGCGCCAGCGACCAGCATCAGGCCAGTCATATACTGTCACCAAAGCGGTCACGCATATCCGGTTGATCGAGGTCAATCCGGGTAAGCTGGCCGCGCTCGATGCCCTGGCCCCAGTGTACCTAGAGCTCTGTCAGCAATATGTCACCCTGTTTTGTACAGATGAGCAGCCAGACAAGTTTCGTACTCCTGTATTTTCAACCCCCTTATCAGAACGCTGGCAGCGGGTCGCCATCCAACAGGCGGCAGGCATTGCCCAGTCCTGGCGCACCAATCGCACCAACGCCTATCAGGACTATCTCGACGACCTTCTAGACTATCACGAGCAACAGGCTGATGGCGCGCTGGACACACAAATCGAAGAACCGACCTGGAAGGAATGGGACGTTCCCACCCTGCGCCAGACCTGCATCCAGGCCAATGCTAATGTCGTTGCACTCGAAGCCTCGCACGACTCCGCCTTTGACTACTGGTTGAAGATCAGCACCCTCGACTTTCGCAAACAGTCACTTGTTCCGGTCAAGCTGGCGGACTATCACCGGCAGACATTAAAGGGGAAAACGATCAATACGAGCGTGACCCTGAATAAGCGCGACACGGGTTGGTGCTTGACACTTTCCTATGACCAGGTGGTCACAGTGCAGACCGCACCGGACGCCCCAGTGGTAGGAATCGATGTGGGCATTGCCAATTTCGTGACCACCAGCACAGGCAAGCACTATGGGACCTTTCATGGCAAGCTACGAGAGCGCCAGAAGCGTGATCGAGAGAAGCGCCGACGCAAGGCCAAACTGCGTAAGTGTCTCGAAAAGAAAGGGGTGCAAAAGCTTCCTTCCACCAGCAGCAAGAGCGGGCAACGCCTGAGCCGCCATGTCTGTCGGGAGATCAACCGCGCCGTCAATCAGTGCTTTAAGGAACACCAGGGCTACCAATTTGCCTATGAGCAGTTGTCGGTTACCACGATGAAGCACAAGGCCAGAGCCATGAATGCGTATATGCGTGCTTCCAATCTCGCGCACATCCCTCAGCAGATCACCTGGAACGCTGCCAAACGAGGCATACAAGCAACCAGAGTGAAGAGCGCTTATTCTTCTCAGGAGTGCTGTGTGTGCCACTATCCAGACAGAGCCAACCGACCCGACCAGCAAACGTTTTGCTGCTTGGTCTGTGGCTACAGCACGCATGCCGATCTCAATGCCGCTACAAATATTGCACGACGAGTTGGAGATGCTGCATTACAGGCATGCAGAAACAGGAAAGCGGTCAAAGCCCTGCTGCTGCAGCGGCATCAGGCATGGAAGAAGCAAAACGGTTGGCCGTAGTCCAACCGCCCGCCCAGTTCGTTCGTCAACGGGCGTAGGTCAAGGTTAGAAGTTTGGGCAGATGTCCTATTTGTCCAGATTTTTAGCAACTATTATGGTGAGGCAGGACGCAAGTGTTGGGGACTAATCCCATGCCTGAGACGACCTGTCCTTCGCCGGGATCGAAGTAGTACTGGCACATAACCATCGCTCCGGCGCTGCTGCCCGCGAGAACGGCACCTGATTCGTAAGCCGCGAGCATAGCTTGCCAGCTCGCGCTATCCTTCAGGGTCTCGCCGAGATAGCCAGTAAAGCCGCCTAACATGTAGATCAAACGCGACTGTTCTACCTTTGCCGCTATTTGCCGGTCATTCGCTGAGGCCTTATCAATCAAAGGAAGAGATTCGACATGGGTAGCTCCAAGGCTGTGGAACCAACGCACGCCGTTGTTGCCTGCGCGTTGGTGATTATTGTCTGGAGCAGCGGCTGTAGGGATGATGCTGATGAGGGTGTCAGGACCACCCGCCAATTCAATCGCTCGACGGTCCGGTTCAGCCATCTGCCCACCAAATTCCGCACCGCCCTCTAATAAAAGATATCCTGCCATGCGTTTTCTCTTTCGTATCTATAGCTCACCTATGAACGAATTCTTATTATAACATAGAGGAGACAAATTAGCCTTTCCATCGACATGGCAAGCGTAACGCTTCTCTCAATCTCTGCTCATAGACTTTGCGTGGAATCTCCGTCACTCCTAACGTTTCCAGGTGAGGCGTGAGAAACTGTGTGTCGTGCAGGACATATCCCCTGACTTTGAGATGTTCGACAAGCGCAACCATACAGACTTTGGAAGCATCTGTGGTGTGGGAAAACATGCTCTCACCCATAAATGCCCCTCGCAGTGAAACACCATACAGGCCACCGACGAGTACATTGTCCTTCCATGCCTCCACGCTATGGGCCAGTCCGGCATCATGCAAATGCGTATAGCTTTCAATGACCGCTTCGTTAATCCACGTCTCCAGTCGCGCAGCGCAGAAGCGCATAACCCTTTCAAACTCAGTATCCAGCCGTATTTCGTAGATGCCTTTCCGTAGAGTGGCACGCAGCGAGTGTGAAACGTGCAGGTTCTCATGTTCGAGGATAGCACGAGGGTCTGGCGCATACCAATGAATGGTGCCATAATGGTCGGCCATCGGGAAAATACCCTGGGCATATGCATTGATTACCATCATCGGGTCAAGTGGTTGAGGTTTTCTTTTCGGCATAGGTTCAGGTTGCCTATACATGTTTACTTTTGCTTCACATATTGGCCAGGTAGGCATAGTTGGAAACTGGCCTTATCATATCATAGGGATTGAGACATGATACAATCATCACAAGACAGAAGCTGAGCATCTGGCTGTGTAAGTAAGTAATTAACGGCGGAGTGCAGCTTTTGTTATGTAAGGTAAGCGTGTTCAGGTTTGAAGTCAGGCCAATCAGTCTGAAATCTAGGAGGATGTTTTATCATGGATCATAGTCTTGTAACAACGGCTTTCGATTTAACCGGTTTTCGTATTACCAGGAATTTTGGGGTTGTACGCGGCATTATTGTTCGATCACGCAGTGTCGTCGGCAACATCGGCGCCGCATTCCAACAACTCGTCGGTGGAAATATCTCGATCTACACTAATCTTTGCGAGCAGGCCCGCAACGATACGTATGAACTGATGATTCAGCACGCTGAGCAATTGGGCGCAAATGCCTTGATTGGCGTGCGTTACGATGCTACAGAAATCGCCTCAGGCGTAACCGAGGTGCTCTGCTACGGTACCGCCGTCTATGTCGTCCCCCAGCCATAGCATGGCCAGCAAGCTTCTCAACCAGAAAAAATAAGGCGTGACAGTTAGTTAACTGTCGCGCCTGAATATTCAGTTTCCGCTCCGATTCCTGAAAGGCAATTTCTGAGGTCTGCCCTCATCCCCTATTCCCATTTTCTGTTCCAGGCATACAGAGAAGCTGATAGAAGAACATGGGTTAACCACAACGGCGTGGTGTTCAGAGAAATCGTCGCCATTGATGTTAAAGAGGGAGCAGGTGGAGAAGAGGCGTGAGAAAGCGAGGGGTCTCCAAGAGTCGCCTGCAATGTCGGTCTGGCCGTTGCATTCCAATCTGCAACATACGAGGACGAAAAATACTTGCCAGTAGAATAGGCACTATCCGAGGAGTAAAAGACCAGGCGCAGCGGTTGTCCTGAAGCATAGGCATCGGCGACGGCCTTGCTGACATCCCAGGTGTAGGGTACGCCAGGCCAGCTTTTTTTGCCTGTGACTGTATTGACGACGGTTCTGCTGATGTTTTCTTTGACAAGAGGAGCATTATTCCAGGAAAGCGTCTGTGGATTCCAATCTTCATTCACCGTAGCGACCTGGATGAGGGATGGATTGGGTAGTCCAGGCTTCCCAGCATTACTATATTCATACAGGGTCACTTTGGCGGCAATCACTCCTTTTCCAGTAGGCAGAGAGCTTAAAGGAAAAGTAATGTAAAATTTCGAGAAGCAATTCCAATCGGAGATATCCCACTCATTCTGAATATTGATTTGCTTGGCTGCGGGGTAACTTTTCCCGCCCAATTGCGACCAGCGATTGAGCCCCTTATTGCCACAGCCCAATGCTCCCCCGACCATGCCATCGGTCACCACCTGGTTATTGAGCTTGTTGCGCACCGTATAGGTCGTTTTGTTCAAAGTCTTCGGCGGTTGGTATGTTGGGAGTCCAAAGGCCAGCTCCCCCCAACTGGATGGGTTCAGGTCATTGAAGGATTCAGGCCACCATTTCTGCGGCATGGGCGTTTTTTGGGCATCATCCTGGTTATGGACTTTGATTCCCAGTTGCCAAACCGTGCCTTGAGTTGGGTGGGTTGAGAAGCCAAGCGAAGCAAACGGCAGATGATAGGTCATGGTCCAGCCCGAATCTGGCAAGCCATTCAAGCCATGGCCTCGCCACCCGCTGACCGTCGTAAAGGGGATATTCGCAGCTACCCAGGTTGAGCCGTTTCCATTGTACGCTTTTTGGTAATGCGTTCGAACCTGGTTATGGTCGACTTGCGCTACAAACTTGTAGGAGTATTTATCAGGTGCTTTGCTGCCATTGTTTGCCGTACGAAGATCGAGTGTTGCTGTATCGAAATGAGTTAAATCTGGTGCTTGCGCATTGGTATCATACCAGACATACTGGTCAATGATGTGCAAATCAACATACACTTCGCTGTTGTTATAGCCCATGCGTACATCGATATAGTTATTCGACCCATCGACGTAGCCAAACCAGAAAATGGCGGTCTGGTTAAACGACACATCGGTCGTGAAATACGGGATATTGATGCGCCGGATGACTGGTGAGGCCGCATGGGCAGTGGGTTTGGAGGTATGCCAGAGCAATGAACTCCCCCAAATCGAGGTGGTAAACGAAAGAAGGATGCCCACAATTATGGTGGTCGTTGCCAGTTTTACAAATGAAATTTTGCTAAAACTAGCATCATTGCGGCGATGAAGTGGAAGTACGTTCTGGATGTTATGCATTTTTGTCCCCCAGTTTTGCATCTTTTCGACATGCCATACACAGTTATCGATATTCTCTTGTTTCAAGCAAATGGGTCGATCTTCCCATCATAACAAGGAAGAGAAGCAAAGTACAGAAATATACCCATTTGTCCTATAAAGCGCAACGGTTCGCACTTGAGGACGAATATTGGGAGTTGTGCCAGCCCCCTTCTCTCCCACCTTGGCATCGGCTGCATATCGATCTAGCCGCCTTGATTGTACGAAAGGCTCAATCCCTGGATATGATGAATTGGTTCCAGCAAAAATCGGGGCTGGATGCAGGTGTACAATTGCATTGTACACCTGCATCCAGCCCCGATTTTTGCTGGAACCATGGTGAATAGGGCTATTGACTTCCCATCATTGATGCGCTATTATACTACCCGTAAGTACAAGTAAGTACGAACGAGCCGATGTGGCGGAACGGTATACGCGCTTGTCTCAAAAACAAGTCCCGCAAGGGTTGAGGGTTCGAATCTCTCCATCGGCACCTCAGTGGATCTTAGAGGCGTCTCAAGCGAGGTGAGGAGCGGCTTGGGGCGTTTTTCTTGTCCCGGGAATGACCGACCTTACGACAATTTTTACGGCAGTTTACAAATTTCACCTTCTTAGGATGCTGCTTGTTCAACACCTGGCTCGTTCTTCTCTGGTTCATCCCCTCCTATCGCTTCATTCAATGTGTTCATCGCATCTTGATGCATACTGGGCAAAACATGCGAGTAGATATCCATGGTCATGGATATCTGACTATGCCCAAGTATTTCCTGGACAACCTTTGGATGCACCCCAAGACTCAGCAAAAGTGTTGCTGCACTGTGGCGCAAGTCGTGAAAGCGAATATCTGGCAGTTCCGCCCTCTTTAAAAAAGCTTTCAGCAGATCAAGCACATCCCGAGTGGGATTCAGGTGCGTCCCTAGAGGTGTACAGAACACATAGTCAGGGATTCAGTCCAAAATCCACTTTGCCCATCTAGACCAGGACAAACATTTTTGTTAAGATGAAGAGGAGATCGACACATGGCAGGAATGTATGATGGAAGCAAAGTAATCACAAGCAGCCAAAAGACAGATGATGGTGCTCATGCAAGAAGGGACCTCTTGGCAGGAAGCAGCCCGTAGAGCAGGCGTGCAAACCAGTCGGTCAACGGCGTACCGATGGTTTGCCGTCTACCAGACCCAAGGGGAAGCCGCTTTCCACGATGGAAGGCATGGACATTCTGCGAAAGTGCGTGAACCGGTGCTCCAGTGGCTCGCAGAGCGCTGTCGTTCCGCTCCACAGACGGCAAGTTCTCGTCTCCAAAAAGAACTTCAAGAACACTTCGGGGTCAAGATGAGCATCACCCATCTCAATCGAATCCGAGCGGCACATGGTCTGAGTAGACGAGTCGCTCGGGCGGGAAAAAAATCATGCTCTGACCTCATCTACCGAAATACCTCGGCTAGGCGGTGTAGGAGGACTGCTCCTGCTTGCAGCCGCTCATGAGACTGGCCTCCTTTCCGCATTAGAAACCGCCCTCTCCTCGTGTATTGCCCAGAGGCCCCTTGACCACTCACGCCTCTCCCATCTGACGGTACCATCGCGCCGGAGTTTGTTGTTGACACTGCTGTTTCTGGGAGTGGTTGGGCTTCATCGTCCGTGGGAACTGCGTGGCTACACTGCCGATATGCTGGCGCTGCTGACTGGACGGCACCGTGCCTACGGATACATTCATATGGAACGGTTCCTTTCCCAGGTAGCGCAGGCGAACGGAGCTGAGATGTGAACTTGCGCTCTGGCCACCTGGACTGCCAATCTCTGGGCTTCAGCTATCCAAAGCCCTCCTGATCAGCCCACCACTTTTTACATTGATGGGCATCGCAAACCGGTCTATACTGACCAGGTGATCCCACGCGGTCTCGTCGGGCGTTTGGGCATTGTCCTTGGATGTCGAGCACTGGTGCTGTTGCATGACGAGCAGGGACATCCCAGGCTTGCGATGACACATCGTGGTGATCAGCACTTGACCAGGGGGCTTCCTCCCATACTCGTTTGCTATGAGCAGGCCACTGGAGCAGGAGCGGTTCAACAGATCGTGGTGGATCGTGAAGCACTAGCCGCTGAGTTTCTCGCGTCGCTCAAAGCGGCAGGACGAACCGTGATCTCTGTGCTGCGAACGGACCAATATGGTGGGCTGGAGTCGTTCGCCGATGTTGGAGCGTTTGTTCCTTTCCAGACTGACCGGCAGGGAACCGTGCTGCGTGAAGTTGCTCCCGCCTCTATTGCCCTTCCTCTCCCAGATCACCCAGGGGAAACACTCCCGTTGCGCGTTGCGCTCATCCGCGATTTGCGCCGATCTGTCCCTCTTCCTCCATCAAAAGATGAGGATGGCCTGCAACCGACGCTCGGATGCTGATCTGGACCGGCGTGATCTCTCGTGGTGGGAAGATGGATGGCAGGCCACTCCTGCCCCAGCTTGCCCAACGATGCCCAAGCTTATTCCTATCGTCACCACGGCATCAACAGTCAATGCTGCGGAACTTGCACAGACCTACATTCATCGCTGGCCTGCGCAGGAGAATTGCATCAAGGATTTTTTACTTCCTCTTGGCTTGGACACGAATCACGGTTTTGCCAAGACAGCCGTCGAGAACTCGGAGGCGTCCAAGCGGCGAACCACCCTGGAAAAGCGACTAGCCAACGTGAAACGATGGAAAGATGCCGCAGGCAAACGCAGCCAGCAGGCCGGGAAACGACATGAGCGCCTCCGGCAGCAACTCAACGCCCGTTCCGGCAAGTTGTATCGTGAACTCAATCATCGTCAAGACGAGTTAGTGACACAAGGGATGGCCGATCATCTGCTGCGGCGCGAGATCAAAGAACGCAAAGCTGTGATCGATGCCGAGCTTGAGCAGATGCGAGCGAAGATGTGGCGGGCCTATGAGCAGTGCAACCAGGAGTTCTGCAAACAAGAACGCTACTGCAAAGAGCAGCGTGACCTGTTGCGCGCCTTAGAAGACCTCAAGGCAAACGAACGCGTCATGTATGAACTCGATCACCGAAAGGATCAGGTGATGACCGTCTTCAAGGTGGCACTTACGAACTTGGTGATGTGGACACGAGATCATTGCTTTCCGGCTTCGTTTGCGCAGGCCACTTGGAAACGCCTGGCTCCCTTCTTTCACCTAGGAGAACAGGTGCAGCAAGGTACTTCCAACGTGTTCGTGGAACTGTATCCCTTCAATGATCGACAGTACAACCGCGATCTCGCTGTGCTCTGTGAACGGGTGAACAACGCTTCTCTGCATTTCCCTGATGGTCGAAGACTGCTCTTTACCGTCAAACCCGTCTCTCGTCCCATTCTAGAAGTTCAGAAGCGTCCAGTGGCTTGAAACTCTGATGAGACAGATCCGCTTTGCGGGCGCAGCTAGCTGCGCCCCTGAAAAAGCCCTCCTCCTGTCTCTGAGCCAGACGGACAAATAGGTAATCCAATTATGTCATTTAACCGATGCGCTTCCCCCTTCAGTTCGGTAGACTAGAAGCAGTGGTTCGGACCTTTCAATGAAACCAAACCCAAGAACCATCTCTGTCTCGTTTGTTAAACGCTCTAAAACCTATGAATAAGGAGAAATCTATGAAACGCTTTTTATGGCAACGGAATCAGTGGTTTATCGCTCTCAGTATGCTCTTCTTGCTCACCCTCTCACTTGCCGCTTGCAGCACCAATGGCGGCAGTGCAAGCAGCAGATCCACCCCAACGGCAGGCGCAGGTGGCAGCCCCACCAGCATTGCTTCCTCACCTCCAACCGTCCAGATGGGTACACACCCCTGCCCTGAGGCAGTGAAAGACCCTGCCTATTGGACCCCTTTCGTCTCAGCACCACCCGACATCCGCGTAGCGGACAGCGTGAGTTGCGGGAACCTGCTGGGTAAGCCTTCTCTGCAGGCCATGGTGGTTGCGCGGGAAATTCTCGGTGGCGGCCCCGTTTATCGCAGCATCTTTGTCTTCGACAAGATCACCGATCCCAAGCCTCAGTTGCTCTTCCAGGTCGGACATCTCTTAAAGGGAGAGGCACAGATCAGCGGATACAGCACCATTCTGACGGCGGAAGTGGATCTCAACTCTTCCCTCAACAAGGGGAAACCGTATGCAGCATTGACGACGGATCTCTTCCGCGAGTTTCAGTGGTCAGAGGGGAAAAGGACCTTTGTGCAAGTTGCCTTCCCCGGCCTGTTCCCTGACCTGACACGCTACCAGGCGGAAAAAGATCAACTCCTGGTCAACCAGGGACACCAACCCTGGAAGCTCGATGCGCTCTCGACCACGAAGCTCTTTGCCAAAGCCTTACTGCGAACCCCTCCTGAGAGCGCAGTCGTGCTGGTCAGCGGCGGTGGTGTGCATGATGTGGATGCAGTCGTGCATGTAACACCCTCTGTTCTTGTTGGATGCTGTGGGCCTTTTCCTCCGATCAAAGTCACGCTCAGTCGTCTCGAAGGCAACACCTCCAACGGGATCTGGATCGTCGTAGGGGTCGCAAGTGAGTACAAGAAGATCAGTGCTCCACAGAATGGTGATCGCCTCACCAGCCCGGTAGCAGTGACGGGATCTGGCTCGCAGTTTGAGTCGCAAGTCGGGATCGTCCATCTATTGGATCACCTGTATACCGATATCGGCCAGAGCATTGCCATGGGAACCAGCGGCTTCGGATTGGGTCCTTTCTCAGTCAACGTGTCCTATGAGGCCAGTTTCCAAGGAGGTGCTCAGGAAGGGATTGTGGTTCTCTATGACGAGAATGGCGGTGGCACCTCGCTGCATGGTGGTGTAGCGATGATGAAGGTGCTGCTCAACCCGTAACAAGTACAAGGAGATCTGGATCCTCCCGAAATCCGGAAAGATCCAGATCTGTCACAGAGGAAGGAGCTCAAAGCTCCGTACATGAAGCGTCATTGACTCAGGTCAGGGCTGTTCTTATGAAAATGCTCACAGATGCTGCTTCTGCATGAAATATGCGATTTTCGTCCTCTTCTCTGACTGACAGAGCCATCGCGTTTGCACAGTCCTTTTCCGCTCCCGGTAGCAAATAGACAACAAACAACGTTTGACATCGACATCGTATGATCATCGGTAGAAGCACCTTCAGGGTTTCAGTCCACTTGGCGTTTCTTTCCATTTGAAATGAACCCGAAGGTTACGTTCGCGCTCGTGAGTGCGTGCCAATCCCATTCTTGATGGTTCAAAGAAAGAGTGGACTGAAACCCTGATAGTCATGTTCCTGCCAGAAACTTCCAGCCTTCTGCTTTTCTTCTGCCTGACGTATACGGTGCCCTTCTAGAGATTTAAGCGCAAAGGAAGCAATGATAATCGTGCGTCGGCTCTTCTGTGTCTTCGGCTCTGCCTCTGTATACCCCTTGCCAGGCATTTTGCTTGGAATTCGTGAGAGTATCCGACGTACTTGCAGCTTCCCCTTCGCAAAATCTATGTCTTGCCATTTCAAGCCGAGTAACTCTCCGCGTCTCATGCCAGTTGCGAGCGCCAGTTTAAACAGGGCCTCCAGGCGATGCCCTTCTACCGCTGAAAGCAACTTTCGTATTTGCGCTAAGGTCAACGGTGTCACCTCGAACCGCTCTCGGCGCGGGGGAGAGACTGCCTGGCACACATTTCTCGCCACAAGATTCCATTTCACGGCCGTATCCAGTGCTTTATGCAAGAGACTATGAAAACTGATCACTGTCAGCGCGGAAAGTCCTTCTTTCGACTTCTTTGTGTAGAAAGCCTGGACGTGCTGAGCGGATAAATTTTGGAGTTTGTGACGGCCCAACACCGGAATAAGATGAAGGCGCACAATCTCTTCATATCGTTCATACGTTCGAGGACGGACACTTTGTTTTTGTGTACTCTCCAACCAATCTGTTAAAAAATGTGCGACCGTTTGTTGCGGAGCGGTCACAAGTGTCCCTTGTTGTTGCTCGTAGAGCGCTTTTTTGAGCTTCTCCTGAGCTTCTTTATAGGTCTTCGCGTAAATGGTTTTGCGCTTCCCTCCTTCTATCGAAAAGGTTGCTGCATACGTCCCATTTGGACGTTCATAAATAGTTCCTTCGCCATTGCCGCGCCGGCCGCGCTTGCCGCGCTTTACCATAAAAGATTGCTCCTTTCCAAAGTACTTCGTCGTACACAGTTGTACTCGTTCTTAAGAATACCATGATCTTGATCAGATGTGAACAGATGTACCACAAACGCCTATAGACAACCTCAATCAGGGTCTCAGGCCACTTCCATTTTTGCAGATCAAGAACGGGACTGAGTCCGTTCCCACAGTAAGTGAAGCTTTTTTGCAATCGACACGGCTAAACTGAGATGAGGCCGGGTGGCTTCGCCAGACAGAAGATGGTTGAGAGCAGCGCAGGAGCGGCTTCGTTTTTGATGGGCAGTTGGCGTGAAGCACTTCGTCTCACTCTACATGTCTCAACGCGAAAAAAAGCTTCACTCCCTGTACAAGGGGATGCTCATCTTCTTTTAGATGCGTCAGAAAGGAAAGTGGCGTGACACCCTGTAATGCTGGTCAAGTATTCTTTTCCTCAACGTGCTGTCCACAAGCTGGTATGCTCCATCTCTTCGATCAGACTTGACAGCAAAGACGATAGGCAACAGGAGATAATGAGCGATCTCAGTGGACAGCTATCGGTACTTTTGAGCACAAAAGAGACGTTTTTAGACGCCAGTAGACGGGGTAAACCGAGTCGTGGGTTCAAATCCCGCTTTCTACATCAGCTTCAATCCTCACGATGCATAATCCCACAACTCGAATGACAGCCAATACAATGGAGATACCGTCCCTGAAAATGTCTTTCAAAGTCTGGATATCCGTCAAGCGCGAAAAGTATATCAGGTGGGTCTCTTATCTGCCATATTCCGCCACCCATCGGACATCTATCGGACATCTATCCGCCTTCCATCCGTCATTCTCTCTGAGAGATCCCTCGTCTGTGTCATGAAAATGGTTTCTTGCTATCGTCGTTCATGACAGTAGTAGGCAATATCTACGGTCCTTTCGGACATTGCTTCGGACATCGCTTCGGACATCCTCTATGAGAAACCTGCCGCTCGTGCTAAAATTGGGCTACTTTAGAAAATGATAGAGTATAACGGAGGCATTCTGGTGAAGCTGAGTGAGCTGGAACTGAAGATGCTTTTTAAAGGCAGAGAGACGATTACTGTCGAGTTAAATTTAGCTGCCTCTAGAGTAGTGGAGATGGCTGAACGTTTGTGTGGTACGACCAATGCCCAGGGGCATTATTATTCGTCACCGTCTCCCTATCCAAAAAGTCTGCTATCTTATCCCATAGTCAACTGTAGATTTTGAGCCATCTCCATAGACACGTCAACTTCAATTTATGCTTGACATAGATGTCTATAGCCATCCATAGAGGGCAAGTGGCGTATTCCTAAACCGTGCGTCGGAAGTGCGAAACCTCTATGAGATTCTTTTCTGGCCGATGCGACGTTCGGTATGTACCGTTCATTTCCGTAGCCTTTATTGACATTGCTCTCTCTTTTTGCAGAGATGGCGGATATGTTGCCAACTTGCCTACATATCCGCCATCCTTCTGCCATCCTTCCTGTACTGGCTACTTAGGATATCCGTTCTAACATAGAGCGTTACTGGTAACGGCCTCAGTGCATTTTCCTTGCGATCCACACATCAGACAGGTGGGGAAAGGTCTCCTACATAACTGTTTAGCCCCTGGTTTTAGAATGGATATCCCAAGTAGCCAGTACTCACGTATAGATCGATATGGGCAGGTTTATTTCCTCTCCTGGTGTGGCTCGTTCTCCGTAGGTCGTCTTCCCTCATCACAATACACCATGCAAAGGAGTGTACACCGATGAAACAATTCTCTTGGAGACTCACCCAACTTTTTGTCATCCCGTTGCTGCTCGCCCTGGTCTTCGTCTCAGTGAGCAGTCTTCCCGCAGCCGCCCTGGTCTTTAGTCAGGCAACCAGACAATTTAATCCTGGTCAGACCTTCTGCCTGCCTACTCAAAAGGTTGATGGAGTGCATAAGGTCCCTGGAACGCACAATGGACAGGTAGCCAGTGGTGGCTTCTCGTTTGATAACAACAGCGGAAGTCCAATCGCTACCCTGTGGACCGTGTATAATGGACCGACCAAAGGAAAGCTCAGCGTCATTGCACAGGTGACGACTTCCTTTTATCATCAAGTGTTTACCGTTCCGATTGGCTCCTTGTACAGGACCTGTATCAAGAACACAACAACTGTGTTCGTTGCCTTCTCGATACAGCAAACTGAAAGTCTTTTCTGCTGCGTCATTTCTACAACGAGATCGGCGGGCAAGTTGCGATAGGGTATACGTGGGATTTTCAGCGAGCAGGGCATGTATGCACCGTCAACTCATTTGGGTCAATCAGCAGATGGCACGATTGGCACATCACCTGCTCGCTGAGTGCCACAACCTCGCGAGCGATACCTGCCGCCGCTTGTAACTCTGCCTCATGTGTCCTTAACCATGCCAGGAGGTCTAATCCGCCGAGGGCCGATAGCCGAGGGGTAAATACCTGGAGACTCCCATCCTCATCAATCACCCCACGTGATCTATCGTTGATGGCGGAGATCCGCGCCAGGGATACCAGCTCGTCAGGTCGCCCATCCTCAAAGGAGACGTAGTACCAATAAACATTCCCGTCGAGTTGGCCCGTCGGTAGTTTTTTGACCAAAAAGTACAACGCAGTCTCCTCAGAAGGCTTGAGGAGCTAGATGAAGGCTCGTAGCGTATGGCGAGAGATTGCTTCTCCTGCTCTCTTGCTCAAGCCTCTTCTGGAGCGCATCCGTAGTAAGTGACGTTAGGTATTGTCAACTTAATGCTCTAATGAGCTTAATTTCCTGACAATGTGGGGAAGAGTTGCTCTTTTTCAGTTCATTCCGTCTCATTTTTTGCACACATCCCCTCAAAAAATGCTCCGAGTGGTGAAAACTCATCAAGAAAGATAAGTTGACAATACCATCGATAGCTCTCTTCCCTTCGCACTTTTAGCGACTTGTATATCACCCAGATACTCTGGCAAGCTGCTAACAACGGAGAGAAACCGCATGATATACTGCTGGAAGAAGTGTTTGCTCTTGCAGAGGAGGAGCATGATGATCGATGACCGCCGCGGACGGTTTCCCCAAGGCAGTCGGGTGCGGTTGGAGGCACTGAGCCGCGATCCCTACCCGGCGCTCAAAGTGCTGCAGGAGCAGGAACCGGTCTCCTGGGTCAGTGAGCTGCAAGCCTGGTTTGTCACCCGGCGCGCCGATTGCCTGGCCATCCTCCTGGACAGCACCACCTTCAGCGTGGCCTCGGCCGCCTCACTGCTCGAAGACACCCTTGGTCAGACCATGCTCAGCACCGATGGAGCCAGGCAGCGCCAGCTGCGACAGCCCTTCAACGGGCCCTTCGCCCCCAAAGGGGTGCAGTCCCACATGGCAGCGCCCATCGCGGCCTACGTCCACGACCTGGTTGATGGGTTCAGCGCGATGGGTCAGGCAGATCTCAAAACGGCATTTGCAGATCGCCTGGCGCTCTGGACGGTGATGACGGTGCTCGGCCTGCCCATTCACGACTTCCCCACCGTGCGCGGCTGGTTCACCGACATCGCCCACGCGCTGGGCAACTTCGCCCGCGACCCGCAGGTACGCGAGCGCGGGCGCGTTGCCGCTGCCGCTTTCGGCGCTTACGCCGTTCCGCACCCGGGACGGCTAAAGAGCGATCCAGACGGCTCCATCCTCGCGGCGGTCGCTTCCTCTGGCGAACTCTCCGACGAAGAGATCCTGGCCGCGGCACGCGTCATTATCTTCGGCGGGCTGGAGACCACAGCGGCCATGCTGGCCAACACGATCTGGGCTCTGCTCAGTCATCCAACCCACCTTGAGGCGGTTCGTTCCAACCCAGACCTGCTCACCCGGGCTGGCGAGGAAGCACTGCGCTGGGAGCCACCCGTGCAGAGCTGCACGCGCTTTGTGAACCGTCCGGTCATCGTAGGAGGGGTAGACCTTGCCCCAGGCGAGATGGTGCAGTGCATGGTGGGGGCCGCCAACCGGGATCCGGAGCACTTCACGGATCCAGAGCTATTCGACCTGTGGCGCGCCAACGCCAGGGATCACCTCTCGTTCGCCACGGGCAAACACTTCTGCCTGGGGGCCGCGCTCGCCCGGCTAGAGGGGGAGATAGGGCTGCGCATCCTGTTCGAGCGCTTACCCGGATTGCGGCTGGACCCGACTCGGCCTAGCAATCCACGTGGCCATGAATTCCGTTCTCCTCCAACGCTCCACGTGCGCTGGGATGCATAGGAGGGACAACTGATTCACATGGAACAGTCGCCATCTCAATACATTGCGGATGGATGATCGTGCCACCCTGCCGGTTCACCTCACCGCACGCTGAGTACGACGCTGTTCGTGTCTCCGAGGCAGTCCTCACTCAAGCCGCGTAGCAAGGGCTTTGCGCTTTCCTGGGCTACCACTAAGCTCTCTCTGACGTTTGGCTCTCCAATCGACTGAATCGAAACGAGCAGCACTGTAGGGGGAGCTCTGGGCAGACACTCGTTCTGCCCAGAGCTCCTCCCAACCGCTCACGTGTTTCGCCTATGCTATGATTAGGAGAAAGAAGGGCGAGCAGATCGCCTCGCCCTTCCCGAATTGTTTGAAGCGCACGACCGCGAGAAACGAGCGAGAAGCCATGAGTTTCGCCGATAGCATCCTGACCGAGGACCTGGAACTATTGCGCCAGCGTCTGCTCTCCCACGCGCTCTGGACGGGGGTCGAAGAGGGAACGCTGCCGCGCGAAACCCTGCGCGTCTTTGCCCTTCAGGATTGGTGGCTGGTGCGGGAAGCCTATCGACTCGACGCGCTGGCCGTCGCTGGGATGCCCGACCTCGACCTGCAAGACCTCTTGCTCGCCAAGCTCGTGCCCAAGATCGGGGGCTACCGGTTGCTGCTGCGCTTCGCCGAAGCGCTGGGCCTCTCTCGAGCGGATTTTGATGCCGTGGAGCCGCTGGCCGGCTGTATGGCCCTGACGAATTTCTTCTACTGGATGCTGGCCTACGGCTCGGTGCCCGAGAAAATCGCCGCCGTCGGCGCCAGCGAGGAGATCTTCATCCAGATCTGTGCGCGCGTCGGCCCCGCACTGCTGCGCAACTACGGGATGAGCGCGGAGCAGGTCGCCTTCTTTACGGTCCATGAGGAGATAGGACAGAGGGTCACGCCCATCGATGCGCTCCTGCTAGCCCGCTACGATACACCCGAAGATCGCCAGCACATCACTCGGGCTGTGCGCCTGAGCCACGAATTCGAGTTGCTGTTTTATGATACCGTTATGGCAGCCACGCGCTCAGAAACGTGATCGAGATCCATCGTATTCCTCGCATACCTGAACACCTGCCTTGCTTCCTCAGGGAAACCTGTGCTGGTTACTTCGTACATCTGTTCTCAAGTTAGCCGTTTTTGCTCTCGCTTGAGGCACGTTTTTTCTTGACGCTGCTAGTCACATGAAGAAGCCTCTTCTGTTCATCGCTTGGCTTGTTCCGCAGAAGCGACATGGTCAGAGCGTGACCCTGATACCGAGACCGTTTCATATGGCTATAGGAGGTGCCCGTAGGGAGAGAGAACATGGTCAAAGACCGCATCATGAGACGAAATCATTCCGCATGTGGATACGTTCCCCAATCACCCTGCAGAGTGATTGCGTTCTTTCGATTGTCCTTCGCTTGACGTCAGATCGTACCAACCTTCTTCAGTATTTGGTAATGGCGCAAGTAAGCCTGAGGATCCCACTTCCACCACGCTGGCATTGGACGAACTCTGGTTGTTTGTGCTCAAAAAAGCGACCGACTCCTGGATTTGGATCGCCTTGTGCCGCAAGACGCGTCAAGTAGTCGCCTATGCACTGGGTGATCGAAGCAAACAGACGTGTCAACGTTTGTGGGAGGCCATCCCATTAGCCTACTGCCAAGGACATTGTTTCACCGACTTCTGGGCGGCATACAGGGCGGTGATCGCCTTCAGAGCAGCATACAGCCGTAGGAAAAGAGACGGGAGAAACCGCCCATGTCGAGCGCTGGAATAACACGCTCCGTCAACGCTTGGCTCGCTTTATTCGCATGACGCTCTCGTTTTCCAAATCGGTGGTCATGCACGAGGCATGTCTTCTGCTCTTTCTCCATCACTACAATCTCGACAGGGCTATCCTTCTCAAATGAGCCACTACCCAAGCAGATTCCTCTTCATCAGCAGAATAGACCCAGGCGTACAGGGCCGGCATCATTTTCGCAACACGCACCCATAGCCAAACAGGCCGCACTTCCTTTTTTCCTCGTGCGATTCGGAATAGGCAGGGGAGAAGCCTGATCGCAATCGAAGGAGGAAAACGGCGCTATGCCCCCACTCGAGACCTACAACGGCACTGTCGGGCACGTCAAGCTGGAATACCACGCCACCGTGCGCGAGCTCCCCAGCGGGGAGCACCCGAGGGAACGCCTGCGGCACTTCGGCCCCCAGGCTCTCTCCACGGCGGAACTGCTGGCGATCGTGCTGCGCACCGGCACCAGGGGCGATAACGCCCTGAAGATGGCCAGCAAGCTGCTGACCAAGTACGGCGGCCTCTCCGGGCTCGTGCGCGCCGAACACGGCCCAGGTGAAGGCGGCCCTAGAGATCGGGCGGCGGCTCGGCCTGCTGCAGCAGGACGCCCGCGTGAAGATCCGCACGCCCCTGGACGCGGCGAACCTGGTGATGCTGGACATGGCCCACCTGGATAGCTAACAGATGCTCATCCTGCTGCTGGACAGCAAGAGCCAGCTCGTCGAGAAGATCAGCCGCTACCAGGGCACCGTCAACAGCTCGGTGATGCGCGTGGCCGAGATCTTCCGGCCCGCCATCATCCGCAACTGCCCAGGCCTGATCCTCTGCCACAACCACCCCAGCGGGGATCCTGCCCCCTCGCCCGACGACATCGAGGCAACCAGGCAGCTCGTGGCCGCCGGCCGCCTCCTGGAGATCGAGCTGGTCGATCACATCATCATCGGCAACCAGCGCTTCGTCAGCCTCAAAGAGCATATGCAGTGGGAGTGACAATTGGGACAGCACTTCTTTCTGTTGGGCCCGCTGTACGATCACCACCACACGCTTGGGGGAGAGCTATCACCTGGCGGCGTTCCACCTTCAGCCTCTCAACCTCGCACATATCTCACTGAGAGTGCAGGCATTGTTCGATCTGGTGAACTTTCACCAAAGCGGGCGCCTCCGCCTGCCTCAGTGTGTTTTCCGGATGATCGGACTGTCCCCCAGGCCGCTTGTCACTTCTCTTGCTCAGGCTCTTGGGTTGCCGATGAAAGCGGAGTGATCGTTGCGGCTATCTTTGGCCAGCTGAGCTTCCAGCACGTTGATGCGTTCGCTCAAAGGGCCAGCTGATCTCGCAGGGCTGCACTCTCTTGTCAGAGCGTTCCAGTTCTTCGTCTTTGATCATGCCTGCACTCTACTCGCTTGCTCGCTCTCCTACACCCTCCGGTTGCCCAGGCAACTCTCTTGCAGCGGATACTTGCAAGAGGTGCCACCCTTCATGTGTGCCGCGCCGAGGTGCATGCCCTCGATCTTGCTGCCCCTGGCGGGGGTATCCTAGCCTTCACGCATCCCTGAAGAGTTGGTCTTCGCGACGATCCAGCCGATCATGTTCGTCCTGCTCTTCCGCTACGTGTTTGGGGGGCGATCGCGGTCAGTGGCACCACCTATGTCAATTACCTGATGGCTGGCATCTTCGCTCAGACCGTCATCTTCGGCTCGACGACCACCGGCATCGGCCTGGCCACTGACCTGCAGCGCGGCCTGGTCGACCGCTTTCGCTCCTTGCCGATGGCGAAATCGGCCGTCCTTACAGGTCGCACACTCTCTGACCTGGTACGCAACTCGTTCGTTGTGATGGTGATGTGGACGGTCGGCCTGCTGGTTGGCTTTCGACCACAAGGCCTTTTCATTTCCTGGGTGGCGGCAGCGGGGTTGCTCCTGCTCACCAGCTTTGCCTTCTCGTGGATCTCGGCAACAATCGGGTTGCTTGTGAGCAGCGTGGAGGCAGCGCAATCCGCCGACTTCATCTGGCTCTTTCCGTTGACCTTCGCCAGCAGCGCGTTTGTGCCGACAAAGAGTATGCCCGACTGGCTGCGAACCTTCGCCGAGCATCAGCCGGTCTCCCTGATCGTTAACGCGGTGCGCGGGCTCCTCCTCAACCAGCCTGACGCCTCGACGATCTTGCAAGCACTGGCCTGGTGCATGGGCATCCTCATCATCTTCATCCCGGTGGCAGTATGGGCGTATGGACGCCGGACGGCACGCTGAGAGGTAAAGAAATCAGCAGAAGCGAAGATCGTTCATCCTCTCTCTCAGTGAGAGATGGCAGCGAGAATGTTTCTTTCAAGCACTGCAAAAACATTGTGGCACTCGGAACGCCATTTCTTTAGGCATTTCTGCTTCCTTGCTAGAGCGCTCAGGCCGCTCTTCGATACTCGTGGTGTAACCCACCCAAGATCGGAACCGAGATGATTCGATTCCCACGCTGATCTGATGCAACATGGGTAACTTCCCCTTCGGGAATCTGCTGCTGAATCCCTTGATGTGGTCGCACTCTATTGAAATACGTGACATAGGCACGCAGGACACGATGCAGCTGCTTCTCATGGATGATCAAGAGATGATCCAGGCACTCTCGTCGCACACTCCCCAGGAAGCGTTCACAGATCGCATTGGCTCGAGGCGCGTGATAGGGCGTTTTGAGCACCTTGATGCCACTCGTTGCTGCGACTCGAGCGAAACAAAGCCCGAACTTGCCATCATTATCGCGAATAAGGTACTTTGGCGTTTGTCCATACGGAGTCGCTTCCCGAAGTTGTTGTGCGGTCCAGGCGTCGGTAGGACATCGGGTCACGCCCACATGAATGACTTTCCGCGATCGCATTTCGATGATGAAAAAGGCGAAAAGCGAGCGGAAGAACAGATCAGTGACCTGTAAAAAATCGCAGGCCCAAATCTCTGCAGCGTGATTGTGCAAGAAGGTGGCCCAGTTCTGTCCACCCGGTCGTTTTCGGCGAATTTGGTTCATATTCTTTTGGATGGTCCGTTTGCTAACCCGAATATCCAACTTGAGCAACTCACCACGGATGCGCTCAGCTCCCCAAAGCCGATTTGTTGCCGCTATGTCCTTGATCAAAGTGATCGTCTCGAGTGAGAGTCTCACTCGTTTTGAGCGCACCTTCGATTTGCGCTTCCAAAACAAACGGAAGAGCTCACGATGCCAGCGAAGAATAGTCCCCGGCTGGACAATGAAGAGGGTCTGTTTCCAGGTCCGAACCATCCTGGCAAGAAGCACCAGGAGAAACCGGTCCATCTTCCGGTAGACCGGTCGTTTGATCTGTCGACGAAGGATCATCAGTTGTTGTCGTACAGTGCGTTTTCCGCAAGCAGTTCGGATTTTCCTCTGGGCATATCAGCGAGCGTTCCGAGCAAAAGGGAGGTTGTCGGTGGTTTGATCCAACGCGAAAAACGCTTTTGGAGCGCATGAAAGCTGAAGCATACTCGTTGCTTCATTGAAATGAACACATAATGCACGAATTGAACCTCTCCTTCGTGAAGATAGGCACGTTGCCAGAGAGTAAGGACAGAATGGCTTTCGTTGATTGTACTCTCATCTTACATTCTTCGGCAAGGAAGTTTGTACAATTGTGCGCAAAATGGCGATATTCTGAACGGATGTCCCAAGTAGCCAACACAGGTAGAAGAAGATTATATCGTCCTCGAGGTGCTTATTTCCCGAAAGGGTGTCCCATATGTCCAGGACAATGAGGTTGTTCGAGTAAAGTTTTCTCCTGCTCACCAGAGAACGCATCAAAACTGCAACAGCGGCCTCTCTACTCAGGGTGAGGTTATACCCCACTCTCGTTTTTGAGGCTGGTTTCAGGCTCACGACGTGAGACTTTGACCCTCTCCGTGTGCATTTTTCAGAAGATCGGCACATTTTTCGCCAATCATCATGCAGGTCATGCACGGATTGACGCTGATCATGGTCGGAAATATAGAGGCGTCTGCC
>WNFB01001243.1_pt1 | contig 21647 bp, 20 predicted proteins | sample 5400501 | NCBI WGS metagenome assembly WNFB01 (sample SAMN13153341, study PRJNA577476) | soil metagenome | isolation source: 200 cm saprolite under Douglas fir tree site 2 hole 1 | place: USA:California | collected 2015-04-18 | reverse complement strand
CGCGCCCTTGCCCTGCGGCCGAAATTCATCGTCGCCGACGAGCCCGTTTCATCTCTCGACGTCAGCGTCGGAGCGCAAATCGTGAATCTGCTGGCCCAACTTCAGCGGGAGTTTGGCCTGACTTACCTGTTTATCTCGCATTCCATGCCGGTGGTGCGCTATCTCGCCACTCGCATTGCGGTGATGTATCGGGGAAAGATTGTCGAAGTCGGACCAACCGAGCAGATCACAGAGCAGCCGGCCCATCCCTATACCCGCAGCCTGCTGGAAGCCACACCGGAATTGGCTGTGTGATATTCGACAGTTAGGCTATCTCAGGTTTATGCTTCCAACCGCAACTGGAGGATTTATGAAATCTGCAGCTCTGATTTTGATTCTCGTCTCGTCCGCAATGGCGCAGCAGTCAAAGACGCCCGTATCGGACGTCCTGCGTGAGATGCTCACTGGCCGGGAGAAGAACACGGTCGCAGCTTTTGAAGAGATGCCGGCAGACAAGTTCGATTACAAGCCAACCCCTGATCAGATGACCTTCGGACATCTGGCTGCTCATATTGTCGATGGCAACAATTATTTCTGCGCCAACGTGGGCGACGTTCCCCAGCCCAAAGTCGAATTGAAGGGAACTGAGGGCAAAGACAAACTAGTCGCCGCGATGAAGGCCTCTTTTGAGTTTTGCCACACCGCGCTAGCCAAGGCGGATGACTCGAAAATGAACGGGAATATAACCTGGTTCGATGGCAAGCCGCGTCCGCGGGTCTGGGCGTTCGTAGCATTGGCCAGCAGTTGGGCCGATCACTACGGCATGGCTGCCATGTATCTTCGCCTCAACGGCCTGCTGCCGCCCACCGCGCAAAAGGCCAAGGCAGAAGAAAACAAGGCAGAAGAAAAAAAGAAGTGAAGGCTGATCGTCCCCGGGGCGTCACGGCGATAGCACTGTTGTTTGTCCTGGCGGCCTCCTACCTCCTCGCGGTGGGGTTGGTTATGCTCGCCAGCCCCGGCGTAATCTCCATGGCGGCCGGTGCGGATCTGCTTGGCGGACTCGAGGTCGCCGGCCCCTACATGTTCCTGCTCATGGCCGCGGTCGGAACCGCGATCAGTCTCGGGCTATTGCACTTGCGCAACTGGGCTCGGCGTGTAGCCATCGTGATCGCGATGATCGGCGTGGTGCTGTTGCTTCCCCGCGTCTCGAGTGCCGTAGTTGACTTCCGGATTGGAAAGCTGGCCTGGGGTGGGTTAGCGGTGATCGTTCGGGTAGTGATCGTGTGGTATCTGTACCAGGTGCCGGTCCGCGAAGTATTCGAAGGTAATGTAAATAAATGACTTAAATTTCTGGTTGCTAGAATTATATAATATTATACTGTGTGCTATAATTAGCTGGGGTTATGGCTCTCAGCATCAAGAACGATGCCACCGAGCGCCTCGCGCGCCAGGTAGCAAGCGAGACCGGCGAGTCTCTAACTGAAGCCATCCGGAACGCCCTTGAAGAGCGCTGGGAGCGGCTCAAGACGAAGCGCCGCACCCGCCTACTGGCCAGCCACCTTGAAGACCTGTTGCGGCGCGTGGACGCCCTTCCAACTCTCGACTCGCGGTCCGAGGATGAAATCCTGGGCTATGACGAGCACGGGATGCCGCGCTGATGGTCATCGACACCTCCGCCGTGCTCGCCATCTTTTTGGCCGAGCCTGAGCGCAAGCCGTTTCTCGACCTCATCATTCAAGCTGAAGCACGACTGATTTCGGCAGGAAATGCGCTCGAAACAGGAATTGTGCTGGAGGCCAGGCGAGGCGAAGCCGCGGGACGCGAGTTCGATCTCTTCCTCGTTCGTGCCGGCGTGCAAGTGGTCCCGGTGGATGGCGAACAAGTTGATGTCGCGCGCTCCGCCTGGCGGAAATTCGGAAAAGGCCACCATCCGGCCGCCCTCAATTTCGGAGACTGTTTCGCGTATGCCCTCGCCAAGACTTCCGGCGAACCGCTCCTGGCCAAAGGCACCGGCTTCGCGGCAACGGACATCGAGGTCTGCTCAGGCGTGTAATTCGATTCCCAACACCGGGCCGTATGGAACAGACCGCTCCAGCCTCAACCCAGTGCTCTCGTTCAGGGGCGCGACATGAACAGAGCTCCGAAAGCACTTATGATGTTCGCGATTCCCAATCCGGATAATATCAGGGCCGCTGGCCCTAAAGGGTCAACTCGAAATCCGATGATGCGGAGAAGCCGGCCGCAATCCAGCACGAACCAGAGCGAAAGCATGGCCCACAAGGCCCATACCACGGGCGGGATATGTACGAATTCCTGTCGTCCCGGGTCACTGCTCCTTTCGCTGATCAGCAAGAGAGCTGATGTCGGCATCAATAGCGACGCAACAACTACAAGCAGAAACCCAACCCACGGCCATGTGCGTTTGGGATTCTTGTCGTCATTGCCGAACCCGATCTGATGGTGTTTTGGTTCACTCATGACTCGCAGCCGCTTCCTGCATGACTTTCTCGCAAACATCGAGATACCTGTGGAGGATGGCGAGATGCTGGACATTCAGGTATTCGGCAGCAAGCTTGAGCTCAACTGTGCGCCACTTTCCGGGAAGATTGAGCTTTAGTTCCACCAGCAATGAGGGACGCTGCTCATTGGTTCTGACGTTTTTTTCTAGCTGCGATATCGAGGCCAGGAGTCGTTCAGCAGCGGCCTCACCCGGTACAGCTTTTGCGGTTAACCCCGCTTTAGCCTGACTCAGTGTCAGGACGCCGAACTTGGGAGGGCTGTACGGTTTCTTTCGCCTTGGTTCGTCAGGTCGAATGGACTGATCAGAGGAACTGAGATCCTTCTCCTTGTCCGGCTGCATGATTCGCGTTTCCTTTCCCGGTGACTCGAAAAAAAATCTGCCACCTACACGAATATCGCGTTAGGGACCCGTTCAAAAAGCAAAATGCGTTCCTGTTCTGATTTCGTAAAAAGCCAGCCGCTCGCTTTTTGAAACTTAACTGTAGAACTGGTACAAACATGCGTGAGGGGGAAACGCGACCATGAGCGTGCCATTGAGAATGGCAACGCGGTATAGAGCACTGCTCGAAGTCAACACGGCGGCAATCACTCAGCCCGTGCCCGAAGGTGTTTTCCGCGGGATGTGCGACGCCGTGAAGAGAGTAATTCCCTACGATCGGGCCGGCTTGACGCTCTATGAACCCGGAGAGGACGCTTTTCAACTGGTTGCACGCGACGGCAGCTTCCCCGATAGCTTTTTCCGTGTTGGTGTAATGCTAGACCGGAAAGAGAGCCACGACGGGTGGACTCTTGAGCACCAGAGATCAATTATCCGGCGGGACCTGGAAACCGAACGCCAATTCCTAATCGAGGAGCACACCTTCGCAGAAGGGCTTCGATCCTACTGCGCGGTTCCGCTGATTGTCCGGGGAGACAGCATCGGTGTCATCACTATGCTTAGCTGCCGAAAGAACCAGTATTCGGAGAAACATGCTCGGTTCTTGCAGGAAATGTCCAACCAGATTGTTCTGGCGATAAAGACCCTTATGCCGTACTGTCCCATCCATTCACGGACAAGGCTAATTTGTCCCAAATGCATCGCTTCCAGCGGCGGCCAGACAACCACGACCAAATACCGGGAGAAGTTGTCCGGTTGGGGAAAGAAAGGCGGTAGGGGAAGGAAAAACCCGGCAGGTGGCTTGACAAGCGTCGTTCTAGGGTAAGAATGGTGGGGTGGTAACTAGGCAGTCCTTTTGCGCGATCCATCCCACAACTAAATTGGTCTGTCCACGGTGCATCGGCAAGAAAGGCGGCGACGCGACAGCAAGCAAACACCGAAAGAAGCTCTCTCGCTGGGGTAAGAAGGGTGGACGGCCTAAAAACCGATAGAGACTAGATTTGAGAGAGCGGGTTAGCCAAGTAAGGCGGGCAGCCTCTCCGGCCGCCCGCTCGGTACCCGGTCGTTACAACTTGGTGCTTACTCTTCCTCCTCCGGCTGCTCACCCCGCTCACCGCTTTGACTGTTCGATAATTTTCTCCTGCAACTTGAGGCGTTTGCGCGGCGTCTGAGCCGCGCGCCGAAATCCCGAGTGAAAACGAGGGATCCTAAGTCTATTCTTCCTCCTCTTTCACTTCCCCCCTTTCTGCTCTTGCTTTCTCGATAATTTTTTCTTGGAGTTGCGCCGGCACCACGTCGTAATGGTACATCTCCATATTGAAGTTGAGGCGTTTAGCAGGCGTGAGCGAAGCGGGAGCCTGCTGCCGAGATCCTGAGCGCAGCGATGGACCTCTATTCCTCCTCCTCCGGCATCTCGCCACGCTCCTCCTTGCTCTTCGCGATAATTTTCTCCTGCAATTGCGCCGGCACTACATCGTAGTGGTGCATCTCCATATTGAAGCTGCCGCGGCCCTGGGTCATCGAGGTGAGATCGGCGCCGTAGGTCAGCATCTCGGCCATAGGCACTTCGGCCTTCACCACCGTGTTGCCGCCCTTATTGTCCATTCCCTGGATACGCCCGCGCCGGCTGTTCAGGTCGCCCATAATCGTGCCTGCAAACTCATCCGGCACGGTGATCTCCACCGACATGATCGGTTCCAACAGCGTAGGCTTGGCTTGCTCCATCGCTTTCTTGAAGGCAATGCGCCCGGCCATCTGGAACGAGAGGTCGTTCGAGTCCACATCGTGATATGACCCGTCGTAAAGGATGACCCTGAAATCCACCACGGGATATCCCGCCAGATAACCGCGCGCCGCGGCATCCTTGATTCCCTTCTCCACCGCCGGAATAAAGTTCCTCGGAATCGCACCCCCGAATATGTCGTTCACGAACTCGAATTCTGCTCCCCGAGGCATCGGTTCCATCTTGATCTTGCAATCGCCGTACTGCCCGTGCCCGCCGGTCTGCTTTTTGTGACGCCCCTGCACATCGGCCTTGCCCCGGATCGTCTCCCGGTACGGGACCTTGGGGGCTTTCAGGTTCACTTCCGTGTGGTAACGCTTCCTCATCTTCGAGACCACCACCTCGATGTGCTGCTGTCCCGTGCCCGCAATCAGGAACTCTTTCGTCTGCGCATCGCGGAAGAAGCGCAACATGGCGTCTTCTTCCATCAGCTTGTGAATTCCCGTGCCCAGTTTGTCTTCATCGGCCCGGCTCTTGGGCTCGATGGCAAACGTAATGGCTGGTTCCGGCAGCTTCACCTTGGGATACTGAATCGCCGCGGTCTTGTCGCCCAGCGTGTCGCCGGTCAACGTCTCCCTGAGCTTTGCCACCGCCCCAATGTCGCCCGCGTGCAATTCCGTCACCGGCACCGCGGTTTTTCCCTGCATGATCGAGATGTGTGCCAGTTTCTCCTGCGAGCTGCGAGTGAAGTTCTGTACTGTGGCATCGTTCTTCACCACGCCGGAGAAAACTTTGAAGTAGGAAATCCGGCCCGAGAAGGGATCGGAAACGGTCTTGAACACGTACAGCGAAACCGGTTCCGAATCCGCCACTTTGCGCTGTGGCGGCTCGCCATTGCCCGAGGTTACTTCGCCCTGCACCGAACCGCGCTCTGTCGGTGCGGGAGTATAGTCCACCATGAAGTCCATCACCCGGTCCGCGCCAACGTTGCCCAGCCCAGAACCAAACAGCACCGGGAAGATTCGGTCCTCGCGGATGGCATCATGCAGCGCGGGAATCAGGTGCTCTTCGGGAATCGTTCCCTTCTCGAAGAACTCTTCCATCAGCCTGTCGTCGCCCTCGGCGATCATCTCCACCAGCTTTTCGTGGGCTTCCTGCGCCGCGTTTTTCAGGTTGGCGGGAATCTCGCCCTCTTTGCCCTTGCCGTTCCCCCCCAGCTCGTAGGTGTAGGCTTTCATGCGGACCAGATCTACCACTCCGCTCAAGCTCTTTTCACTGCCGATCGGCAACTCCAGGGGAATCACCGTGCGCCCGAAAGCCTTGGTCAGCGACTCCAGCACTCGCCCCGCGTCGGCGCGTTCGCGGTCCATACGGCTGGCGACTATCAGTCGCGGCGTCCGGAACTCCTCGCAGTAGCTCCACACCCGCTCCGTGACTACTTCCACGCCAGCCACTCCGTCCACTACAACGATGGCTGCCTCGACCACCGGCAGCACCAGCTTGGCCTCGTGGACAAACATGCTGAACCCGGGCGTGTCCACCACGTTGATCTTGGTCTTGCCCCACTCGACATAAGCCAGGCTGCCCGCGATCGACATCTTGCGCGCGATTTCTTCGTCGTCGTAATCCGTGGTCGTGGTGCCGTCGTCAACTCGGCCCATCCGCTGGATTGCGCCCGCGGTGTACAGCATCGCCGACACCAGCGAGGTCTTCCCGGCATGCCCATGCCCGACCACCGCTACATTACGGATATTCGCGCCGTCATAAACTTTCACCGGGTCACTCCCTCCACGAACCGTGTGGGGACGGGTCTTCGACCCGTCCCGCCGAGCGAAGCTCGGGACGTCTCAGAAATCTGCGGATCTTCACTCCGGCGGGCCCATAAGAACTTAAAGAAGAGGACAACCCATAGGCCAACGTCGAACAGCCCGCACAAAACCTTAGGATGCTAACACAGCGGAATTTAGCGGCTCAACTCAGGTCCGGATGGGAAGGGATCGTCTGATGTTTGTGTCCGGACTTCTTGGAAGCTTCCCTTCGCCAACTCATGCCGTCACCTCACTTGCGCTCTCTCGAACGGTTCCACGGACCTCTCCGGTGTCCAAACAACTCCCCTTGCGCCCCTTACAACTTGCGGCGTAATTTATGGCCATCCTGGGTTCTTGCTGATTTGCTGGGAGCGGAGGTAAAAGCATGTTCCCCCAACTGACTCGCTTCACCGATTCTGGACTCCTCCTGCTAAGACTCATGGTTGGCGTGGTTTTCATTACCAGTGGCTGGAACGACCTCAAAGATCCGGAAGGCAGAAGCAAGAGCATCGGGACGAGCAAGGGCTTTGCGATCTTCCTCGGTGCAGCCGAAGTCCTGGGAAGCCTTGGCGTGATTTTCGGTGTTCTGACCCAACTTGCTGCCCTGGGATTAATCCTGCTTATGCTGGGCGCAATCCAGAAGAAGATTTTTGTCTGGCACACCGGCTTTTGGGGCGAGAAAACCTATGGCTGGCACTACGATCTGATGTTCGTGGTAATGAATCTCGTCATAATCTTCACCAACGGCGGCCGGTGGGTGCTGACGAAATAGGGCGGCTCTGTTGACATCCTGGGCGGTTTCTCTCTCTTCGGCCACATGAAACATTGGCAGTGCCGTGGAAGAGCGGCGCTTCAGCGCCGCGTAATGGAGCGTTGCGAGAGCACGGCCTTCAGGCCCTGTGGTCCACTGGGGCTGAAGCCCGCGGTGTTGGGGCTGGATCGGACGCGGCGCCCCCCCGGTTTCTGCTGATTCCTCATCGCCCGATTTGGGATGTCAACAGAGCCAAATAGGGCTTAAAGCGGGAGAATACTCTGTGCTCTCCCTTAGTTACATCCTGGTTCGTAGCTTGCACTCGGGCCCTCTGTAACCTATTCTTCACGTACGAGTCTTCTCAGCAAGTGTGGGGGCTGTCCCCAGGCACTTATGCGTCGTCTGACTGCCAGATTATTGCTGATCCTGCTGCTGGTGGGCATATTCGTCCCCGTGGCCCTGGCGATCTCCGCGCCGCCTCCGCATGCCTGCTGCGTGCGGAAGCCGCTGCACAATCACGCTTCACGAGCCCCCGAATTCCAGGCCACCGACTCTGGCCGCCACGATTGCTGCCGCCCATTAGCTGTCTCTCACTGGGCCCAGCCCAGGCCGCGGATCAGCGCCCATTTCGCGCATTCATCCGCAACTCCGCTCTCAGAGCCGCGCCCGGTCCACCGCCCTGCCAACCTTGCGGCCTCACATTCCGTCCGCGCCCCTCCGCAGTCCTCCATCGTTTGATTTAGCCCGAAAGCTGGTTTCAGAAAGCGTGTTATTCCAAACGCCCTTGGCTGCGTGGGGATGAGTCCATGATCCGTCCAGGCCAAGAAAAATGGAATGGGCTTTAGCCCCTGAGGTCTGGTTCTTGAAGACGACAGAACGAATGCACCTTCACCGCACTGCCCTCTCGGCATTGTTTCTTTTCATTGCCGTCACGGCCGGTGCCACCATCTTCGGTTCCGTCCGCGGGATCATTCACGACCCGCAGCACCGCCCAGTTTCCGGTGCCATGGTGATGCTTAGGGCCAAATCCTCCGACTGGGCCAAGACCACCAACACCGACGCCAATGGCGAGTTTGAGTTCAACGCTGTGCCCATCGGCGAGTACTCCGTCGCTGTGGCGAGCCCCGGATTTACCCAGGCAATGCAGAATGTCATGGTCAATTCTGATACCGAGCCGGTGCTGCATTTCCAAATGAAGCTGCCGGCAGTCACTCAAACGGTGAACGTTTCGGCCACACCGGAGCAGGTGGCGCCGACGGATTCGTCCACGCCCACCACACTCGTAAATAGAACCGATGTGGAACGAACGCCGGGAGCTGATCGTAGCAACAGCCTCGCCATCATTACCGACTTCGTTCCGGGCGCTTATCTCACCCACGATCAACTTCACATCCGCGGCGGCCACCAGGTGACATGGCTGGTGGACGGCGTTCCCGTGCCCAACACCAACATCGCCTCCAACGTCGGGCCGCAGTTCGATCCCAAGGACGTTGACTATCTTGAAGTGCAGCGTGGCAGTTATGAAGCGCAATACGGCGACCGCACGTATGGAGTTTTCAATGTCGTTCCCAGGACTGGTTTTGAACGGAACAACCAGGCCGAACTCATCACCAGTTTCGGAAACTTCTACCAGACCAACGATCAGATCAACTTCGGAAGCCACACCCAGCGTTTCGCCTATTACGCCAGTGTAAACGGAGACCGCAGCAATCTTGGTCTCGAGACTCCCGTGGCACAAATCATTCACGATCAGGAGAACGGCTTCGGAGGTTTCGGTTCACTTTTGTTCAACGTTGACGCTTCCAACCAACTGCGCTTTGTGACCTCCTCGCGCCGGGATTACTACCAAATCCCGAATGCGCCTGCTCAGCAGGCAGGCGACGTCCAGCGCGAAGCTGACGCCTTCGTGAACTTTTCCTGGGTCCACACCTTTAATTCCCGGCTCTTGTTGACTGTTTCTCCCTTCTTCCACTTCAACAGCGCCAATTTCGGCGGCGGGCCAAACGACCCCATCCGCACGACCGATGACCACAGCTCTCACTACGCGGGAGGTCAGGCCACGCTCAGCGCGACCCTTGCCCGCAATGAAGTCCAGATTGGCTTCTATGGCTTCGGACAGCACGACCACCAAGTATTCGGTCTCAGCAGTCCAAGTTTTCGTGACACGGAGAACATCTCCGGTGGCCTTGAGGCCCTTTTCTTCGATGACAAATTCAAAATAACACCATGGCTCACGCTGATGGGCGGGGTGCGACAAACCCATTTCTCTGGATCCCTCACCGAAAACGCCACCAGCCCCCGAGCTGGTGCCGCCGTAACCATCCCCCATCTCAACTGGGTTTTCCGCGGCTTCTACGGCCATTTCTACCAAGCTCCGCCCCTCGTCACAGCTTCCGGTCCATTGATCCAACTTCTCAACCAGAACAATCTGGCGTTCATCCCCTTGCACGGTGAGCGGGACGAAGAACATCAGTTCGGAGTAACCATCCCCATCCGGGGATGGACGGTCGATGCCGACAACTTCAAAACCCGCGCCACCAATTTCTTCGACCACAATAGCGTCGGCAATTCCGACATTTTCTTTCCGCTGACCATTGATGGCGCTGTGATTCGTGGCTGGGAACTGACGTTGCGCTCCCCCAGGATTTGGCATCGCGCCCAGCTCCACTTGGCGTATTCCAATCAAGTGGCCAAAGGGCGGGGAGCAATTAACGGCGGTTTGACCGATTTCTCGCCACCCTCTGGTTTCTTCTTGCTCGATCACGACCAGCGCAACACTTTGAACGTCGGAGCGGATGTCAGCCTTCCCTGGCAGAGCTTCGCGGCGACCAACGTGTACTACGGCTCCGGTTTCTCGAACGGCGATCCTCCACCCGCATCCGACCACTTGCCGGGACACACAACCTTCGATCTCTCACTCGGCAAGCAGTTTGGGGAACGGTTCTCAGTTTCAGTGAATGGACTGAACGTGGCGAATCGCCACTTGCTGATTGACAATAGTTTGACCTTTGGCGGGACCCACTGGAACAATCCCCGGGAAATTTACGTCGAACTGCGCTACCGCTTTCACTACTAGTGGAAAAGGAGAAGATTCGCCAGGCATTTGGGACTGGCGTACAAAAGGATTGTGGTTTCATCTCAATCGCCCAAGACAGCGGTGAGTGCCCGATACCGAATCTTGAGTGGTATAACGGTGACGGGCGGCAGCCGGGCGATTTGATCGAGCAGTCGAAAACCAGAGAGTTCTGTATGAGAATCCTGTTGGTTCTGTTGGCTATCGTGGGCATTGTGGTTTCTTCGTTCGCGTTGCGCGAACATTACCGGACCGATACCTCACCCTGCAGTATCAACGACAAGTGGGATTGCGGAATCGTGAATCACAGCCCGTTTGCAGTTTTGTGGGGAATTCCGGTGGCGAGCATTGGGATCGCCGGATATCTGCTGCTGGGCGCCCTGGCCTTGAAGCGAGCGTATCGCCTGCTGTTGCTGGCGGCGCTGCCGGGGTTGGGCTTTTCGCTCTACCTCGCCAACGTTGAAGCGCACATTCTGGGCGTGTGGTGCATCTACTGCGTCGCATCACTGGCAGTGATCTCTCTGCTGAGCCTGCTGGTGCTAGGGACCGTGATAGCGCGATCCCTCCGCAGATCGCGCGCGTCTGTCTCTACCTGACTCCGACGAACGTGGAACGGAATATTTCGTCTCACGTTACCAACGTTACGTTTGACATGATCCGGATCGCCGGTTAGAGGTAACATCCGCTGAAAAATGGCCGATAGGGAAAGCGGAGGTGCTTTCCGTCGTGTTGCGTCTTGACTACTTGTCCTGCGTGCTCACGATTCTCTCGACGATTCTGGTTGGATAAAGGTGCTGGAAAGGCTGGGTGCTGGCGGCGGCAAACAGCGTGATTATTTGCATAATCGGAATTAAGACCGCGCAGTTGGGTTTCATTCCAGCGAATTTATTTTGTATTGTGCTTTATGCTGTGAACCTCCGCACCTGGCGCAAGGCAGAAATCTCCTGACTTCACGTTATCCACCTCAAGCCTCGGGGCAAGCTGGAGTTTCGCTGGGCACTAGGCGCCGATCGTCCTCAGCGCCCCCAGCAATTCCTCATTATTCGGCGTCTGATCCAGCGGATACACTTTCGCGAACGCAATCCTCCCGCTCTTGTCCACAATGAATACAGCCCGCTCGCTGATTCCCGCCACCGGCGGACCCTCCCGCAGGGTGTCAAAGGCGCGGGTAACTTCCCCATGAGGATAGAAGTCCGCGCACAGCGGCAGGTGCATCGTCCCGATTTCTTTTTTCTGCCACGCCATGTGACTGAGGATGGAATCTGTGCTTATGTCCAGAACCTGGGCATCCAGGGCGGCGAACTTCTCGCGGTCGGAGTCGAACGCCGGCACCTGTGCCGCTCAAGTCGGCGTCCAGTCCAGCGGATGGAAACTCACCACCACATGCTTCTTCCCGCGAAAATCACTGAGCTTTACCTTGAACTGCCTCTCACCCTCGACTGCCGGCAGCTCAAACTCCGGCGCCATATCCCCCACTTTCAATGCCATCAATTCTCCTCCAGGGACTTCGAATCCAAAGTTTGTCATTTGAACCGCAGCATGTCCATTCGCTTCCTAAAAGCAGGATGACTCCTCTGCGATCTCTGCGGCCTTTCTCCGCGTGCTCTGCGATTTGAGGTCTTGTCGCAGCCTTTCTGATTACAACTGGTCTCATAAATAGTCTTGCGGGAAGGGCACGACTTCAGTCGTGCCGCTCGCATGCCCATAAACACTGGGCTTTAGCCCCTGGGGGTACGCATGGCAATTCTGCCAGAGGCAGATCCTATACCAATGATAGAGACTATATCTTAGACTTATGCATCGCCAACGCGCTAGACTCTTCGCGTAAAGGAGGACGTATGCCACGGAAAGAAGTGGTCGTCAAACACGGCGACGTCAGCAAGCGCGTGGGCGTGGAAGTCATCCGCGCGCGTGGCGTCGACGTGGATAAGCTGATCAAGATACTCATTGCCAACGCAGCCGCCGAGTTCGCCAGCACCTATTACTACTACACGATCCTGCGCATGCATCTGGCAGGTTATGAAGATTACAAAGAGATCTGCGAAGATGCGCGCTTGGAAGACCGGGCCCACTGGGAGCTGATCGTTCCTCGCATCTACGAGCTGGGCGGGGAATTGCCGAATGATCTGAAAGAGTTTCACGACCAGGCCGGATGCACCGCCGCCAAGCTGCCCGACCCTCCCACAGTCGTCAACATTCTCACCTTATTGATGGAGTCGGAACGATGCGCTATCCGAAGCTGGAGTGCGGTCTGCGATATGACCTTCGGCAAGGATCCGCGCACCTACGACATGGCATCCCGGATTCTTAACGAAGAGATCGAACACGAAGCCTGGTTCATCGAGCTGCTGGCCCGGGAACGTGACGGCAAAGTGATTCCTTCCGGACACTTCCGTCGCGGCGAACCCGGCCACGCACCCTACAGCAAGAACGCCAGCTTCTACAACCCGTAGTCTGGAGGCCGTCACACCAAATGGCAGCGGGAAGCACCGTGGGAGGGCACGGCTTTAGCCGTGCCGTGAAAACCCCGAGGGAATCGGGCTTTAAGCCCCTGAGGGAAATGGCACCACGGACTCTTCGTCCCACCAAGTATTTATGAGACGGCGTCCTGACCTCACTCCTGCCTGGTCCTTGGGCCAGGCAGGATTTCAAAATGCTCCCATACAATGGCCAGGTGAGTGCCGAGTCTACGACCTTCGCCGTAACTTTCATGCTGCCGGGCGGAGAACAAACCATCCCGGTGCGCTCCGACGAGCACATCTGGGACGCCGCCCTGGCTGCTGGCATCAAGCTGCCCGCTCTTTGCCATCAGGGACGATGTCTCACCTGTGCTGGGCGCTTGGTGAACGGGGGTGAGGTCGATCAGTCCGATTCAGCCAGCTACTATCCTGAGGATCGCGAAGCTGGCTTTGCATTGCTTTGCACCGGCAAACCACGCTCCCCTCTGCGCATCCTGACCAACCAGCAAGAGGTGATGCGAGCCTTCCGTCGGCAGAAGGGCCTGCCTGCGCCCTATTCATAAAGCGCTGGTTTGACTGCCCCAGCTACCCGGCCTAAGATGGACGCCCAAGGCGCTGCTTCGTCAAGACATGCCCGACCAAAAAATGCCCGGCAAAGACATGCCCGGCCAACAAATGCTCGGCCAGACCATTTCGCACTACCGCATTGTCGGTCAGCTAGGCAGCGGCGGGATGGGCGTGGTCTACGAAGCCCAGGACCTCACCCTGGGCCGCCGCGTCGCGCTCAAGTTTCTTCCTCCCGAACTCGCCCGCGACGCCGCCTCGCTCGACCGCTTCCTGCTCGAGGCTCGCGCGGCTTCGGCGCTGAATCATCCCAACATCTGCACCATTTACGCCGTGGAAAACGACGGCGGCCAATCCTTCATCGCCATGGAGTTGTTGGAGGGGCAAAGCCTCGACCACAAGCTGCTCGGTCCACCCTTACCCCTCGATCGTGTGCTGGACATCAGCATCCAACTCGCCGACGCTCTCGACGCCGCTCACGCCAAGGGCATTGTTCACCGCGACATCAAGCCCGCAAACATCTTTCTCACCCAACGTGGCCCCGTCAAAGTTCTGGACTTCGGCCTCGCCAAGCTCACCCGCGCCGCCGAAATGGCCATGGACACCGTGGCCACGCAGGCAGCTCCCGGCCGCGCCCACCTCACCAGTCCAGGCTCGACCGTCGGCACGGTCGCCTACATGTCGCCAGAGCAGGCCCGCGGCGAGGAACTCGACGTCCGCTCCGACTTGTTTTCCCTCGGCGCAGTTATGTACCAGATGGCCACCGGCCGCCTGCCCTTTTCCGGCAACACCTCGGCTGTGATCTTCAACGCCATCCTGGAACGCGATCCGATTCCTGCCGTTCAGCTCAATCCCGACCTGCCGCCCAAGCTGCAGGAGATCATCGACAAGGCTCTGGAGAAGGACCGCGACCTACGCTACCAGTCCGCCGCTGATCTGCGCGGCGACCTCAAGCGCCTGAAGCGCGACACCGGCTCAGGAAGATCCACAAGACATGTGGGGACGGCCGCGTCGGGCCGTCCGCCGGGGCGAAGCTCCGTCGAAAATACGGAGCGAAGCTCCGCTGAAAACTCCGCAGCCGATGCCGGAACAGATACGGCCCCTCCGAGGGTTTCCCCTTCCAGTAGCTCCGCCGTGGTCGCCGCCGCCCGCCAGCACAAGCTCGGCATCGGTGTCACGGGCCTAGTTGCAATCGCCCTCATCGCTGCCGCCGCTTATGGAATTTACGCTTTCCTCTCCCGCAGCCGCGCCCTGCCTTTTCAGAACATCTCCGTCACCAAGGTCACGGAAACCGGCAAGGCCGCGCTTGTCGCTATCTCCCCCGATGGCAAGTACATCCTGAACGTAGTGAACGACAATGGCATGGAGAGCCTTTGGATCCGCCACGTCCCCACCAACAGCAATACCCAGGTCATTCCGCCGGCGCAGGCGCACTACATCGGCCTGCGCTTTTCTCCCGACGGCAATTACCTGTACTTCGTCCGCAGTGAAATAGGCAGTCGGTCGCTGAAATATCTCTATCGTGCCCCGGTTCTGGGCGGCACTCCCCAGAAACTCGTGACTGACATAGATTCAAACATCACTTTTTCTCCCGACGGACGAAAGTTCGCCTATCATCTTTACAACAATCCCGATTTCGGCAAGTACCGCATCATCATCCATTCTCTGGCGGGCGGAGATGAGACAACGCTGACCAGCGGCTCGCTGGATATGGGCTTGATAGATCCCGCCTGGTCCCACGACGGTAACACTATCGTCTGCACTGTACTTCAGCCGGAAGGTGCAGTCAGCGGTTTGGTCGCCGTGGATGTCGCCAGCGGCAAACAAAAAGTATTCTTTACCTCCAACACTAGCCTTCTTTCCCGGCCGGTCTGGCTACCCGACGGCAGTGGGCTGGTAGTTCTGGAGCAAAGTGCGAACCGCACGCGTCAACAAATCGCCTTCGTTTCTTATCCCGAGGGGAGATCCCAGCCCGTCACTCGCGACACCAACAACTACTCCGACGTTAGTCTTGCCGCCGACGGCCACGCCCTGGCCACTGTTTTGAACGAGGTCCACCTGAACCTTTACTCCATGCCCGCCGCCGCGCCCAGCGCTCAGGCCCGGCAGGTCACCTCCGGGGCGCCCGTCTATACTTTCGATTGGGCACGCGATGGCCAACTGATCACCGGAGAGGATTCCGGCGTCAAATTGCTCAATTCCGATTCCGGGGCGAAGACTCCACTGACCACTGAAGAAGGCTTTCTGGCCACCGACCCGTCCGCTTGTTCCGACGGCCGCAATATCGTCTTCATGGGTTTGTCTCTTGGCGGGAAGAGAACGACCAACATCTGGCGCATGGACGCGGGCGGGGGAAATCTCATGCAGCTTACCCGTGGAAAGTTTGACCACTTCCCCGTCTGCTCACCGGGTGGACACGCCGTGTTTTATGGAGACGCAGAAGGAAAACTGACGACCCTGCCCTTCGAGGGTGGGACCGCAAGGAGGATATCCGAGCAGCCGATGTTCAGCCGCTTCGATATTTCTCCGGATGGCAAGTTTGCGGTTTTTGCCACCCTTCGTCCTAACGAACTCAAAGAGAAGCTGGCGCTGGTGGCGATCGATTCCGGCCAAATTCTCAAGTTCCTCGATCCCGAGCGCCCTCGGGCTCGGGCCTCCGCTGTGGGGGACCCGATCCGCTTTGCCCGCGACGGCAAAGCGTTTGTCTACGCCGTCCGCAACAACGGAATCGACAACCTGTGGCTCCAGCACTTGGACGGTTCCCCGGGCAAGCAAATCACCGATTTCACATCTGAGCAAGTACTTGACTTTCACTGGTCCTTCGACGGCAGCAAGCTCGCCCTCATCCGCGGTCACACCGACTCCGACGTCGTCCTCATCCGCGATTCCCAGCCGTAGCCCCTTGTTTCGATGGAGCGACGGGCGTTCATTCGGCTTCGCTCAGGACAGGCCTCGCCCGTCCAGTGACCCTATTTCGATGTAGTGACGGGCGTCTTCGCCCGTCCGGTGACCTTGCGAACTCTGCGATTTCGTTTTCGATCCTCCAATTAAGCCACTGATTTCGATGGAGCGACGGGCGTTCCTTCGGCTTCGCTCAGGACAGGCCTCGCCCGTCCGGTGACCCTGCGAACTCTGCGATTTCGTCTTCGATCCAATTAAGGCACGTATTTCGATGTAGTGACGGGCGTCTTCGCCCGTCCGCCGCGCGCCGCACCAGAAATTAAGGGCGGCCTTTCGGCCGCCCCTTTGCCAACATGAATTGTGTTTAGTGGTTTACGCCGGCTTCACATTCTCGGCCTGCCACCCTTTCGGGCCCTTGACCACATCGAACTGTACTTGCTGACCTTCTTGCAGGCTGCGGAATCCACTCGCTTGAATGGCCGAGAAGTGTACAAACACGTCCTCGCCGTTCTGGCGGCTGATGAACCCATAGCCCTTGGCGTCGTTAAACCACTTTACTGTTCCTGTTTCCATGGTGTTGCTTTGTTCCTTTTTCTTGGATGTAGCGCTGAATTACTTGCAGAACTTTCGCAGGCAGGTCACGCTGGGTTGAGCGGAGATACTGGAAACTGCAAAATACCGCAAGATCAAACGCACATCAATTCTACCTTATCTCCCGTCGAAATGGCCATCATTATTTCAACGCGGAGCTTCTAAGTATATGATAAATATATATTTACGAGAGCGAAACCCACGGCAAATTCCATGTAGCGTCGGGCGCGCCCGCGCCTCTCTTTCGATGTAGGGACGCGCGTCCCACCCTTCTTCGATGTAGCGACGGGCGTCCCCGCGAGCCTGCCCTGAGCGAAGTCGAAGGATCCCCCGCCGGACCCCGCTCGGCTCGCGTGGAACAGGGCTTCAATCTCTGTTTGTTGATTGTCATTCCGAGTCGGCTTTAGCCGCGAGGAATCTGCTTTTGTTCCCCGTCCCGACACAACCGTGGAAGCCCAGGTCTGAGCCCGCGGCGCATCGGGCTGAAGACTAAGATTGAAGTTATCGCTTCCGGAAGACCTCAAAAACCAGATTGAAGAGTTGTACCAGGGTGATGCCGATGGCGACATAAACCGCAATTTCCAGTCTCCGGCCGGCCTCCTGGGTGGCCCTGAGCAGATCGGTCATTTCGTTGACGGCCTGGCATAGTGTCTCGGCCAGTTGCTCGAAATGCTGGTTCGAGCTTCTCACTTTTTCCAAAATCCGAGACGTGGCCACGGACGCGTCCGCCATCCGTTCCCCATTGCGAATCTCGAGTTCGATCTTACAAGCAGACCACCACGCACTCCCCGGCGGATTGTCGTACATCCGCTGCCGAATCTCTTCATACGAGCGGGTGCGCAGCAGTTGCACTAGGGCTTGCACCCTATCAACCGGTTTCAGGTGTTCATTGAGTGCCGACATTGCACTCGGAGTCTAGCAGTGAAGCGGCCAGTCGCTCAGATGCCAGAGGTTCAAGTGCAGCCGTGGCTTTCAGCCATTACCTGATGTACCAGTAACCACCTTACCCGGAACCGGGTAAGTGTATGACTGTACGCGCCTTAGAGGGCTGTTGTAGGTCGGGCGCTCGTAAAACCGCGGCCTGCAATCTACAATCTGCAGGCGCATGGATCCCGGCCGCATCGCCGCGCTGCTGCAGCCTTTCCTCGCTGCGCCCGCATCCAGTCTCGAAGGGAGTGTCATCCCGAGCGAAGTCGAGGGACCCGCTGTTTTGCCATTTCCAGCGAGCAACAGCGCTGCCCGGGAATCTACCGTTCTCTCCCTCTCCCAACTGCAATACATATCGACATACATCGATATATTAATCCGCTGGAATGCCCGCATCAACCTCACCGCCGTCCGCCAGCCGGAAGAAATTGTCACCCGTCACTTCGGCGAATCCCTGTTCACCGCCCGCCATCTGTTCCCTTCCCCACAAACCACGTGGGGACAGCCGCCCTCGGCTGTCCAGGCCGAGCATAGCTCGGCGGCGGAGTCCCCAGCTCCCCACCTCATCGACGTCGGCTCCGGCGCCGGCTTTCCGGGCCTGCCTATAAAGATCTGGGCGCCGCACCTCCGGCTCACACTTATCGAAGCCAACCAGAAGAAGGCCACCTTCCTGCGCGAGGTCATCCGCATTCTTACATTGACGAACGTCAATGTATTCGCCGGCCGCGCCCAGGACTTCCCGGCTCGAGCCGATGTCGTTACCCTCCGCGCCGTCGAACGCTTCGACGCTGTCCTGCCCGCCGCCGCTCGTCTGGTCGCTCCCGCCGGCCGCCTTGCGCTCCTCATCGGCCAAGCCCAGGTCGACCATGCTCACAAGCTCGTACCCCACCTACTTTGGTTCCAGCCAATCCCTATCCCGCTCTCATCCGGCCGCGTCCTCCTGATCGCAGCATCGGAACTCGGAGAATCAAGATGAATACGTGCCTCAATAGCAAACAGTGGAACACACCCCGCAACTTTGGCGGTATTACGACCCGTAAACGGCGATGGGTGTGCCTCATTTGGGAGTTAAAGTGGAATGAGACTCTCAAATTTAGACCAGAATGGGCCGGATCGCGGTGGAGGAATCAACCTACTAAATAGGCAGGCATCAGCATGGTAACAAGTGGGAAATCTATCCGATCGCGGACTAGATTCCAAGCTACATGAGATCATACTTACTCGGATTTGATCGCAAAAGTGGGATGAGGGCTCATAATGCTTGCCGGAGTTTAACGGTTTCTTCTAGGCGCGAGCAAAGTGTTCCACGTGGAACACTTCTGCCCAAGTTGCCGCCGATCCACCATCTTGCCCGAGAGTATCTATGAATAGTGTTCGAACATTTCTAGCTGCGAGCTCTTCCGAAGCGCTGGGACCCTGCGAAATCGAATAATGTTCCACATGGAACACTAGGGACGTATTTCCAGCTCCAGCGTACGGAAACCGCAAAGTGTTCCCCGTGGAACACTCGGGCGGAAATGTTCCACGTGGAACACTTCTGTGGAAAGGCGGCGTCCGCAGGCAGGGAACTCGCTTTCCATTCAACAGAATGTGACAATGAGGGACGGTGCACCAAAATACGTCATTGCAATCACAGACTGGTTCGCACTATTCTGAACTTATCTCTCGGTTCTCCAAAAACTAGATGGGACGCGTCATCGCGGTAGCCAACCAGAAGGGCGGCGTGGGCAAGACTACGACTGCCATCAATCTGGCCTCTTCCTTTGCCGCAGCGGAAGTAAACACTCTCCTCGTGGACTGTGATCCGCAGTCGAACGCCACCAGCGGCCTCGGTCTGGCCAAAGATCCGGAACGCATCAGCACCTATCATCTGCTCATGGGTGCCGCCAGCGCCGAAGAGGCGGTGCGACCGACTGAAATGGAGCAGTTGTGGATCATCCCCGCCCATAAGAATCTGATCGGCGCCAACCTTGAATTGGTGGACGCTGAACGCAGGGAGTTCCGCCTGCGCGACGCGCTTGCGCCTCTGCGCGATCGCTTCCAGTTCCTTGTGCTGGACTGTCCGCCCGCCTTAGACCTGCTCACGCTTAATGCTCTGGTCGCGGCCGACGCAGTGCTGATCCCGATGCAGGCGGAGTACTTCGCGCTCGAGGGGATTAGTGAGCTGCTCGACACTGTGGAGCGAATCCGCACCAGCCTCAATCCCGAGCTGGCGCTCGAGGGCGTGGTTTTAACCATGCTCGATGAGCGCACCAACCTGGCGCAGCAAGTTACGGCAGAGTTGAAAAGATTTTTCGGGGAGAAGCTGTGCGCGACCACCATCCCGCGGAACATCCGGCTGGCCGAGGCACCGAGTCACGGCAAGCCGGCGCTGGTTTACGACGTCCGCTCGCGCGGGGCGGAGAGCTACATCCGGCTGGCCAAGGAGATCATCGCGCATCACCTCCGGTTGGAAGAGACGCCAGCGGCGGATACAACCGGGCCGCAGGAAGTGGCGGTGACGCAGACGGCCGAGCAGGAGCAGGCTGCCGAGCCGGCGCCAAAGATGGACAAGAGCGCGTAATAGATCGATGGTGGTCGATATATTAGATTGATGGACATCGATGTGATTTGAAGGTGTTGGGTTGGTGGCGGTGCGCGCGAGATCCTTCGCGGCTGAAAGCCGCTCAGGATGACGCAAGGGGGGATGCGCGGTTAGTGTTGGGAAAAAAGCCGAGCAAAGCTCGGCCGGACAGCCGAGGGCGGCTGTCCCCACGTGAGCAGAGGAGAGCGAGACACGATGACGACAATAGCGGGAACACGAATGGAGCAAACGGCCGTAACGGAAACAGAAAAGCCGGCGGCGCCAGACAAACGCAGAGCCCTGGGGAGGGGACTGGAATCGTTGCTGCCAGCGGGGCCGAGGGTGGTGGCGGGGAATGCGGCGAGCGCAGCGGCGCCGGCCACCAGCACAGTCTTGCCCGAAGTGCGGGCGCAGGCGGCACGAGCGGCCTCGGGCGATGCGGTGCTGCAAATTCCGCTCGACCAGATTGACCAGAACCCATACCAAACACGGTTCGATTTCCACCAGGAAACGCTCGCGGAACTGGCGGAATCGATCCGGACGAACGGGGTGGTGCAACCGATCGTGGTGCGTCCGGCGCCGGATGGGCGCTACGTTCTGATTCTGGGCGAGCGCCGCTGCCGGGCTTCAAGGCAGGCGGGCAAGAGCACGATTCCGGCGATCGTGCGCACCGTTTCCGACCAGCAAGCGGCGGAGATGACGATTGTCGAAAACCTGCAGCGGCAGGACCTCAACTGCCTGGAGCAGGCCAATGGGTTCGCGCGCTTGAGCCAGGATTTCGGACTGACGCAAGAGCAGATCGGGCAGCGGACGGGGATTTCGCGGGAGTCGGTGTCGAACTACATGCGGCTGCTGAAACTTCCGCCCATGGTGCAGCATTATCTTGGAGAAGGCACGCTGGGCTTCAGTGAGGCGCGGGTGCTGCTGCAGCTGACCGATGCAGGGAGCATTGCCAGGGTGGCGGACGAGGCGGTACACAAGCGATTGTCGGTGGCGCAGCTCAAAGACCTGGTTGACAAGACCAACGTCTCCGCGTTCGAGCCGAAAAAGCCGGGGCAAGCGCGCTGGCAGGATCCCAATGTGCGAGAGGCGCAGACGGAGTTGGAGCGGTTGCTGGGAGTGCGCGTGCGCATCGCGGACCGCAAGGGGAAGGGAAGGATCGTGATCGAATACGCCACGCTGGAAGATTTCGACCGCGTGGTGGAGATGCTGAAAGGGAAGGGGTAGTTTCTAGTTCCACTTTCCTAGTTTCGGGTTTCAGCTATGGCGCCCTGGTGGGGTACGCATTGCATCGTGGTTGTGTTGCGTGATCTAAAGCAGCAGTTCCGCGTAAGTCGGAAGGAATCGATAAATCTCGGTGTACACGCTCACAAACTCTGGCGGTAGCTCAAAATCCTTCGACTTCCATCCTG